>ENA-ORBV01003106-ORBV01003106.1-microbial-mat-metagenome-genome-assembly--contig:-NODE-3106-length-33832-cov-6.351829_pt1 | contig 33832 bp, 30 predicted proteins | sample MGYA00237777_ERZ505514 | MGnify/ENA primary metagenome ERZ505514 (study PRJEB26160, sample SAMN06269048) | microbial mat metagenome | isolation source: Oligotrophic lake microbial mat | place... | reverse complement strand
GTGCACTTCCGCAGCCTTCATCGACACGCGATGATCGGCCTTCGCGCCAGTGATCGTCGCGTGTCGATGAAGGCTGCGGAAGTGCACGTCGCGGCCGCCGCTCTGGCCGCGGCCGTCGGCGTGGCTGCCTCTGGTGGCGCGTCGATTAATGACAAGTGGCAGGCGGCATTACCCGTGATGGCCGCCGATCTGAACGCGCATCGCGGCCGATCAGTGGTGGTTGCGGGTCCGCAGCAGCCGGCCGCCGTCCATGCGCTCGCGCGCGCGATGAACGAAGCGCTGGGCAACGTCGGCACGACGGTCACCTATGCGGCGCCGGTCACCGCATCGCCCGCAGACGGCGCGGCGTCGCTCTCGATGTTGGTCGGTGAAATGAACGCCGGCAAGGTGGACGTGCTCGTGATTCTGGGTGGCAACCCGGTGTTCACCGCACCCGCCGACCTCGATTTCGCCGGGGCACTCTCGAAGGTGTCCACGCGCATCCACCTCAGCCTCTACTTCGACGAAACCGCGGAACTGTGCGACTGGCACGTGCCCGAAGCGCACTTCCTTGAGTCGTGGGGGGACCTGCGATCGTTTGACGGCACCGTCACGATCCAGCAGCCGCTCATCGCGCCGCTGTATGACGGCCGCCAGGCGCTTGAACTGTTGTCGACGCTCAACGGCGCGCCTGGGCGTTCGCCTGCGGAGCTGGTGAAAGAATTCTGGGCAGGGTCGTTTGTCACCGGCGGCTTCACCGATGCGGCCGGTCAGCCGTATGCGACGGCCGACGCCTTCTGGCGCGCGACGCTGCATGAAGGTTTTATCGCCGCCACGTCGAACCTGCGCGCGGGCGCGGTGCTCACGCCGGCGGCCAACGATGCGATGACGGCTCCGGCATCGGTCGGCGGCGGACTCGAAATCGTGTTCCGTCCCGATCCACATGTGCTCGACGGTCGTCACGCCAACAACGGCTGGCTGCAGGAAGTGCCCAAGCCGCTCTCGAAGTTGACCTGGGACAACGTGGCCTACCTCAGCTACACGACCGCGCAGGAATATCAGCTCAAGAACGAGGACGTGATCGAGATCACGTACAACGGTCGCACGGCGAAGATGCCCGTGTGGGTGATGCCCGGCACGGCCGACGGCGTGGTCGCGGTGCACTTCGGTTACGGTCGCCGCAAGGCGGGTCGCGTCGGATCCAACATCGGTCACAACCCGTTCACGATTCGCACGGCGCAAGCACCGTGGTTTGGTGCGGGCGCCACGATTGTCCGGACGGGCGAAACGCACGTTCTTGCCTCCACCCAGACCCACTTTGCGATGGAAGGCCGCAATCCGGTTCGTGTCGTGGATGCGGCTGCCTATCAGGCCGACCCCTCCATCGTGGCGCACATGGCGCACATGGAAGTGCCCGACAGCCTGACCCTCTACCCGCCCTTTGAATACAAGGGGAACAAGTGGGGCATGGCGATCGACCTCAACGCGTGCAACGGCTGCGGCGTGTGTGTCGCCGCCTGTGTCGCCGAAAACAACATCCCGGTTGTTGGCAAAGAGCAGGTCAAGCGCAGCCGCGAAATGCACTGGATTCGCGTGGACACGTACTTCGAAGGCGACCCCGCGTCACCATCGGGCACGTATCACCAGCCGCTACCGTGCCAGCAGTGTGAAAACGCCCCGTGCGAAGTGGTGTGCCCGGTGGCCGCCACGGTCCACAGCGATGAAGGCCTGAACGACATGGTCTACAACCGCTGCGTGGGGACGCGCTACTGCTCGAACAACTGTCCCTACAAGGTCCGTCGCTTCAACTTCATGTTGTATGCCGACTTTACGACGCCGGAACTCAAGGCGCAGCGTAATCCCGATGTCACGATTCGCAGCCGCGGCGTGATGGAGAAGTGCACGTACTGCGTGCAGCGCATCAATCACGCACGTGTGGATGCCAAAACCGCCGACCGGCCACTGCAGGATGGCGACGTGGTCACGGCGTGTCAGCAGGCGTGCCCGGCGGACGCGATTGTGTTCGGCGACCTGAACAACCCCGAGAGCAAGGTGTCGCAGATGGTCGCGCAGGAGCGCAACTACGGGCTGCTCGAGGATCTGGGCACGCGCCCGCGGACGACCTACCTGGCCGTGGTGCGCAACCCAAACCCGGCGCTGCCGACAGAGCTGCCGAAGACTTACGGTCACTGAGGCCGGACGAACGGAGAATTTTGGTGGACGTCACGCCCAACTCGCAAGACCCGCTCGGCGCTATCCCGGTGATCGCACCGGGTTACAGCTATCGGACCTTGACCGACAAACTCGTCGGAATCGTGTTCACGAAGAACACGCCCACCGCGTGGTTTGTCTTCATGGCCGTGGGATTCGCGCTGCTCATGGGCCTCACGGTTTCGTTGTGCTACCTCGTCATGAAGGGCATCGGGATCTGGGGCAACAACATTCCGGTCGGCTGGGCCTTCGACATCATCAACTTCGTGTGGTGGATCGGCATCGGACACGCCGGCACGTTGATCTCGGCGATTCTGCTGCTCTTCAAGCAGGACTGGCGCACATCCATCAACCGCTTCGCCGAAGCCATGACGCTCTTCGCCGTGGCCTGTGCGGCGATCTTCCCGATCTTCCACACTGGCCGTCCGTGGCTGGCCGCCTACTGGCTCTTTCCGTATCCGAACGTGATGGGGCTGTGGCCGAACTTCAAGAGCCCGCTCATCTGGGACGTCTTCGCCGTCTCCACGTACGCGGCGGTCTCCGCGATGTTCTGGTATATCGGTCTGATTCCCGACCTCGCCACCTTCCGCGACAAGGCGGAGAAGCCCTGGCAGAAGCGCGTCTACGGCATCCTCGCCATGGGCTGGCGCGGGTCCGCGCGGCACTGGTTCCGGTATGAAACGGCCTACCTGATTCTGGCCGGCCTCTCCACGCCGCTCGTCCTGTCCGTGCATACGATCGTCAGCTTCGACTTCGCCGTGTCGAACCTGCCCGGCTGGCACGCGACGATTTTCCCGCCCTACTTCGTCGCCGGCGCCATCTACGCCGGCTTCGCGATGGTGCTCACGCTGGCGATTCCGTTGCGCGCCATCTACAAACTCCACGACTTCATCACGATGCGCCATCTCGAGAACATGGCCAAGGTCACCCTGGTGACCGGGTTGATCGTCGTGTATGGCTACGCCTGCGAGTTGTTCTTTGGCTGGTACAGCGGCAACCAGTACGAACGCTTCATGCTCATGAACCGCATCGTGAGCGGTCCGTATGCGTGGGCCTACTGGCTCCTGTTGTTGTGCAACTTCCTGGTTCCGCAGTTGTTGTGGATCAAGTCGTTCCGTCGCAACATTGCGGTGCTCTTCACCGTGGCGATGTTTGTCAACGTCGGCATGTGGCTGGAGCGCTTTGTCATCATCGTGACGAGCCTGCACCGCGACTTCCTGCCCTCGTCGTGGGACATGTATTACCCGACGCGCTGGGACTTCATGACGTTCTTCGGAACCATCGGCTTGTTCCTGACGCTGATGTTCCTCTTCGTCCGGATCCTGCCGATGATCTCCATCTTCGAGATGCGCACGCTGTTGCCTGAGGCGACGCCAAAACAGAAGACCGAGGGAGGGGCGCACTGATGGCCCACCACACGATCGAAACGCCGTATTACGGCCTGATGGCGGAGTTTGATTCCGCCCAGCAACTGCTCGACGCCGCGCACAAAGTGCGTGAGGCGGGCTATACGAAGACGGACGCCTTTTCGCCGATGCCGATCCATGGCGTGGCGGAAGCGCTGGGCATGAAGGAGCGCAAGATTGCGCCCCTCGTGCTCATAGGCGGCATCACCGGTGCACTGGCGGGGTACGGCCTCCAATACTGGACAACCGTGATCGCCTACCCCATCAATATCGGCGGGCGGCCGTTTCACTCGTGGGTGTCCTTTATCCCGCCGGCATTTGAGACGACGATTTTGTTTGCGGCAGGGACTGCGGTCATTTCGATGATCGTGCTCAACGGTCTGCCGTTGCCGTATCACCCGGTCTTTAATGCGAAGCGGTTTCACCTGGCCAGTCAGGACAAGTTCTTCCTGGCCATCGAAGCGGCCGATCCGCGATTCAAAGACGAAGACACGCGGGCGTTTCTGATGGGCCTGCAGGCTCGGGAAGTGGTGATCCTTGAACACTAAGACCACACGCACCTGGCGCCTGATCGCCGGCTTTGCGTTGACCGCTGTGGTTGCCGCGGGGTGTCGGCAGGACATGCACGACGCGCCCCGGTACGATCCGCTTGAAGCCTCGGACTTTTTTGCCGACGGCAGCGCCGCGCGCGCGCTGGTCACTGGCACGGTCGCCCGCGGTCATCTCAACGAGGATGCCTTCCTGCACACGGGCAAAGACGCCGCCGGTTTGCCGGTCGCGGAGTTCCCGTTCGCCATCTCCCGCGCGGATCTTGACCGCGGCGAGCAGCGCTTCAACGTGTTTTGCGCCCCGTGCCACGGCCAGACCGGCGAAGGCAACGGCATGGTGGTCCAGCGTGGATACCGCCAGGCGCAGTCGATGCACATCGACCGTCTCCGCACGGCGCCGGTCGGCTATTTCTACGACGTCATTTCCAACGGATTCGGCGTGATGCCGGACTACCGTTCGCAGATTCCGGTGGAAGACCGCTGGAAAATCGTGGCGTACCTGCGCGCGTTGCAGCTGAGCCGCACTGCGACCACCGGCGAGCTGCCGGCGGACGTGCTGGATCAATTGCGCAAGGGCGCCACGGCGGTGCCCGCCGCGGGCGCGGCGACGCCAGGGGCGCACGGTGGTCCCGAGGGGACCACCGCAAGGAGAGATCGATGAGTGCGCAGTTCAACGCAGCCGCCCTGCTGAAGGAACGGCCGATCGCCGACCTCAGCCGGCTGTCCAATCGCGGCGTGACGTTCGGCGCGGTCGGCATCGTCGCCGTCGCCATCGGGTACTTCATGGTGGACCTGTCGCAGTTCCTCCAGTCGTACCTGATTGCGTACATGTTCTGGATCGGCATCTCGCTGGGATCGCTCTCGCTGCTTATGGTGCAGTACCTGAGCGGCGGCGCATGGGGCCTGGTCGCCCGGCGCATCTTTGAAGCCAGCACCCGCACGCTGCCGCTGATGGCGTTGCTCTTCATCCCCATCGCGATGAACCTGCCCACGCTCTACAAGTGGGCGCGGCCCGAAGCGCTGGAGGATCCGATCATCGAGCTGAAGGCGGCGTATCTCGATCCCGAGTTCTTCTACATCCGCACGATCATCTACTTCGTCATCTGGATCGGCCTGTCGTTCATCCTGAGCAAGTGGTCGAAGGATCAGGACGAGACCGCGCCGCAGCCGCCGGGACCCCTGGATCGCCGCTTCCGTGTGCTCTCGGGCCCGGGCATGATCCTGCACGTGCTGGCCATCACGTTCATGAGTGTGGACTGGGTCATGTCGCTCGACCCGCACTTCTATTCCACTATCTTTGGTGTGCTGATCCTTGGTGGCCAGGGGCTGTCGACGCTCGCCTTCACCATTCTGGTGCTGCAGGGGCTCTCGAACTCCAAGCCGATTTCCCAAGTGGCCGACGCCGAGCGGTTCCATGACTACGGCAAGTTGATGCTTGCGTTTGTCATGTTGTGGGCGTATTTCAATGTGTCGCAGTTGCTGATCATCTGGTCGGCCAACCTGCCCGAGGAAATTCCCTGGTACATCGAGCGCCTGCAGGGCGACTGGGCCCCGTGGGCCGTGGTCATCCTGCTGGGGCACTTCGTGTTGCCGTTCATGCTGTTGCTCTCACGCGACCTCAAGCGTCATGGTCGTGTGTTGTCACGCGTCGCGTTCGTGGTGCTCGTGATGCGGATCATCGATTTCGTCTGGACGATCGGCCCGATCTTCCGGCACGGTTACACGATTCACTGGATGGATTTTGCGATGGTGGTCGCGTTTGCGGCACCGTGGCTCTTCCTGTTCTATCGCAACCTCGGCAGCCGGTCACTAGTGCCGGCCCACGACCCGTACTTCAAGGATGCAGTCGCCAATGGACACTAACCATCACGGCCCCGCAGAGCCGGCGCGCGTCGAAGGCGATGGCATCTCCTACGCCAACCTCGGTTGGTCGATGGTGATCCTCGCGCTGATTACGCTGGCGTGTTACCTGATCGTGTGGGGCCTTTTTGTGTTCCTCGATTCGCGGATGACCGACAGCGATCCGGCGCGCAACCCACTGGCAGCCGCTCCGGTCACGCCGACGATCACCGACGGACGCATCACGTCCGGCAACCAGTCACCGACCCCGCTCCTGGTGAATGAACCGGCCAATCTCAAGGCGTTCCTCGCCAAGGAGCACGAAACGCTGACCTCGTACGGTTGGGTGGACCAGAACGAAGGCACCGTCCGCATTCCGATCGCGGTGGCGAAAGACAAGTTGATGCAGCAGGGGCTGCCTGTGCGGGCCGGGGGCCAATAATCATGAACGTGCGACGACTCCTCGCGTGTGCCGCGGTCATCTGGGCCAGTGCCGGCGTGGTGTCGCTGCCGGCACAACGCGCGTTGCCCGGTTCCTCCGCTCCAGGGCAGCCGGCGCTGGCGCCGCTGCCGATCCTCAAGGAAGTGCGCATCGATCAGAAACTCGACGAGTCGGTGCCGCTCGACATTCCGTTCTCTGACGAGAGTGGCCGCGAGGTCACGCTTGGGCAGTACTTCGGTAAGCGGCCGGTGGTGCTGGCGCTGGTCTATTACGAGTGCCCGATGTTGTGCACCCAGGTGCTCAATGGCCTGTTCTCGTCGATGGAACCGCTGAAGATCGACGCGGGCAAGGACTTCGACGTCGTGGTCGTGAGTTTTGATCCAGGTGAAACCCCCGCGATGGCGATGGCCAAGAAGTCCGGCTACGTGAAGCACTACGAACGCGCGACCGCCGATGCGGGTATTCACTTCCTCACCGGACGCCAGACCTCGATCGACCGGCTCGCCGATGCGGTCGGCTTCCGGTACGTCTACGACGAAGCCATCGATCAGTACGCTCACCCGGCCGCGGTCACGGTGCTGACGACGCAGGGGAAGGTCTCCAAATACCTCTACGGCGTGGAGTTCGCGCCGATGGACTTCCGCCTGGCGGTGATCTCGGCGGGTGAGGGCCAGATTGGCACCCTGGTCGATCAGGCGCTTCTCTATTGTTTCCACTACGACCCGGCCACGGGCAAATACAGCGTGGCCATCATGACCTTTGTCCGGATCGGAGCCGTGTTGACCATGGTTGGTCTCGGCGCGTTTCTTTTTGTAAACCTGCGGCGCGATCGCCGGCAGCGCACCGCGGTCGCCCCGACCGCAACGGGTACTCGGTAGATGTCCAGTTTCCCCCTGTTCCCTGAGGCCGCTTCGTCGATCGCGCACGAAGTCGACCTGATCTATTTCTTCATCCTGGCGGTGTGCTCGTTCTTCGCCATTCTGGTGTCGGCCCTGGTGGTCTTCTTCGCCGTGAAATACCGCCGACGCCATCCCGATGAGGTGGGTGCCGACATTCACGGGTCCATCGCCCTGGAACTGATCTGGTCGATCATCCCGTTCATCCTCTCCCTGGTGATGTTTGTCTGGGGCGCGGACCTGTTCTTCCGCATCGCGCGTCCACCGGCCGACTCGATGGAAGTGTTTGTCGTGGGCAAGCAGTGGATGTGGAAGGTGCAGCATCCCGAAGGCGTGCGCGAAATCAACGAACTGCACGTGCCGGTCAACCGCAACGTGAAGATCACGCTCGGCTCCGAAGATGTACTGCACGACTACTACATCCCGGCCTTCCGCGTGAAGATGGACGCCGTCCCAGGCAAACTCACGACGATGTGGTTCCGGGCGACCAAGCCGGGCACCTATCAGATTTTCTGCGCGGAATATTGCGGCACGCAGCACTCCGGCATGATCGGCCATGTCACGGTGCTCGAAGAGCACGACTATGAAGCGTGGCTGGCTGGCGGCCGGTCCACCGGCACCGCCGTGGAAAACGGTGAACGCCTGTTCACGGATCTCGCCTGCATCACGTGCCACAAGACCGACACGTCCGGTCGCGGTCCGGTGCTCGCCGGCGTGTTCGGCAGCCAAGTGCGTCTGATGGACGGCCGCACGGTGGTGGCCGACGAAAACTATTTGCGGGAATCGATCGTGAACCCGCAGGCCAAGGTCGTGCTCGGCTACCAGCCGATCATGCCGACCTTCCAGGGCACGGTGAGCGAAGAAAATCTGATGCAGCTCATCGCCTACATCAAGACCTTGAAGCCGGCCGCGCCGGTTTCACCCGCCGCCCCATCAGGCGGACAGTAAGGCGCAAGGACCGTTATGACTCACGGCACTGTGAACGCACCAAGTTATCTGGACGCCCCGCACGGGATTGCGTCGTGGTTGCTGACCAAGGACCACAAACGCATCGGGATCCTGTATCTGATCTCGGTCACGATCTTCTTCATGATCGGCGGCCTCTTCGCGGCGGGCATCCGCACCGAGTTGCTGACGCCTGAGGGCGACTTCCTCACGGCGGATCTCTACAACAAGCTCTTCACGCTGCACGGCGTCGTGATGATCTTCTTCTTCCTGATCCCGTCGATTCCCGCGACACTCGGCAACTTCCTGATTCCGATCCAGATCGGCGCCAAGGACCTCGCGTTCCCGCGCATCAACCTGCTCAGCTGGTACATCTACGTCGTCGGCGCGCTTTTCACACTTGCGGCCGTGTTTGCCGGCGGCGTCGACACCGGCTGGACGTTCTACACGCCCTACAGCTCGATCGCCTCGAACACCAACGTGACACTCGCCGCGCTCGGCGTCTTCATCACCGGCTTTTCGTCGATCCTCACCGGCTTCAACTTCATCGTCACCATCCACCGGATGCGTGCGCCGGGCATGACGTGGTTCCGTCTGCCGCTGTTCATCTGGGCGCACTACGCGACGAGCCTGGTCATGGTGCTCGGCACGCCGGTCGTGGCCATCACGATTCTGCTCGTCTTTGCGGAACGTGCGCTTGGCTTCGCCATCTTCGACCCGCGCATGGGCGGCGACCCCGTCCTGTTCCAGCATCTGTTCTGGTTCTACTCGCACCCGGCCGTCTACATCATGATCCTGCCGGGCATGGGCGTGATCTCCGAGCTCGTGGCGGCGGTCTCGCGCAAGCAGATCTTCGGCTACAGCTTTGTGGCCTACTCCTCCCTCGCGATTGCCATCATCGGCTTCCTCGTCTGGGGCCACCACATGTTCGTCAGCAGCCAGTCCATCTACGCGGGACTGGTCTTCTCGATCATCACGATGATTGTCGCCGTGCCCTCCGCCGTTAAGACATTCAACTGGACGGCGACGATGTACAAGGGGTCGGTCACGTGGGAATCACCGACCTACTGGGTGATCGGCTTCATGGGCCTGTTCCTCATCGGCGGTCTGACGGGCCTGTTCCTGGGTACGATGGGCCTGGACGTCCACCTGCACGACACCTACTTTGTCGTGGCGCACTTCCACTACATCATGGTCGGCGGCGCCATCATGGCGTTCCTGGGCGGCATCCACTTCTACTGGCCGAAGATGACCGGCCGACTGTATCCGGAGACGCTCGGCAAGATCTCGGCGATTCTGGTGTTCACCGGATTCAACCTGACCTTCTTCCCGCAGTTTGTCCTGGGCTACCTCGGCATGCCGCGTCGGTATTACGCGTATCCTGAAGAGTTCCAGATTCTGAACGTGCTCTCGACCTCCGGCGCCGGCGTCCTTGGACTCGGCTACGCGCTGATTGTGTTCTACCTCGTGGCGACGCTCTTCAAGGAACGCAACGCCCCGGCCAATCCGTGGGGCGCGACCGGTCTTGAGTGGCAGATTCAGTCGCCGCCCATCACCCTCAACTTCGAGGTGGATCCGATCGTGACCGAGGACGCGTACAACTACGCGGGCCGCGCACCGAAACACACCAAGGCAGGGGAGGTCTAACGTGTCGGCTCCCAACGTGCACTCCGACGCGCATCAGGCGCCTCACCCGAAGCTGCAGCACCATTTCCACAACATGGCGCAGCAGCTCGAGGCCTCGATCCTCGGGATGTGGGTGTTCCTGGTCACCGAAGTCATGTTCTTCGGCGGCATGTTCATGGCCTACCTGCTCTACCGGACCATGTATCCGGACGCGTGGCTGGCCGGCAGCAACGAGCTCAACGAAGTCCTGGGCGGCGTCAACACCCTCGTCCTCATCGTCTCGTCATTGACGATGGCGTTGGCGGTGCGGGCGGCACAGGTGGGCGCGCGGATGGCGCAGATCGCCAATCTGATTCTTACGATCATCTTCGGCAGCATCTTTCTGATCGTCAAGTACTTCGAATACGCCGCAAAATTTGAGCATCACCTGGTGCCCGGGGCGCACTTCGACCCCGCGCGTGACCCGGCGCAGCAGCTGTATTTCTCGCTCTACTTCATGCTGACGGGCATTCACGCCCTCCACATGATCGTCGGTATCGTGTTGCTGTTCATCATGCTGCGGATGGCCTGGAAGCATCAGTTCAACGCGGACTACTTTACGCCGATGGAAGTGACGGGCCTGTACTGGCACTTCGTCGACATCGTCTGGATTTTCCTGTTCCCATTGCTCTATCTCATCGGGAAACACCATTGATCGGATCGCAACCGCACGTGGCGGAGAGATAGGTTTTATGTCACACGTCAGCTCAAAAGGCCTCTACTACACGATCTTCGCGTCGCTGTGCGTCCTCACGGTGGTCACCGTGGCGATCGCGCGCGTTGATCTGGGTGCCATGAATACGCCCATTGCGCTCGCGGTGGCCGTCACCAAGGCGATGCTGGTCATCCTGTTTTTCATGGGCGTGAAATACAACACCCCGCTCACCAAGGTCGTGGCGGCGTCCGGATTTGTCTGGCTGATCATCCTCTTCGGGGTCACGATGGGTGATTACCTGACGCGCGGCTGGCTCGGCGTTCCCGGCCGGTAACCGGCCACCGGCCACCACTCACCGATTTGGCTGCGCCGATTTCAGGCGCCCGCCGTCACTATTCCCCGACAACGACAGTAGAGGTCGTGTGCGCAGTTCATACTCGCAGACGACCTCTTCTGTTGTGGGGACCTGGTTGATTTTCGCTTTTTCTTTGCGTACAGTGGTCCCCTTTTCCTGAAACCGGGATGGTGTTGTGAGCGATCTGAAAGACGAACTGGCGGCGCTTCGGATTGAACGGGCCCCCATGGATGTGGCCGGCGGCCATCGCTGGGTGAAGTGGCTGGTGGTCATCGTTCTGTTGGGCGGGATTGGCGCAGCCGGATGGTCCTGGATGAATCGCGAACGGCCGATCGAGGTCGAGGTGGCGACGGTCGGCGAACGCGCCGCGGGTGCGCAGGCGTCGGTCCTCAACGCGTCCGGCTACGTCACCGCACGACGACGGGCGACCGTCTCCTCGAAGGTGACCGGCAAGGTCGTCGAGGTCAACGTCGAGGAGGGCATGGCGGTCCGCGAGGGCCAGATTCTGGCTCGCCTTGACGACTCCACCGTGCGGGCCGGTCTGGCGCTGGCGCAGGCGCAGGCGGAGGCGGCGCGCGGCAATATGCGGGAGAGTGAAGTCCGTCTGGCTGAGGCGCGCGTCACGCTTCGCCGCTTCCAGCAACTCGTCAAGGACGGCATTGGCACGCAGGCGGACGCCGACCGCGCGCAGGCCGAAGTGGATTCCCTGATCGCCCGCATCGCATCGGCCAAGGAACAGGTCGTGGTGGCCGAGCGCCAGGTGGCGCTCCAGCAGGCCGGTCTCAACGACATGGTGATTCGCGCCCCGTTCAGCGGCGTCGCGATTTCCAAGGACGCGCAGCCCGGAGAAATGGTGTCGCCCGTATCGGGCGGCGGTGGTTTCACCCGTACCGGCATCTGCACCATCGTGGACATGCGATCGCTTGAGGTCGAGGTGGACGTCAACGAGAGCTACATCGGCCGCGTCCGGCCGAACCAAAGCGTGACGGCTGTGCTCGACGCCTATCCGGACTTCCAGATTCCCGCGCGCGTGATCACCACCGTGCCGACGGCCGACCGCCAGAAGGCGACGGTGCTGGTGCGTATCGCGTTTTCGGAGCTCGATCCACGCATCCTCCCTGACATGGGCGTGAAGGTCACGTTCCTGCGCGAGGCCGGTGACGCCGCCGTTCCCGCAGCTCAGCCGACGGCGCTGATCCCCAAAAACGCCGTCAAGCAGGACGGCGAACAAGCCGTCGTGTTCGTCGTCACCGGCACCACCGTTGAACGCCGTGCGGTCAGTCTCGGCGGCACCGATGGCGATCGTCTCGAAGTGGTCGCGGGCCTGCGTGCTGGCGAACGTGTCGTGATGTCACCGCCGCCCACCCTCGCCGCAGGTTCGTTGATCACCATCAAGTAGGAACATTACAGATGAGCACATTGGTTCGCATCAACAACGTTCACAAGTACTTCACCAGGGGCAGCGAGCGGATTGACGTGCTGCAGGGCGTCAACCTTGAGATTCCCGAGGGCGACTTCCTCGCGCTCATGGGACCGTCCGGGTCGGGAAAAACGACGCTGCTCAATTTGATGGGTGGTCTCGACACGCCTTCGTCTGGTGCGATTGAAATCGGTGGTGCCAATATTGCCGGCCTCTCCGGCAGCCAATTGTCCCGGTGGCGGTCGCAGCACATCGGCTTTGTCTTTCAGCTCTACAACCTGTTGCCGGTGCTGACGGCCGAAAAAAATGTCGAGTTGCCGCTGTTGCTCACGAAGTTGTCCAAGGCGGAGCGCAACAAACGCGTCGCCATCGCCCTGAAGGTCGTCGGACTGACGGAGCGTTCGAAACACTATCCACGCCAGCTCTCCGGTGGTCAGGAGCAGCGCGTCGGCATTGCCCGCGCCATCGTCACCGACCCGGTGCTCCTGCTTGCCGACGAACCGACCGGCGACCTCGATCGCAAGGCCGGCGACGAAATTCTCGACCTGTTGCAGGCGCTCAACCGCGACCTCGGCAAGACCATCGTGATGGTCACGCATGACCCCCGGGCGGCTGAGCGCGCCAAGCGGGTGATTCATCTGGAGAAGGGGCTCCTGATGTCTGCGGGAGCGGCCGTATGAAATATCTTCCGCTGCTCTGGAAGAGCCTCTGGCGCAAGAAGATCCGGACGATTTTCACCATAGGGTCGCTGTTCGTCGCGTTCCTGCTGTTTGGTGTCCTGATGGCCATCAGGACCGCGTTCACCTTCGGAGTTGAGATCGCAGGCGTGGATCGCCTCGTCTTGATTCACAAGGTCAGCCTGATCATGCCGTTGCCGATTTCGTATCAATCGCGACTGCAGACCACCCCAGGCGTCGAGGTGGCCACGCACAACACCTGGTTTGGCGGCGTGTATCAGGACCCGTCGAACTTCTTCGCGCAGATCGTCGTGGATCCAGAGCCCTTCATGAAGATCTATCCGGAATACGTGCTGCCTCCGGAGCAGATGAAGGCCTGGCTCGCCGATCGACAAGGCGTCATCGTGGGCGCAGATCTCGCCGAGCGCTTCGGGTGGAAAGTTGGTGACCGCGTTCCCCTTCAAGCCACCATCTGGCAACCCAAGGGTGGCGGGCTCACCTGGGAATTCAACATCGCCGGGATCTACGACGGCGAACAGGGTATCGACAAGACCCAGTTCTTCTTCCGCTACGACTACCTCGACGAAAACCGCGCCGGGGGCGAAGGCATGGTCGGCTGGTTTGTCGTCAAGATTGCCGACCCCTCGCAGTCGCAGGCGCTCGGGGCACGTTTTGACGAGATGTTTGCCAATTCGTCCGCAGAGACCAAGACGACGACGGAGAAGGGATTTGTGGAGGGATTCGCCAATCAGGTGGGCGACATCGGCACCATCATGATCAGCATCGCCTCGGCCGTGCTCTTCAATATTCTCCTGATTGCCGCGACGACGATGGGGCAGGCGGTCCGGGAGCGCACCAGTGAGATGGCCGTGCTCAAGACGCTGGGTTTCTCCGGTGCGACGATTCTGGTGCTGGTTCTGGGAGAGTCACTGATCATCACCGCGCTTGGCGGGGGGCTCGGGCTGCTCGCGTCCTGGTTGTTTGTCCAGCAGGGTGATCCGACAGGCGGGATGCTGCCCATCTTTGTGCTGCCGCCGCGTGACGTTGTGTCTGGCGCGGTGTTGATCGTGCTGATGGGGCTTGTCGCCGGCGCGTTGCCGGCGTTGCAGGCCATGAACTTGAAAATCACCGACGGCTTGCGTCGGAACTGAGACGGAGACTCACCATGCAGTGGATTAGTCAGACTCTGGCGGTGACGCTTCTGAACCTGCGGACCATTCCGCAGCGGCTCAGTTCGTCAGGTGTCGCCATCATCGGTATTGCCGGCGTCGTGGTGGTGCTCGTGTCCGTGTTGTCGATCGCGGCCGGGTTCACGGCGGCGATGCAGGGGAGTGGCTCGGACTCACGGGCCCTGGTCATGCGAACAGGTGCCGACAGTGAGATGACCAGCGGCATCGGCGGGCCCGAGGCCGACATCATCAAACAGGCCCCCGGGCTTCAACGCGATGGTCAGGTGGCCGTCGCCTCTGCCGAGTTATACGTGATCATCGATCTGCCGAAGCGGTCCACCGGCACGGCGGCCAATGTGCCCATGCGGGGCGTCGAGTCCACCGCGTTTGCGGTCCGCGATGAAGTGTCCATTGTGGACGGGCGCATGTTCCAGTTCGGGACCAACGAGGTCATCGTTGGTCGCGGCGCCAGCGGCCAATTTGCCGGCCTCACGGTCGGCAATGTGATTGAGTCCGGTCAATCGTCGTGGAACGTGGTCGGTGTGTTCGAGGCTGACGGCGGTGTGCCCGAAAGCGAGATCTGGATAGATGCGACGGTGCTGCAGGGCGTGTACCGCCGCGGCAATTCATTTCAACTGGTGCTCGCGCGACTTGAGTCGTCGGAGGACTTCGATCGGTTCCGCGACTGGCTGACCACCAATCCGCAACTCAACGTGCAGGTGCGGCGCGAGAGTGAATACTACGCGCAGCAGTCGCGTTCGCTCAGCAGCCTGATCCAGGGCGTCGGGTTCGGCATCGCGTTGCTGATGGGCATCGGCGCCGTGTTTGGCGCGATCCTCACGATGTATACCGCCGTCTCCACCCGCGCGCGGGAGATCGCGACGTTGCGGGCGCTCGGCTTCAACAGTGGGTCAGTGGTGGTCTCGGTGTTGGTGGAATCGCTGGCGCTTGGCGCCATCGGCGGTGTCATTGGAGGCACCGCAGCGTACTTCGGGTTCAACGGGTACCAGACCTCCACCATCAACTTCCAGACATTCAGTCAGGTGGCGTTTGCGTTCCGCGTCACTCCGGAACTGCTGGGCCTCGGCCTGTTCTACGCGCTGCTCCTTGGCCTGGTCGGCGGCCTGTTCCCGGCCATCCGCGCCGCGCGCCTGCCGATTCCGACTGCCCTCCGGGAGCTCTGATCGGGTTAGGATCGGCCCATGCGCAAGTACATCCTGACGTCTGCGATCCTCGCGATCGCGGTGGCCGGCAGTGTGGTCGCGACCACGCACAGTCCTGAAGATGTCCGCACCGTTCCGGTGACTCCCGAAGCGGAGAACTACTGGTCACGCTGGCGCGGCCCGTCTGGGCAAGGCATCGCCAAGGGCACCAACTACGTGAACAAGTGGTCGGCCACCGACAACGTGGTGTGGCGCACGGCGGTCCCAGGACTTGGGCACTCATCGCCGATCGTGTGGAAGGACCACATCTTCATCACCACCGCAAGGGAAGGTGGGTCGAAGATGTCGATGCTGGCCTATGACCGCCGCACCGGGAAGTTGTTGTGGGAGACGACGGTGCCCTCAAGCGGCGTCGAACACATCTATCCGAAGAACAGTCATGCGTCCGCAACCGCTGTGACCGACGGCCGGCAGATTTACGCGTCGTTTGGCACCCACGGGATTGCCGCGTTCGACTTCAACGGCAGACTTGTCTGGCATCGCAAGATCGGCGACCTGAACAATCCGCACGGCAGCGCAGGGTCGCCGGTGCTCTACAAGGATCGCATCTTCATCTATCAGGATCACCGGGGGTCCTCAAACCTGGGATCCTTTGTTGCCGCGTTCAGCACGAAGACCGGTGAAACGATGTGGTGGAAGGATCGGGTGGAAGTTGTCGGGTGGGGCACACCTGTGGTCATCAGCACCGGCACACGTGATGAGCTCATCGTCAGCAGCCAGCGCAAGGTCTACGCCTATCACCCCGACACCGGTGCGGACTTGTGGACGGTCACCGGCAACCTGTACGAGGTCATTCCGACACCGGTGGTCGGGCACGGGTTTGTGTTCGCGCAGTCGGGCCGTGCGGGCCCCACGCTGGCGATTCGCCCAGGTGGATCGGGCGATGTCACGGCGACCCACGTGGCGTGGACGTCCCCCAAAGGCTCACCGTTTGTCCCGTCGAGCCTGATTCACGGCGATCTGCTCTACCAGATCAACGACATGCAGAGCATCCTGACGGTCTTTCAGGCCAAGACCGGCGAGCTCGTGTACCAGGAGCGACTCGGTGTGGCCGCGCGCGAGGGCTTCTCGTCCTCACCCGTCGCCGTGGGCAACACGCTGTTTTTCACCAACGATGACGGGCAGACGTTTGTCGTGGAAGCCGGCACGACGTTCAAGCTGCACCACGTCAACGAGTTCGGCACACGCGTGCTCGCGTCACCCGCCCTCGTCGACGGCACGTGGTACTGGCGGACGGACAAAGAACTCTTAGCTATCGGCAATCTGAAATCTGAGATTCCAGTCGTTGATTCTTAGAGTGTTTTCAGGGCCTCCAGCACTTCCCCGTGGTCGGGCTGCTGGGGGATGTCGTATTTTTTAGACCAGACGATGGTGCCCGTCTTGTCGATGATAAACGATGCCCGCTCGGAGATACCGTCTTCACGCAGGACGCCGTAGAGGGACGCCACGTGCCCGTGGGGATGGAAGTCGGCCAGCAGGTCGAACGAAATCCCGCCCAGTGACTCGGCCCAGGCCGCCTTGGCCGGTCCGGCATCCACGCTCAGACTCAGGATGTGGGCGTCCAAGCCGTCGTATTGTGGCAAATCCTTCTGGTAGGTCTGCATCTGCACCGAGCAGACCGGCGTAAACGCCAACGGGTGAAAAGCGAGGACGATGTGCTTTTTTTCCCGGAAGTCGGAAAGACGGACGGTGGAGCCCGTGTGACTGCGGAGTTCGAACTCGGGTGCGGCGGTACCAATTGGAAGCATAGATCTCCATGATAAGGTGATCAGCATCCATGACACTCAGGGGACTTCCAGGACTGATTCTGATTGCCGTCGCACTGCTTCTGGCAGTGCCTTCGGCGGCGGTGTTTTATACCGATTGGTTGTGGTTCCAGGAACTGGGCTACCAAGGGGTGTTTTTGCGGACCTATAACGCAAAGCTCCTGGTGTTTGTGGCGACGTTTACGGTCGCGTTCCTGTTCCTCTTCACCAATCTTCGCCTCGCGCGCCGCGCACTCACTCGGCCGCAGTTCATCCTGGGCACAACCGAGGACGGTCGTCCCATCGTGGTGGAGAGCAAGAGTCTCGCCGCTCTGCTCCTGCCGGTCGCGGTGGTGGTCTCCTTCCTCGTCGCGATTAGCGCGGCCAATCACTGGCTGGAATGGCTGAGCGCGTTTAACGCCGTCTCGTTCAATGAACGCGACGTGTTGTTCAACCGCGATGTCAGTTTTTATGTGTTCCAATTGCCGATTCAGGTGCTGGTGCGGCAACAGGCCCTGTTGCTGACGGTGTTGGCCCTTGGCGCAAGCGCGCTGTTGTACCTGCTGTCGGGCAATGTATCGATGGAGCCGAGGTACGGCGTGGCGTTTTGGCCGCGCATGAATCTCGCCACCGGCGCCAGGCGTCACCTGATGGTGCTGCTCTCGGTGCTGTTTGCACTGATGGCGTGGGGCGCGTGGTTGGAGCTGCCGCAGACGCTGCTGACCGGGTCGGCGACCAATGTCGTGTTTGGTGCGTCGCACACGGACGTGTATGCGCGCATCCCGTTTATCCGGGTGTCGCTGGTCGTGCTCAGTCTCGCCAGTCTTGTGGCGTTGTGGCAGGCCTTCGGGCCGCAGCGTTGGCCCCTGCCGGCGGCGATCGTCGCGTACATCGTGGTCACGACCGCCGGCGGCGCGTATGCAGGGTTCGTCCAGCGCTTCGTGGTGACGCCAAACGAACAGACGAAGGAAGAGCCGTTCATCCGGTACAACATCGAGGCAACGCGCAAGGCCTACGCCCTCGACAGGGTGGAGGAGCGCGAGTTGTCGGGCGAGGGGTCGCTCACGGCTGCAGACATCACCGCCAATGCCGGTACGATTGAAAACATCCGGTTGTGGGATCACCAACCGCTGCTCCAGACGTTTTCCCAGATTCAGGAGATTCGCACCTACTACGACTTCGTGAACGTGGACAACGACCGCTACACGATCGACGGCAAATATCGGCAGGTGATGTTGTCCCTGCGCGAACTCAACAGTGAGAGCCTTCCGAATCGGTCATGGGTCAATGAACGACTGACGTTCACGCACGGGTACGGACTCACGCTGGGTCCGGTCAATGAAGTCACGGCGTCTGGGCAACCGGTGCTGTTCGTTCGTGACCTGCCGCCGGTGTCGGAAGTGGATCTCGAGATCGGCGAACCCAGCATCTACTTCGGCGAATTGTCCAGCGACTACGCGCTCGTCAAGACGCTGCAGCCGGAATTCCACTACCCCCGCGGCGAAGACAATGTTACGACCACCTACTCGGGGACTGGTGGCGTGGAGCTCAGCAGTCTGGCGCGCCGGGTGATGTTTGCGATTCGTTTTGGTGCGGCGAACATTCTCATCACGAACCAGATCACTCCAGAAAGCCGGATTATGTATCACCGGCGGATCGCGGAACGGGTGCGTGCGATCGCTCCCTTCCTCGAATACGACGCCGATCCGTATCCCGTGGTGGCCGACGGGCGCATCTTCTGGATTCAGGATGCCTATACGACCAGCGAGAGTTATCCGTACGCGACGCCGTTTGACCTTCCGCGCATCAACTACATCCGGAATTCGGTCAAGGTCGTCATCGATGCCTTCCACGGGTCGACCTCGTTCTACATTTCCGAGCCAGATGACCCCATCGTGATGACCATCAGCCGGATTTTTCCAGGCATGTTCAAGCCGATGAGCGACATGCCTGAAGGGCTCCGCAGCCACGTGCGATATCCCGAGCGGATCTTCAAGGTGCAGGCGTCGGCATTTGCGACGTTCCACATGACCAACCCGCAGACCTTCTATAACAAAGAAGACCAGTGGCAGGTGCCGGTCATTGACGGCGAGACCAATGCCGCGCCGATGCAGCCGTACTACACGATCATGCGGCTCCCGGGTGAGACCGAGACCGAGTTCATCCAGATGTTGCCGTTTACGCCGCGACTGAAGGACAACCTTGCGGCCTGGCTTGTGGCACGCAGTGACGCCGAACACTATGGCCGACTGATCGTCTTCCAGTTTCCGAAGCAGAAGGTTGTGTTCGGCCCGCGGCAGATCGTGGCGCGCATTAATCAGGACCAGATCATTGCACCGCAGATCACACTGTGGAATCAGCAGGGGTCACAGGTCATCCAGGGCACACTGCTCGTGATTCCGATCGAGGAGTCGCTCTTGTACGTCCGGCCGTTGTATCTGCGCTCGGCAGGTGGACGCATCCCCGAACTCAAACGGGTCATCGTCGCCTACCAGGAACAGATCGTGATGGCCGAAACGTTGACGCAGGCACTTGTGCAGATTTTCGGGCGCAGCGTGGCGACCGCATTGAGCCCTGATCGGCGGGTGGATGCGGGCACTGCCATTCCAGGCGCGCCAGTGCCGGCCGCCATAGTGCCTGGCACCGGCGCCGGTATGGTTGACGCCGCGTTCGTGAACCTTGCCGAACAAGCCGCCGGCCACTTCGAACGAGCCTCCGCCGCCCAGCGCGAAGGCAACTGGGCGCTCTACGGCGAGGAAATGAAGAAGCTCGGCAACGTGCTCGCGCAACTCGAGAAGATCAAACGCTGACGAGGGATGTATTCACAGGGAGGCACAGAGGCACGGAGGTGTGTCGTTAAAAATCAGAAATCCTCCGTGTCTCAGTGCCTCCCTGTAAAAATCTTCTTAGGATCGTTTCCGCCAGTAGCGTGCGAGACCGGTCCACGAAAAATCGAAGCGCGCGGCCTTCGTGTAGGAGTCCGCTTCCTCCTTTGAGGTCGATTGCGCGAGCGCGTCCATCGCCCACTCCACGAATAGCTCTGCACGTGCTTGGTCGTCCAGGTCAGGCTGTGCGAGCGTGGTCTTGACCAGGGCACTCCACGCGTCGATTTGTTCCCACAAGGACTGGAAGTGCACGCGTGCACCCTGGCGCGGTCCGAAGTGCGTGAGAAACAACGTCGTGGGATTCCATTCGAGAATGGTCTCCGTGCTGGTGCGCCACGCGTCAAGATCAATATCCGGCGGCGGCGTTGGTGGAACTACGATCCGGCCACTTGGCCGACAGATCCCCGCCGTGTCACCCACAAACGCAATGCCTGACGCCGGCAGGAAATAACTGACGTGGTGCCAGGCGTGGCCCGGTGTCCACGCCACGTCGATCTCGTGACCCACCACCGACAGCGCGGCGCGGTCACCGAGGGTCCGCACACGGTCCGCCGGTACCGGCAGGATGTCGCCCCACAACCGGGCCATGTCGTCCTGATACAACCGCGACGCACTTGCCACCAGCTTCGAGGGATCGATCAGGTGGGGCGCGCCACGTTCGTGCACATACACGGTGGCGTCCGGCGCCAATGCCACGATCGACCCGACCGCGCCGGAGTGGTCGAGATGGATGTGTGTGAGCAGGATCGCCCGGACGTCCTTCCACGTGAAGCCCCGCTCAGTCAGCGCCCGCTCCAGCACCGGTATGGCCGTCGTGGGACCCGGGTCCACAATGGCCACCCCATCCACGCCATGAATCAGCGCCGTGGCAATGATGCCGGGATACCCAATAAAGTGCAGGTCGGCGTAGTCAACGCCAGTGGCAAGCGGGATCACATGGGGCACGTCCTCATTATCCATTGCCCCATTGGCCCATTGGCCCATTGGAGATAGGCTGTGCACATGCTCAGCCTCCTCCTCGTCGTCGTCGCCCTGGTCGCCCCCGTCCAGCTGTCACAGCAGCCCCTTACCGGTGGCAATGCGCTGTTTGAGCAGGGCAAGACCTGGGACGACTTTCTGGCGGCGGCAGACTCCCGCCCGGAGGTGTGGCGGGGCAACGCGGCTCGGAGCAAGCCATCCAAGGAGCTGGTCGAGCGCCTGAAGGGAGCCGCAGGCGATCTCCGATTGCTCGTGGTGGCCGTGGCCGCGTGCAGTGACTCGGTGCACACGGTGCCCTACGTCGCGACCTTGGCGAAAGAGGCGGGTGTCCCGTTGCGCATCGTGGACTCGACGATCGGAAAAAATGTAATGGACGCGTTCAAGACGCCCGACGGCCGAGGCGCCACCGCCACCGTCGCGCTGGTGAAGGGTGACCAGATTGTGGCCGCGTGGGTGGAACGTCCCGTCGCCCTGCAGACATGGTTGCTCGGTCCGGCGTCGTCACTCACGCAGTCGGAGCGGATGGAGCGCAAGTTCGGCTGGTATGAGTGGGATCGCGGCGAGTCCACCATGACCGAGCTCGTGGCGCTCATCGAACGCTACAAATGAGCGCATCCGATCAACAGACGGGCGACAACGTCAAGGACCGCGTCGACCCCAAACTCGTTCCGAAAAACGACGAGCCGACGCTCTACAAGGTCATCCTGCTCAACGACGACTATTCAACGATGGACTTTGTGATTCACGTCCTCGAAGACGTGTTCCAGAAGTCTCCCGCCGAGGCGTACCGGATCATGATGCAGGTGCACCAGCTTGGGTCAGGCGTCGCCGGCGTCTATCCTTGGGAGGTGGCCGAAACCAAGGCTGAGACCGTGGCGACGATGGCGAAGACGGCCGGCTTTCCCCTTCGAGCGGTTACTGAAGAGGCTTGAGCCTTCGACAGGCTCAGGGCTTTGGCGGGAATTGCTTCGAGAGCTCGGCGATGAGCGCGAGTCGGATGTCGCGCAGGTCCTTGACGTCGCGCACGAGTGGGTGAATTCGCGTCAGGAAATCCAGATTGGTCTCACGTCCAGTCATCAAAAAATCCGTCGTCGTCACCGAATACCGGAGAGATGGGTTCAGCGGTTTGCCCTTCACCAGCCACCGGTTACCCTGTCGCGTCACGCCGTGGGCGTGCAGGAATCCGCCCGTGCCTTGATTGGTGACGCCCACGTCGAGCACACGCGCCAGCAGTGAGCCACCCATGGTGAGACTCACGACGTTGCCGCCAAACGGCAGCACGCGAATCACGTCGTATTCCGTCACCGGTCCCGTCGGCAATTCATCGTCAATCCTGATCGACCCGCCGTTCATCAGAGCCACGTCGGTGCCGCCTTCTGCCGCGAGCGCTGCGGTGAGCAGGTCGGTCAAATTGCCCGAGCGATTCCTCACCGTCGCCTCACGACCATCGAGACTGGTGGTCAATTGCGCCACCACACGATCGGGCGTGAAGCCATCACGGCGAAAGGCGTCAAACGCAGCTGTGGTCCAGCGCTGCACTTGGGCGTCGACCGTCGCGTCAGTCGCCACGGCGTCGGTGATCGGCTCCAGGCGTACGGACACTCGTGGACGTTGTCCCTCGGGGAAGGCGAGCGTCACGACCGCGAGTGAGCGCACGTTGGCGTCAGCCTTGACGATCGGCGTCAGGTCCGCACCTCGATAGATGAGCCAGTTCTCGTGTTCATGGCCGCCCAGCGACACGTCGATCTCGGGCACGGCCGTCACCAGGGCCTGATCCCCCTGCAGCGAAAGGTGCGTCAGAGCGACGATCGCGTCGACGGGGCCCATCCTGGCAATGGCCGCCTTGGCCGAATCGATGACCGGGAGGTACTTCACCCACGCGCGTGGGTTGGAGTCGATCGTGACTCCGAGAATGCCCACCTTCAGACTCCGGCCACCAAGGGTCACAGGCACCACTGCAAATGCCTCGGTGTTCGGGAAGGGTGTGCCGTCGGCTGCGGTCACATTCGACGCGATGACTTTGAACTTCGACTGTGCGAGCCGCGCATGAAACGCCGGTTCCGCCAAGTCGAACTCATGGTTTCCCAACGTCGCGTATTCAAGACCCAGGGCATTGAGCACGTCGACCATTTGCCGCCCGGCGATTGGTTCGCCATCGACCCGGGCCGTGGCCAGCGCGCTCGGCGAGAGGTAGTCGCCGCCAAGAGTGGTCAGGACCGGGGCGTGTGTGCGCCGCAGGTCGTTGATGACCGTGGCCACACGCGCCAGGCCGCCCACCCGGCCACCTTCCACCGGTCCAATCTCATAGACGTCGTTGAAATGGACAATAGTGAGTGCCTGAGGCGCAGGTTCACCACATCCCGAGACGGAGATGGCCAAGAGTAGTGTGAGCAGTACACGTGGGAACGGCATGATGTCCTTATAATCGATCCATTGTGTTCTCCTCTGCACTCGAAATCGTCCTGACCATCGCCTATCGCGAGGCCGTCTCCCGTCGGCATGCCTACCTGACGCTTGAGCATTTGCTGTACGCGCTGGCGCACGATCCCGATGGTGAGCGGATTCTGGGTGCCTGCGGTGCCGACCTTGGGCGGCTCCGTGACACGCTGAACGACTATCTCCAGGAGTCGGTTGAGGAGCTGAAGAAGGGTAGCGAGAGGGAGCCCCAGCAGACGGCGGCGTTCCAGCGGGTCCTGCAAATGGCCGTGCTGCACGTCCAGAGCGCGCAGCGGCCGGAAGTGCAGGCGGGGGACATCCTTGCGGCCATCCTCCAGCAACCGCGCAGCCAGGCCGCGAAGTGTCTCGCCGCGCAGGGCATCACCCGGCTCGACATCCTCGAGTTCATCACCCACGGCATTTCCAAGGTCCATGTGGCCGGACGCGCGACCGATGAGGCGCCCGAGACGCTGGGCACGCCGGAGCCTGGGGAAGGGGGCGGCAGTCGGCCGAACCGGAACCCGCTGGCGACCTACTGTGTGAACCTGACGGACAAGGCGCGCGAAGGCAGGCTGGATCCGTTGGTCGGTCGCCAGACCGAACTGCAGCGCACGATCGAGGTATTGTGCCGACGGCGCAAAAACAACCCGGTGTTTGTGGGTGATGCCGGCGTCGGCAAGACGGCCATGGCGGAAGGGCTGGCGCAGCGCCTGCTTGAATCTGGCGTGCCGTCCGCGCTGCGCGACGCCGAGGTTTATTCACTGGATACGACCGCACTGCTCGCCGGCACACGTTTTCGTGGCGACTTCGAAGAGCGGTTCAAGGCTGTCATCAGTGCACTCGCCGCCCGCCCAAAAGCGATCTTGTTCATCGACGAGATTCATTCCGCCGTCGGCGCGGGTGCGACCTCCGGCGGTACGATGGACCTGGCGACGCTCATCAAGCCCATTCTCACGGCGGGTGAGTTGCGGGTGATTGGGTCGACCACCTTCGAGGAGTTCAAGCTCATCGAAAAGGATCGCGCGCTCGCCCGTCGTCTGCAGCGCATCACGATCGACGAACCGGCGATTGAAGAAACGGTGCGGATTCTCGAAGGCCTCAAGAGCCGCTACGAGTCGCACCACCAGGTCGTGTACGAAACGGCCGCGCTGGAAGCGGCCGCCAAGCTGGCGGCGCGCCATCTGCGCGACTACCGGCTGCCCGACAGCGCCATCGACATCATCGACGAAGCCGGTGCGGTCAGTCGGATTGGCCGCGCCGACACCGACGACTCCGTGGTCGCCACCATTACCGCTGCCGACATCGAAGCCGTTGTGGCGCGCATGGCCAGGATTCCCGCGCGCCAGGCCTCGGCCTCCGACAAGGAGCGGCTGCGGACGTTGCAGGAGTCGCTCGAACGGGTGGTCTTTGGTCAGACGGAAGCGGTCAATCTGGTCTCGCAGGCGATCAAGCGTTCACGCGCCGGCCTGGGCCAGCCGGAACGTCCGGCCGGGTGTTTCCTGTTCACCGGCCCGACCGGCGTGGGCAAGACCGAACTCGCAAAACAGCTTGCGATGCAGCTGGGTAACGAGTTCACGCGTTTTGACATGAGCGAGTACATGGAAAAACACGCGGTGGCCCGCCTCATCGGCGCGCCGCCCGGGTACGTGGGGTTTGAGCAGGGCGGCTTGCTGGTGGATGCCGTGCGCACGCATCCCTACAGCGTCGTGTTGCTCGACGAAATAGAGAAGGCGCACCCGGATGTGTTCAACATTCTGCTGCAGGTCATGGACCACGCGACGCTCACCGACAACACCGGCCGCAAGGCGGACTTCCGCAACGTCGTGCTCGTGCTCACATCCAATGCCGGCTCACGCGAGATGAGTGCTGCGTCAATTGGGTTTGCGGATCGCCTCGGCGACGAAGGTCGTCGCAATTCGGCAGGGCGGTCCAAGACCGCGATTGAACGGGTGTTCTCCCCGGAGTTCCGCAATCGCCTCGACGCGATTGTGACGTTCAAGGCACTCGCGCCCGAAGCCATGGAGCTCATCGTCGAAAAATTCATCCTTCAATTGGAAGCGCAACTCGCCGAACGCCGTGTGGCCATCACCCTGGAGCCGGACGCCCGCGCGTGGTTGGCGAAAAAGGGCTACGACCCCGTCTACGGCGCTCGGCCTCTGGCGCGTGTGGTCCAAAAGGAAGTGCGCGATCGCCTCACCGACGAGATCCTCTTCGGCAAACTCGAGGATGGCGGCACGGTAACGATTGGCGTCACAGACGATGCGCTGACGTTCAGGTTTGAGTAAAACATGACCGATATGAAAGTGACCGATCGTCGTTGGTGGGCGCGTGGAGACAGCGACCCCGCTGCATCTGAAGAACCACGGCTGAAGCCAACCCTGATTGAGGAGCTCGAGGCGCGAATCGCCGAGAAGGACAAAGAAATTCAGGAACTGGTCGCGAAATATCGCGGTGCGTCAGACGAGTTCGACCAGGCCCGCGCGCGTCTGCGCAAGGAGATCCAGAAGGACGTCGAACGCAGTCGCCGATCCGTGATCGTATCGTTCCTTGAGGTGCTCGATAATCTGGATCGTGCCCTTGAGGTGGGTGCGAGCAAGACCGACACGCCCCACGCGCTTGTGCAGGGAGTGGCGCTGGTGCGCCAGCAGTTTCTGGCGACGCTGGAAGGGCTCGGCGTCACGCGTGTGGATCCTCTCGGTCAGCGTTTTGATCCAGTCCAGCACGAAGCCGTTTCGACGGTGCCGGCCTCGTCACCCGATCAGGACGACCTTGTCATCGGCGTCGTCCGACCTGGGTATTTGATGGGTGAGGACGTGCTCAGGGCTGCGCAGGTCGCGGTAGCGCGGCTCTGAGCGTCGGGAGCTTACGCGGGCACTCGGAGGTTTGCGAGGGCGATGCGGACGATGCTCATGGCTGTGGCTTTGACGCGCCTACTCGAAGGCGAAGATCGTCACCGGGGCCACCGTCTCCCCCGGACACAAGAGCATCGCCGGCCCTACGCATCTTGTCCTCAAGTGTTCGAACCCGTCGCTCGAGGTCGCTCACACTCTCCGTGCCCGGATCCCGAACCAGGCCGTGAGCGTCAGCAGGGATGCTTCTTTGTTGGCGCACGAATCTGACATAACCAAGCGCCAGCGTGATGCCGAGGGCAGCGGTCATCACAAAAAATCTGACCGTGGACGTGTCTGTCGCAATGATCCAGCCGACACCGTAGACCATCGTGAAGACGCCTCCGAGCAGGAGGCCGTTGCTGATGACCGGCAATTGGACGGCCTTGAGCAGCGACACCGCCATGGCCATTGTCGCCAGCGCGATCAGGACAATGCTGGTGCGACGTCCCCACGCTTCACCGGCAGTTCTGGTCTCGTCCTGCAGGGAATCGATGTCGCGTTGGAGGTCCTGAATCCGTGCCCGGTCTTCAGGCGTCAGATCGTTTGGCGCCTTCGACGACTGGACCTCCTGCTGCTGCCGGCTCAGCGTCACCTGCCGATCCCTGAGGTCCCGATCCGGCGGCGGATAAAACGTGTAGACGCCGACCCCGATGAACGAGGTCACCATCAGCCCGAGAAAAAATCCGAAGATCGTCTGCAATCCCGTTCCGCGCGGCTCAGTCATTGGCAGAGCTTACCGGAAGAACCCTGCGGTGGCGGCGCGGGAGCCGTCGTTGGGCGCGGGCCTCAGGCCGAGCACGCGCGCCATCATCTCGTAGAGGTGGATGTTCTGAATGGGTGGTGTCACTACGCCAGCGCGGAATTGTGGGCCGGACATGACCAGCAGACCCTGCATCGACTTTGCGTTGGTGTCATACCCATGCGCGCCGCCGAGTTGGCGCCCATCCTTCTGCCACCCGAGCACCTGCGTTCGCGACGCCAACGTCCAGCCCTCGTCGGCAATCGCCACCACAGGCGGAATCCTTGGGTGCTTCCGGTAGTGCAAATGCTCTGGCGTGTCTTCACGCTTGAATACCGAAAGATGTGGATGTTTCCCCTTGAGCGCTGCAACGATGTCGTCCGCGGTTCCGGTGCGGGGACTCAGACCAATCACCGGAGACCCATCAATCGTCATCACCGTGCCCATGTCGAGATAGTCGTCGAGCACAATCACACGGTCCATCGAGAGCTGAGACATCCCATGGTCCGACACAATCACGTAGTGCACGAGTGAGTCGAGGCCCAATGCACGGACACCGGTCGTCAACGCCGCAATCTCGGCATCAAGTCGGCCGGCGGCCTCAAGGACCAAAGGTGAGTCGGGGCCGGCATTGTGCCCAACGGTGTCCACCTCGCTGAAGTACAACGTGATAAACGTCGGACGCTCCGCAATGGGCAACCGAAGCCAGTCGAGGACCTGATTGACGCGATCGCGATGGGGATAGGCATCCTCATACGGCTTCCAGTGCGAGGGACGGACGCCGCCGATCTCCACCTCACTTCCTGGCCAGAACATCGACGCGGATCGTTGCCCCTGCTTCTCGGCGGTCACCCACAACGGCTCGCCACCCCACCAGCGCGAATCTTTCGCCGTCGCCGACGACATCGTGAACCGCTCATTGCCGATCGCCGGGTCCAGCATCGTGTTGGACACGATGCCGTGATTTTCTGGATAGAGACCGGTCACGACTGTGTAGTGATTGGGGAACGTCTTGGACGGGAATGCGGGAATCAGGCCCTCGGAGCGCACGCCCTGTGCGGCAAGTGCCCGCAGCGTGGGCACCTCGGCGCGGGCGAGGTAGTCGTGCCTCCATCCATCGAGGGAAATCAGGATGACGATCGGGCGCTGGGGCTGGGCGGACGTCGCGGACGTCGCGGGCGGCGCGGGCGGCGACGCAAGGGTGCACGCCCCTGTCCAGACGACCAGAAGCGCCAGGGCCAAGGCCCTGGCGGTCCAAGAGCGGCTATTCGTTCGGATCTTCGAGGTACGTGTACCCGTGGAGCCCGTCTTCATAGAAGCGAAGGAGTCGTCCTGATTCTTCATAGTCGAGTCGATTCTCGCGGACCGCCACTTCAACCGATTGACGAAGTTTTCTCAACAGTGTGTCGGCGTCAAACTCGACGTAGTCGAGCACTTCGCGCACCGTGTCGCCTTTGATGACGGACTCAAGCACGACGTTGCCGCCGGCATCGAGACTCACATGCACCGCGTGTGTGTCACCAAAGAGGTTGTGCAGGTCGCCGAGGATCTCCTGATACGCGCCCACCAGGAACACGCCCAGGTAATACGGGTCACCCGTAAAGGTATGCAGCGCGAGCGTCTTCTTGACGTCACGCCGATCAATGAACTGGTCGATCTTGCCGTCCGAGTCGCAGGTGATGTCGCCAAGCACGGCCTGTCGTGTCGGCGCCTCGTTCAACCGGTGAATCGGCATCACGGGAAACAACTGCTTGATCGCCCACGAATCGGGAATCGACTGGAACAACGAGAAGTTGCAGAAATACGTATCGGCGAGTGTATCGTCGAGCGTCTGCAAGTCTTCCGGTACCTCATCCATCGACTGGGCCAGCTTTCGCAGCTTGCTGCAGATGGCCCAGTACAACGTCTCGGCCTGACACCGCTGTGCCAACGGCAGGTACCCGCCATTAAACAGGTTGAGCGCCATGTCGAGCGCCTGCTGCGCGTCGTGATAACTCTCGAGCGCGTTGCGCGCCGTGAGGTTCTGATAGGTCTCTTTCAAGTCGATGAGCGGCTGCTCAAGCTGGTCGTCGCTCCCGTTGGTGGGAATCTCTTCATCACCAAACCCAGACACGCCAAGCACGTTGAACACGAGCATGCTGTGGTACGCGACGATCGCGCGTCCACTTTCCGAAATGATCGTCGGATGTTTCACGCCCGCATCGTCACACACCGTCTGCACGTGGTAGACCACGTCGTTGGCATATTCCTGCAGCGTGTAGTTCACGCTCGACTCGAAATTGGTCTGTGAGCCGTCGTAGTCGATCCCAAGGCCACCACCGACGTCCAGGAACTCGAGGCCGGCACCCTCCTTGACCAACTCCGCATAAATGCGCGCCGCTTCGTTCAAGGCGCCCTTAACGATGCGGATGTTGGGAATCTGGCTGCCCAGGTGGAAATGGAGCAGCTTGAAGCAGTCCTCCATGCCGTGGGCCTTGAGCTCGCCGAGGCCCTTGCGCACTTCCGCCACCGTGAGGCCAAACTTCGATCGGTACCCGCCAGACGACTGCCAGCGTCCGCCGCCGCGTGCGGCGAGTTTGACGCGCATGCCGATCTGCGGGCGCACGCCGACCTTCTTTGCGTACTCCAGCACGAGTTTGAGCTCGGTGTATTTCTCGACGACGGGGATGATTTTGCGGCCCATCTTGAGGGCCAGCATCGCCATCTCGACAAACTCGGCGTCTTTGAATCCGTTGCAGATGATCGGCGTGTCGTTGGTCGTCATCGCGACGACCGCGAGCAGCTCCGGTTTGGAACCCGCTTCGAGGCCAAAACCGTACTCACGACCAAAGTCGAGGACTTCCTCCACGACCTGCCGCTGCTGGTTCACCTTGATCGGATACACACAGATGTATTTGCCGTTGTACTGGTGTTGATTGATCGCGGCCTGAAAGGCGCTGTAGATATCGCCGAGGCGATGCCGCAGAATGTCGCGGAATCGAATCAGGATTGGCAAACCGATCCCGCGCAACTGCAGGTGATCGACCAGTTGTTTCAGGTCAATCGATCGGCCCGGCTCCTTGGTCGCGTGCGCGAGCACGTGCCCGTTCGCGCCAACTGAAAAATATCCCTGACCCCAGCGCGCGACTTCATAAAGCTCAGCGGCATCGGTTACGGTCCAGGGGTCGCCTTGTTGCCAAGTCTGCGGGGTGCGGCTCGTCGTACTCACGTTTCGCATATTACTGGCTTTTTCTGGCCGGATTGGTACAAAATCCGCCACCTTGACGCTGGCGTACGTGGCCACCCGCCTCTCCGGCCGGTCACAGCCGCTCGAAGCGTTGGCCGTGCTCAATCTGGCCTTCTGGTTCGGATGGGCGGTGTTGGCGCTGGTGCGCGGCATGCATACCGATACGCCCACAGACGCCGTGCCGCCCGCACAGCGCAACGGGACCAAATTCACGTTGAGCCGGGGCTATCGGGAGAAGCTGCAGGACCGCCTCGGGCGGCCCCTCTAGTAACGGCAGAGAGTGATACAGGCAGACACAGAGGCACGGAGGTTTCGATCTTTTAACGATCCAACTCCGCGTCTCCGTGCCTCCGTGTGAATCATGCTCTTGGATTGTCCCTATTTGATCTTGAACAGCGCGTCGTCGAGGGGAACGTTGAATTCCACCTTGGTGATGCGCAGCTCGGCCTGGACCTGACCGCCTTGCAGGACCCGAATCAGGTGGGGAACCTGAACGCCGTCGACCGTGCGGTACTCCGAGAGTTCCGTCTCCGTGGCAGGACTGGCGCCGGCTTCGGTGGCGACCTTGACCTCATAGCCGGTCTCGGTGTCGAGGTAGTAGTGCTGCACGGGCTGGCCCTTGCGCGTGACCTTCAGGTGGTGGACCTTCTTGGTGCCGAGCGTTTCGGTGCCGACCAGTTCAATGGTGTGGCCCTTGGCCTTGTAGTCCACGAGTGATCCGTCAAAATCCGACTGTTCCCTCACCGTGTCCGCCTCGGCGCCGCTCATCTCCGTGGGCGCGTCGGACCCGGTCATCGGGTTGATCATCCAGGCCTTGACCCCGTCGAAGATGTTGACCATCGTGACGGGCGGCTGCCCGGGGACTTCAATCGTCAGGTCCTGCCGACCCAGGTTGGGGCGTTTGCCGTACACGACCATGCCGAGTTCAAAGCCCTGCGCGGCTGCAACCCCGGTCATCTTCTGCGTCTGAATCGACTTCCACTTTTCAAGTCCACCCTTGGACGCGTAGTTTTTGGCGATGATTTCATCGACCGTCTGTGCAAAGCCCTGCGCCACCCCGACCCCGACCGTAAATACCGCGAACGCCGCCAAGGCGAGTGTTGTGCGTCTGAACATCTGAAAGAACCTCCACCCGCATATTACGGCGACTCGCGGCAGCTGGCCATGGATATCGGTGAATGGTGGCTTTCGCGGGGCCGCTGGCGGTCGCGAGTTGTGGAACACTTGAGGGACATTCATGATTCGCGTGCTTGTTTTTCTCATCGTCACAGGTGTGACGCTTTCGGCGCAGGAGCGGCCGCGACCGGTCGACACGTCCCCGAAGGCCGTGCTGGCGGCGGCGTCGGGGTACCTCAAGACCTATCAGACGGCGCTGGAGTTTGTGCTCGCCGACGAAATCACCGTTCAGGAGGTCTTTGACGAACGAGATCGACGGACTGCCCGCCGCGAAACGTCCGGCGACTTCTTTCTGTCGTACGTCGCCGGCGACGGGGGCTGGTTGTCCGTGCGGGACATCTCGAAGGTTGACGGCAAGGAGGTCGAGACCGGCGACGACCTGCGTGGATTGCTCAATCGCGGGTCGATGGCGCGCATCGGCCGCGCGCTGGCGGATCGCAATGCGCGTTACAACATCGGGTCGGTCACCCGGAACTTCAACGACCCGATGTTGGCGCTGGTCATTCTTGACCCCAAACACCAGGGGCGTTTTCGCTTCGAGCGCCGTGACGTCGTCACCACCGACGCCGGAACGCTGGTGACGCTGGCGTTCACGGAGCGCGACCGCCCGACGCTGATCCTTGGGTCCGACATGTCGCCGGTGTTCACGCGCGGCGAGATGACGATCGACGCCGCGACCGGACGACTGCAGCGATCAGTCATCACGATGAAGGACGGTCCGACGACGGCGAGCTTGACGACCACGTTTGCGAAGGTGGAGAAGCTGGACCTGTGGTTGCCGTCCGTGCTGGTCGAACGGTACGAACACGCCACGTCCCGTCAGAAGGAGCAGGTCCTGGTGGAATCGACGTACACGAACTTCCGCAAGTTCAGTGTGACCGTCAAGATTCGTTAGCCGCTGCCAGCAAATCTCTCATCTGAAGATGACTCCGGGCGCCAGTTTGCCCCGGGGGTCGAGCACCGCCTTCAGTGCCCGCATTTCGGACAGTCCTTCGTCGCCGTAGAGCTGTTGCAGCAGCGCCTGTTTCACCGAACTTCGGCCGACGCCGTGTTCGGCTAGCGGACACCCACCGACTCGCGCCACCTCGCGCCCAAACTCGACGATGGCGTCGCGCCCGGCCTCGATGTCCGCGTAGGACCTGGGGATCACGTTGGGGTGGACGTTGCCGTCGGAGATGTGGCCCCAGATGGCGAAGTCCAGTCCGCGGCGTTGATACCCTTCCCGATACATCGCCAGCATCGCGCCGAAGTGGGCATACGGCACGATCATGTCCGCCGCGGTTTTTTCGATGCGGCTGTCGACGTCACGTTTGGCGTCGCCCACGCGACGATTGACGCCTGCCGGTGCGGACTCGCGAAACGCGAGGAACTGTTCGATGCGGCGACGTTCCCCCGGCCACGCCATCTGCGCATCGTCGAGCGCCTCAAACGCGTCGAGCATGCGAAGGAAGCGCACGAGCGGTGTGTCGGGCGCGTCGGAGCCAAGCGCGACGGCCGCCTGCGCGTAGCCGTCGGCCGGGGTGGTGCCTGCGGGCAGCTCCAGCTGGACGAGCAGCATGAGTTCGGCGTCTGCCGGCACCGTGATGTCGTGTTTCCGATCGATACCATCCTCGCGAAGAATTTCGAGGCAGCGCCGGTCGACATGTTCGATGGCCGCGACGTCGATTCCCAGGCGGTCGCCGACACGCCAAGTCTCCTGCGAGCCTCGCCTGAGCGCGTCCACCAACGCCACCGCGCCGGATTCGGTGCGCACGGGCACCATCGCCCACGCGACTGCCGGTGGTTCAGGCAGCACGCGAAACGTCACCGACGTCACCACACCGAGCGTGCCCTCGGCGCCGATGAACAGATCGATCAGATCCATGCCAGGCGCGGCGAAGTAGCCGGCCGAGACCTTGGGCACGTCTGGCATCTGATACGAGCCATGGCGCAGCGTTCGTCGCCCGCATGGGCAATCGATCTGGAACTCGCGGGCACCGTTGGCCGCGACATCCCCTCGTGTGATGTCGAGTACGTGGCCGCAGGCGAGGACCACCGTCAGGCCTTCGGTCCAGGTGCGGGTGGTGCCGTACTTAAACGTTGCCGCGCCGGCCGCGTTGGTGGCGACCACGCCGCCGGCAAACGCGCCGGTGTATGTGGGAGAAGGTGCGTACCATTGCCCCCCCTGATGTAGCAATTCCTGCAACGTCTGAATAGGAACGCCCGCTTCTGCTCGGAAAAGCCGCTGGCCCACTTCCTGAATGGAAGTCATTCGCACCTGTCTCTTATACACATCTGACGCTGCCGACGAATAGAGAGGTGTAGATCTCGGTGGTCGCCGTATCAT
>ENA-ORBV01003103-ORBV01003103.1-microbial-mat-metagenome-genome-assembly--contig:-NODE-3103-length-33859-cov-6.914007_pt1 | contig 33859 bp, 49 predicted proteins | sample MGYA00237777_ERZ505514 | MGnify/ENA primary metagenome ERZ505514 (study PRJEB26160, sample SAMN06269048) | microbial mat metagenome | isolation source: Oligotrophic lake microbial mat | place... | reverse complement strand
GTTCGGATGTTGCAGGAGCGATACCCGGAGGCCTTGGCGCTGTATGCCGAAGTAAAAGACATCTTTGCGCGATTGGGAGAGCCGGGGACTGTAGCCGTGGCTTGGCACCAGATCGCGATGGTCCACCAGTACGCCGGGCAAATCGAAGCAGCGGAGCACGCCTATCAGGAGTCGCTGAAGCTGAAGGTGCAGGCCGGGAACCGGAGTGGGGAAGCGGCGACCTTTATTGGGTTGGGGAACTTGTATTCCGAGATGGATCGTTTGGAGGATGCGGTGCGGTTCTATCGGCAAGCCAGTGACCGCTACGCCGAACTGGGTGACCGGGCGCGCGAAGGCTCGGCGCGAAGCAACGCGGCGGTCATACTGATCCGGCTTCGCCGCTCTGCGGAGGCGCGAATCGAAGTGAATCGGGCTATGGAGTGCGGCAAAGAGTTCGGGCACGCGTCAGAACCCTGGACGACATTCATGATCCTGCACGACCTGGAGCGGGCCGAGGGTCGCGAGATCCCGGCGCTGGCGGCTCGCCGCCAAGCAGTGGAGTTCTATCTCGCCTACCGGCGGGACGGCGGGGAGAGCACGACCCCGAGGGGCCAGTTATTTGACATGGTGGCGCGGCAACCCGATGCGGCCCGGGAGTGGTTCGCCGGAGCGAAGCAGCAGGCAGATCTGCCAGGGTACATTGTTGCGTTGATCCCGGCGCTCGAAGCGGTACTGGATGGTTCGCGCGATCCGGCGCTGGCGGACAATCCAGAGATCGACTACGACGACGCGGCGGAATTGCTGCTGCTGCTGGAAACCCTTTCCGCCCGCGCCGGGACGGCCGGGTAAGCGGGTGGCATTTTACTGCCTGAACCGAAGGCCTGGCGACTCGCCGCGTCCGCGCCGAAGTGGGGACATCCGACTGGGACATGCCCCGGATCACGGCGAAACTGGCCGAGCGTTATCGCCAAGGCTTGCGCCAAAAGCGCCGCGCTTAGCCGATCGCCTTGGCGATGCCAAACGCCGCCGCCGCGGCCAAACCACCGATCAGTGTCGTGCGAAAGGCGCTTCGCCAGGGATGCGTGCCGGTGAAGGTCCCCTTCATGTAGCCGAAGGCGAACAGCGCCAGGAGCGTGGCCGCCGCCGAGTATTGGAGGGCAATAGCGGGGGTAGACGTCAGCATGTAGGGCGTTAGCGGCACGAAGCCGCCCACGATGTAGGACACCGCGATGGTGATCGCGCTGGTGAGCGCCCGGGCGGGATGCGGCTTTTCGAGATTCAGCTCAAAGCGCATCATCCATTCCACCCACACCTTGGGGTTGGCCTTGAAGTGGGTGATGATGGGCTCCACTTGCTCCGGTTTAAGGCCATAGGTTTCGAGGATTTCGCGAACCTCGTGTTCCTCGTCGGCGGTGCGTTCCATCACTTCGCGCTCTTCGCGGTGCAGTTCACTGGCGTAGTGTTCGACATCGTTCTTAGCGGCGAGGTAACCACCCAGGCCCATGGCAATGGCGCCGGCGGCGATCTCGGCCAAACCGGCCACGACCACGATGCGCGTACCATCGACGGCGCCACTCAGGCCGGCGGCGAGGGCAAAGGGTACGGTGAGTCCGTCGGCCATGCCGATGACAATATCGCGGACCATTTCCGAGGACGTAAAGTGAGATTCGATGTGAGGAGTACTAGGCATGGGCGAGACGGCGTATTGTTCAAGGGTAGCGGATCCCGCAGGCGCTGCGGGGGGATCCGCATCACCATCAGCGGGTTGGGCGCGTGGCCCCGGTGAGTGCCCAAGAGAGAGATAATGCAAGCCATGCGAGTTTGTCTCTTCGTCCTCTTTCTTAGTGTGATGCCCCTGGTGGCCGCCGATCCGCCGACGGCCGAGATTAGCAATGGGAAGATTCGGGCCAAGCTCTATCTGCCCGATGCCTCGAGCGGCTTTTACCGCGGGACGCGGTTCGATTGGTCGGGCGTGATCTTCTCGCTCGTGGCCAATGGGCACTCCTACTACGGACCCTGGTTTACGAAGCGAAATCCGGCGATTCGCGATTTCGTTTACGAAGGCGAGGATATTGTGGCCGGGGCCTGCAGCTCCACCATGGGCCCGGCCGATGAGTTTCGCCCCGTGGGTTATGACGCGGCCGCGCCGGGAGGGACGTTTCTCAAGATCGGCGTGGGTGCCTTGCGCAAGCCGGATGCGGCCCCCTATGACGGCTACCGGTTGTACGAAGTGGCGAACCCCGGCCGGTGGAGCATTCGCCGGAGCACGAGTGCGATCGCCTTCGAGCAGAGCGTTGAGGACTCGGGCTTCGGCTACGTCTATCGGAAGGAGGTTCGGCTGGTGAAGGGCAAGAGCGAGATGGTGTTGGTCCACCGCTTGAAGAACACGGGCAGGAAGGCGATCGAGACGACGGTTTATAACCACAACTTTCTGGTACTCGACGGGAAGGCGCCGGGTGAGGGGGCCGTGATCACGGTGCCATTTGCGATCCGTTCGGCGCGGCCACCCAATCCAGAATTGGCGAAGATCGAGGGCAACCGGATTGTCTATCTGAAAACGCTTATCGGGAAAGATGTCGTCACTGCTCCGGTGGAAGGCTTCGGCGCCACGGCATCGGACCATGCGATTCGCATCGAGAACAGCGCGCTGAAGGCCGGCATGAGCATCCAGGGCGACCGCCCTTTGCGGAGCATCAACCTGTGGTCCATCCGGAGCAACATTTCGATGGAGCCCTTTATCGCGGTGTCGGTCGCGCCGGGCAAGGTGTTCACCTGGACGAGTACTTATCGGTTTTACACGATGCCTTAAAGCGTTTGGAGACTGGCGGAATGCGAAGCTGGAGGCATGCCCTTACCTGAACCCTGGCTCCGTGGGCCGATCGATGGCTTGCACCCGGTGGCCGCGCATTTGATTTATACCTTTACGCAATGCCGCGAAGAAGTGGCGCTGCATACCGTGGGGCTGACTGATATTTCGACCGTCAGCTTTCACTTAGCGCATATTGCGGGCAGTGTGAACCGTTTGACGACTTACTTGAAGGGGGAGCAGTTGTCGGCGGAGCAGATGGCGCGCTTGAAGGGGGAGCCAAGCACGGGTCAAAGCACGGGGGCCACCTTGCGACAGTTATTGGAAGCGATGGATGCGGAGTTCGATGCGACCGAGGCCGTGGTGCGCGCGATCGATCCGGGCACTTATCCCGAGCCGCGTTATGTGGGCCGGCAGCAGTTGCCGACGTGCGTCGGCGGACTGATCATCCATCTTTCGGAGCACACACAGCGCCACCTGGGGCAAGCGATTCTGGCGGCGAAGCTCGCACGATGAACTCCAGGCAAAGGGCCGGGGGATCAGCGTGCTTACTGACGGGCTTACTGGCGCTGGCCGCCGGCGAGCAGCAGTGATTGGCCATTCACCCAACCAGAGTCGTCGGAGGCCATGAAGACGGCGGCGCGGGCGATGTCCTCGGGCTGGCCGATGCGTCCGAGCGGTGTTGCGCGACTCCATCATCTTGCGGAAATCACCTTCGGCCATGCCGGCGCTATGCAGGCCTTCGGTTTCCACCATGCCGGGGTTGAGGGAATTGACGCGAATCTTCCGCGCGCCGAGTTCGCCGGCGAGGGCCGCAGTGATGGCGTCGACCGCGGCTTTGGTGGCGCTATAGACGGAGCCCGTGGGCGAGGGCATCGGGCCCACGATGGAGCTGATGTTGATAATGGAACCACCATCGGGGCCGATGTGCTTGACGGCTTCTTGCGTGGTGAGCAGCAGGCCGAGCACATTGAGGTTGAACTGCTTGTGGAAGTGCTCGGCGGTGATGGCTTCGAGCGGCGCGAGTTCGTAAATGCCAGCGTTATTGACTAGGATATCGACCTTGCCGTAGGCCTGCTTGGTTTCGGCGAAGAGGCGCACGATGTCCTCCTGCTTCGAGACGTCGCCTTGAACGGCGATGGTCATCGGCAGCAGATCGAACGCTACGGCGGCTCGGTGGGGCTCGGCGGGATTAGGTGACCTCGGTGGATTGTGAATCGTCCATTGCGACGCCCGCGACGACCTACGGCGGGGAGTACCTGCACCCATCGATGCCGGCCATGGCTGCGGCGTTCCTGTTTCACATTTGCCAGAATCACCCGTTTGTTGATGGGAACAAGAGAACGGCGGCCAATGCGGCGGTCACGTTTTTGCTCACGAACGACTGGGAGCCGCTTTGGACGGAGCCCGAACTGGTGGATTCGGTTCTTGGCGGTCGCTTCAAGCCAACTCAAGAAGCCTGTCTCGTCAGCTTAGGTGCCCGCGTAATTAAAAAAGGGGCGGGGAGCTTTCGCCTCCCGCCCCCGATTCGTTTTGAAGATCTGGTCTAAGCCTGCTCTTCGCCTTCTTGTTGCTGCTTGAGCATCTCTTCCTTGCGCTGGGCCCGTTCGGCCGCGCGCTTGACGAGTTCGCTACCCACGAGTTCGAGGATGCCGAGTTCGGCACCGTCGCCCTTACGGGGACCGAGGTGGGTAATGCGGGTGTAGCCGCCGGTGCGTTGGCCGAAGCGGGGTCCGAGCTTGTCGAACAGCTTCTTAACGGATTCGGGGCTGAGGAGGAAGCCAGCGGCGCGGCGGCGCGAGTGAAGCGTGCCTTCCTTGGCCAGGGTGATCATCTTTTCGACCAGGGGCTTGACGGCCTTGGCCTTGGTGACTGTGGTGATAATGCGCTCTTCATTGATCACGCTGGTGACCATGTTGCGCAAGAGCATTTTGCGGGCGCCAGTTTTGCGCTTAAGTTTAGATCCGCCGTATCGATGTCGCATAGTAAGTTCCTAGAAGCTGTCTCCCGATGCCGATCCGCCGGGGGGCAGGATCAGCCGGCCCGTCGAGTCGGGCTTCATGCCGAAGCCGAGGCTCAGGCTCTGCAAGATTTCTTTGATTTCGTTGAGGCTCTTGCGGCCGAAGTTCTTGGTGCGCAGCATTTCGGCTTCGCTCCGTTGCACCAGGTCGCCGATGGTTTGGATGTTGGCGTTCTTGAGGCAATTGTACGAGCGGACCGAAAGTTCGAGTTCTTCAACCGAACGGTTGAGCACTTCGTTCATCTGCGTCGAGCCGCGTTCGGCTTGCTCTTCGACCACTTCGGGGGTTTCCTCGAAGTTGATGAAGATGGACATGTGGTCCTTCAAAAGCTTGGAGGCTTGCCCGATGGAATCCTGCGGCGAGATGGCGCCATTGGTCCAGACTTCGAGCGTGAGCTTGTCATAATCGGTCATCTGCCCAAGGCGGGCGGATTCGACCGAGTAGTTCACTTTGCGCACCGGCGAGTGCACCGAGTCGATCGGGATGTAGCCGAGCGGGAGGTCCTCGTCGAAGTTGCGGTCGGCCGAGACATAGCCACGGCCCATGCGGAGGCGCATTTCGATCTGCAACTTGCCACCTTCGCCTACGGTTGCGACGTGCATCGTACGGTCGAGCACTTCGATGTCGTGGTCGACTTCGATTTGGCTCGAGAGCACCTCGCCGCCGCCGGTGACGTTTAAGCGCACGGTTTTCGTGCCCTCGCCCATCATCTTGAAGGGGATTTGCTTCAGGTTAAGGATAATGTCGGTGGCGTCTTCAACCACGCCGGGAATGGGGGAAAATTCGTGCGCTACACCCTCGATGCGGACGGCGGTGATGGCCGCGCCTTCAATCGAGCTGAGCAGAATGCGACGTAAGCTGTTGCCGATGGTGGTGCCGAAACCGCGCTCGAAGGGCTGGGCATTGAAGCTGCCATACCGTTCGGTGAGCGTTTCCGTGTTTGCGACCAGACGCTTGGGCTTTTGAAAACCTTTAAACATATCTCGGGCTCTCCTTTCCTGGGGCCTAACAAGACTACTTGTTGTACAACTCGACGATCAGCTGTTCGTTGAGCTGGATCTGCACGAGCTCATCGCGGCGGGGGATCGACAGGACCTTGGCTTTGAAGTTCTCGCGGTCCACCTCAAGCCAATTGGGGCTGGGGGCATGCGCCGTGGTGTCACGCGCGCCGACGATGGTGGGGTTCTTCCGGCTCTTCTCCGCCACTTCGATGACGTCATTCGGACGAACCATGAAGGAGGGGATGTTGCACTTGCGGCCGTTCACCGTGATGTGGCCGTGGCGAACAATCTGGCGGGCCTGGTTGCGGCTGGTGCCGAAGCCGAGGCGGTAGATCACGTTGTCGAGCCGACGCTCGAGCATGTTGATCATGTTGTCGCCGGTGACGCCCTTGGTGATGGACGCCTTGTGGAAGATATTGCGGAATTGGCCTTCGAGGACGCCGTAATAGCGCTTGGCTTTCTGCTTCTCGCGCAATTGGAGACCGAAGCCGACAATCTTGGGCTTCCGGGCCTTGCCGTGTTGGCCAGGGGGGAAATTGCGCTTTTCGATAGCGCACTTTTCGGTGAAGCAGCGCTCACCCTTCAAAAACAATTTCATCGCCTCGCGCCGGCAGAGCCGGCAAACGGGGCCGTTATAACGAGCCATGGATCTGGAACCTTCCTAAAGTACGAACAAAAGAATGAAGGTGCAGTTTACGCTGAACTCCCGAGGGGAGAAAGCTTCGTCCTGCTTGCCTAAACAAAAACTGGAATCAAACGCGACGGCGCTTGGGCGGACGGCAGCCGTTGTGCGGAATCGGCGTATAGTCCCGAATTGATTTTACCTCAATTCCGGCGGTTGACAGAGCACGCACGGCGCTCTCGCGGCCGGCACCGGGTCCCGAGACCCGCACTTCGACTGAGCGCATACCCGCTTCCTTAGCCTTGGTGGCCGCGGTGAGCGAAGCCTGCTGGGCGGCAAAAGGAGTTCCTTTGCGCGAACCACGGAAGCCGAGCGACCCGGCGCTCGACCAGGACAACGTGTTGCCCGTGGTGTCGGTGATCGTAACGATCGTGTTGTTAAAGGAAGCCTGGACGTTGACGATGCCGTACGGTACGTTCTTCTTCTCTTTTTTCTTAAACTGCTTTTTCTTACTAGTTTTGGCCGCTGCTTTCGCCATATCCGGTGATCCTTTTTACTTCGTAACCTTTTTCTTGCCCGCCACGGTGCCCTTACGCGGTCCCTTACGGGTGCGCGCGTTGGTGTGGCTGCGTTGGCCACGTACCGGCAGATTGCGGCGATGGCGCAGCCCGCGATAGGCGCCCATCTCCATCAACCGTTTGATGTTCATCGAGATTTCCTTGCGCAGGTCACCTTCGATCGAACCTTCCTGCTCGAGCAGGGTACGGATATTGTTGACCTCTTCTTCGGTCAAATCCGCAATCTTCTTATTGTGATCGATGCCGCACCGATAAAGGATCGACTTCGCCCGCGTGCGGCCGATGCCAAAGATATAAGTGAGACCGATTTCCGCTCGCTTGCGGGGGGGTAAGTCTACGCCAACAATACGCGCCATAGTCTTCTTCTTTCCTATTAACCTTGCCGCTGCTTGTGCTTCGGATTGGAGCAAATGACGCGCACGACGCCATAACGATGGACGACCTTGCACTTGTCGCAAATGGGCTTTACGGACGCTCGAACTTTCATAACTGCCTATCCTCTCAAAACCTCTAGGATGCGGCCGCGCGTTTTGTCGTGCGCGGCCAACTCCACCAAAACCTTATCCTGCAAGCGGAGCCGGACGAAATTCGCCTTCTGCGCTCCCGCCGCGTGGCCGATCACCTGCGCCCGGTTCACTTCGAGCTCCAGCCGGAACGTTACGTTCGGCAACAGCTCCACTACGGTCGCGACGAACTGGGTCTCGTGAGCACCCAAGGGCCGTTCTCCGTAATGGCGACTGTATGTTCGAAGTGGGCCGAATTGCGCCCGTCCTTCGTCACCGCCGTCCACTTATCCGAGAGCACGTGGCAATCCGGAGATCCGGCATTCACCATCGGCTCGATCGCCAAAACCATACCCGGCTTTAAGCGAGGGTTCTCGCCGTTCCGGTCCACGTAGTTGGGTACCTGCGGCTCTTCGTGCATCGATGTTCCGATGCCGTGGCCTACAAATTCCCGCACTACCGAAAATCCGTTACGGACGACGTGGTTTTCCACGCTGCCCGAGATGTCGAAGAGCCGGTTGCCGGGCTGCGCCTTTTCGATGGCCAGCTCCAGGGCTTCCTGCGTCACCTTCAACAACTTCTCATCCTCCGGCGTAATCGCTCCGACCGCGATCGTCGTCGCCGAGTCGGCATAGTAGCCTTCAAGGCTTACCGCCGTATCCACCGACAATAAATCGCCGGTTTTGAGCACCCGTTTCTTCGACGGCATGCCGTGAATGATTTCGCAATTCACCGAAGTGCACAAGACATTCGGAAACTTCGCATTCGCGGCCGCACTATAGTAGCCCTTAAAGGCCGACTTGGCGCCTGCGTCCTGCATCATCTTCTCCGCCGTCACTTCGAGATCGTACGTCGTCACTCCTTCTTTCACCATTCCCCGCAGTTCACTCAGAATCTGGGCGACCAATAATCCGCTACGGCGCATCTTTTCGAGCTCCGCCATGCTTTTCCGGATAATCATCTCCCGCGATATTCCTCTATCAACTGCCGGACTTGGCTCGCGATCGCCTCAGGGGGCGCTTCGCTCGCTTCTACCTCGTGCAAACTTTTGTCTGCCCGAAAATACTCAATCAGGGGCCGGGTCTGCGCGTCATACGCTTCCAGCCGCTTTCGGATCACCGCTTCCTGGTCATCGGTACGAACTATTAGCAGCGCTCCTTCGATGTCGCATCGGCCGGCGATCAAAGGAGCCTTCGAAAGCAGATTGTACAACGTCCCGCATTGCGGACATTGACGACGCGCCGTCAATCGGCCAACTAACTTATTGTAGTCCACCGCCAGATGGACCACCAAATGGCCTACCGCCCGGGCGGCTAGGAGCCACCCCAGGTTCTCCGCTTGCCCAAGGGTGCGCGGAAAGCCATCCAAAATAAAACCTTGCTCACAGTCGGGGCGCCCGATGCGCTCCTCAACCATAAAATTCACTAACTCATCCGGAACCAGTTGGCCATTCTTCATCATCGCCATCACCTGCCGGCCAATGGCATCTTCAGCCGCGATATGCTCTCGGAGAATGTCTCCGGTGGAAATATGCGCAAAACCTAAATCCGAAACCAGCAGTTTCGCCTGCGTGCCTTTGCCCGAGCCTGGCGGCCCGAACAAGATGAGCGCAAACGCACCCGGCGCATACGCAAAGCCTGGGGCCTCTGCGTTTACGGCCAGTTCTTCCTCGGCGTCCCCGGCCAGCCTAGGCTCCAGAGAACTCCGTTCATCATCTTCCAAACCCCGGTCCTTTGTACAACGGTCTTGAAATTTCGTGCTCGCCCCGGCCGGTAAGCCGGTGAACTAGCCATTGCTCCGGCGGCCGCGGATGCGACCCGCCCGAGGCGTGAACCCTTCATAGTGGCGCATGATCAATTGCGCCTCAATCTGGTTCACCGTATCCATCGCGACACCCACCACGATCAGCAGTGAGGTGCCACCGAAATAGAAATTGACGCCCAATCCGTCCAGCAGCCAGCGCGGGAAGGTGGAATCGATGAAGTTGCCGATGAGGGGCAGCCGCTGCAGCTTGATGCCGGCGATCATGATTTCGGGCAAAAGCGAAAGAACCGCGAGATAGAGGCCACCCACCACCGTGATGCGGGTGAGGATGCGATTCATGAAAGCAGCCGTGTTCGGACCCGGCCGGATGCCGGGGATAAAGCCGCCATGCTTACGCATGTTGTCCGCTGCTTCGTTCGGGTTGAAGATAATCGACACGTAGAAGAAGCAGAAAAAGACAATGAGCACGGTATAGAGGATAAAGTAAAGCGGCTGTGTTTGGCCGATTGCGTTCAGGAGGCCGCTAAAGAAGGCGTTCTTGCGGACCCAATCGATCTGGAGGGCCGACTGCGGGAAGGTCAAGAGAGATTGCGCGAAGATGACCGGGATCACGCCACCGGCATTCACCTTCAGTGGCATGTAAGTGGACTGGCCACCCATCATGCGGCGGCCGACCACGCGCTTGGCGTATTGGATTGGAATGCGACGCTCGCCGCGCTCCACCAGGACTACCATCGCGATAACTGCAATCATGACGGCCAGAATGACAATGATGTGGAAAGCGTTCCACTGGCCGATGACGACGTTGTTGTAGACCTCTCGGATCGCGGTGGGGAGGCCGATGACGATGCCGGTGAAGATGATGAGCGACATGCCGTTGCCGATACCGCGCTCGGTAATCTGCTCACCCAGCCACATAATGAAAGCCGTGCCGGTGGTGAGAGTAATGATCGTCATCAGGGTAAAGCCGATGCCCGGGTTGATGACGAAGCCGCCGCCCATCGTGCCGGTGCCCGCCGTCTGCAAGAGGGTAGCGATGCCGGCCGACTGGAAGATGGCCAAAGCCACCGTCAGGTAGCGCGTCCATTGGGTAATCTTACGGCGACCGAGTTCGCCTTCTTTCGAGAGCTTTTCGAGCGTCGGCACCACCACGGTCAACAACTGCAGGATGATCGACGAGGTGATGTAGGGCATGATGCCCAGGGCGAAGATCGTCAAACGGCGGAACATGCCACCCGAGAACAGGTCCATGAAACCGAACAAGGTGCCTTGCGTTTGTTTGAAGAAGTCCTCCAGCCGGTTGGCATCGATTCCCGGGGTGGGAATGTGTGCGCCAAGCCGGTAGATCGCGAGCATCGCGAGCGTAAAAAGGACCCGGTTCCGGAGATCAGGGATCCGGAAGATATTCGCTACCGCTTCAAAAAACTTTGCCATGCGATTTAGAGCCTACGCTTACTTCTTGGACTTTTTCTTGGCCTTAGCCTTAACGGGCTTTTCAGCCTTGACGACCGCTTTACGATTGTCGGCCTTCTTGGCCGCCTTGGGGGGACGCGCCGCAATCTCGGCCTTCGTCGCCGGACCAGCCTCGCGCACGATAATCATGTTAACCGTGCCGCCGGCAGCCTTAATCTTTTCTTCCGCGGTCTTCGAGATCGCGACCACCGTTACCGTGATCTGCCGCGTGATGTCGCCCGTGCCCAGGACTTTCAAGCCCTTGCCCAGCTTCTTCACTACACCCATCTTCTTCAGGACAGCCGAATCGAACGTGTCGCCTTCGAGCTCATTGAGTTCGCCCAGGTTGATGATCGAATACTCTTCGCGGAACGGATTGGTGAAACCGCGCTTCGGCATGCGGCGATGCAGCGGCATCTGGCCGCCTTCAAAACCGCGCATCCGGGAGTAACCCGAAATCGACTTCTGGCCCTTGGCGCCGCGGCCGGCGAACTTGCCGCGGCCGCTACCCATACCTTGGCCGACGCGCCGCTGCTTCTTAACTTGGCCTACCGGCTTTTTGAGTTCACTAAGATTCATTTCTCGTTCCGCCTATTCGACAATCCGCAACAGGTGCGGCACCTTGAGCACCATGCCCCGGAAACCCGGCGTGTCCGGCTTTTCCACCGTCCGCATCAGGGTCTTCAGCCCCAGGGCGCTCACAATGCGTTTGTGCGCCTTGGGCGTGCAGATCATGCTGCGATAGTATTGAATTTTGATCGTGGCCGCCATCTGATTATTCCTTTACGCCTGCAACTTGTCCACGGTCAGCCCGCGCATGTCAGCCACTTCGGCCTTGTCGCGTAGCTGTTCGAGCGCATTGATCGTCGCCTTCACCACGTTGTGCGGATTGTGCGAGCCCAAGCTCTTGGTGAGCACATTCGGGATTCCAACGGCTTCAATCACCGCGCGCACCGGGCCGCCGGCGATGACGCCAGTACCGGTCCGGGCCGGCTTCAAGAGCACTTGGCCGGTGCCGAACTTGCCGATCACGGGGTGCAGAATCGTGTGCTCGAGGGTGTTCACGCGGCGCAGATTCTTTTTCGCGGCTTCAATGCCCTTCTTAATGGCCGAAGGAACTTCTTTCGCCTTACCGGTGCCGTAGCCTACGACCTTCGCCGAAGCATCACCGATCACCACCAGCGCCGAGAAGCTCATGTTCTTGCCGCCCTTCACCACTTTGGTAACGCGGTTGATCGAGACCACTTGTTCTTTCAGGCTGAGCGAGCCCACGTCGATTTTCTTTTTCGGAATAAACGCCATGTATATCCAGCTCCTACCTTAAAATTCGAGTCCCGCTTCGCGCGCCGCATCGGCTAACGCTTTGATCCGGCCATGATACAGGAATCCGCCGCGGTCAAATACCACCAGCTTCAAACCCTTCTCTTTGGCGCGTTCGGCCAATAGGGTACCGACGGCCTTGGCCCCAGCCACGTTGCCACCGTCCTTGCCGCCCTTCGACTTCTCCGCCGAACTGGCCGCGCAGAGCGTCCGTCCGGATTTGTCGTCGATCACCTGCGCATAGATATGCTTCGTACTGCGGAAAACGGCCAACCGTGGTCGAGCCGCCGTGCCGGCCACCCGGCGGCGAATCCGGGTGTGAATGCGCCGGCGAATTTCGTCTTTGTTGATCTGTTTGACCATACTTATCCTTTAAGACCGGCCTTACTTGCCGGCGGCCTTTCCGACCTTCTTGCGCAACACTTCGCCCGTGTAACGAACACCCTTTTGCTTGTAGGGGTCCGGCTTGCGGAGCGCGCGCATGTTTGCCGCTGTCTGGCCCAAAGCCTGACGGTCGTGGCTGGTGAGGACGATGTGCGTCTGTTTGTCGACCTTAATGTCGACGCCATCCGGCAACATAAATTCGATCGTATGCGAGTAGCCCAACGAAAAAATCGCCACGCGACCCTTCACGTCCACGCGGTAACCGATACCGACAATGTCGAGTTCGCGGGTGAAGCCGGCGCTCACGCCAACGACCGCGTTCGAGGCCAAAGCCCGAGTCAGGCCGTGGGCGGCAGAGTGCTTATCGCTTTCGCGCTTCACTTCGAGAATGTTGTTGTTATTCTCGATCGTGATGCCAGGCTGGATCGGCACCACCAACTTACCCTTGGGGCCGTCGACCTTCAGTTCGTTCTTCGCGATCGTCACTTTTACCCCCGCGGGGAGTGGGATCGGCTTTTTTCCAATTCTCGACATATATTTCTCTCGTGTATCCCGTGCTTACTGGTTCAATAGCAGCAGTTCTACGACGTCTCTTTCTCTAATTCTCTAAAAAACCTGACCGGCAAAGAAACCTGCCAGGCTAATAAACTTGGCAAAGTAATTCGCCGCCCACGCCTTGTTTGCGCGCCGCCGCACCCGTCATCACGCCACGCGGCGTCGTCAGGATGTTGATTCCCAAACCATTCAGCACGCGCGGAATCTCTTTCGAGTTCACGTATACGCGGCAGCCCGGCTTCGACAACCGAACCAGCTTTGAAATCACCGGCTCATTGGCGGGCGTGTACTTCAAATAAATGCGCACCATCTTGCGCGCACCTTCGTCCGCCATCTTGAAGTTCATGATGTAGCCCTCTTCTTTCAAGATGCGGGCGATTTCCATCTTTAGCTTCGATGCCGGAACGTCCACCTTCGCGTGCCGGGCGCCAATGGCGTTCCGTACCCGGGTGAGCATATCGGCAATTGGATCCGATGTAGCCATCTGTGTCTCCTCGAAATTCCTTACTTACTACCAGCTCGACTTCACGACACCCGGGATCTCGCCGAGCAACGCCAATTGCCGAAAACAGATGCGGCAGAGCTTAAACTTTCCAATAAATCCCCGCGGGCGGCCGCATCGCTGGCAGCGATTGCGGAGCCGGCAGGCGAACTTTGCTTTCTTACCCGCGACATGCGCCTTCGCAATCGCGGCGGCGAATTTCCGGTCTTTGGCTTCTTTTGCGGTCGTGGCCATAATGTTTCCCTTCGCCCTACTTGTTGAACGGCATCCCGAGGTGCTTTAAGAGCGCCAGGCCCTCGGCATCGGTTTTCGCCGTCGTCGTAATCGAAATATTCATGCCCTTCGTCTTCTCGACCTTGTTGTAGTCGATCTCAGGGAAGATCAACTGGTCTTTGACGGCCAGCGTGTAGTTGCCGCGGCCATCGAAGCTCTTGCTCGGAATGCCGCGGAAGTCGCGCACGCGGGGCAGGGCCACGGCTACGAGACGGTCCAAAAATTCGTACATGCGATCGCCCCGCAGGGTGACGCGGCAGCCGATCGGCATGCCTTCGCGCAGCTTAAAGGCCGCGATCGATTTGGTTGCCTTGGTCACTACCGGCTTCTGGCCCGTGATTGCCGCGAGTTCATTCACCGCGCCGTCCATCAGCTTCGCGTTTTGCGTCGCTTCGCCCAGGCCGATGTTAATCGAAATCTTGTCGATCTTCGGCACCGCCATCCGGTTGGTATAGCCAAACTCTTTGGTCAGCGCCGGGACGATGCTCTCAAGGTATTGCGTTTTGAGTCTAGGGATTGCCGTTGCCATCTCTGCTTACCCTTTCTTGTCCAGCACTTCGCCGGTTTTGCGGGCAATGCGCGTGCGCTTCATTTTGTTGCCGATCTTTTCTTCTTTGATCCCGACGCGGGTGGGCGTGCCGTCGTTGGTGACGATCATTACGTTCGACACGTGGATCGTGCCTTCGCTCTCGGCAATGCCACCTTTGATCTGGCGCTGCGGATTCGGCTTGGTGTGCTTCTTCATGATCATCACGCCTTCAACCGTTAACCGGCCGCGCGTGTGGTCCACTTCGAGCACCCGGCCCAACTTGCCGCGGTCCTTACCCGTGATCACCTTTACGGTGTCATTCTTCTTGATCCGGATCTTATTCGGCGCGCCCTCAAGCTTTTTGCCGTGTAACTTTTGCACACCCATGGCTAGATTACCTCCGGCGCCAGCGACACGATCTTCATGTAACGCTTATCGCGCAGTTCGCGCGCCACCGGCCCGAACACACGCGTGCCTACCGGCTCACCCAGTTCGTTCACTAACACCGCCGCATTCGAATCGAAGCGGATATAGGAGCCGTCCTTGCGGCGCGTCTCTTTGCGCATCCGCACAATGACGCAACGCACCACTTTGCCCTTTTTCACGTTCGAATCGGGCGCCGCTTCCTTGACGCTCGCGGTAACAATATCGCCGAGCCCGGCCCGCAGGCCGAGTCCGCCGCCGCGCGGCAGAATACACTGGAGTTTTTTGGCGCCCGAATTATCGGCCACCTCCAGCATTGTTCTCATTCCAATCATGGCTGCTTCTCCCTAAAAACTCTCTCGCGAACTTAGATCCCGAACCGCCCGCTTAGGAGGCCTTGATCTCGTTCACTTGCACCGCGCGGCGCACAATCGCGTCCAGCGTCCAGCGCTTCAATTTCGACATCGGCCGCGCTTCGATAATCCGCACAAAGTCGCCCAACTTGGCGTTCTTGGTCTCGTCATGCGCGTAAAACTTTTTGCGCTTCGTGATGATGCGCTTATAAAAGGGGTGCGTCACGCGGCGGGTTACCTGCACGCAGATGGTCTTCTCCATCTTGATCGACACCACTTCGCCCGTCTGGGTCTGCTTATTGGTTTTGGTCTCAGCAGCGGCAGGAGTCTTCACTTCGTCGGCCATGGCTTACTTTGCTCCCTTGTTCTTCTCGGCGATGATCGTTAGCAACCGTGCGCGATCCTTCTTGAGCTCCCGCAGCTTTTTTAAGCCATCGGCCTGCCCCATGCCCATCTGGAATTTGATCCGGAACATCTGCTCCGAAGATTCCTTTACTTTGTTTTCGAGTTCCGCCACGTCCATGGCCCGAATTTTCTCAGCCGTCATTGTCTTTTACTCTGGTCCTTCGCGCGTCACGAATTTCACGGGACACGGCAGCTTGGCCGACGCGAGCTTCATGGCTTCCTGCGCCAGCTCCTTAGTAACGCCTTCCATTTCGAACAAAATCTTACCGGGCTTAATTACCGCCACCCAGCGATCCGGAGCACCCTTACCGCCGCCCATGCGGACTTCGGCCGGCTTGGACGTCACGCTCTTATCTGGGAACACACGAATCCAGACCTTGCCGCCGCGCTTGATGTGGCGCGTCATGGCAATACGCGCCGCTTCGATCTGCCGGTCAGTAATCCAGCACGGCTCCATCGCTTTCAATCCGAAATCACCGAACGACAACGTCGCGCCGCGCCAGGCTTTACCCTTCATGCGACCGCGTTGTGTTTTGCGGTACTTTACTCTCTTAGGCTGCAACATGGGACTTTGCTTTCCTTAAATTCGTTTCTTGCCGGGCCTAGCTCTGCGTCTCGCCGCCATCGGCAGAGGTGGGGGGCACCATCGGCGCCACCTGTACCGGAGCAACCTGAACCGGAGCGACCTGAACCGGGGCGGCCTGTACCGGGGCGGCCTGTACCGGAGCAACCTGTACCGGGGCGGCCTGTACCGGAGCGGCCTGTACCGGAGCCATCTGGACGGGAGGAATCTGCACCGCTCCGCTCTCATTGCTCGCCTGAGGCGCACTCTGGGGAGCGGCTACCGGACGGGCATCGGGACGGGCATCGGGACGGGCATCGGGACGGGCATCCGGGCGACGATCGCTCGGACGGCGATCCCCTTCCCGGCCACCATCACGACCACCGGGACCATCCCTACGCGGCGCGCGAGCGCGTGGCTCTGGGTCGCCCCGCAGGCTCCGCTTGCCCGGGTGCTCGAGAATCTCGCCCTTATACACCCAGGTCTTCACACCAATCACACCGTAAGTCGTATGAGCTTCGGCAAAACCGTAATCAATATCGGCCCGCAGCGTGTGCAGCGGCAATTGGCCGTGCAAATACCATTCCGTGCGCGCGATTTCGGCGCCATTCAAGCGGCCTGAGACGCGGACCTTGATGCCCTTGCAACCGAAGCGCTGCGCACTATCGACCGCTTTGCGCATCGCGCGGCGGAAAGCCACGCGCTTCTCTAACTGCAACGCAATCGACTCGGCCACCAGCTGAGCGTCAAGCTCCGGCTTGTGCACTTCCTGAATGTCGATGAAGACTTCGCGCTGCGTTTTCTTGGCGAGCTCACCCTTGAGCTTTTCGATTTCGGCGCCCTTGCGGCCGATAATGATGCCCGGACGCGACGTCCGAATCGTGATGCGCAGCTTGTTGCCGGGCCGATCCACTTCGATGGAACTGACGCCCGCTTGCTTCAGCCGCTCCATGAGCGACTTTTTGAGTTCGATGTCCTCAAACAACAACTTGGCGTAGTCGTGCTTGGCGAACCACCGCGAACGCCAGGTCTTGGTGACACCCAGCCGGAAGCCAAAAGGATGGACTTTTTGACCCATGCGCTTACTCTTTCTCCTTGACCGTCACCACGATGTGCGAGGTGCGGCGCTGGAAGCGATACGCACGGCCCATCGGGGCGGGACGGACACGACTCTGCCGTGGGCCCTCGTTAACATATGCTTCCGAGATCATCAGCTTGTCGACATCCACGTTGTCATTCTTCTGTCCCGCGTTCGCAATTGCCGAATTGAGCACTTTCTCAACCGTCGGCGCGATGCGCTTGTTCACCGTACGCAGGATCACCCGGGCATCGCCCGCCTTTTTCCCGCGAATCATATCGATCACGAGGCGCGCCTTCTGCGCGGACACCCGGACGAATCTGGCTTCAGCTCTGGCTTCCATCTCGCGATCCTTTATTTGCCTTTTTCGTTACTCTTGGCGGCGTGACCCTTGAAGGTACGCGTCGGCGAAAATTCGCCCAGCTTGTGGCCGACCATATTTTCGGTGACATACACCGGAATGAACTTCTTGCCGTTATGCACCGCGAGCGTGTGCCCGATAAACTGCGGCGTAATCGTCGACCGGCGTGACCAGGTCTTGATCACTTTCTTTTCGTTCCGCGCGTCCATCGCGGTGACTTTCGCCACCACATGGTCGTCGGTAAAAGGTCCTTTTTTAAGTGAACGGCCCATCTAATTTCCTCGCGTCCTACTTCTTCTGCCGGCGCTGAACAATCATGTTGTCCGTGCGCTTGTTATTTCGCGTCTTGAAGCCGCGCGTCGGCTGGCCCCACGGCGTCACCGGGTGACGTCCACCCGAAGTACGGCCTTCGCCACCACCGTGCGGGTGATCCACCGGGTTCATCGACACACCGCGGTTGTGAGGCTTCTTGCCCAAATGCCGCTTGCGGCCGGCCTTGCCCAGCGAGACATTTTCGTGATCCGTATTACCGACCTGCCCGATCGTCGCCATGCAATCCACACTCACCTTGCGGACTTCGCCCGAAGGCAGCTTCACCAGCGCCCATTCGGTTTCGCGCGAAATCAGCTGCGCTTCGCCGCCCGCCGTTCGCACCATCTGCGCACCCTTACCCGGACGCAACTCAACGGCATGGATCGTCGTACCGGCCGGGATATTCTTGATCTGCAACGCGTTGCCGACGAGAATATCGGCCGTGGGTCCGGACAACAGCATCTGCCCCACTTCCAAGCCCACTGGGGCCAAAATATAGCGCTTCTCGCCGTCTGTGTAATGCAACAGAGCAATGCGCGCCGTGCGGTTCGGATCGTATTCGATCGTTGCCACCTTGGCTGGCACCCCGTGCTTGTCACGCTTGAAATCGATAATCCGGTAGCTTTTCTTCGCGCCACCGCCACGGAATCGTGACGAAATCTGGCCGTAGCTATTGCGCCCGCCCGAACGCACCTTGCCCGAGGTGAGCGAACGCTCCGGCGTCTGCCGCGTAATGTCGGTGCGGACATCGACCGACTGGAAGCGCCGCGTGGGAGTCGTAGGTTTGAATGTTTTAATCGGCACTGGTTGAGTTCTCCCTTACACGTCCGCGAATTCGGGCATCTTCTGCCCAGGCTTCAACTTCACGTACGCTTTCTTCCACGACGGACGGTAGCCGGCGAAACGGCCGCGACGGCGCAACTTGCCGTCGAACATTGCCGTCCGTACCTCTTCCACCTTCACATTAAAGAGCTTCTGGACCGCTTCCTTCACCTGGGTCTTGGTCGCCGCCGGGGCCACTTCAAACACCAAGGTCCGCTCGGTCTCTTTCTTGCCGACCGCTTTTTCGGTAATGATCGGGCGCGAAATCACTTCGTAAATGTTCATGGTTATTTCAACGCCTCCGATAATTTCTCGGCCACGGCCTTTGAAAGAAACACATGCTTATGACCCAACAGGTCGTAAGTGGTCAAGTCCTTGCTCGCCACCAACTTCACGCCCACCAGGTTGCGCGAACCCAGTTCGAGGTTCCGCGAAGCGGTGTTATCGACCAGCAATGCCGTCTTGGTCGCCGTCAGCGTATCGAGTGCCGTACGCACTAACTTCGCCTTGGGCTCCGTGATCGCGAACTGGTCCACAATCTTCAATTCGCCACTGGCGAGCTTAGCCGACAAGGCCGAGCGCAGCGCGCCCAACAGCATCTTCTTCGGCAACCGATAGCTATAGTCGCGGGGTTGCGGACCGTGGGTCGTGCCACCATGGCGCCACAGAGGCGACCGGATCGACCCCGAACGCGCACGGCCTGTGCCCTTCTGCTTCCACAACTTCTTGCCCGAACCGGCCACTTCGTGGCGCGTCTTGGTCGCCGCGTTGCCGCCGCGAATGCCCGCCATATAGTTGCGAACCGACTCATAGATCAGGTTCTGATTGACGGCGGCGCCAAAGACGGCGTCCGCCAGCTCCAGCTCGCCAACCTTCTGATTCTGCAGATTGATAATGTCTACTTTCGGCATGAGTGGTTTCCTCTACCTCGCCGAGCGGCGCAACAAGATGTAGCTGCCGTTAGGTCCGGGCACCGCTCCCTTCACTAGCAAAATGTTGTCTTCCGAATCCACCTCGACGATTTCGAGGTTCTTCACCGTGATCCGGTCAGATCCCATGCGGCCACCCATGCGGGTACCCGGAAAAACGCGCGAGGGAAAGCTTGAAGCACCAATCGAACCCGGCGCGCGGTGGAACATACTACCGTGCGTTGCGTCGCCGCCACGGAAGTGATGGCGCTTGACGACGCCGGCGAAACCGCGGCCTTTGGGCATGCCGATTACATCGAGCTTATCGGTTGGCTTAAATTCGCCAGCCAAAACACGGTCGCCCACCTTAAGGTCAGCATCGCCGGGCCGCAGCCGGAACTCGCGCATATACTTCACACCCTCGGCACTCGACTTCTGCAGGTGACCCGCCGTCGGCTTGTTGGTTTTGTTCTTCTTAACGAACTCCACCAGACCCAACTGAATCGCACTGTAGCCATCCGTGGTCGGCGTCTTGCGCTGCGTTACCACGCAAGGGCCCGCCTTCACCAGCGTGACGGGGACTACGAGTCCCTCCGCGGTGAAGACCTGCGTCATGCCGATTTTTTTCCCAATGATCCCTGGGCTCATATTTCCTCAGCTTCTCTACTTCCCAAATTCCTTCGTCACCAGGAGCATCGCGGCCAAGCGAGCGGCTCCTGCGCTTTACAGCTTACTTTTTGCCGAAAGCCTTAATTTCCACGTCCACGCCCGCGGGCAGGTCGAGCTTCATCAGCGCGTCCACCGTCTCCTGCGTGGGTTCCAAAATGTCGAGCAGACGCTTGTGCGTCCGGATCTCGAATTGTTCCCGGGACTTCTTATCCGTATGCGGCGAACGGTTCACCGTGTAACGGTTCCGAATCGTGGGCAGCGGAATCGGACCGGCGATCGTCGCGCCCGTGCGCTTGGCCGTATCGACAATCTCGCCCGTCGACTGATCGAGGACCCGATAGTCATAAGCCTTCAACCGAATCCGAATGCGTTCTTTATTCATGGCTTCTCTCAAACAGCTTCTGTTCAACCAACGGGCCAGGATTTCCCTGGCCCATTCCCTAAACTAGGTGACAATCTCCGACACGGTGCCGGCGCCCACGGTACGGCCGCCTTCGCGGATAGCGAAGCGCAAGCCCTTGTCCATGGCGATCGGCGTAATTAGCTCGATATCCATCGTTACGTTGTCGCCCGGCATCACCATTTCGGTGCCGGCCGGCAGGTGGGCCACGCCCGTCACGTCCGTGGTGCGGAAGTAGAACTGCGGACGATAACCATTGAAAAACGGCGTGTGACGGCCGCCCTCTTCTTTGCTCAACACGTAGACTTCGCCCTTAAACTTCTTGTGCGGCTTGATGGAACCCGGCTTCGCGATCACTTGACCGCGCTCCACAGCTTCTTTGTCGATGCCGCGCAACAGCAAGCCGACGTTGTCGCCCGCGCGACCTTCGTCCAACAGCTTCTTAAACATTTCAACGCCGGTGACCACGGTCTTCTTCGTATCCGAGAAGCCCACGATCTCCATTTCCTCGCCCACCTTGCAGATCCCCTGCTCGATGCGGCCCGTGACGACGGTACCGCGGCCCTGGATCGAGAAGATATCTTCGATCGGCATCAGGAACGGCTTGTCAATAACACGCGTCGGCATCGGGATAAAAGAATCCACCGCAGCCATCAACTCGTCAATCGCCGTCTCCCATTTGGGTTCGCCGTTGAGCGCGCCCAAGGCCGAAACCTTGCACACCGGCAGATCGTCGCCGGGAAATTGATAGCTCGAGAGCAACTCCCGCACTTCCAGCTCCACCAACTCGAGAAGTTCGGCATCGTCGACCATGTCGACCTTGTTCAGCGCGACTACGATATGCGGCACGCCCACTTGGCGGGCCAAAAGAATATGCTCGCGCGTTTGCGGCATGGGGCCGTCGGTGGCCGCGACGACCAGGATCGCACCATCCATCTGGGCGGCGCCGGTGATCATGTTCTTGATGTAGTCAGCGTGGCCGGGGCAATCGACGTGGGCGTAGTGACGATTCTTCGTCTCATACTCGACGTGCGAAGCGGCGATCGTGATCCCACGCGCCTTTTCTTCCGGCGCATTGTCGATCGAATCGAACGAACGGAACGTGTTCTTGGGATTGTGCTTCGACAGCGTCTTGGTGATCGCGGCCGTCAACGTCGTCTTGCCATGATCGATGTGGCCGATCGTGCCAATGTTCACGTGCGGCTTGCTGCGGTCAAATTTCTCTTTTCCCATGGTGTCTAATTCCTTCCTGTAAAATTTCTAAAAAACTCTTACGCTTTCGCGCCTTTAACTTTTTCGACGATCTCTTCGGCGAGGTTGCGCGGCACTTCTTCGTACCGCCCGAAGTGCATCGTGAAGCTCGCGCGTCCTTGCGTCTTCGAACGCAAATCCGTCGCATAGCCGAACATCTCCGACAGCGGAACCATGGCCTTGATGATCTGCGTCGAACCGATCTTATCGGTGCCGACTAACTGCCCGCGACGCGAAATCAAGTCGCCATTCACGGGACCCATATACTCATCCGGTACCGTAACTTCGACCGACATTACCGGCTCGAGCAAGGCGGGCTTGGCCTTGCGGAAAGCCTCCGAAGCGCAGCGGCTGCCGCAGATCTTGAACGCCATTTCCGACGAGTCCACATCATGATAGTCGCCATCGAGCACGGTCACTTTGATACCCGAAAGGGCATAGCCGGCCATGACGCCCCGTTCGAGCGACTCACGGACGCCCTTTTCGATCGCCGGGATGAATTCCTTCGGGATCGAGCCGCCACTCACGGCGTTCACGAAAGCGAAGTCTTCGCCGTCTTCGCCGTGGTAGGGTTCGACGCGCATATTCACTTTGGCGTATTGGCCACTGCCACCGGTCTGCTTCTTGTGCGTAAATTCGTGTTCGGCCTTGTTCCGGATCGTTTCGCGATAAGCCACTTGCGGCTTACCCACGTGCGCTTCCACCCCGAATTCGCGCTTCATCCGGTCGACAATGATTTCCAGATGTAACTCGCCCATGCCAGCCAGAATCGTCTGGTTGGTTTCGGGGTCCGTCGAGACCCGCAAGGTCGGATCTTCCTGAACCAGCTTGCCGATCGCCATACCCATCTTCTCTTGATCGGTTTTCGTCTTCGGCTCGATCGCGAGCTGAATTACCGGGGCCGGGAAATCGATCGACTCAAGCAGCACCGGCTTATCCGGATCGCAAATCGTATCGCCGGTAATTACACTCTTCAAGCCCACCACGGCGCAGATGTCACCGGCCAGGATCTCTTGAATTTCTTCACGCTTATTGGCGTGCATCTTCACCAGGCGGCCGATGCGTTCGTTACGATTCTTCGAAACGTTTAACACGGTCTGTCCGGCCAACAACTTGCCCGAGTAGACTCGCATGAAGGCCAACTGCCCGACGAAAGAGTCGGTCATAATCTTGAAAATAAGACCGGAAAAAGGCTCGGCATCGTCAGCTTTGCGCTCAATGACGAGCTCTTTGTTGTCGACATCGTGACCCTTGATCGGGGGCACGTCGAGCGGATGCGGCAGGTAGTCCACCACGGCGTCAAGCATATTCTGGACGCCCTTATTCTTGAAGGCCGAACCCAGAATGACGGGGAATATCTTCTGTGCGATCGTCGCTTGGCGAATGCCAGCCTTGAGCTCGGCTTCGGTAATCGCTTCGCCATTCAAATACTTTTCGGCCAGTTCGTCAACGGCTTCGGCTACGGCTTCCACCAACAGCTCACGATAATGCGTGGCTTCGTCCAGCAGTTCCGCTGGAATTTCGACGTCGTCAAATTTCGCGCCCAACTCTTCGTTGTGCCAGATACGCGCCTTCATCGTCACTAAGTCAACGACGCCCTTAAATTGATCTTCGCCACCGACAGGAGTCTGAATGATCACCGGCTTACAACCCAGGCGATCGATCATGGTCTGCACGGAACGAAAGAAGTCGGCGCCGATACGGTCCATCTTGTTGACGAAACAAATGCGCGGAACATGATACTTATCGGCTTGGCGCCACACGGTTTCCGTCTGTGGTTGCACACCGGCCACGGCATCGAAAACGGCGACCGCGCCATCCAGCACTCGCAAGCTGCGCTCCACTTCAGCCGTAAAGTCAACGTGCCCCGGCGTATCGATGATGTTGATCTGGATATCGTTCCACTCGCAAGTGGTCGCTGCCGACGTAATCGTAATGCCGCGTTCTTGCTCTTGCGCCATCCAGTCCATCGTGGCCGTGCCCTCGTGAACTTCACCGATCTTGTAAGTACGGCCGGTGTAATAGAGAATGCGCTCAGTCGTGGTGGTCTTACCGGCATCAATGTGGGCCATGATGCCGATGTTACGCATGCGAGTAAGTGGTACTGTACGGGGCATAGTGTTGGTAGACGCCTTATATTGGTCGAAACCGGCTAACTACCACCGGTAATGAGCAAAAGCCTTGTTAGCTTCGGCCATACGGTGGACTTCATCCTTCTTTTTAATCGCGCCACCGCGGGAGTTCGCGGCGTCATTCAATTCATTGGCAAGCTTTTCGCTCATCCCTTTTTCCGAACGGCCGCGCGAATACAGTAGCAGCCAACGGATCGCCAGCGACGTGCGCCGGTTATTCGGCACCTCGATCGGCACCTGATAGTTCGCACCACCCACGCGGCGAGTCTTCACTTCGAGCAACGGCTTGCAGTTCTCAACGGCCTTCTTGAATAACTTCAGGGCTTCGTCCCCACCGCGCTGCTCCAGCATCTGCATCGAGTCATAGAATAGCCGCTGGGCCGTATTCTTCTTCCCATCCCACATCATGCAATTGACAAACTGCTCCACCAATGTGGAGTTATAAACCGGATCCGGCAACAATTCGCGGCGTTCCGCTCTGCGACGACGAGACATAGATTCTCCTGGGTTCCTTTTCCTTAGCGGCTACTGGGAGGCTACTAGGCGACTACTTGGCCGGTCCGCTCTTCGGACGCTTCGCACCGTACTTCGAACGGCTCTGCTTCCGGTTGGCGACGCCCGCTGTATCCAGCGTGCCGCGCACGATGTGGTAACGCACACCGGGCAAATCCTTCACGCGGCCACCGCGGATTAGCACAATCGAGTGCTCCTGCAGGTTATGGCCCACGCCCGGGATGTAGCTGGTGACTTCAATACCGTTGGTGAGACGAACGCGGGCGACCTTGCGGAGCGCCGAGTTCGGTTTTTTGGGAGTCGTAGTAAAGACGCGGGTGCAGACGCCACGGCGCTGCGGGCAAGCGGCCAAAGCCGGGCTCGCAGTCTTGTAGTTGGTCACAACGCGACCCTTGCGCACAAGTTGATTGATCGTAGGCACGCTAAATTAATACCTTCTAAAACGAAATGGCGTTGGTGAACCCCTTCAGCCTAAACAATCCACGGCGTAAACACGCGCGAATCACAAAAGGCCAAATTGACCGCCTGCAAGTCTTTTCTTTGAGGGAAAAAACCCCACTGACGTCTCCGCGTGGCCCATGAAGGCCGATCTACGGAACGGGGCAAATCTACTTCGGACAAGTCCATTCCATCCAGCAAAGCCTGCGTGAGCTTCGTTCACTGTATGTAGCGGGACCGGCTCCCAAGCCGGACTCATCTTCTTTTTACACGTCTCAGCACCCAGGTGTTGGCTCTCTGGGTATGGCCTAAACGCAAGACAAGCGGTAGCCGGGAGCAGACAGATTGCTCGCCAAACCTTCCTAATATAACTCGCAGTGACACGACTGTCAAATTTTCTGTGGAAAGGATTCGGTAAGCGCCCTCTTGAGTAGCGCTTCGAATCCAGAATGGTCACCTCGACGATAACTGCGGTGCGCGGCGTCGGAGAACTCTTCCTTTGCATGATTCGGCCAAGCGAGAGCGAGCCGGTTCTTGAGGGCTAGATGGCGGATAAATTCGGATTGCGATCGGCCATTGCCCTCCCGAAAGGGGTGGATGGCATTGAGTTGGCCCAGGTGATTACGCCCCGCGTCGCGCGAACTGGTCAACATCGAGGCCGGCCAGATGGTTTTCTTCGCGGAGTTCGGCCGCCCGTCGATCAAGGCTGGAGACGATGTTGGGGCTGAAGGCAAAGCCGATTTCGACGGTGCGAAATTCTCCGGCCCACGGGTAGACATCCTGGAACATGTACCGGTGAAGGGCCTGCACGTGGGCGCGATCGGATGGCTCCAGCCCCTCCAGTCTCACGCTGGCGAGGGCTTAGTGCACTTCGCATGCTCGCTTTTCGCGAGCCTGGTCCGGGTTGACGAATGCGCGACCAGCCATGAACTGATTCGGTTCTCTCATCTCCAATATCTCCAAAACCAAGGCCCCCGCACGCGGGGACCTTAATCTTTCCTACAGCTTACGCCGCCTCCCGCACCGGCGGACGGAATGAAGGCCGTTCCCGCGCCGGAGCACGGAACTCGGCCAGCCGGTTCTTCTCCCGCGTCGTCCCATGAAAGTACTCATCGAGCGGAAACAGCGCATAGGGCTGCAACTCGCGATAAAGCCGCCCCAGCCGCGACGTGATCCGGTAGACTTCGTGGAAGAACGTCCCCCGATCGATATTCAGCTTCTTCGTACACAGGCGCCAATCGGCACCCAACAGAAAGTGATAGTTGAAGATCTTCCAGTCCTCTTCGCTCAGGGCCCGCCGGGTCACGATCAGAAAATCGGCCACGTATTCTTCGTTTTTCCGGCTCCAGACGTTCCCCTCCAGCGTCACACCGGTCTTGTTATTCTCGCGCTCATAACAGAAGCGAAACCGCGTCAGGCAAATGCGGAATACCGAGCGAAATACGCACAAACAAGCCTTTTCTTGGTTTCGCCGTCCAGTCCGCAGCCCCAGGCCGTGGCAAAACGAGCATGAGTTCGCCGCCAGGGCCAAAGTTTCCGATCGCGTCCATTCCATTGGTATCAGGTCCTCAACTTATTTAGAGTTGGGTGCCCCGGCTTTTTCCCGCCCATCCTCCTACACAGGATCGACAGTTACCGGCGGCATCCAGTTGACTCCATCCTAAGCCGCCAGAATTCAAAGTCAATATCGTCGGTGTATTTATATAAGTGGTTTTCCGGTGACAAAATTCTCACAAATTTTTTCTTTTTATTTACTATGAGTTAACCGACATCGGTCATTTGCAATTCAAACTTTATACTTGTGCCATTTTGGGAAATAACGTATATTATTACCGAGAGCAATAAGTGACTTTCCAAACCCTCCACAACCAGCTGATCCACGAAATTTGCAAGCGCGTCGACTCGGGCGATACCACCGTCGCCTCGCTCGCTCGTCGCGCCGGCATCTCCCAACCCCATCTGCACCTCGTCCTCAAAGGCAAGCGCGGCTTCTCCTGGGACTTTGCCGACCGCGCCGCCCTCGTCATCGGCCTGCGCGTCGAAGACCTCGTCCCCCCGGCTAAGCCCCAGCCGCCGCGCGGTAAACAGCCATAGTCTGCTCCGCCGTCCGTTCCCAACGGAACTTGGCCACCTGCCGGTAGCCCTTTTCCCTCAGATCCCGCCGCAGATCGAGGTCCAGCAGCGCTTCCTTGATGCCCCGCGAGATGGCGAAGACATTCTCCGGGCTCACCATCACGGCCGCGTCCCCCACCGCCTCGGGCAGCGAGCTCACGCTCGACGTCACCACCGGCGTCCCGCAGGCCATCGCCTCCAAGGGCGGCAGCCCGAATCCCTCGTAAAGCGAGGGGAAAGCGAATACTTGCGCCGCTTGATAGAACGCCCGCAGCGTCTCAAACGGCACGAAGCCCAGAAACCGGACGGCGGCCTGCGTCCGGGTCTGGATGACGGCCCGGCGCACGGCGGCGTGCTTTGAAATCTCGTCCCCGATGATCACCAGCCGCAGTTCCTTGTATACCGGGTGCGACGAAAGCTCGTCGCGCACGACGGCGAAGGCCTCTATCAGGCGCGGAATATTCTTCTGCGGCCGGATGTTACCGGCATAAAGAATATAGGGGTAGGTGATGCCGTAGCGTTCGAGCGCTCGCTTGTGGTCCGTTTCGGCAGCAGCCGGCAGTTGAAACTGGGGGTCGATGGCGTTGTAGATCTGCTCGATGCGCTCAGGCGGCACGGAAAGCAGGTCTTCGAGGTCGGTCCGGGTGGCGTCGGAGACGGCAATCACCCGTTCGGCCCGCGCCAGGCCGTGGCGCGCCCGCCAGAGCTTATAGTTATGACGTGCCCCACTCTGCTGTTCGGCATAGAGCAGCGTACTCAAATCGTGCACCGTCACCACATACGGCCGTGGCATCGCCACCGGCACGATGTTCAGGGGAATGTGGATCACATCGGCGTGTAACTGCCGGCTGAACCAGGGGAACGAGATCTGATGGATGAAACCGGTATCGGCCCGCGTGTAGGGGTGGAATTCGAAATGTTCAGGCAGCTTGCCTAAGGCGGCAAAGTCGTCGGATCTTCCTAACAATAGGAAGCGGGCATCGGGAGACGGCAGGCGCGCTAAGGCACCGATCAGGTTCCGGATATAGGAGCCAATCCCGAAGTCCCGCGCGTGCCGCAAATCGAGTCCGATGCGCAGTGGCATACTCGATTGTGACAGGCCGCGCCCGGCCGCATCAACTTTACCCCCGTCGCAATTGACGCGACAGCCGCCAGCCGAGAAGCGCCAGCACCGCGCCGGTGAGCCCTACGCTGGCCGGTTCGGGCACCGCCACCGTCTGAACCCACAACTCGTCGCCTCCCGAACTCGTCGAACTGCTCGATGAACTCGAAGAGCCGCCTGAGCTCGACGAACTGCTCGAACTGGAATTCGACGACACCGGCGGGCTACCGTTCACCGGCGGCACAAAAGCCGGACTATTCGGAAAATTCACGTCCGGAAATAGATTAGTCGCCGCCTGGAAGTCGCCCCCCACGGCTCCCCCGCCGGTGAAGAAGGTGCTAAAGAACATCGCCCCATCCGGCACATTGCTCGTGGAGTAGCCCTGCCAAGTCAGAAATTCCCCCACCGACGTCGGCATCCACATCTCCACCGCCGGACCCAACGTCGGCCCATTGTGCGCTCCGCTCGACGTCGTCACCGAATTCCACGGGCCCACCCCCATAATACCGCCCGTCATCGTGAAGTCGTTAAAAGGACTACCCCCTAAGCTCGGTGAGTCCCCAAAAATCAGCCATCCCCAGCTCTGCCCCGGCACCCACGATTCATCAGTGTTTTCGAGCGCCAACGTGAAGGTATAGTATACGATTCCGCTTGCGCTCCAGCTCTTCGAATAGTCAAGCCTCAGCGGTGTGGCTTCGCTTCCAATGGAAGCCAGAAAGAGAAGTGCGATCAAACAGGAAATTCGTTTCGACATGGCCCTGTTGAAACTATCGGCATACGCCGTAGCAGCTACAGGGGGACATTCGCCTTAGGACCTATCGCCGTCGCGCGGCCAATTCCGAAACGCCCAAGCCCGAAAAAGCGAACTCTTCGCTCTGCGACTCCGGCGCCGCCGCGATCAACTTGTCCTCAAAAGAGAAGTCGAGCTTCGGCCGCTTGTGATTCCGCAGATACCAGCGATAAGTCTCGGCGAGCCCCTTCGAGAAATCGGTCGGCTTCCAACCCAGCGTGCGCTGCGCCTTTGCCACCACCTCGGTGATCGCCGGAATGTCGTAATAAAAGCCAAAGTACAGTTGCGGACCCATCGGATGCCCGCCATGCTGGAACACCAGCCGCCGTGGCAGCCGTACCACGTTAGCCTTCTTTTTGGCCGCCGCCGCCAGCGCGTTCAATAGCTCTTCCTGCGTAACGGGGCGCGGATTGGCGATGTTAAAGGCATGGCCCACCGCCGTCGGCTCCTCAATCACCCGCAGCATCGCCGCCACCAGGTCCTTAATGAAGACAAATTGCATCAACCGGCGGCCGTCGCCCGGCAGAATCAGCGGCCGGTTGCCACGCAGCCGGTCCCAGAAAAATTGTTCGCGATAAAACGGATTTTCAGGGCCGTAGATAAAGGGCGGCCGCAAGGTCACCACCGGTGTCTTATTGCGATGATAGAGCCGGAACAGCATCCGCTCGGTCATGGCTTTGTTGCGCACGTAGGCGTCGGGATGGTCGTCCGGCGCCAGAGCATCGGCTTCGTGGTGGTTCAAGCCGTCCCCATACGCCGCCACGCTCGACATAAAGACATACCGGGTCAGCCGGTCGCCTACCGCGCGCACCGCCGCCTCCACTTGGTTCGCGTTCGTCCCGCGCTCCCAGTCGTAGACATTGTCGAAAACTACTTCAAAACGCTCCCCAGAGATGGCTTGGGTCACCGCGTCCGCGTCATTGCGGTCACAGACCAAATTGGCCACCTTCTTGCCGTACTTGTGGGTGCGTTTTCGGTGCATGATGGTGACATCATGCCCGGCTTTCACCAAAGCAAGCACCAAAGGCTTACCGATGAACTGAGTCCCACCGATGACAAGAACTTTCATCGCTCTTCGATTCGATCGCTTTCTGATTCGCGCTTTCAGCCCTTTTAGGCTGGACGCGTTATCTACCGACACACTTAGCAGGATGCGCGAACAGGGAACTTAGCCGTAAAGTCTAGGGGTTCGCTATGTCGCACTTGAACATAAATCTCAAGCCATCATCGGCGTATTCCTGGAAAAAGACGGCCGCCGTCCCTGCCCGGGCACGGAAATCCCGAATTTCCCCTTGGCTGGGGCAGTCTGAAAGGGTAATGCAACTGGGTCGGGCAAATGTTCGGCTCTTCGGCTGTCCCCGCACCCGACCGGAATTTTTCGCCCGGCGCGCAACAGAGGACCAAACGCTATACTAACAAACGGATGTCGGTTCGCGCGACTTCTACTATTTCCGTGCTCCTCGCCGACGACGAACAGCTCGCTCGGGAGGAACTCGCATTCCTGCTCAAAGATTTCCCGGACTTCGAAATCCTCACCACCGCCTCCAACGGCCTCGAAGCCGCCGAGCTCATCGAACGCCACGAACCCGATGTCGTATTTCTCGACATCCACATGCCCGGACTCGACGGCTTGGGCGTCATCCGCCGCCTCCAGGCCAAAAACATCCCCCTCCCCTTCTTCGTCCTCGCCACCGCCCACGACCATTACGCCATCGAAGCTTTCCGCCTCGAGGCCATGGATTACCTCCTCAAGCCCATCGACCGCGATCGTTTGGTTGAAACCCTGGAACGTATCCGCCGCATCGTCTTCGAGCGCCAACGTCTCAGCGAAGCCGACCCCGTGGCGGCCCCCGAAGAGCCAGGCGAAAGGCGCAGCAAGCTGGTGGTCCGCGTCGGCCAGCGCCACCTCATTATCGACGTCAATGACCTCATCTACGCCACCATCGACGAAGGGCTAATTACGGTCGTTACCAGCCAGTTCGAGGGCGAGTCTCTTTACCGCACCATTGAGGAACTGCAATCGAACCTCGACCCGGAACTCTTCTGGCGGGTCCACCGCTCGTATCTGGTGAACGTCAACCGGATCCGCGAGGTAATTCCATGGTTTAAGTCCAGCTTCCAAATCCGCATGGACGACAAGAAAGCCACTGAAATCCCGGTCAGCCGCGTGCAAACCAAGCATCTTCGGTCTCTGTTCCGGCTATGAGCCGATCCTCCTTACCCTCTGGAGATTTGTTGGGCTATACCATATTGAAGCCGAAAAGCAAGTCGATTGTTAACATTTCTGTGGACAAACATGTTTTTCTTTGGCGCCTGTAACGTCATACTGGTAATCAGGGATGCGGTATCTTCGCTGCATCTTCGCTTTAGTGGAGGAGCGCATGGAAAAATTACATCCGGTACCCAATCTAGATAAATTTCGAGAACTGATTCTCTATATCAGCCAGAAGTGCGCTAATGACCCGAGTTTTGGTGCGATCAAGGTTAACAAGATCCTCTATTTCTCGGATTTCCTGCACTATGCTAATTACGGCACACCCATCACGGGCGTCGAGTATCAGAAGCTGGAGTACGGACCAGCACCCAGGCCACTCCTCCCCATTCGTCAGAAAATGGTGAACAACGGAGAGTTGGGAATTCAGCAATTGCCCATAGGCAGCGCATCCCGCCAAAAACTCGTGAATCTTCGGTCGCCGGATTTGAGCTTGTTTACCGCACAGGAAATCGCGCTCATTGATGCTGTGATCGACCTCCTAGGCCCTGGAACCGCGGCGGATGCGAGCGAAATGAGCCATCGGCTTTCAGGTTGGAAACTGGCGAGCATCAATGAGACCATCCCCTATCAATCAGTATTCCTCAGCGAAGATCTCAAATTGACCTCGGCCGACATGACGAGCGGATGGGCGGTCGCCAAGGAGTACGGTCTCACTGAACCCGCCTTTGCGTAGAACTATCCGGCAAGAGCCAAAGTTCGACGAACAATTGGCCGCCTTGGGCGTGAATTACCAGCGTCTCGATGAAGTGATGTCCTGAGTCGAGTTTGGTTTGTCTCACAACCCGGAGAGATATCCAAGAATCCCGGGAACCTCTCTCAGAGTTGCGAGAACTGCGCTTTATCCAAACGCGCCCTCACTCAGAATATTTTTCACGTACACCGATCATGAGGTGCACTTGTTGGCTATCGAGTTCTGCGAAGTCGGTATCCCTCCTGAGTTCAGTCTCGAGCAGTGAGTTCGAGCCGGGATTCTCGCTATAAGATTTAAATGCCAAGTGGTCGTCTGAGATGAGGACGTTGTTACAATCGAATGGTGGTTCCGGTCTACAAACTTCCCGCGGATCGGTCGATAAACCACCAAAGGAATCCTGCATGACTTCGGACCCGTTCGCACGCACCCTCGCCCAAGCCGATCCTGAAATCTTCGCCGCCGTTCTTCACGAACTCGAGCGCCAACAAAGCTACCTCGAGATGATCGCTAGTGAGAACTTCACCTCCGAGGCGGTCCTTGAGGCCACCGGCAGCATCTTCACCAACAAATACGCGGAGGGCTATCCCGGGCGCCGGTACTACGGCGGCTGCGAATACGCCGACATCGTCGAGAATGTCGCCCGCGACCGGGCCAAGCAGCTCTTTGGCGCCGAATACGCCAATGTCCAGCCGCATTCCGGTTCCCAGGCCAATGCCGCTGCCTACGGCGCCGTCCTCCAGCCCGGTGACACCGTCCTGGGGCTCGACCTTGCTCACGGCGGCCACCTCACCCACGGCCATCCGCTCAATTTCTCCGGCAAGATGTACAACTTCGTCGGCTACCACGTCAAGCACTCCGACGAAACCATCGACTACGAAGAAGTCGCGCGCCTCGCCGATGAGCAGAAGCCCAAGATGATCGTCACCGGCGCCTCGGCCTACTCCCGCATCATCGACTTTGCCCGCTTCCGCGAAATCGCCGACCAGGTGGGCGCCCTATTGTTAGTGGACATGGCCCACTACTCCGGCCTGATCGCCGCCGGCGTTTACCCCAACCCCTGCCCCCACGCCGACATCGTCACCACCACCACGCACAAGACGCTCCGCGGGCCCCGCTCCGGACTGATTCTCGCCAAGGCCAAGTATGGCCAAGCAATCGACAAGATGGTCTTCCCCGGCAACCAGGGCGGCCCCTTGATGCACGTCATCGCCGCCAAGGCCGTCTGTTTCCTCGAAGCCTTGCAGCCCTCCTTCGTCGACTATCAGAAGCAAGTGCTCGCCAATGCCCGCCAATTGGCCGCTTCGCTCGCCGAACAGGGTGTCCGCATCATCTCCGGTGGCACCGACTGCCACATCGTCCTGTTGGATGTCTTCGCCCGCGGCATCCGCGGCAAAGAGGCGGAAAAGGCGCTCGACATTGCGCACATCACCGTCAACAAGAACGCCATTCCCTTCGACGCCAATCCCCCGCTCAACCCCTCCGGCATCCGCCTCGGCACTCCCGCTCTCACCACCCGCGGCTTCCGCGAAGAGCAGATGCGCGAGGTGGCCGACTTAATCGGCATGGTTATCGCCAACCCCAATTCCGATGACACTCTCTCCACCGTCCGCCGCCGTGTCTCCGCACTCACTGACCGGTTCCCCCTCTACGCCTGGAAGCTCGCTACAGCCCACGTTTAGCGGCGGCATCACGCGGCGGGCTTTGAAAGGTGGATAGCACCCGTCCGCTTTGATCGATATGCCGACGCGCGCCTTTGACTCTAAGCTCATCATAAGAAGCATCATAAGTCATAAGTCATACAAAATAAATCACTTCCCCCTATACGGGGGCATCCACGCGCATCCCTGGGTTTCCCCCCAAACCATTCAATACAATAAGCTTAATCGCCAGCCGAAAGTAGCGCCCCATCAGCACCCGTCCCCCCTCCGTCACAGCAAATTGCGCTGCCGTCTAAGTTATAGCAAAAAATAAAC
>ENA-ORBV01003102-ORBV01003102.1-microbial-mat-metagenome-genome-assembly--contig:-NODE-3102-length-33865-cov-32.707884_pt1 | contig 33865 bp, 27 predicted proteins | sample MGYA00237777_ERZ505514 | MGnify/ENA primary metagenome ERZ505514 (study PRJEB26160, sample SAMN06269048) | microbial mat metagenome | isolation source: Oligotrophic lake microbial mat | place... | reverse complement strand
ACGGCATACGAGATTCGCCTTAGTCTCGTGGGCTCGGAGATGTGTATAAGAGACAGATATTACATAGCTCAGAGCAACAAAAATTAACGGTTTGAGGCTTGGCGAAGGTGGCGATTTTTACCACAAATGTTGATGCGGAGAACCAATGTTTGATTACCCACAAATGTGTCTGCGGAGCACAGAACCGCCACTTTTGCCAAACCCGTGTTACCAGCTGGCGTTCTGTCTGTCGAGTTGCTGTAGTCCTTGTCTGCCTTCAGTTTCGCTGTATTATTGTGTCGGTTGTGGGTGGCAAAAAAATTAAAACACCGAAGGGAGGGAAGAAAAAAATTGAATTTCTTCTCGGGTGGGACAGGCACACTCTTTTGCAAGCTTTGGCTTGTTTGTCGGCTTGTGCGGCTTGCAAATGTGTTTGACTGGTGCCTTGACTTTTCCATATTTAAAATTCTTTGTTCCATTCTGGTAAGCATTCATATATTTCAAAATGTTTTTGTAAGAGTAATGCTTCTACATAAGTAGGAATGTGTTGATGTTTTTCGTTAAAGGTTACGAACCAGTATATATCTAAAGCGTCTATGTCGTTTTGCAACATTATTTCATCCAAGTAATGTTGTCGCTTCACACCATTTTGTTTGTTGTTAATTCTGCCTTTTAAAAGTTATTTGCTGAATTTGCCTTGTTGATTGATTGTGCCTGATGCTCCAATGTAAACTAATTCTATTTTCCCTTTGCGAAGCATCAGAATATAATAAACTCCAGGTTGTTCAGTTGCATTGCATACTTGTGAAAGGGTTTGCCCTCTTTCAAAAAAAAAGTGACCGTTGGTTTTATATTTACTTAGTGCGTCAAACATTATTTTCTAGTTTTTACAAATTCTTTTCGGGCATCTGATAGACCATAGTAGCGATTATACATTGCTCCGTTAAAAGTAATTTCCATTCCTTTATCATATCTATAAAATGTATTGAAGGCACTTGCACTGCCTGAACGCTGCATACTAAAATAAAACTGAACTGTATTGCTGAATAATGTATTTAAAGATTTGGCTGGAACTTTTTCAGTAAGTGTTAACCCGCCTTTTAAACAATTTTCCAAAGCACATTTACAATCAGCCAAACGCCAATGTTCTACTTCATCGCCCTTTTTTCCTTTCAGCAAATAGAGATATAAGTCTTCCAATAATCTACAAACGAAAATATATTGTTGGCTTTCATCTCCTTCTACTTTTCTTGAATTACCAACTCTGAAAAAAAGTTGAGCATCTGCATTCAATAGTTTCGCAAAATTGCCTTTGCCAAATTCTTTTTCTGCCCATTCAGCTTTTTCTTTAGAGTTGAGAGTATCACCGATTTTCATTTTGGCATCTTCGGTTTTGAATGCCTTGTCCGCTGCGGAAATGGTGTATTCTGCACCCTGAACTGGTATTAATCTTTGCTGTGTTTCCACATCAATAAAATGACCGTGTTTGTATATTACTTTAAATGCTTTCATATCATTATTTTACTTATAACTATTCTTGTTTTTTATTGACAAATTTGCTGCACTGCATTCACAAATTCACCAAAGGAATCATTCCATTTGGCAGCACGGCTGTAATCTTTATTTAGTCCATGAAGTATTCCTAAATTGTCTTTGTATTCATTATATCGTCCATTATAGGCTTCCAGTCTTTGTTTAGGTGCTGTTTGTTCTGCTTTATTTTTATGGTCATCGAATTTTGGGCTTTTATGATTCAAGCTTTGGAAATAGGTTGTTACACCTCTGCCATCGGCAATAAGCCAACTTTCCAACATTTCGTCAATGCAACACATAATTACTTTGGACATATCAATTCCTGCTCCTTGAAGTTTTTCTGTTAGTGTTTCTCTATCATCTGCACATTTTCCCGTGCCGAGTTTCCATTTTGGCATTCTGTCCCAAATGATAAAAACATATTCACATCCATTATCAAACATAGTTTGCACATCAAGGGCACTGTCGTTTATTACTGCGTGTTTATTACCCAATGGTGAAATATTCTCTTGTGATATTTCAAAGCTGTTACACATGTCTTTAGCCACTTGGGTATAAAGCAATTCATCAGGGCCTTGGTCTTGGCATTCAAATACAAATCCTACTTTCATATTATCTGCTGAATTTACCTGTGATGAATAATCTGCCCGGAGTGAATTTTTCAATCCAAACTTTCAATCTTTGTTCTGTTGCAGGAACATGATACTTGCAATAGTCCACTCTTTTGTCAGTAGCAATGATGCTTTCTATTGGCAATAAATCCAGCAAGTAAGGCGAATGGGTTGTAATCACCACCTGCATTTTTCCTGTTGTAGTTTCATTCCTGATTTCGTTCAGCAATAAACCAATGGTTCTTGGGTCTAATCCGTTCTCAATTTCATCTACAAACAAAACACTGGGTGGTTTGGGAGAATCAAACAAAGATAGTAAGGCCAAAATTCTGAGAGTTCCCGAAGACAATAACCAACCTGGGAGTGGCTTGCTTTTATCGTGAGTTTCGTGTAAGAGCAATTCTACTTCACGATTAAATGTTTCCTGAATATTAGGCTGAATCTGCTTAATGTAAGGCAAAATAAAAATCATTTTCTGCACAATGCTGTCTAAATACTCTTGTCCTTGTGCCCTTATCCAGAGAATGTATTCTGCTACATTTCTACCATCCCACTCTAAACGGATATTTTTTGATAAACGATTTTGCATAACTGGTTTACCCATTTCGTGGGCATTCATGTGTAGAAATTGCCAGTTGATAACATACTCTCTAAATGCAGCTACATCAGCATGAAGCAAGTTTGGATTACCATCAGTTAATGAAAGTAATAGTATGTTACTTTTGTGTGTAAACTCCTTAACACTGTCGGAAGCAACATAAATCTGACAAAATGAATTTCCATTGTTATCTATTGCATTGGTGGCAAACATTACTTGACTATTGCAATGTAATTCTTCATTTTCTACAATGTAAAAATCATCGTTCAGGCTTAAGTTGAAGGATGCTTGATATTCATATTTCTTGTTGTTTAGTTCGCATTCAAACCAAAAGGTAATTGGCTGATGCTTTTGCTTAAAGCCGAATTGAGAAACCGTGGCTTCATCTTGCAAAGCATGGTAATTACGCACTTTGTCTAAACCTCCCCAAATGGAAAAAGCATCTTCAATGTTTTTGGTTAGGCAAAGGTGTATGGTTCTCATGGCTTCCATTACGCTGCTTTTACCGCTGCCGTTGTTGCCAATGAAAGCCGTAAACGGCTGCAATGGCAGGTTAAGACAATCTTTGATTGCCTTAAAGTTTACTATACTTATGTTCTTTATCATTTTTCCAATTGAAATTTATTATTAGCAATATTCCAGTATTCGTTCTGAATTTGATTTCGGTCTTTGATGCTTAAATCTTTAAACGTATCTAACACTTGTAACATTTCCTGTTCTGTTAAACCATAGAAATGGAAGACTAAGGCATCTATTTTGTTTTCAAAAATTGAAGTCTCTAATTTTTCCTTTTTAAGTTCAAGTATTTTGTTTATAAGCTTTTCAATTTCCTTTTCCTCCTTATCGTTTGGATAATAAACAAACAATGGCTCCAATGCTTGAACGCTGATGATTAAATCTCCCATTCCTGTTTTGGGAGACGTTTCAAATAATTGGTATTGACTTAACTTTGAATTGAGCAATGCAGTCAAGTATTTTATTTTCTCTCCCGTGGCTATGCAAGTACTGTCTAAACAATAAATTTCTTTATCAGAATAAGAGAAGCGAAGTTTCGAGCCAATCCGTTTCCAAATTATTTTTTCTTTTGAAAGTTCTTTGTAATATCCAATTTGGTCTTGCGTTTCAAACCATTTGTTTCCTGTTTTCTTTCTAGTATTTTCTTTTATGCCATCTTTATTAATAAATGATTCTCCAGTCTGCTTTATTTTAGGAAGAAAGCTTTCCAAATATTTTTCTACTGCTTTGTATTTTGAAATATCAATATGTAGTGCAGGGAAAGTTGAAACGACATAACCACCATCCCATTCAGTAAAATATTTATCAATCTCTCTTCCCCTTAATATTGGTTTTACAATCTCAGCACTTTTTGCATCTGCTTTTATCAATTCCTTTTTCTTGTCCTCATCAATAATAAACGCTTCGTTGAAACCTGTCTTTATTCCAAAGTTAATTTTTACATCCCAATCGCTTAAAGTTTTCCCTTTTTTTCGCAGTTTTTGTTTTATAGCTTGCTTAATAGGATTAAGAATTGCCCATGCATCTTCTGTGATGTATGGCATGGCTTGCATGTTGGCATTTGATAAATTATAAATTTCTTTGATTGATTTAATCGCAATTCCATTCAACTGTTTTTGATTGTCTTCGTTTTTTGCAATCAGAATATTAGTATCAACAACAGCACTTTCAAAAATTCCCGGTCCTAATTCTAAAAGTTTCAATGGATTTTTCTTCAGGAAATATTGGCGAAGAGATTTACCATAACTTGCTCTTAACCATTGGCTGGAAGTAATAAACGTGTGAATTCCATTTTTCTTTAAAAGATTAAAACCTAATTCATAAAAGATTGCATAAATATCTCCCGTTCTTTCAAAAGTTTCATAACCCGATTGCTGCAATGCTTTTGATAACTCACCGCGATCTTTCTGCATTTGGATATAAGGCGGATTCCCAATCACAATATCAAAACCGCTTTTTTCAAATACATCCATGAAATATAAGCTCCACAAGAAATAGGGTTTCTCATGACGTTTCAAAGCAAATAGCTTTAGTGTACTTTCTTCAACTTTTTGTAATTCACCTTTTATTCTTCCAAGTTCCTTTGCCTTCTTTCCATTCGATATTTTTAATTCCATTGCCTCAGTGGTGGCTTGGGCTAAGTCCATTAGGAAATCATACTCCTTTGTGCGGACTAGTTCCTTAAGCTCATTTTCCTTTTTTTGTAGTTGTTCACTGATGAAATCTTTTTCAATTTTATCTATCTTCGTTCTTATCACTTCCTTTTCATCCGCATCATTGCTATTAAAGTATTTATCTTCCAATTCAACTATATCAAATTCGTTCGAGTCTTGTTTTCCCTGCAAATAATCAGTCAAACTCATTTGCGGTTCATTTACCTCGCCAAATAAGTTCTTTTGCTTTTCAACCTTGACCTCAAACTTCTTTCTTTCAAATTTCAGGTTAATGCCTTCAAAACTTTCCAACAGACTGTTACCCTGCATGATTTTGTAATCGAGGTTAGGTAAAGGTTGTGGCTCAGATTCATCCACCACTAATGCCAGCCAAAAGCGCAAACGGGCAATTTCTACTGCACCATTTTCAATATCCACACCGTAAATGCTTTCTTGTATAATTTTCTTTTTTACTTCGGCATGGTCAAGGGTTAAGTCCAAAGCGGTTTTAGCTTTAAATATTTCCTGCAACATACCCATAGGAAAAGCACCCGAACCAATGGCAGGGTCACAAATCTTTACCTTGTCTAATAGTTTTTCAATCCGCTTGGCTTGTTGCACCACAAAGTTTTTCTTGTCGTTACGTTCGCCTGTTATGCTATTTCTTATAAAGTTCTCTATGGCTTTGGTGGCTGGGCTTTCATCTTCGGTGCATTCAGGTAAATGTGTTCGTAGGTATTGTATCAAACTTTCCTGACACATGTAATGTACAATTTCCTTTGGCGTATAGAATGCACCTTTCTCCCTATTCTCTTCCAGCAGGTTTTCAAAAATATGCCCTAACATTTCGGGGTCAATACCTACTTCGCTATCGTAAGGGTCGTTTTCGTCAATTGTAAAATTGTATGATTCAAAAAACTCCAGCAGATTTTTAAACAAGTCGGCAGGAAAATCTATATCGTTTTCAAAGGAAATATCTTTATCAAACAGACCTCCATTCAAATAAGGAACTTTAATTTCCTTACCCAATTCAAAGGGAGCAATTTGATTTTTTCTTTTTTTATTGAGTGTTTCAAAAAAAAGGATTCGCAAGTTTTTACTGTGAAATTGTTCTTTGTCGGAATAATTCAAAAAAAGGTCTTGCAGAAATTTAGCATTGCCGCCCGTCCATTTTTCGTTGGTTGAAGCAACACCCATCCAGCCTTTCTTTTGCAGGAATTGCAGGAATACAATTCTACCCAACAACTTTTTGCTAAAGTCTCGAATAGGTTTGGCAGCTTCATCTTGCCAACCTTTTTCAAGTTCTTTTGAGCTTCCTAAAATTAGTTTCCTGTATTTACTTTCAGAAGCAAGGTGAGCACTAAATTTTTCAAAAAACTCCTTGTAGGATTTAAAGAAATCTTTATTGAGTTTATCAACTGAAAATGCATCGAAAAGGTCAGCCAAGTAAATTGGTTTTCCTTTCAGTTTTTCAAAACGGTCGGCTGCGGTTCTGCAACTTTCGCCTTTCCCAAAAAGGTAAGTATATCGTTTTGGTTCAGTTTCTTTTTTGCCTTCTTCGGTTCTTATTTCACTTACATAACTAAAACGCCATTTGCTGTCTTGCACAAATACTATTAAAGCTCCATCTACATCATATTTGTAAACTTGCCGTAACAGATTACGTAAGCCCACACGGTTTTTACTAATCCAAGCTTTGGCAGTTAGCTTTACTTCGTAAATACCAATCAATCTTTCATCAGCGGTATAAAAACTACCAATTTCCGAAGCCATTTCCGCCAAATCATTACTTGGTAAAATTATTGGCTGTGGTGTTTGATGAAATTTCTTTGCACCAAAATATAATTTCAACACCTCCAACCATTGTTCAGGCTGGTAGCTTGCTTCTAATATCTCTGTCTGTAAATTCTTTTTATCCATTAGTCAATAAATGTTTCTGATAAAACAATGTCAGGTGAAATGTTTACATCAATCTCTGAATGTATCTCCGACTTTTCTTCATCTTCATTTTCAAAAGCATCATATTTTTTAGCAATCATTATAATCAAGTTATCTACTTGGCTATACGTAATTTGTTTTTTATCTAATTGCTGTCTTAGTTTTCTTATTTCATTTGGCATAGGCGTAAACGTACCTTTATCCACCAAGTCAGACAGATTAATACAAGCTGTTTTTACATTATCTCGTTTAGTAATACTTTTCATATCCCGTAAAAACTTTTTCGCTTGTGCTGAAATTGCATCTGCCTTGTCGTTGGTAGTAACTGTTTCGGAAGTTGATCCCAAAAAGTCTTGCTCAAATGTGTGTAAAGCTGCTTCTACTTGTGTGTAATGTTGTTCGGGCAAGTCAAAGCCTGGTTCAGTTGTATTGGCTTCAAAGTATTGTGCTGCTTCCAAAAAGGAGAGAGCATTTACATTGGTGTCTTTGTCCACTTGGTAAAACTCCATTTTGTAAGGAGATTTTAAGAATACAACTGTGCCTTGCTCTGTATTTTCTTTTATCACATTTCCTAACTTTCTGGCTGTTCTTGCTTTCATAGGAAATTGTTTGATGCGTTTGAACTCCTTAGGATTGTTGTCTTTAAACTCACGAATGAAACGTAGGTATTGTAAGCGTTTATCTTCATCATCTTTTAATCCTTCTTTGAAAAGTTCAAATTGCTCTAACATTTCTTCGTGGGTATAGATTTGAGCATCTTCCCCAAAGGCTGTATGAAAACCTTGCAATTTCACCAAGGCATTACTATATAGTTTTATTTCATCGTCACCTTGTTGCGAAGGATAGAAATTGTAATTGTAAATAACACCAGCAACACTTCCAATACGGTTTACACGTCCAATACGCTGCATTAAACGAGTTGCATTCCAAGGTGTATCGTAATTCACAATTACATTGCATCGATGAAGGTTTACGCCTTCTGCCAAAACATCTGTTGTAATCAATATTTTGAAATCGCTTTTTTGCTCTCCAATGTAATTAGCATCAAAGTTTTCTTGAATAGTTTCAAATAATTTGCTTCTGTTGTCCGATGAAATATTTAGGACTTTGGTTTTTAAATGTTTTTCCACTTTTTCTTGCAAATAGTTTGCGGTATCAGTGCTTTCGGTAAAAATTACCAATTGTCCTGTGGGATTGATAGAAGTATTTAAAAGTTCATCATTCAATACTTTGAAAAAAGCATCCAGTTTCGGGTCTTCGTCAATATTTGACCATTCTTTTATTAGTTCTTTTAAAAGTGAATCATCTTTACGTAATCCTAAAATAAAATTACTATCAAAATCATCAGGTGTAAAAACATTGTTTCTAGGATTTTCAAGGTTTAATTCCATTATTATCTCCTCTATTTCATCAAGGCTGAAACCTTTATTCATCAAATCATTAACGCTTTTATCTGGTGCAATTAATACCTTGCCTCTATCAAACATTTCAATCATCCTGCTTGTGGCAGTAGAAAGATTTTGTATAGATATTTTAAAGGCTTTAAAACTGCTCTCCAATCGTTTAATCATTAATGTTTTCATAATCCCTGCAAGGGATTGTGAAACTAAAACGGCTTGTTCGTATTGGTTTTCCCGTAGTTCGGGTTTTAAATAAGCAATGGCTTGATAACGGTAATAGTTTATTTTGTCTGTATCGGTCAAGTAAAAAACGGTGTGATAAAATAGTTTACTCAATTTGGAATTGAGTTCATATAATTTTGGTTTGGGTGCTGCAATTTCAGGGAATTCAATTCCTTGTGCTTTTAAATCGTCAATGTATTTCGGATAGTTTTTTAAATCTCTTCTTGTTCTCCTAACCGTGATTTGAGAAATTATTTTTTCACGGATTATTCTATACAATTCACGAATGCGTTCAATGCTTGGTTTATCTTCCTGCATTATTTCTCTGTATTCGCGAATAATTGGACCGAAAAAACTTTGCAAGTTGGTTACTGGCAATGTGCTTCTTCTTGCATCTTGAAAAAGGAGTAATTGATAATACAAATCTTGCGGTCTATTATTTAGAGGTGTTGCAGAAATCAACATCACTTTCTTTTTTGTTCCATGCACAAGTCCTTCACCATTTCGTGGAGCTTTACAAATTCGTTGTAAGTTTCCAAACATAGTTGAAGTATGGTTTCGGTAACGGTGGGCTTCATCAACAAGAATTAAATCATAATCTTCTTTAGCCCAATAGTTCAAATCATCACCATTTACAATTTTCTCTAATCGTCCGTTGGTAATGAATTTTGTATGTCTGTCAATGCCAAACAATCGGAAAGTATTTTTCCAGTTTTTCTCTAATGCTGGCGGATAAACCACCAAGATTTTTGTATTTAATGAACCGTTGGCAATCAAAAACCGTTTTGCAATCATAGCCGCAACAACAGTTTTACCTAAACCCACAACGTCAGCTAAAAAGAATCCGTTATGCTCAATCAACATTTGGAAACCTTGATTCACAGCATCAATTTGGTAACTTAATTTTTTGTAAGTCTTTGGCAAATCTCCAACGGTGTCAGGGTCGTAATCAATATTTTTCCCAAAATATTCAATCAGAAATTTGATATAAAGTTCATAAGGCGTAAAGGTTTGCCCGATATGTGTCTTTTGCTTGAATTGTTGAATGTCGGCTGGAAGAATGGGTGTTGATTGTTCCCATAGAGCAATGAACTCTTTTTTTGTAAACTCAACATCGTCATAGTCTTTCAAAGCAATATTCAGTTCGTAGTTTGGTGATTTTTTTATTCCAAGGCCAGCTTCTGTAAGGTTAGATGAACCCATAATTACCCAACCGTCAGAATGTGTTGTATGCTGTTCAGGTAAGAACAAATAAAATTTTGCGTGAATGGCTTTTGAATTGTGTGCTCTCACTTCAATTTTTCCTTCCATCAAATCATTGATGAATTGCAAAACACCTTTCTCTACTTGCTCTGAATACTTTGCTTCTTTAATGTCTTGAATAAACCATTTCAAAAATTCGTCTTTGGTTTTGTTTTCGTCTCCGAAATATAAAAGTCCTTTGCGTTGGGCTTCGGCAAACATTTGGTCAACATTTATACCAACCAAAATTTTGATGTCTTTGATATTTTGCAAATGTGGTTGTAAAGCAAAATAACCTGATGAACGAAAGTAACCTACCACAGCATGAAAAGCATACAGGTCTTTCATGTGGTCAATAATTCCTTTGAACTTGTCAAAGAGATTACGGTCGTTATTATTTGTAAAGAATTTAGATGACATTATTTTTTGGTCTTTTTAATTTGTTTTTCTGCTGCTTTCAAACCGTCAGTTAAATGTTCCATGCCTCCGAAGTCTTTGCTGATTTTGTGTGCTATAAATTTTGTTTGAACTTCTTTCAAGTCAAGCTTTAGAATGTCGGCAAGTGGCTGCAAATAGTCTGGTGAAGCAGGTCTGTCGCCCCGTTCTACTTTACTTAGTGTTGAAGTGTCGATGTCAAGATGTGCTGCAACTTTTCTTAGAGGAAGATTTTTTTCTTCTCTTGCTTTCCTGATATAATCACCAAATGTTTCGTTACTCATTTAGACAAATTGTTTTGGACTGAATTGTCAAATATACAAGATAATATTAAATCTGTCACCCGTGCGGTTGGAAAATTTTGCTCTTTTGGTTTTGCCGAAGGGTCGGCTTTGTGTGTCGGGGCAAAACCAAATGTGCAAAATGTGAGGTGGCAGAAGAAATTCAATTTTTTTCGTGCGGTGGGGTGTTTTAATTCTTTTAGAAGGGTCGGCTCGAGTGTCGGCAAATGGGTCAGGTCTTGTGTCGACTTACAGCGAAATTGTCTACCGAGTTAAGGTCGTTTGTTGGTGGTCGTGTCGTTCTCTACGCTTGCTGGTAACTTCCTACAACACGCAGTCTTTCACCTCCCAAAACTGCTACCGTGACTGCAACTGCCCACAACCCAACCCTCATCTTTTACCGCAAATAATTTCTTTCATGTTCTCCTGATCCAAATATTTATTCGCCAATTCCATCAATCTTTCTGCGGTAATATTTTTTATTCCATTCACCAAAGAATCAAAATAAGAAATTTCAAGATCGCTCATCACCATATTTTTAATTACGTTAATGCGATTAAAAGGACCATCTGTTGCTCTTAATAATCCACCCATCATATAATTTTTGATGATCAATAATTCATCCTCCTCCATTTTTTCGTTTTTGAGGATGTCCATTTCTTTATAGGTTTCTGCTATGGCTGCTGCACAAACTTCATTTCCGGTTTCAGTTTGAATAACAAAAAAACTTCCGTAACGATAATGTGTAACGCCGGAATGAATTCCGTATGTATACCCTTTATCTTCACGTATATTTGTCATCAAACGGGAACCAAAATAGCCACCGAAGGCAGTATTTAGAACATTAAATTCCGGATAATCTTCATGTTTTTTAGATATGCTGATATTTCCGATACGCACAGAAGATTGAACAGAATCTTCCTTGGAGATAAAAAATTTATTTTCGTTATCTGTGGAAATATTTTTATTTGTTGCAGATATTACAACACCATTTTTCTGATAATGTCCAAAATGTTTTTCTAATAAATTAATCGCGTTTTCGTTCACATTTCCGGCCATAAAAATTGTTGCATCTGCTGGATTATAATGTTTGCGGTGGTAATCTTTTAATTGGGCTGTAGTAATTGTATCAAAATCATTTTCAAAAGTAGAATATCCGTATGGATGATCTTTTCCAAAAATTACTTCATTAAATTTCCTGTTCGCATGAAAATCGGTATTTTGTGCAGAGATGAGTAATTTCTGTTTTTGTTTTTTTACAAAATGTTCCAATTCATCTTCCGCAAAAGAAGCATCGGTTAAAATTTCTTCTGCAACGGGCAAAATTTTATCTAAATATTTCCCCAAACAAAATATAATAACAGAAGTAAGATCGTGACCATGGTCAATTTCCAGTTGAGCGCCATAAAAATCTACAATATCTGCAATTTGTTTTGCTGTTTTTGTAGATGTTCCTTTTTTCATGATGTTGGAAACAGCTCTGCTCACCACATGTTGGGGCTCGTGCCATCGCCCTGCATTAAATCGCAATTCTACACGTATAAGATCTTCTTCAATGCCTCCTACATAATATAGGTCGGTTCCATTTTTTAATTTCTGATGTTTAAAATTTTGTATATCTAAACGGTCAATTAAATTCTGATGAGGTGCTTCAGTTCTTGTCATAATAATTTTTATTTAAGGGATCAAATATCTTTTCCGTAATATAAGGTGCTGCACTTTTCTGTTGCTAAAAATTGTTGCGCACAACTTTGAATGTCGTTTGCAGTTACATTGGTAAAACGATCTATTTCAATATTTACCAGATTAGCACCTTCTAACATTTCGGCAATTGCCAACGATTCTGCTTTATTTAATACACCGGTATATCCACTGGTAATATCCATCTCCACAATATTTTTTACACGTTGTAATTCTTCCGCAGCAATTAATTCGTTTTGTATAGTATTTACTTCTGCAGTAATTGCTTTATCTGCATCTGCATAATTAACTCCTTCCGATAATTTTCCTGTTATAATAAACATACCGGTGTCTATACTACCTGTAACATAACATGCAATATCGGTAAATAATTTTTGTTCTTTTTTTAAGCGATGTTGTAATCGCGATGATTCTCCGGATCCTAAAACATCAGATAATAAGTTGATCGGATAATACTCCTTTTCAACCCTGCCCGGCATTTTCCACGCTTTATAAATTACATTTACCGGAACATCTTTTTTAACGGCTAAAAACTTCGCTGTTGTTTGCTCAGGTTCCTCGGGATACGAATAATTTAATTTTTCTCCAGGTGTAATTTCTCCAAACCATTTTTTTGCAAGTTCCAATGCTTTCTCCGTGGTAATTCCTCCTGAAATGGTAAGAATTGCATTATTTGGACGATAATATTTATAAAAGAAGTTTTCTACATCAGTTAAAGTTGCATCCTTCACATGTTGTAATTCCAATCCAATGGTAGGCCATTGATAGGGATGTTTTTCATATACTAATTTGCGCAAAATATGCCAAACATCACCATAAGGTCTGTTGATATAATGCTCCTTAAATTCCTCACAAACAACATTGCGCTGCACCTCTAAAGATTTTTCTGAAAAATCCAGTTTTAACATTCTATCGCTTTCCAGCCATAAAGCTGTTTCTATATTGGAAAAGGGCAGAATATCGTAATAATTGGTAAGGTCGTTTGTGGTAAAGGCATTATTAGTTCCGCCGGCAAGCTGCAATTCAGTATCAAAATCCGGAATATTGGCAGAACCCCCGAACATGAGATGTTCAAATAAGTGTGCAAACCCGGTCTTTGAAACATGTTCATCCCTTGCTCCAACCTTATATAAAACATTCACGGCACAGAGTTGTGTGGTGTGATCTTCGTTGATGATCACCGTGAGGCCGTTATCTAAAGTAAATTTTTGAAATTGAATCATAATGCTAAAATAACTACAATTAAAATGGATAGGTTCAATAGATCGTTGAACCATTGCTAATAAAAAAAGCACCTTGCGGTGCTACGTGGGCCCACTTGGAATCGAACCAAGCACCTACTGATTATGAGTCAGTTGCTCTAACCGAATGAGCTATAGGCCCGCTGTTTTTAGGGAGTGCAAATATAATACGTTTTCCCTTTTTTGCTGAACTTCAAAGCCTTTTCTTTGTTTAACTTTGTGATTATGGTTCTTAACGATCTCTACAAAAAAGCCCTAAATAAAGAGTTTTTAAGTGTGGAAGAGGGTGTTTTCCTCTTCGAAAATGCACCAACCCCTGAGTTGATGGAAATTGCCAATACGCTCCGAATTCAGCAGAAAAAAAGCAATAAAGTAACCTGGATTATCGACCGCAACCTCAATACCACCAATATATGTGTGGCAAACTGTAAATTTTGCAACTTTTACAGAATTCCCGGCCATGCGGAAGGTTATATAACCGATAAGGAAACATACAGAATAAAAATTGAGGAAACTATTAAATATGGAGGTGACCAGTTATTGTTGCAAGGCGGTCACCACCCGGATCTTGGTCTCGATTTTTACGTTAAAACATTCAAAGAAATAAAAGAAATGTTCCCGCAAATAAAACTGCATTCTTTGGGGCCACCGGAAATTCACCATATTGCAACCTTAGGTAATTATACTTACGAATATGTTTTAACGGAACTCAAAAAAGCAGGTCTCGATAGTTTGCCGGGAGCAGGTGCAGAAATTCTGGTTGACAGAGTTAGGAAAATAATTTCTACCGGAAAATGTTTAAGTGACGAATGGCTCAACGTGATGCGTGTTGCGCATAAATTGGATCTTACTACAAGTGCAACCATGATGTTTGGACATATTGAAACCATAGAAGAAAGGTTTTTGCATCTCGAAAAAATTCGTCAGGTTCAAAGCGAAAAACCTGCGGGTGCAAAAGGATTTTTGGCTTTTATTCCCTGGACCTTTCAGGATGTTGATACAACACTTAAAAAAATACGCCGCGCAAAAAATGACACCACTCCGGATGAATATATCCGGATGATCGCAATGAGCAGAATATTTTTACCGAATATAAAAAATATTCAGGCGAGCTGGTTAACAGTGGGAAAAAATGTTGCGCAAATTTGTCTGCATGCCGGTGCAAACGATTTCGGCAGTATCATGCTGGAAGAAAATGTAGTGAGTGCCGCCGGAGCTCCTCATCGTTTCACTTACAAATCAATTCAGGAAGCAATTAAAGAAGCAGGTTTTATTCCGCAATTGCGCAATCAGCAATATGAGGAAAGAATTATTCCGGCTGAAATAGAAGAGCAGGTAATAAATTATTGAACTGCTCTCTGATTTTATTTGTTTACCTATAGAAAACTTTTTATCTTTAACTTGTGTTTAACATAATAGCGCGTAAGACACTTTTGGAGTATTGTGAAAAATATCCCGAAGCCAATAATAGTTTATTGGAATTATATCATGAATTACTCAACTGTGACTTTAAAAATTTTAATGAATTAAAATTGAGGTATGGTAGTACAAGTATTGTTAAAGATGAAAGAGTAGTTTTTAACATATTAGGTAATAAATACCGCCTTGTTGTAAGAGTAGTATTTGAATTCAAAACGATTCAAATCAAATGGTTTGGAACCCATGCTGAATATGATAACATCAATGTTGCTGTAATACAATTTAAAAAGAAAAGAAAATGAAACTTAAGCCAATAAAAACGAATAAAGACTATCAACTATCATTATTGTGGGTTGATGAGCAATTTGATAGAAAGGTGAAAAAAAACTCATTGGCCGGTGAAAAATTGCAAATCGTATTGTTATTAATTAAACAGTATGAGGATATACATTTTCCGATTCCAACACTTAATCCACTTGAGGCAATTAAACTTAAAATGGAGGAACTTGGGTTTCGAAATAAGGACTTTGTGGACAAGATTGGCAGCAAAGGATATGTAAGTGCTATTTTAAATGGAAAAAAACCGTTGACTCTCGAAATAGCAAAAATCTTTCATAAAGAACTTGGAGTTCCCGCTGAAGTGCTTTTAGCATAAAGTGGGAACTCAATTTATGTTAGGTGTAATGTTTCCACGATTTAACAGGGAAATCTACTAAATTAAACTTCTTCTTAAATAATTTCAATGCATACCTTTACACCATGCGTCGCATCACAGCAGATATCATTTATCCAATTACATCCAACCCATTAGTGGAACATGTTTTATTATTGGAGGATGATGGCACTATTTTAAATATACAACCACTTTCCCAATTTGATGAAACAACAGTTGAAAAATTTTCGGGAGTTTTGGTTCCGGGTTTTATTAATACCCATTGCCATATTGAATTATCACATCTTAAAGATCTGTTTCCGAAAAAGACAGGATTGCCTGCATTTTTAAATCTTGTTACACAAAAAAGAGTTAATAAGGAAGAACTGGTTTTGGAAGCAATAGCCAATGCAGAAACCGAAATGATTAGAAATGGAATTGTTGCGGTTGGCGACATTTCCAATGTTTCAATATCTTTTGCACAAAAATCAAAACGCAATATCTATTATCACACCTTTGTAGAATTATTTTCCTTCGACCCCTTTAATGCAGGAGCCGCAGTGGAAGCCGGAGAAAAATTGATTGCCGAAGCACGCGGATTTGGTATTCATGCATCACTTGCTCCACATGCAACATATTCTGTGAGTTCCGAATTAATAAAAAAAATAACTAAACATTGTTTTGAAACCGGAAAACCCACTTCCATTCACATGCTGGAAAGCAATGATGAAAATGAATTTTATGTGAGAGGTACAGGCCTTTATCGCAAATTATATCGCGATATGAACAGGGATATAAAACATTTTATCCCAACCGGAAAAACTGCGCTGGAAAGTTTATTACCGGATTTTAATCCGCAGGTAAAAACATTGTTAGTACACAATACCATCGCTACGGAATGGGATACTGAATGGGCTGAAAACATTCATCCGAATTTATTCTGGTGTTTTTGTCCGAATGCTAATTTATTTATTGAAGATCGTTTGCCGGATATTCCTATGTTAATGAAACACGTGCAATATATCACCATCGGAACCGATAGTTTGGCAAGTAATCATGGATTATCTGTTTTAGAGGAATTAATCTCTATCCAAAATAAATTTCCTGAAATTAAAACAAACGATCTGTTTCGATGGGCTACTTTATACGGAGCAAAATTTTTGGGAATTGACGATCAGTTTGGATCTTTTGATGCAGGTAAAAAACCCGGAGTGAATTTGATTAAACATCTCGCAAACGATTCTTTACAAAATACTACTTTACAAAAAATAATGTGATTGCGGACAGCCCTAGCATAGTCTCCTTACTCCAATAAAAATCAATTATACCAATAGGGAACTGGCCGGATTGTGCTTCATTTCGCGCATACGTATTCGTTCTTCGGGAGTTTGAAACGTATCAATAAATTTATATCCATTTTCCAGCCATTGTAATTTTTCCATTAAAGTAAATTTTTTACAATTCAAGTTGTTCATCACTAACAGTGTAATGAAATCCCTTGTTGGCGTTTTCTTTTTTCGGAATGATTTTAATTTTCATTTTTTGATAAGTCTGGATAATAAAATAATATCATCATTATCCTGTTTTCGGTTCGAATGTTTTTTAATATTTGTATATATTCCATTTCCAATTCTTATACCCAATATGCTCCTCGCCTCAAAAATAAATTAATCCCTTGATGGACTTTGCGGACTACATCTTCACCATTTTTCTCTCCCCAAGCACATTTTCGCCATCACTCAAATGAATAAAATAAGTTCCCCCAGGAATATTTTTAATATCCAGTGTTATTGTTTGTTTATCACCGGAAATAGTATTTATCTCCTTGCTTAAAATTATTTCTCCCAACATATTCACCAAATTAATTGTTCCGGAAATATTTTTTGCCGTAGTTAAATCAATGGATACTAAATCATTTGCGGGATTTGGATATATTGTAAATAGAAAAGTTTCAATACCTTGAATACTCTGCGCCAATTCTCCCGAAATATTAATATTATCCATATAAATTCCTTGTCCGTAATGACCGATATTCCGGAACGCGATTGCAACTTTTTCTTCCCCCAAATATGCCGTGAGATCAATGGTATCTGTTTTCCATTGATCGGCATTAGGAACCCAAAGATCGGCAGTGTAATCAGGTGCGGTGGCAAGATCATTTCCCGATTTTAACCAAACACTTGTCCACGTATCTCCACAATTAGTAGTAATCAAAATTTCCAGTGAATCGGGATATGCATCACTATATTTTACATACGCATAGTCAAAAGTTAATTGTGCAGATAATGCCAATGAAAAATCATATTGTGGGGTAACTATATCATCTTTTGCACCTGCAGTTTCATTGTAATAATTATCGAACAACATAGATTTTGTGCTGAGATCATATCCACCTGCAGCGCTTGTCTGATCCCAAAATACTGCATCCTCATTTGCATCATTTTCTGTCCACTGATAAGGTGGAAATAATGTTTGAAATCCTTCTACTAAAGGAATATCATTAATTCCGGATACCGTAATAAAGGAAGTTTTTATTTCTGCATCACTTCCATTTATATTACTTGCAGTTAAAGTTACATTATATGTTCCGGGAACATCATAAAATATTACAGGATTTTCCATGGTAGATGTTGCGGGAGTTCCACCTTCAAATTCCCATAAAACGCTTTCTGTATTATCTGTGGATGCATCTGTAAATTGAACGCTCGTGCCGGGACAAACAACATTAATATCAGAAATAAATTCTGCAGCAGGAATGGGAAATGGTTGATACAACGGAGATTCCCAAACACCTTTACCGTAATATCCGACACGCAAAACAGAATTCGGACTTCCGTCATTAAACATCATCAGATCCTGAATATTTGCAACAGTTGGTAATCCTGTTGAATAATTATCCCAATGATCCATCGTTATATTGTGATAAAATACGCCGATAGCACTGGCTACGTAAATAGATTCATCTGTGCTGTAATCATCTAAATAAATTCCCACAATATTACCTCCCGGTAAATCGTAGGTAATATTTGTCCAACTCGCCGCTCCATCATCAGTTCTATAAACATAACCGTAGCTAAATAAATATGCTACATCAGGATCGTATTTTGAAACAGCAAGCCCTGCTCTGAAACTTGTTCCAGCAGGAGCTGAAGTTGTTACCCACGTTGGTGTAGCATCTAATGCATTGGTTGTATGCATTATTTTGCTGTCTGCTCTTACTACATAAACATTATTAGCATCAACCGGGGAAACTGCAATTCCTTTTACTTCTTTATTCATTGCAGTTAATACAATCCAATCGGGTGAAGCGGATTCTAAATTATCGCTTCGCCAAACTTCATATTGTGAAACAAAACCGGTTTGCGGCGCTGCGGGTGTAAATGCCATTCGCACCGAAGCTGCATCAGGATCTGCTATCGGAGAATTCCAATTTTGATCACCACCTGTTACAATTCTTCTTGTTCCGTGATAATAATAAACGCGATTATAAGTTAAATAATCGAACCACATGCGTGCACCCCAGTCTCCACCGCGATTACAATACCAGGTTGGATCACCGTAATATAATTCACCATTGTCTTGTGTGCCTATACTTACAATAGTGTTATTTAATTTACTTTGTGCCGCGTGATAAATTTCTGTTGCACTTAACCCGTTTGCATATTCTGTCCAGGTATCTCCTTCATCATAACTTAAAAATATACCTCCGTCATTTGCATTTAATATCATGGTATGATCATTCGGATTAAAAACTAATTGATGCATATCGGTATGGCAATCTGCCCACCAATCTGTGTACTGTGTCCAGGTTGCACCACCGTCTATACTTTTCCAAATAACATGACAAGCAGTATATACTTTATTTGCGTCATCAGGATCAACTACCATATCAAAATTATAATTTCCCTGTCCTCCTTCTAATGCACTATATCCATTTAAATTCGGATAATCTGTTTTTATCAGATCAAAATTTAAACCGGCATCTGTTGATTTAAAAATAGTTGTCTGACCCGCAATTGTCGCAATATAAACTACATTTGGATCTGCAGCACTTACCCCTAATCTGCTTCCATATGCAATGCCGCCCGGAATTATTAATTCAACAGAAAGATCTGTCCAGGTATCACCCCAATTATCAGAGCGAAAATATTTCCCATCGTAATCAACCGCATATATAATTCCACTATTATCAGGATTAAATATCATATCGGTAAATGATCCGTTGCTTTTCTTTTCTGTCCATAACAGCCCACCATCAATTGTTTTAAATATACCATCACTTGTTGCAGCAATTAATGTATTGTGGTCATCCGGTTTCATTAATAATTCCAAAGCCATGCGGGTTCCAATTCCAACATTGGCTGGAGCCCAGCTATCTCCGCCATCAATGCTTTTATATACTCCGTATGAATCATAATAATAATTCGGATCACCTGTTCCTAAATAGATAATACTATTATCGGTAAAATCAATACATACCGAAGCACAATTTAATGGAGGCAAGGCATCTGTTCCAGTAACGGTCCAGTTTACTCCGAGATCATGACTAACATATAATCCTCCCGAAGCCGTTGTTGCCCAAATCGTATTTGCATCAATGGGATCCCATTTTAATTGTGTAGTCCTTCCTATTCCATGAATTTGCCCTGAAATATTTGTTGGAAAAGCAATTGGTCCCGTTTGATGCCAGTCGCCTGTTACTTGTGTAATTGCAATTAAACAAAAACAATTAATTAATATTAAAGTAAAATATTTTTTAATCATACCACGGTATTTTTTTAATTTCTGTATAGTTTTATAATTCAATCATTTACCCTTCCATTTTCCCAAATTAATAACTGCTCTTTGGGTGTTGTAATACTTCCATCCTCCTTAACCCAGGGTTCTACCATTATTTGCCAGCGCTTAAATCTTTTATATTCAAAGGCATATTGCTGACTTTCCCTTGCGCGTTTCTCGTTTTTTGTGGTGAGAAGTGCATCCAGAAATCCTTCCTTTTTTTCATATTCCTCGCCTTTTCCCAATACATCTTCTTCTTGTTTTGGAAGAGGACGAACACTCCAGTATTGATTAAATGCTTCAACAGCATCAAAATAATTGGTTGTGGTATCGTTTATCATTGGGATCCAGAGGGGATCCTTTTGCAACTTTTTATCAGAAAGACTTTGAGCCTGAGTGCCGGCAAACAAAAATGCAAGTAGAAGTGTTAAAATAAATTTCATTGATGTGGATTTATTAAACAAAGTTAAGAATTTAAGCGATTGGGCTTTAAAGTGCTGCCAGATACCATTCGGTTCATCAGAAAAGGGGTTCAACCAGAAAATTCTCCCGTTCATCGAAAATACCTTCTGCACCGGAAACTGCTGATACAATTTTGTGCTGACAAGTTTACTTGCTTAGGTCAAAAACAATGGAAATGTTAAATTATTAAAAAAACTATGGAAACTTTCGAACAATTTTTGGTTTCCTGAGTTTCAAGTATTTACCTTTGCATCAAAATTCAAAAAAAGGCCAAAAACTTTATTTTAGCCTCCTAACTAATGGAAAATCAACTAAATAACGAAGAAGAACTGGCTTTGAATAAGGATTCAGAAGAAACCATTTCCTCTGAAAATGAGCGGGTGAATAAGTCTTCAATTGATAAAACGACAGATTTGGAGAAATTTTCCTTGTCTAAAGCTGCGGATGACAAGTCTAAAATATTATCGCGTTGCGAGCGTCTCTTCATGCGGTACGGTATAAAAAGTGTTACCATGGATGATGTTTCGCGCGAGTTGGGCATCAGCAAAAAAACCCTATACCAGTTTTTTGAGAATAAGGAGGACCTTGTCCATCAAATAACAGTGCATCATTTTGATTGTCAAAATCTTGCAGTGGAACAGATCTTAAAGGAAGCTAAAACGGCAATTGATGAAATGTTCGGCATTGCAAATTGGATGAATGCTATGAGTAAAAATATAAACCCAAGTTTAATATTCGATCTCAGAAAATATCACCCTGCGAGTTGGAATGTCTTCATCAATCACCGGAATACAGAAGTATATAACAGCATTAAGAACAATCTGGAAAGAGGCGTTCGCGAAGGAATATATCGCGAAGATCTGAATGTGGAAATTATAACACGCATATATATTGCCCGCGTAGAAATGTTTATCGATAATGAAATTTTTCCCTATGATAAATTCCCGCCTGAAAAAACATTTAATGTATTTATCGATTATCACATTCGTGGAATTGCAACACCAAAAGGAATTAAATTACTCGAAAAAATAAAATCACAAAAACATGGCATATAAACTCAAATTATTTTTAATCGCATTGATCGGCCCTGTAATGTTGTATGCGCAATCGCAACAGTATTCGTTACAGCAGGCAATTGATTATGGAATTGAAAATAACACCCAATCAAAGTCTGCAGCGCTTGATGTAGCAAATGCGCAGATAACAATCAAAAACCGCCTTTCGGCAGGCTTGCCTCAGGTTGATGCAAGTATTGATTACCAGAATTTTTTCAAATTGCCTACTTCCTTACTTCCCGCTGAATTTTTTGGTGGAGAGGCAGGTGAATTTATTCCTGTGCAATTTGGCACCGAACAAAATCTAACTGCCGGTGTTTCCGCATCTCAGTTATTATTTAGTGGGGCATGGATTGTCGCATTAAATGCAGCAAAGGAATATGTAAATCTTGTTGAGGCTCAGCAAAAACTTACCGAACAAGACATCCGTAAAAATGTTGAGACTGCATATTATGCGGTGTTAATTGCAAAAGAATTCGAAACCTTACTGCAAAAAAATATCGACAATCTCGACAAAGTTTATTTTGAAGTGAAGGAAATGTTGAAAGCAGGATTTGTGGAACAAATTGATGTGGATCGATTGACAATGAGTACGCTTACCTTAAGTGGACAATTAACAAATGGTAAACGTCAGACTATTCTTGCTGAAACATTTCTAAAATATTCTATGGGGTTGGATATTAACACTCCAATAATTTTAACGGACGATATAGACTTATTTACAAACAATGCAACCTTAGTAAATAATGATCAAAATTATTTAACTCGACCCGAATTTACGATCTTAAGTGAAACCATGATCTTAAATGAATTAAATGTCAAATTAAATAAGTCTTTATACCTGCCAACACTTGCATTATATGCATCCTATTCGCAAAATGCACAACGCAACAGTTTTAATTTTTTTGATGGTGATGAGCTATGGTTTGAAACGGGTTTGGTTGGAGTAAAAATGCAAATTCCGATATTTTCCGGTTTTGAAAGAAAAACAAATGTGCAGGCTGCTCAAATCGGCTTTGAAAAAGCACAGCTCAGTTTACAAAGCGCAACACAAGGAATATTACTGGAAATTGAAAAAGCGAAAACAGACTATTTGAATGCGGAAAACGATTTTGATATTCAAAAACAAAACAACGAACTTGCTCAGAAAATATATAATACCGCTTTGATCAAATACCGAGAAGGGGTTGGATCAAGCCTCGAACTGAATAATGCGGAAAGCACTTTATATATGGCGCAAGGATCATATATTTCTGCCTTATACAATCTATTAAATACTAAAACCGCTTTAAACAAATCATTAGGATACAATTAATTAAATTCAACATACTATGAGAAAGACCTTATTATATCTAACCGTTATTCTTTTTCTTGCATCATGTGGTGCAAAAGAAACCAACGACAAACAGGCTGAACTGGATAAACTCAAAAAAGAGCACGCAGATATCACCGACAGAATTAAAAAGTTGGAAAAAGAAATTGCAGAGGCTGATACCACTAAAAAAGGACCAAAAGGCGAATTAGTTGTAATTTCCGAATTAACTACTCAACCATTTATACATTATATAGAAGTGCAGGGAAAAATAGATGCAGATGAAAATGTTACCATTACGCCTCAAATGCCGGGTGTAATTAATGCGATTTATGTAAACGTAGGTCAGAGTGTTTCAAAAGGCCAATTACTTGCATCCACCGATAATGACGCCATGCAAAAAAATGTAGAAACATTGGAATCGCAACTGTCATTTGCAAAGGATGTTTACAATAAACAAAAGGCTTTGTGGGATCAAAAAATTGGAAGTGAAATTCAATTTCTTTCTGCAAAAAATAATGTGGAAACATTGGAAAAAAGTATATCTGCTGCTAAACAACAATTATCCACAAGTAAAATGACATCTCCAATTAATGGAATTGTAGATGCTGTGGATATTAAGATTGGTCAGATTGGCTCACCCGGATTTCAGGGAATTCGTGTGGTAAATATGAATTCGTTGAAAGCTAAAGGAGAAGTTTCTGAATCACATTCCGCAATTGTTTCTGTAGGTGATAATACAAAAATTATGATCACCGATCAAAATAAAGAGCTCGACGCAAAAGTAACATTCGCATCAAAAGTAATTAATGCGCAAAGCAGAACATTTACAGTGGAAGCAAAATTGCCAAGTGATCCTTCATTAAAACCAAATATGATAGCTGTAATGCGAATAGCAGATTATGAAACTGAAAATGCTATCGTTATTGATCTCAATATGATACAAAAATCCAGTGATGCTGATTTTGTATATGTTGCCGGTGAAGAGAACGGAAAAAAAGTTGCCGTTCGCAAAACAGTAACTGTTGGTAAAATATATGCTGGAATGGCAGAGATCACTTCCGGTTTGGTAAAAGGTGATAAGATTATAACATCAGGATATCAGAATGTTATAGCAGGTCAGGAAATTCAATATTGAACAGGAATTATGTTATCAACCCAATTAAATAAAATAGAAAAGGATCAAAATTCTTTTATTGATCAACACTGTTTTAATTAATTTAAAAATATTAATAAATGAAAAACGTATTCAAAGAATTTAAACCATCCAGCTGGGCAATAAATAACCGCACAACGGTATTTATTATAACCATCATGCTGACCGTTATGGGTATTTCCACCTATAATGGATTGCCAAAGGAGTTATATCCGGATATTACCATGCCTACCATTTATGTGGCTACTATTTATCCCGGGTCTTCACCTAGCGATATGGAAAATCTCATTACCAAACAATTGGAAAAAGAGATCGGTGCAATTAGTGGTGTAAATAAAATTATAAGCAGTTCGGTGCAGGATTTTTCCAGTATACAGGTTGAATTTATTTCGGGAACTGATATTGATGAGGCAAATCAAAAAGTGAAGGATGCTGTAGATAAAGCAAAACCAACTTTACCGAGCGATCTTGATCCTACTTTTGGGCCTAATGTGGCAAAGGTGGAATTTTCTGATATGCCTATCATGCAAGTGAATGTGAGCGGTGATTATGACCTTACCGGTATTAAAAAATATGCTGAATTAATTCAGGATGAAATAGAAAAACTTCCTGAAATCTCAAAAGTTGATATTATCGGTGCACCGGAACGTGAAATACAGATCAATGTAGATATGTATAAAATGCAAGCTGCTCAGATCACGATGTATGATATTTATGCCGCAATAAGTAATGAGAACAGAATTGTTTCCGGCGGAACAATCAAGGTAGAGGATATGCGCAGAAGTATTACCGTAAGTGGTGAGTTTGAGAATGTGGAGCAGATCAAAAATCTTACTATAAATAATATGAATAATTATGCAATTTATTTAAAAGATATTGCAGTTATTCAGGATGATTTTAAAGAACAGGAAAGTTTTGCAAGATTAGACGGCAAAAAAGTAATAACATTAAATGTAATTAAAAAAAGCGGACAAAATTTAATTGAAGCTTCCGATAATATTCATGCTTTACTCGATGAAATGTCGGAAAAAGATATCCCCTCCGATCTTAATATTACGGTAACGGGTGATACTTCATCAACAACAAGAACACAAGTTGCAGATCTTATTAATACTATTATCATTGGATTTATTTTGGTAACACTGGTACTCATGTTTTTTATGGGCGCAACAGATGCAATGTTTGTTGGATTATCAGTTCCGCTTTCCATGTTCATCGCATTTATTGTATTGAGTATTTTGGGAATGACAATGAACTTAATTGTATTATTTGCCTTTCTGCTCGGATTGGGTATTGTGGTAGATGATGCTATTGTCGTCATCGAAAACACCCATCGGATATTCGGGAATGGAAAAATGCCAATTAAAGAGGCTGCAAAAAAGGCTGCAGGCGAAGTATTTATGCCGGTTCTTGCAGGAACTATGACTACACTCGCTCCATTTTTCCCATTGTTATTCTGGCCGGGAATGATCGGTTCATTTATGCACGGTCTTCCGGTAACATTAATTGTTACGCTTACCGCATCATTATTGGTTGCTTATTTAATAAACCCTGTTTTTGCGGCAACATTTATGAAACCACATAATGACGAAGAAAAACCAAATCGCCGAAAGGCAATTATCTGGACAATTGTTTTCGCAATAATTGGTTTGATGATCACCTTAAGTGGAAGCCCGGTTTTAGGAAATCTTATTTTAACCATGGTTGCTTTAGTATGGTTTTATAATCTCGTTTTAATAAAAGCAGTAAAATGGTTTCAGCGCAAAGGCTGGCCATCTTTTCAAAACAGATATGCAAACTTTTTGAAATGGACTTTAAATCACCCGGGAACTTTATTTTTGTCAATTGTTGGTACATTGGTTATCGCAATTGTGTTATTAATTGCTAGGAAACCCGGTATAGAACAATTTCCGGTTGGTGATCCGAATTTTATATTTGCATATGTTGTAATGCCAACAGGAACTGATCAGCAAACTACTGACTCTGTAACACAATTAGTGGAAAGAAAAATTCAGGGTGTGCTTGGTGAAAATAATCCGCTTGTAAAATCAGTTATTTCAAATGTAACTATTGGTGCAAGTGAAGATCCTTTCGATCAAAGTGCATATACCAATAAAGGAAAAGTTTCTGTTGCTTTTATTGAACCTGCTATCAGAAGAGATCAAAAAACAGAACCTTATTTTGATAAATTCAGAGCTGTATTAAAAGATATTCCCGGTGCAGATATTACGGTTGGCGGTGAACAAAGCGGACCTCCGGCAGGTAAACCGATTAATATTGAAATAACAGGAGATAATTTTGATGATCTTATTGCAACCAGTAATAATATTAAAAGATATCTCGATGGTTTAAATATTGAAGGCATAGAAGAATTAAAAACAGACCTTCAGGCAAATAAACCGGAAATTACAATTGATCTCGATCGCGAACGCATGAACAGAGAAGGTGTTTCCACTTTTACTGTTGGTGGCGAAATTAGAAATGCAGTATATGGATGGGAAGTATCTAAATTCAAAGATGGAAATGATGATTTTCCAATTGTGGTTAGATACGATGAAGCGCAAAGAAAAAATATTGATCAATTAAAAGATCTGAAAATAACTTATCGCGATATGATGAGCGGACAGGTTCGTCAGATTCCATTAAGTGCATTTGCAACTATAGATTATAATACTACTTACTCCGGTATTAAAAGAATAGATCAAAAACGTGTAGTAACGCTTGCATCTAATTTATTATCCGGATTTGAAAGTCAGCAACCTGTTATTATGAATCAGGTGAAGGAAGCATTGGCAGATTTTGAAACTCCGGAAGGTGTAACCATTGGTTATACCGGTGCAAGTCAGGATATGGAAGACACTATTAATTTTATGGGTGTGGCGTGGATCATCTCTTTATTTTTGATTATCATTATTTTGGTCGCTCAATTTAATTCCATTTCAAAACCTATCATCATATTTGTGGAAGTATTCTTCAGTATTATTGGTGTGCTTTTGGGATATGGAATATTCGATATGAATTTCTCCGCAGTAATGACCGGAGTTGGTGTTGTTGCACTACTCGGAATTGTTGTGCGAAACGGAATTCTTTTGGTGGAGTTTACCGACACACTCGTTGAACAGGGTATGCCGATTCGCGAAGCAGTGGTGGAAGCTGCAAGAGTGCGTATGACTCCTGTTGTGCTGACAGCAACCGCTACTATTCTTGGAATGATTCCGCTTGCAGTTGGATTTAATATCGACTTCATAGGATTATTCACAGAATTTAAACCTGACATCTGGCTAGGTGGTGAAAACGTAGTGTTCTGGGGACCACTTGCATGGACAATTGTTTTCGGATTGGGTTATGCAACATTTATTACTTTACTTGTTGTGCCTGTTATGTATTTATTAAATGACCGATTCCGCAATTGGGTGTTCAGAAAATTGGGGATCAAGAAAAAAGAACCTGAAACTGCAATGGAAAGGGAAGTTATTCCAGGATTATTGGATCAGGAATAAATGATAATAATATAAATTAAAGCGTCATCGGAAATGGTGACGCTTTTTTAAAAAGCTTCCGGTGATAAACGAATATCATCTACCAATAAAACACAACCAACAGATGTAGAGGATACACCAACTTCTAAACTGTTTTGAATAGAATTAAACAATGGAAGATTTATTCCCGTGATGGACATCAACAAAACTCCATCCTGCCATAATTCAATTATTCCGGTATTTGTTTCACTGAATTGGAAATGTACTTTTATTGTAAACCATTGGCCCAATGGAATCTCCGGTGCTGCTAAAGGAATATATTCTATTTTATCGCCAAATTTATTTTCTATTGCCAAAGCATTTCCATCCACAATAATTCTTGGGCCTGGACTTTGATCAAAATAACTGTTTTCAAAATCTGCAAAACTGAATGGCATTCCGCTCACAATAAAATATTTTGCTTCAAACCAAAGATCCATTCCTTTATTAAAATAATTAAATGTTCTTTCAATAGAAGATTTGGCAGTTATCATATTTTCAGATGGCGCAACACTGGTAAGTTGTATCACAGTATTAGAAGCATTTACAGGATCACTCACCACATCAATTCTGTTATCTAAAAAATCGCAGGTTTCATTTAATATACAGGCCCGAAGATCAACATATTCGTCAACAGTTTGCGCTAGCGGACTTTGTAAAACAAAACTATTCCAATGTTTGTCTGTGTCTTCAATACTTGTCGCCATCAGATCTAAAAATGTATCGTAATTCTCGCAATCATCAAAAAAACTGTTTGTTACAGGAAATAAATCGCCTTCCTCCGTTTGAATATACAAACCGGAGTCAGAAAAAATATAAATGGAATCAAATCCCGGTGTAAAATATTGTACCAAAAAAGTACAGCCATTCTCATCCTGAATATAGGCCTCTCCGCTATTTGTTACAATGCCGGTAACACCTGTTTCTGATACAAAACTTGTGAGAACATCCTGTTCATCAGGGCAGCCTGTTGAGGCATCTCTGCAGGAGGATACGCTTAAAATAACGGCAATTAAATTTGCACCTGTAAAGTTTAAGTTTCGCATTTTGTAATGATTTTCACCTGTTTAACGAGCAAAATTGCCATTTTATTGAGTGGTACCTGACAAATATTACTGTTTTGGAGTTAAAACCACTCAAATGTAGTTGTAATTTTGTGACATGCGCATTATTCCATTATTGTTTTCTTTACTGGCAGCAGTTTTGGGAAAAACCCAATCACCCTTCACGATTTATAACACAGATAATTCTTTACTGCCGGCAGATCTTGTTCATGTAATTTATATTGATGATGAACAAAACAAATGGATAGGCACAGAAAATGGTTTGGTAAAAATTGATCTGGATAATAATTGGACCATTTATAATAAGGATAATTCCGGTTTACCTGAAAATGATATCAGGTCCGTATTTTATGATACAGAGAATGCAATTTTGTATGTTGGAACATTTTCACATGGCTTAGCAAAATTTGATACCGATTGGTCCATCTATGATCCTACAAATTCACCAATCCCTGATTATCAAATACGAGCTATTGCAAAAGATCAAAATGATACCATGTGGATAGGTTCATTAGGTGGTTTATCTAAATGGGACGGCGTTGACTATTGGTTTACATATAATCCGGATAATTCTCCATTGCTCTCCACAAATATTCCTGAAATATATGTTGGGGAAAACAATGTGAAATATATCGGAACAATTAATGGCGGACTTTCTACTTATGACAACGGCATTGTAAATACCTATAAAACAACAAATTCGCTTATTAGCGATAATACAGTTCTTGGTATTGATGAAGATATAAATCACAACATCTGGCTCGCAACTTCTTTTGGAGGATTAAGTATATTAACACCGGATACCACATTTTTAAAGTTTACACCAAGCAACTCCGAAATCGTTGACTGGTCGCTCGATGATCTTGTGATCGATGATGAAAATACAGCAGCAATTGCTATGAGTGCAAAAGGATTGGAATTATTTGATAATATAAATTGGACATTATACGACACTTCTAATTCAGATTTACCCGACGATTTTTTAAATTGTATTGGGGCAGATAATGAAAATATAATATGGATCGGCACGGAAACTGAAGGGCTTGTGGTTTTTGACAAAACATTAATAAATAACATTGAAGAAACCAATAATTTTGATATTGCTATTTATCCTAACCCCGCTTCAAATTATTGTTTAATAACAGGTAAAATAGCGGGCGCAGAAATTTTAATATGTAATATGGAAGGAAAAATAATTTCCGAAAATAAACCCGGCAACAATTCAACATTTATTGATGTGTCAGAATTTAATTCCGGAAATTATATTATTAAAATAACAAATGATAAAACGAGTATCGTTCGTAAGATTGCAGTAATAAATTAATTATCCCGCAACATAGTTGCAATACAGTTGTTTTCATCAATGATCAGCCCGTTTTGAACAATTAAAACAGTGTAATCAATTTTAAGAACAGAGTCTTCTAATGACCCGCTTCCACTAAATTCATAAAATATTTCAGGGAATGTGGAAACATAAAATTGCTGAAGCGGAATTATCACTTTCATACCGGTAACTATTCCCGCCACTTCAAATCCCGCCTCGTATAATCCGGGCCATCCGAACATAATATCGCTGTAATTACTCGATTTATATACTTCTAAGGTGTAGTCCGAAAGTGTTGCATCGCAGGCATCGGTAACAGTATAGAATCCTACATATTCATCCCGAACATCATATTCCGGAATCTCATCCCTTTCACAAGAGCTAAAAAAGAGTGGAGTAAAGCATAGACCAAGTAAAATCTTTTTCATATTGGTTAATTTGATTTGCAGAAAACCAAACACTATGCCATTTTTGTCTGAGACTTATTCAAATGTTAACTTTGGGACAAAATCAGGGTATGAACACAAGATCGGAAATTTTTTCGGAAGAAGAGTTTAATAGGCATATTTTACAGGGTATTCCTGAAGATCTTCCAATTGCAAAACAGGTTGACACGGCAATAAATCACGCCCCAAAAAGAAAGGATATTCTGAATAACGAAGAAAAAAAATTAGCTGTAAAAAATGCATTAAGATATTTTTCTGCAAAACACCATAAAATATTAGCAACTGAATTTGCAGAGGAATTAAAAAGGTATGGCCGAATTTATATGTTTCGTTTTCGTCCTGATTATGAAATAAAAGCGCGAAAATATTCCGATTATCCGCATAAAAGCAAACAAGCTGCATGTATCATGCTCATGTTGCAAAATAATCTCGATCAGGCTGTTGCGCAACACCCGCACGAATTAATTACCTACGGTGGAAATGGCGCAGTATTTCAAAATTGGGCGCAGTATTTAATTACCATGCAATATCTTGCAACCATGACCGATGAACAAACATTGGTTTTATATTCCGGTCACCCGATGGGGTTATTTCCTTCCCACAAAAATGCTCCGCGTGTTGTTGTCACAAATGGAATGATGATACCTAATTATTCCAAACCCGACGATTGGGAAAAATTTAATGCGTTGGGAGTTACACAGTACGGACAAATGACAGCCGGTTCATTTATGTATATTGGTCCGCAGGGAATTGTGCATGGAACAAACATCACCGTTTTAAATGCAGCTCGAAAAATAGATCCCAAAGCAACAGATTGCAGCGGAAAAGTTTTTGTTACAGCAGGTCTCGGCGGTATGAGCGGCGCGCAACCAAAAGCAACTGTAATTGCAAAGGGAATTTGTGTGGTTGCAGAAGTAAATACAAAAGCATTGAACACGCGTCATGCGCAGGGTTGGGTGGATGAAGTATATCGTGATATAAAATCCCTTATCGAAAGAATGGAAATTGCACGAAAAAATAAGGAAGCAATTTCGCTGGCTTACCATGGAAATATTGTGGACCTTTTGGAAAAACTCGCTGCGGAAAATATTAAAATTGAAATCGGAAGTGATCAAACATCTTTACACAACCCTTTTGCCGGCGGTTATTATCCTGTTGGATTAAGTTTTGAGGAGTCGAATACCATGATGGCAGAAAATACACCATTATTTAAAGAAAAAGTATATGCGAGTTTAATTCGACACGCAGAAGCAATTAAAAAATTAACTGCCAGCGGAATGTATTTTTTCGATTATGGAAATGCATTTTTACTGGAGGCTTCTCGTGCAGGCGCCGATATAGTAAATGGTGACGGAACATTTATTTATAAAAGTTATGTGCAGGATATTTTGGGGCCAATGTGTTTTGATTATGGTTTTGGTCCGTTCCGATGGGTTTGTGCAAGTAATGATGAAAATGATTTGCGCAAAACAGATCATATTGCTGCAAAAGTGTTGGAAGAAATATATGCAACTGCACCGGATGAAATTAAATTACAATTAAGCGATAATATTAATTGGATAAAGTCTGCAATGGATAATAAAATGGTAGTGGGAAGTCAGGCGAGAATTTTATACGCCGATGCTGAGGGAAGAATTAAAATTGCAAAAGCATTTAACGACGCAATTGCAAATGGCGAATTATCTGGACCTATTGTATTAGGACGCGATCATCATGATGTAAGTGGAACAGATTCTCCTTACAGAGAAACAAGTAATATTTATGATGGAAGTCAGTTTACTGCCGACATGGCAATTCAAAATGTGATCGGCGACAGTTTTCGCGGCGCAACCTGGGTGAGTATTCACAATGGTGGTGGTGTTGGTTGGGGAGAAGTGATTAATGGTGGGTTTGGATTAGTACTTGACGGAACAGCAGAAGCCGAAAACCGATTACAACAAATGTTATTCTGGGATGTAAATAATGGAATTTCCCGCAGAAGCTGGGCAAGAAATAAAGAAGCGATTTTTGCTATTAAGAGGGAGATGGAGAGAACAAAAGATTTAATCGTGACATTGCCGAATTTGGTAGAGGATGATTTGTTAAACGGCCTATTTTAAAAACCTTAAAGGTTTATTCGGACGTTACGTGTTATATACCAACGTTTGTTGGACTCATTTAACAAAAATAATTTTGTTAAATAATCTGACAAAAAATTTATTGCCAAATGGTTGTTTCATAATTTGATCGTAACGTTTACATATGAACAAGAAATTATAGTAATTAACCGAAAATGGCGAGAACAACTATCCGGATAATTTCTTCAACTTCAAATTAATTGCCTAGATTTACAGAATGCGACAAAAATGCAATACTTTCTTTTTATTATTATTTATTACTACGATTTTCTCTTGCAAAGACCATGAAGTAGAACCTGAAATTACTTATGGAACTCCGACTGGAGACAATATTGTCTTGTATGAAATAAATATCCGTTGTTTTAGTACTACTGCAGATTTTCAGGGAATTATTGATAGGCTGGATTCAATTCAGGAACTGGGTATTAATACCATTTGGTTAATGCCTATTCATCCTGTAGGACAATTAAATTCGGTTGGTTTATTGGGTTCACCCTATTCGGTGCAGAACTATACAGAGGTAAATTCGGAATTCGGAGGTTTAGTGGATTTTGAAAATTTAGTATCTGAGGCTCATAAAAGAAATATCGCCGTTATTATAGATTGGGTTGCAAATCACACCGCCTGGGATAACCCCTGGATAACAAATACCAATTGGTATACACAGGATGCAAGTGGAAATATTATTTCCCCCTTAGGAACCGGTTGGAAAGATGTTGCGGACTTGAATTTTACAAATACTGATATGCGTATTGCAATGATAGACGCTATGGAATATTGGGTAAATGAAACCGGTATTGATGGTTTCAGATGCGATGCTGCCGATATGGTTCCTTTCGATTTTTGGCAAGATGCAATTTTAACTTTGCGCGGAATTAAATCTGATATTATTATGCTTGCAGAAGGAGCAAGGGCTCATCATTTTACCGCAGGATTTGACATGAATTATGCATGGGATTTTTACGCTACCTTAAAAAATGTTTTCATCAAAAATTATTCGGCAACCGCAATTTTTACCACGCATTTTGATGAAATAAGGGGTCAATATTAAAAGTTGGGGACAATCTTCTATTCCAAGGAAAGTTTTCTATAAAAACCGGTATCAAAATCATTGCATTTCGTTTTGAAAAACTGTAATTTGAATTTGGGTGGCCCGCGCTCTTATACGTATTGTTTTGGGCGTTATTCTTAGTAAGGAGTGTTAGCTTTACT
>ENA-ORBV01003098-ORBV01003098.1-microbial-mat-metagenome-genome-assembly--contig:-NODE-3098-length-33911-cov-9.769581_pt1 | contig 33911 bp, 25 predicted proteins | sample MGYA00237777_ERZ505514 | MGnify/ENA primary metagenome ERZ505514 (study PRJEB26160, sample SAMN06269048) | microbial mat metagenome | isolation source: Oligotrophic lake microbial mat | place... | reverse complement strand
GTGCTGGCCCTCCAGGGCGGCCACGGCGCGGCGCCCGGAGCCGTAGCCGCCCTGGAGGGCCAGCACCAGCCCGCCGCTGTGGGCCGCCGTGGCCTGGCGCAGCCTGTCGGCAAGGCCGGGCGCCAGCACCAGGTTGTCGAGCGTGCGCGTGGGGCGCGTCTCGACGATATAGGCGGCGAGCTGCGGGTCGAGCGCGGGCTGGCCAAGCAGCTCGGCAACGATGCGGTCGTCGGCCTTGAGGTAGCGGGCCAGCAGGGGGGCGTGGCGCTGGCCGTCCTCCACCAGCTGCACAAGGCGACCGCGCAGCAGCGGGGCGTCGCCGTCGAAGGCGGCGCGGGCGCGCAGGCGGGCGGCGGGGTCGGCGCAGAGCAGCCGCAACGCCAGATCCACCGAGGGACGCTTGCGGGTCACGTCGTCCTGGATGTAGGCGTAGACGCGCTCAAAGCGCAGGTCGAGCTCGGGGGCCAGGGCGAGCAGCAGCACGTCGGCCTCGAACGGGCCAAGCCCAAACAGGCGGGCGACGCGACGCAGCGGCACGTCCTCGCCGGCGGCCTCGGCGTCGGCCCAGGCTAGCTCCATGGCGGCGCGCTCGTCGGCCAGCTGGGCGCGGCGCTCGGCCAGATCGGCGGGCATGGCGGGGGCGGCGGCGGTCAGCAGGTCGGCCTCGGCGTCGGGGATGTAGAGGCCACGATACTCGTCGTCGGCGAGGGCGCCGAAGGTGCGCCGCGTGTGCTCCACCTGCCAGGCCAGCAGGCGGCGCAGCCAGCCAAGGGCAGCCTGAAGGGGGGCCTCTCGCACAGGCGCTGTCAGGGGCTCGGTAAGCATGTGAGCACCTCCCGGCGGTCGGAGAATGGTAGGTTCGGGAGCAGGCGGGCTAGAGTGCTGGCTGGGTTGGCTGATGAGAGTCTGAACGATGACAGCCCCGTCATTTGACGATCCACGCCCTTTTGACAATTAGAAAGCGGGGCGGTATAGTCACCAGGCATTTTAACGATTCATTAGGAGGCTCAATTCATGAGCAAGCAGTGGGTTTACCTCTTCCGCGAGGGCAACGCGACCATGCGCGATCTGCTTGGCGGCAAGGGCGCCGGCGTCTCCGAGATGACCCGCACCGGCGTGCCGGTCCCGCCTGGTTTTACGATCACCACCGAGGCCTGCAACGCCTATTACGACAATGGCCGCCAGTTCCCCGACGGCCTCTGGGAGCAGGCCCTTGAGGCGATGAAGGATATCGAAGACCAGACGGGTAAAAAATTCGGCGACCCCGCCAACCCCCTGCTTGTCTCTGTCCGCTCCGGCGCCAAGTTCTCCATGCCCGGCATGATGGACACCGTGCTCAACCTCGGCCTGAACCAGGCCACCCGCGAGGGCCTCGCCAAGCTTACCGAGAACCCGCGCTTCGCCGCCGACGCCTACCGCCGCTTTATTCAGCTCTTCGGCAAGATCGTCCTCGGCGTGGACGGCGAGCGCCTTGAGCATGTGATGGACGAGCGCAAGGGCAACGGCCAGCGCCTGGACACCGACCTCTCCGCCGATGAGCTGCTCTCGATCGCCGAGGAGTTCAAGGCGATTATTAAGCAGGACACGGGCCTCGATTTCCCCGAGGATCCTAACGAGCAGCTGCGCGAGTCCATCGCTGCCGTGTTCCGATCCTGGAACGGCCGCCGCGCCATCGACTACCGCCGCCTCAACAAGATCGACAGTAAGCTCGGCACCGGCGTGAATGTGCAGGCCATGGTCTTTGGCAACATGGGCGGCGACTCGGCCACCGGCGTGGCCTTCACCCGCAACCCCAGCACCGGCAGCCCCGAGATCTTCGGCGAGTATCTCGTCAACGCCCAGGGCGAGGACGTGGTGGCCGGCGTGCGTACGCCCCTGCCGATCGCCAAGCTCCAGGAGAGCATGCCCGAGGTCTACCAGCAGTTTGCCTTGATCGCCAAGCAGCTCGAAGCGCACTACAAGGATGTCCAGGACGTTGAGTTCACGATCGAGCGCGGCAAGCTCTGGATGCTCCAGACCCGCTCTGGCAAGCGCACCGGCGCCGCCGCCGTGAAGATCGCCGTAGACCTGGTGCGCGAGGGCGTGATCGACAAGGCCGCCGCCGTGCTGCGCGTCGACCCGGCCGCGCTCGATCAGCTGCTCCACCCGATGATCGACCCCAAGGCGCGCACGACGGCCACTGTGCTCACCACCGGCCTGCCCGCCTCGCCTGGCGCCGCCAGCGGCAAGGCTGTCTTCGACCCCGATGAGGCCGAGCAGCTCGCCGCCACAGGCGAGAAAGTGATCCTGATCCGCGTCGAGACCGCCCCTGAGGACTTTCACGGCATGGTCGCCGCCGAGGCCATTCTCACGGCCAGAGGGGGCATGACCTGTGTGGCCGGCGAGACCAGAATCCTTACCGACCAGGGCCTGCTGAGCGCGGAGGATGCCTTCGCCCGCATCGAGCAGGGCGCCGCGCTGCGCATCCTCTCGTTCGACAGCACGCAGCTGCGCCCGGTCTGGCGGCAGATCATCGCCGCTGGCCGCAAGCCTGGCGAGGTGCTCGGCGTTGCGGTCTCGCAGACAGGCCGGGCCGAGGAGAATCTCCTGCGCCTGACAGCCGATCACAAGCTGTTCACGATCCAGCAGCGCCAGCTCACCAAGAAGCGGCTGGATGCCGTGCTGGCCGACGAGGATTTCCTCACGGTGGTTGATCAGATCCCGGCGCTCGGCGAGACCGCGACGCCTCCAGCGCTGGCATACGTGGCGGGCGCGATCTTTTCGGATGGCTACATCAACTTACGCGAGACCAAAGGCTCGGTGACATTCATTCAGAAGCCGACGCCCGAGAAGGCCGATTTCATCGCGGCGGTCGAGGCTACCTTCGAGCAGAGCTTTGGCGTGCCCTTCACGTACCTGCGCGAGCGTGAGACTGTTGGTGTGCTCAGGGGCCGCGAGATTCGCGGCAGCGTCGAGGATCGCATCAGCTTCCGCCGCGAGCCGGCCGCGCGCCTCGCCGAGATCCGCAACAATCTGAGCAGCTGGGTGCTCACGCTTGACCGAACGGCGCTGCTGCACTTCCTGGCAGGCTTTGTCGATGGCGACGGCACCTACGCCGAGGAGTCCAGCGCGGTGCGGCTTCAGATCAGCGTCTCGCACGCCAAGCGCGATCTGATGGACGGCCTGGCGCTTGCCTGTCTGCGCCTCGGCATCGTGCCGCAGATTGTGAGCAACCGCGAGAACTTCTTGCTCCAGATCGCCGAGCAGGTCGAGGCTATTCTCGCCTTCACGCACCGAGTGAAGGCCGAGATTCCGCCGCGCCAGTACGAGTCGCGCTGCCTGTCGGTGCGGTCACTCTTTGGCGATGTGACCGATGTGGTCAACTATATGGGCCGTGTGCGCGAGGGCGTCAAGCGCAATCTCATGTTCGGCGTAGAGAAGCTTCGCCGCGACATGCTTCCGCTGAGCACGGGCGCGCTGCACCGCGAGCTACAGGCGCTGCTCGATGCGCCGCTGCGCTCCTACCGTGTGCGCCAGGTGAGCGAGGCCGAGGCGGCGCTGGTCTACAACTTCGAGGTGGACGCGAGCGCTGAGCTGGATAAGAACTACATTGTCTTCTCCAGCCGCATGACGCCGGTGCTGATCTCGAACTCGCACGCCGCTGTAGTAGCGCGCGGAATGGGCAAACCATGCGTCGCTGGCGCCGGTGAGCTGCGCGTCAGCTACGCCGACCAGTCCGTCACGGTGAACGGCGTCACGCTCAAGAAGGGCGACTGGGTGACGCTCGATGGCAGCACCGGCGAGGTGTTCGCCGGCCAGATGCCCACCGTGGAGCCAGAGCTGGACGCCGACTTCGCCGAGCTGATGAGCTGGGCCGACGAGTTCCGCAAGCTCGGCGTGCGCGCCAACGCCGACATCCCCCGTGACGCCAAGGTGGCCCGCCAGTTCGGCGCCGAGGGCATCGGCCTCTGCCGCACCGAGCACATGTTCTTCGAGGGCGACCGCATCGACGCTATGCGCGAGATGATCCTGGCCGACAGCGAGGACGAGCGCCGCGCCGCCCTCGCCAAGATCGAGCCGCTGCAGCAGGGCGACTTCGAGGGCCTGTTCCGCGCGATGGACGGCTTCCCCGTGACGATCCGCACGCTCGATCCGCCGCTGCACGAGTTCCTGCCCCACGCCGACGACGAGATCGCGGCGCTAGCGCAGAAGCTCGGCGTAGACCCGAAGAAGGTGAAGAGCCGCGTGGAGAATCTGAGCGAGGCCAACCCGATGCTCGGCTTCCGCGGCTGTCGGCTCGGCATCATCTACCCCGAGATCACCGAGATGCAGGCCCGCGCGATCTTCAAGGCCGTCGTGGCCGTGTATCGCGAGGGCATCACCGTCCACCCCGAGGTGATGATCCCGCTGGTGGGCAATATCACCGAGCTGAAGCCCCAGGAGGAATTAGTGCGCAAGGTGGCCGCCGAGGTCTTCGCCGAGGCGGGCGTGGAGCTGCCCTACCTGGTGGGCACCATGATCGAGCTGCCGCGCGCCGCGCTCACCGCAGACGCGATCGCCGAGACGGCTGAGTTCTTCAGCTTTGGCACCAACGACCTGACGCAGACTGCGCTCGGCCTCTCGCGTGACGACGCCGGCCGCTTCCTGCCGCTCTACGTGGAGCGCAAGATCATGGCCGACGACCCGTTCCAGACGATCGACCAGGAGGGCGTGGGCCAGCTGGTGCAGATCGGCACCGAGCGCGGCCGTAAGACCCGCCCCGACCTGAAGGTGGGCATCTGCGGCGAGCACGGCGGCGACCCCGCCTCGATTGAGTTCTTCCACCGCGCAGGCCTGAACTACGTGAGCTGCTCGCCTTACCGCGTGCCGATCGCCCGCCTCGCCGCCGCGCAGGCCGCCCTGGGCGACGCCAAGCGCGACAAGTAGCAACTCAGTCCGCGCTTTTGTCCACAGATGGCACCGATTTCCAGCCCATTGCTGGACCGCTCAATTGAGCGGAAATCGGTGCCATCTGTGGAGCATGCTGGCGCGCTAGAAGTCGGCGACCGCCGGGATGATCTCGTCGCGGAAGATGTCGAGCGGCGTGAGCTCTTGCACATTCGGCATGTTGAAGATGGCGTGGTACAAGGCTCCACTTCGCCCGCTCTTCCCTCTACAGATGCCACAGATTTCCGGCCCACTCAGTAGTCCGGAAATAGACCGGAAATCTGTGGCATCTGTGGATCATTCTGGCGCACATCCATCGCGTCACACGTTGCTGGCGCTTGTGGGCTATGCGCTAACCGCGCTGCTGCTGCTGCGTGCGCTTCTGCCCGTCTTCGCCACGGCGATCCCCGGCGGGCCAGTGGCGCAGGTCGATGGCTGGCAGAACGTCTGGAACCTCTGGTGGGTCCAGCGCGCCCTCGCCAGCGGGCAGAATCCCTTTGTGACCCCGCTGCTGTTCTACCCGCAGGGCGTGAGCCTGTATCTACAGACGCTTGGGATCACCAACGGCATCCTGGTGCTGCCCATCACGGCGCTCTGGGGGCCTGTCGCTGGCTACAATGCCGCGCTGCTGCTCGCCCTCACGCTGACGGGCCTGGCCGGCTACGCCCTGGCGCTCCACGTGAGCGGCGACAAGCTGGCGGCATTTCTGGCCGGGCTGCTCTTCACGCTTGCGCCCTCGCATCTCACCCGCGTGTGGGACGGCCAGCTAGAGCTGGTGAGCCTCCAGTGGGCGGCGCTCTACCTGCTGTGCTTGCTGCGGGCGCTGGAAGCTGGGCGCCGCCGTGATGCCATCCTGGCTGGGGCGCTGCTGGCCCTGACTGGCCTGACAAGCTGGTACGCCCTGCTGTTTATGGCGCTGATGAGCGTGGGCCTCGTCCTGCTTTGGGCGCCTTCCTCGGCGCCCCCCCGCCCGCTCAGGGAGCGGGGGTTGGGGGGTACGGGCCTACGCGGGCTGATCGGCCAGGCTGCGCTCGTCGCTGGAACCGCCGCCGTGCTGCTCTTGCCGGTGATCGTGCCGGCCATCGCCAGCGCGACGCGCCAGGGCGCCGTGGCGCGGCCCGAGCCAGACGAGTTGCTTGCGCGCTCCGCGAATCTGCTCGACTTCTGGCTCCCCAGCTACCTGCACCCGCTCTGGGGCGAGGCGATCTTCGCGCGCGTCGGCCCGGCCTGGCATAACTTTAGCGGCGACTGGAACGCCGCTTTGAGCTACAGCGTGCTGGCGCTGGCCGCGCTCGGCGCGGTCACCCGCTGGCGCGAGAGCTGGCGCTGGCTTGTACTGGCGGGCGGCGCGCTGCTATTCGCCCTCGGCCCCGAGCTACAGATCGGCGGCTGGCGCACAGGCTTACCGCTCCCATACGCTCTGCTCGACCTGCTACCTGGCCTGAGCCTGGGCCGCCGCCCCGGCCTGTTCGTGGCCGCCGCCACGCTGGCGCTCATCCCACCGAGCGCGCTGGGCCTTAGCAGCCTGGGCGCGCTGATCCAACGCCGTGGCCCCCCGCTGCTCTGGGCGATCCCTCTGCTGCTCATGGCCGGCGAGCTGCTTCCACGCCCGTGGCCGCTGCTGCCAGCTGCGATGCATCCGGCCTACCAGCTGCTCGCAGGCGGCAGCGGGGCCGTGCTAGAGGTGCCACCCGCCGCCTACAAATATGTTGAGCCGCAGCGCGCCCAGCTGATCCACGGGCGGCCCATCCTCGGCGGCTACCTGGCGCGCTCCCCAAGCTACCCCTGGCCCAACCTGATGCCTGCGGTGCGCCCGCTTTGGAAAATGCGCCCCGAGCCCGCCGACCCGTTTGTAGCGGGCTCCGACGGGCCGCTGGCAGCGCTGCACAGCTACGGGATCGGCGCTGTGGTTGTGCGCTGGGATCAGATCGAGCCCGAGCGCCGCGCCGCCGTCCGCGAGGCGCTCGCCCAGGCGCTGCCAGGCGTGAGCCCCAGCTACGCCGATGCGACGCTCGCCGTCTACCAGGTGCCGGATGTGGCGCCAGGGCAGATCGCCGCCCTTGCTGGTGACGGGTGGCAGCGGCCCGAGGGCGACGGCGCACGGCGCTGGCGCTGGATGGGCGAGGCAGGCGATCTCGTCCTGATCAATTCTAACGATGTGCCCCAGCAGATGGTGTTGCGCCTGGCCGCACACAGCTTTCAGCGCCCGCGCACGGTCCAGCTGACGCTTGACGGCGCCCCCGCTGGCACCTGGGAGGTTGGGCTTGATCGTAGCGCTGTCACACTTCACCTCTGGCTTACGCCTGGGGCGCATCAGCTGACGCTCCAGGCCCCAGCGGAGCGCGAGCCGATTGCGAACAGCACACGTCTGCTCAGTATTGCGCTCGACGAGGCGCGCCTGCCCTAATCGTCGGCTCTATTATCCACAGATTGCACCGATTTCCGCTCAATCGAGCGGCCCAGCAATAGGCCGGAAATCACTGCCATCTGCCGCATTGCGCCTGCGCGCGTCCAGGGCGCGGATGTCGTCCAGGCGCTCGCGCAGGTAGCTGGCGAGCAGCTGGATAATCGCGAGCGCCACCTCGCCCCGGTCGGCCATCAGCTCGTAGAAGGGCTGGTTGTCGATGCGCAGCAGCAGGCTCTCCTCCAGGGCCGTCACCGAGGCGCTGCGCGGCTCTGGGTCCAGCATGGCCATCTCGCCGAACACGGCCCGCGTCGGCAGCTCGTTGAGCGTGCGCGGCCCGTCGTGGGCGTGGAGCCGCCCGCGCGCAACGATGTACATGCTCGTGCCCAGGTCGCCCTTGGCAAACACCAGCTCGCCCGCCGCGCGCTGCTCCTCGTGCAGGATCGCGGCCACCTCCAGCAGCAGATCGTCGGGCAGCGCGCCGAAGATCACCACCGACTTGAGCACGAACAGCTTTTCTAGCACGGTGAGCATGTTTTTCCTATTAGGACTTACGTCAGCCATGTCATTCCGAGCACAGCGAGGAATCTTACGGGAGCCCCTAAAGACCCTTCGACTGCGCCTATGGCTCCACTCAGGGTGACGTGGGTATGGCGTTCTGCGGCGGCAAAAGGGGTGACAACGGGCGTTGCCGTGTGCTCGCGCTTCAACTGCATAACTCTTAACTATTTTGGACGACCGTCCACCGTCCACCGTCCACCGTCTACCCAAGCATAACAGCAAGCGGCGTCACGCTGCCGCGCACGCGCTGGCCCGGCGTCACCAGCGGCCAGGCCATGGCTTGCGGGAAGATCAGGTCGGTGCGTGAGCCGAAGCGGATCAGGCCGATGCGCTCGCCGCTGCCCACGGCGCTGCCAGCGCGCGGGTAGCAGACGATCCGCCGCGCCACCAGGCCCGCGATCTGCACCACGGCCAGCGGGCCGCGCCTCGTGTCGATCTGGAGCGTGTTGCGCTCGTTCGTCTCCTCGACGCCCGCGTCCCACGCGCTCTGGAAGCGGCCGGGGCGATGCTCCACCGAGCGCACCACGCCCGCAGTGGGGCTGCGGGTAATGTGGACATCGAGCAGCGAGAGAAAGATGGCCACGCGCCACGCCGGGGCGCCAGGCAGCTCCGGCGCGTCGTCAAGCGACGTAACATGCAGCACCCGGCCATCGGCGGGCGCGTAGAGCAGGTTGGGCCGAGGCGGCGCGGGCCGCTCGGGGTCGCGGAAGAAAAGCGCAATGGACAGGGCGGCGGCAAGCGGTGGCAGGGCGAGGCGGCGATCAAGCGGTGCTCCCAAGGCGGCCATGCCAAGGCAGGTAGCGATGAGGGGCCAGCCCTCACGGGCGATCGGGAGACGAGGACGGCGCAGCTTGATCACATGGCTCCAGGGGCAAAGAGCGCCTCGGCGGCGCGCAGGTCGGCGGGGGTGTCGATCTCGTACCAGGGCAGCGCGCCTGTCGGCACCGCGCGCATGCGGGCCTGCCCGGCGGCAACGAGGCGCCCGAACACCTCCTCGTAGTAGACGTGGGCGCCGACCTCGGCCAGATGCGTGTGCATGGCCGGCACAAGGTAGCGTTCGCTCCAGGTGGCGTCGAGCTTGTAGAGATTGACGGTCTTGTAGGTTTGGCGCAGATCGAGCTCGCCCTGCTGGGCGCGCGGCACAAAGCGGCTGATCCAGCCCGCGTCGTCGAGCAGCGTCACGGTGCCGTTCATCCAGGGCGCATAGGGCGCAACCACGGCGGCGGCAGGGGCGGCTTCGGCGGCGCAGGCGCGCAGGATCGCCGGGTGGAGCACCAGGTCGCTCTCAAGCAGCAGCGTGTCGTCGGCGCAGAGCTGGGGCGCGGCCAGGGCCAGGGAGTAGATATTGTTGCTGCTGCGGTAGCTGGCGTTCTCCACGTACACGCAGGGCATTCCGGCGCAGCTGTCGCCAACCGTCGCCCGCAGCTCGTCGGCGCCGTGCCCAACCACCAGCACCGCCCGGCTGAGGCCGAGGCCGGCCAGATCCACGAGCAGGCGCTCGATCAGGCGCTGGCCCTGGAAGCGCAGCATGCACTTGGCCGACTCCACTGTGAGCGTGCCGAGGCGACTGCCCATGCCCGCCGCAAGAATGAGTGCCTGCACGTGTCTACCTTCTGCAAAGGGCGATGTCCGACTGGGGACAGCAATAGGCCGGAAATCTGTGCCATCTGTGGATAACGTGCCCGGCGCGCAGACATTACGAGGCGTCGCTGCGCGGCTGCGGCGGCGCCAGCTCGCGGTAGAGCGCAATGGCGTCGCCGCCCTTCTCGATGATCGTGGGCACGAGGGCGAGCGGCATCAGCACGTCGAACCACCCCAGCGGATAGCCTGCAACGGCGAGCAGCGGGCCGGGATGGTACCAGGTAAGCAGCGCGACCACGATCAGTAAGAGGCGCCCCTCGGCGGGGCTGAAGCGCCCCAGCGGGAAGCGCTGGCGCATCACGATGTGCATCAGCGTCAGGAACGAGAGCAGCGGGTAGCTGAGCAGCAAGAAGAGCATGAACACGGTGTTGGTGTAGCTGGCAAACGCGATCCCGAGGCAGACCGTGATCACGCCGAACTGGTCGGTGACGAGATCCAGGTAAAAGCCGCGCTCCGACGTCTGCTTGCGGGCGCGGGCCAGCTCGCCGTCCAGGTTGTCCGCGATCCAGTTCGCCACCAGGCAGGCGATGGCCAGCGCGAACCAGGCGCCGTTGAAGCTCGCCAGGAAGAAGGCGGCGCAGCACACGATGTTGCACAAAAAGCCGCTGATCGTCACCTGGTTGGGCGTGACCCAGGCCGGCAGGCGCGGGATGATCACGGCGGCGATGCGGTGGGCGATCGGCGTGAGCAGGCTGGGGTCGGTCTTGGTGACGGATCCGCTCATCGGTGCCTTTCATGCAGGGGTGTTCGGCTGCCAGGTGGCGAGCTGCGCTTGGGCCGCGCGGTAGCCCGCCTCGACGATCTGATCGTAGGCGCTAAACGCGAGCGTGCCAAAGCGCTCAACCGGCGGGCGGATCACCAGGTCGGCGAAGGCCAGATTGGTGAGCCCCGAGTCCACGGCGCTGATCTCAAGCACGCGCATCAGCACATCAAAGAACGAGGGCGCGCTCACCCGCCGCTCGGGGCGCCGCAGCGGTGCGAGCAGCACCTCCCAGCCGGAGAGGCTCGGCCCAAAGCGGTAGTTCGAGCCGATCGGCTGCTCGTTCGAGACCTTCACCGCGATCACCTGGCCGCCCGGCATCTGCTGGCGCATCAGGTCGGCGGGCATATTGTTGATCACGCCGCCGTCCACTAGCACGTCGGCGCCCTCCAGCAGAGGTGGGAAGACGAGCGGCAGCGAGCTGCTGGCGCGCACGCTGCGCCAGAGCGGGCCGCGCCGATGCACGTTCACGCTTAGCCGGTTCAGGTTCACCGAGAGGCAGAAGAAGCTGCGCCACAGATCCTCGACCATCGTCTCGCCGAAGATCGCATGCAGATCACGCGTGAGCTTGCCACCGCGCAGCAGGGCCACAGCGGGCAGCGTGTAGTCTGGCACGCGCCAGTTGCGCAGCAACTGGCGGGCGAGCTGGTCGATGGCGCGCCAGTCCATGCCTGCGGCAGAGGCGGCGGCGATCAAGGCGCCGGCGCTTACGCCGCAGACCGTGTCGACGGCGAGATTGGCCTCCTCCAGCGCTCGCAGCACGCCGATATGGGCGAAGCCGCGCGCGCCGCCGCCGCCGAGCACCAGGCCCAGCCCGCGCCCAGTGGCCAGGTTCGCCAGCCGCCGCATGTCGCCACGGTCGCCCGCGCGCACATGGTGATGGGCGGCCACCTGGCGGGGCGCAAGCCAGCGCGCCGTGCCCGCCGGCTGGCGCAGCGCGGAGGGCTGGATCAGCACCAGCTCCTGGCGGGCGCGCAGGCCCATGCGCGTGATCGCGGCCTCCACCGGCCCCGGCTGCGGGTCGCCGCCCGCCAGACCCACCAGCAGCACCAGGTCGGCCTGGCGCAGGCAGCGCAGCGTCCAGGCGCTGGGCGCAGGCTCGGCGGCGTAGAGCAGGAAGCGATGCTCAGTCTCGCGCTCGCTCAGCCACTCGCGCAGCACAGTGTGCGCCGGGTGATCCTCGGCCAGCTCGGCGAGGTCGATGCGGCTGAGCGCGACGCGCTGGCGGTCGAGCAGGAGCGTGGAGCCGGCCTCGCTGAGCATGGCCGCCAGCTGCGCGGCGAGCTCGGCGATGGGCACCGCAGGGCTGAGCGGCACGAGGGCGAGCGTGCGCGCCCGCGCGGCGACCTCGGGGCCAGCGGCGCTGGTGGTGCGCCGCAGCCGCCCGATCACCACCTGGGTGAGGCGCATCATCACCTGGGGGTGGCGCACCAGCAGCTGGTCGAAGGCGCGCTTGCTCAGCGTTACTACGTCGGCGTCGCGTACGGCGACGGCGGCGGCGGAGCGGGGCTCGCCGGTGAGCACGGCGAGCTCGCCGATAAACTCGCCACGGCCAAGCTCGGCCACGCTGCGAGTCTGCCCATCGGCGCCGCGCACATCCACGCGCAGGCGGCCCGTCACCACAATCGCCAGGAAGTCGCCGGGGTCGCCCTGCTGGAACAGCGCCGTCGCGCTGGGCAGGCTGCGCCACTCCAGGGCTTCGAGCAGGGCGCCAAGCTGCTCGCGGCTTAGCTGGCCGAACAGGCCACCGAGGGCGCCCACAACCTGGGCGCGGCGCAGGCGCGGCAGCAGCGTATCGGCGAAGCGCTGGAAGGCCTGGGGGTAGCTGGCGGCGAGCGCCTCGAAGCTGGTGCGGGAAAGATAGAGCAGCTCGCTGGCGCTGGTGGTGTAGGCGCGGGCGGTGCGCGGCTTGCCCGTGATCAGGGCGAGCTCGCCGACGCTGGCGCCAGGGCCGTGCTCATCGATCAGCTGCTCGGCGCCCGCGTGGTGCATCAGCACGCCGACCCGGCCCTGGCGCACGAGGTACATGCCGTCGCCGGGGTCGCCCTGCTCGAAGATGATCGCGCCGACGGGCAGGCGGATCAGCTCAAGCGCGGCCCACAGCTCGGCCTGCGCCTCTGGGGGGAAGGCGCGCAGCAGCTCGCTGGCGCTCAGCGGATCGTCAAGCATAGGGCCAACAGGCGGCGTGGTGGACATAGCGGTTGCCTGGATAGCTGGCGTGTCGGCGCACGATATATTATAGTTGATCAGGGCTGACGCCCCGCACTCCGCCCCACGCCTGAGGCCAGAAATGGGCCGGAAATCTGCGTCATCTGCGGACAAACATGCCCGGTTCATAGATGCTGCATCCGCCCTGTGCTTTCCAGGAGCCCCGAATCCATGACCGTCACCACCAGGCTCAGCGCCGCGCTCCAAATCCAGGCAGGCGAAGGCCCGCTCGTGCGCCTCGTGCTGGCCTACGGCTTCCTGCTCGGCATCGGCCGCATGTTCTGCGCGGTCGCCGTGAGCGGCATGTTTCTGGAGCTGTTCGGCGCTGCGGCCCTGCCCTACACCTTTCTTGGCGCCGCCCTGGTCGTGCCGATCACCGGGCTGATCTACCTGCGGCTCCAGAGTCGCGTGCCGCTCGCACGGCTGATCGCGGGCACGCTCGCCCTGCTGATCGTGGCGCTGCTCGCCTTCCGCGTGGCCCTCGGCCTCGGGCGCCCGCCTGCGCTCGTGATGACGCTGATGATCGGCTACACCACGATCTACGTGCTGATTACGCTGATCTTCTGGGGCCTCACCGGGCAGCTCTTCAACTTGCGCCAGGGCAAGCGCCTGTTTGGGCTGCTCAGCTCCGGCAGCGAGTTTGGCGACATCGCTGGCGGCCTGCTCACCCTGCTGATCGCTCCGCTGATCGGCGCGCCCAACCTGCTGATCCTCTCGGCTGCTGGCATGGCTGGCGCGCTCCTGGTAGAGCGCTTGATCGTCCGCCGCTTCCCGCTTGGCGCCGACCAGGCCAAGGCTGATGAGGGCGCCGAGCCCACGCCCGGCATCGGCGCGGTGCTGCGTGGCCGCTTCGTGCGCGGCATCCTACTGATGATCGCGCTCTCGCAGCTGGCCTACTTCTTCGTCGAGACGATTTTCTACGACCTGTCGCTGGCCCACTTCAGCGGCGCCGAGCAGCTCTCCGGCCTGGTTGGCGCCACCGTGGCCGCCTCCAGCATCCTTACCATCCTGCTCCAGGTGACGCTCGCGGGCAGCATTGTGCGCCGCTTCGGTGTGCGCGGCATCCTCCCCCTGCTTCCAGCCTTCCTGGCACTCGGCGCGGCCATGGTGGCGGTTGGCGGCACGCTGCTCGGCGGCGTCTTCGGCATCTTTGTGCTCATGCTGATCACGCGCATTGTGGAGCGCGCCCTGCGCTTCTCGGTAGACGAGAACGTGGTGCAGCTTACCTACCAGCCCATCCCGGCGGCGCAGCGCTCGCTGGTGCAGACCGTGATCGACGGCGGGGTGCGCCCGCTGGCGGCCGGCCTGGCCGGGGCGCTCATCCTGCTCTGCACGCGCCTGCTCGGCCTCAGCGGCATCCAGCTCGCCTACATGCTCGCCCTGATCGCGCTCGCCTGGCTGGTTGTCACCCTGCGCGTGGGTGGCGGCTACAGCGGCGCGCTGCTCCAGGCCCTCAGCAAGCGCCGCCTGAGCGGGGCCACGCTCAACCTGAGCGACGCCGCTAGCCTGGCGATTGTGCGGCGCGGCCTCCAGAGCCCCCACCCCGGCGAGGCGCTCTACGCCCTCCAGCTGCTCGAGGCGAGCGACAACCCCGAGCTTGGCGCGGCCCTGGCGCTGCTGCTTGAGCACCCCGAGCCTGCGGTGCGCCGCGAGGCTCTGCTGCGCCTCGCGCGCCTAAGGCCGGCCGGCCTCGCCGCCCCGGTGCGCGCTCTGCTCACCCGTGAGCAGGACGCCGTGGTGCGCGGCCAGGCCCTGCGCACGCTCGCCGCCCTCGGCGCGGGCGAGCCAGACATGCTGGCCGTCGCCCTCGCCGATCCCGCGCCCGAAGTGCAGCTCGGCGCTGTCGCCGCCCTGGCGCACTCCGGCGCGCACCAGCCCGTGCAGGCCTGGCTGCGGGCGCGGGCCGCCTCTCCGCTGGCGGACGAGCGCGCGCTCGTTGCCCACGCCCTGGGCGAGCTGGCGGAGCCAGGGGCGGCCACGCTGCTGCGCCCGCTGCTCGCCGACGCCGACGTGGCGGTGCGGCGCGCAGCGCTGGCCGCCGTGCCCACCGCCGACGTGGCCGAGCTGTGGCCGGAGGTGGTGGCCGCGCTCGCGCGCCCGGCCCTGCGCAGTGCGGCCATGGAAGCATTGGCGCGCGGCGGTGCGCAGGCTGTGCCCGCCCTAGGCGCGGCCTTTGCGCAGCCTGGGCAGAGCACCGCGCAGCGCCTGCTGATCGTGCGGGCCTGCGGGCGGGCTGGCCCTGCGGCGGCCGAGCTGCTGCTGCCCGCCCTGAACGCCCCCGCCGAGGAGCTGCGCCACGGCGTGGCCCTCGCCCTGGAGCACTGCGGCTACCGGGCCACTGGCGAGGCCGTTGGGCTGGTGCGGCGGCAGCTCGGCGCCGAGGCCGACTACGCGGCGTGGGCGATTGCGGCGCAGCGCGATCTTGGCGCGAGCGACGCCAGCGCGCAGCTGCGGACGGCGCTGGCGAGTGCCGTGGGCCGCGCCCGCGAGCGCGTGCTGGCGCTGCTGGGCGTGCTGCTGGGCGACGAGCGCTTCCAGCGTGCGCGCGCCGGGCTGGCCCACCCATCCAGCGAGCAGCGCTCTTACGCCGTGGAGGCCATCGACCTGCTGCTGCCGCCGGAGCTGCGTCCGCTCGTGTTGCCCCTGGTGGAGCAGCTCGCGCCAGCCGAGGCCCTGGCCCAGCTTGAGCGCCACTCCCCCCAGCCGCGCAGCCAGCCCCAGGCCATCATCGAGGCGATCCTGGCTGGCGAGCGCCAGGATCACCCGTGGGTACGCGCCTGCGCCCGCTACGCCCTGGCGCAGCAGCCGCAGCTGACGCCTGTTGCGCAGCCAGGGGCTGAGGGGGCCGACGAGCTTGTACTGGTGGAGCGGGTACTGCTGCTTAAGGGCGGGCTGATCTTCGCAGCCGTCCCCGAGGAGGATTTGCTGGCGGTGGCCGCGCTGCTCCAGCCCGAGCAGATCGCCGCTGGCGCAGCGATCTTCGCGCGGGGCGACGCGGCGAGCTGCGCGTACATCATCGCCACTGGGCGGGTGCGCGTCCACGACGGCGAGCGCACGCTCAACGAGCTGGCCCCGCGTGAGCTGTTTGGCGAGGTGGCGCTGCTCGACGCCCGCCCGCGCACGCTCTCGGCCACCGCGCTTGCGTCCACCACGCTGCTGCGGCTCGACCGCGAGGATCTAGCGGAGCTGATTGCTGATCATGTGAGCGTGGCGCGCGGTGTGATCCGCGGGTTGATCCGCAACCTGCGCGTGAACGTCCGCGAGCTTGGGGCGCTGGAGCGGGAGCTCCAGGCGTAGGGATTCGCGCCCTTCACACTCGTTCGCGCGGTTCGCGATCCAAACGGTTCGGGCCATATGCCCGCCACTATATTCGCTCAGGGCGTGGCACTGGCAGCTTTCGCTGTGCCAGCGCCGCCGCGTAGATCTCCTCGATCAGGTGCGCGGCCCGCTCCCAGGAGAGCTCCGCCACGGCGCGCGCACGTGCGGCGGCCCCCAGCTGCGCGGCGAGCGCCTGGTTGTCGAGCGCCAGCTCCAGCTTCGCCGCGAGATCCTCGGCGCTGCCGAAGGCCGCATACAGGCCGGCGTCGCCCAGAATCTCACGGGCTACCGGCGTCTCGAACGCCACCGTGGGCAGCCCCATCGCCATATAGTTGGCGATCTTGCCATTGCCCTCGGTCAGGCTCATCTTCGGGGCCACAGCCACCTCGCCGAGCGCCAGGTAGCTGTGCAGGTCGCGGTAGATGATGCGGCCCGGCAGCGTTACGTGGTCGCCCACGCCCAGGCTTTCTGCGTAGCGCCGGTAGCTGTGCGGGTCGGGGTGGCCCATGATCAAAAAGTGCAGCTCGGGGCGGCGCGCAACAAGCAGGCGGGCGGCGTCGATCAGCACGTTGGTGCCCTGGTAGGGCGCCAGCAGCCCGATGTAGACCACGATCCGGCGGCCTGTGCGGATGCCGAGCTGGGCGCGCAGCGCGGCGTTCTGCTCCACCCAGGCGGGCGAGCCATCGTAGGGCAGGAAGCGCTCGGTGTCCACCCCGTCCGGCACAGCGTGGATGCGCTCCCCAGGCAGGCTACCATCGCGGCGCAGTAGCGCGGCGGCGTTGTGGGTCGAGGTCATTACCGCGTCGGCGCGCCGGTTGATAGTGCGCTCCAGGCGGGTGAGCGGCAGGTAGAGCGGGTGCGTCTTGCTGATAAAGCCGTGGTCCAGCATCTCGCTGGTCATGCTGCCCTGGTAGTCGAGGATCAGCGGCACGCCGAGCAGCTGCTGGAGCGGCATGCCGATAAAGGCCGCCTCGTGGGTGTGGGCGTGGATGATCGTCGGGCGCTCGCTGAGCGCCACGCGCAGGGCGCGCCAGGCCAGGCCCACGTCTAGGTAGAGCTTGTGGCGCGAGGAGCCCACCACTGCACGCTTGATCCAGGGCACATCCCAGGAGCGGCGGATCGTCAGGCCCGGCATATCGTCGCCGTTGTGGTAGGTGGCGAGCAGCAGCCGGTGGCCGCGCCGCTGGAGCGCCCGCGCCTCCTCCCAGATGCGGACATGGTTGCCGTAGTCTGAGAAAAAGCTCGTCGAGGCGAGCATCAGAATGGTGTGGGGCATAATGCTGAGTGCTGAGTGCTGAGTGCTGAGTGCTGAGCTGTGGCTTGCTTCGACAGCGCTCAGGGCTTCTCGAACGCAAGGTGCAGCGGCTCGCCGGCCTCTGCGGGCAGCTCGCCCGCTACGATCGCCTCGTAGTGCAGCTCGGCGTGGGGCAGGCCCAGGGCGGCGATAAACTCGTCGGGGGTGGTCTCGATGTCGTAGACGAAGGCGACGACGCCGTACTCGCCGTAAAACGTCGTCTCGATCTCGTCGTACTGCTCCTCGATCACCGCCTCGCCCTGGTAGAGCCCGCGTGCCCAGCCTACGCCGTTGCCGCTCACCTCGATCCAGACCGTGCGCGCATCCAGCTGCTGGGCCAGCTCGCGGGCCAGAGCGCGCTCGCCAAAGTAGCGCGGGTCCTCGAACACGGCCACCCAGCCATTCTGGGCGGGCAGCACAAAGAACAGCCGCCGACGCTTCTCGCGGATCATGATCCGCCCGCTGATCGCCCCCGGCGCCAGCGCTGCCCTGTGGAACCCGCGCGCCTCCAGCGCCCGCGTAACTGCTACGCCCACCGCTAGGTGATCACCGAACTCGACATAAAGCGCGCCAGCATTGTTCATCGGCTGGCATTGTACGGCAGCCCCCCTCGTTGCGCAACTTGTGGCACAATGAAGCTATGCAAGAGCTCCGCAAAGAGTACACCCAGCGCGGCCTGGCCGAGCACGAGGTCGCGCCGGACCCGATCACGCAGTTTCAGCGCTGGTTCGAGGCGGCGGCGGGCGCGGGCATGCGCGAGCCCAACGCGATGACGCTGGCCACCGTTGGCGCCGACGGGCAGCCCTCCGCACGCATTGTGCTGCTCAAGGACTTCGACGCCAATGGCTTTGTCTTCTTCACCAACTACGCCAGCCGCAAGGGGGGCGAGCTCGACGCCAGCGGCGCGGCGGCGCTAGTCTTCTACTGGCCCGAGCTGGAGCGCCAGGTGCGCGTGGAGGGCAGCGTGGCCCGCGTGGACGCCGCTGAGTCGGATGCGTACTACGCCGTGCGCCCCGAGGGCAGCCGCCTTGGCGCCTGGGCCTCGCCCCAGAGCCAGGTGATCTCTGGCCGCCCCGAGCTAGAGGCGCGCCTGGCCGAGGTTACGGCGCGCTTCGCCGATGGCGCTCCAACGCGCCCGCCGGATTGGGGCGGCTACCGCGTCGCGCACACGCTGGTGGAGTTCTGGCAGGGTCGGCCAAGCCGCCTCCACGACCGCATCCGCTACCGGCGCGGCCCCGATGGCGCGTGGCTGATCGAGCGGCTCGCCCCGTAGCAAGCGAGCGGATTACCTTAACGCCTGGATCTGCCAGCGCGCCGTTTGCCTCACACCTTGAGGTAGATTATAATTCAGGCGCCGCCTACCCCAGATGAGCGGGCACCCTGAGCGACGAAGCAGGCGCGACTCGCCGTTTGTAGTGTAGGCAGGATGATCGAGGAGAAAGCGTCAGTATGTTTGGCACCAACAAGAAGCCTCAGCCCGCTCCCCAGACGATGAACGGCAAGCCCGAGACGACTATCGGCGCCAACACGCGCTTTCAGGGCACGCTCACCTCGGACGGGAATATTCGTATTGATGGCTCTGTCGAGGGTGATATCGAGGTGCTCGGCAACCTGATCATCGGCGAGACAGGCCGCGTCATCGCCACCGTGAAGGCCCAGAATGTGCACGTCTCCGGCGCTGTGAAGGGCGAGATCACCGCCCTCGAGCAGCTCGAGATCTCGCCCACCGGCAAGGTCTGGGGCGATATTATCACTGCAGCCCTGCACATCGAGCCGGGCGGCCTCTTCCGTGGCCAGAGCGCGATGACCACCAATATCGATGAGCCGCTGCTGCTTGAGGCGCCCCGCAGCGTCGAAGGCTAGCCGCTCGCCGGCGGCTTTCGCCGAGCGCCCCGAGAACCCTCCATGAAGCGACCCCCTCGCCACGCAACCCGTAGCCTCTTCGGCTTACTCCCCGCGCGCCGCCGCCCGGCCTTGTCGAGCGATACGCAGGCCACGGACAGGCTGCTCGACGCGCTGCAGTTAGGTGGGCGCAGCGCGCTCTCGCTCGCGGTTGCCGCCGTGATGCTGGTCTTCATCGGTCTGCTGGTCGTGAACTTCGTCGGCCAGGTGATCCAGAGCGCCGGCCTAGAGGCGCAACGCAGCGCGCTCGAGGCCGAGGTGGCGCAGATGCGCGCTGCCAACAGCGCGATCAAGGGCGGCGTCGCCTTCACCGAGTCTGATGTGTATGTCGAGCGGGTTGCACGAGAGCAGCTCGGCTACGCCCGCGAGGGCGAGATGGTGATCCTTCCGCGCCTGGTTGCCCCCGCCGCCGCCGCCCCTGCCGCCGCTGCCCTAGAGGCGCCCATCATCACGCCCACCATGCAAAACTGGCAGCTCTGGTGGCGCGCCCTCTTCCCCACAGACGTGTAGCAGAGTAAGTATCAGACCCCACTTTCGCGGCTTCGTGATCCAATGGGCGCGGGCGCCCCGGCTGGCGCCTAGAGAATGCGCTTCCCCAGCGCCGAGAGCACCAGCTCGACCGCTAGCTCGGCGGTGGCGTTGCGCTCGTCTAGGATGGGGTTGACCTCTACCAGATCCAGGCTGCGCATGCCGCCGCTCTGGGCGAGGATCTCCATGGCCAGGTGGGCCTCGCGGCGCGAGATGCCGCCGGAAACGGGGGTGCCCACGCCGGGCGCCTCGCGCGGGTCGAGCACATCCAGGTCAAAGCTCAGGTGGAAGCCGTCGGTGCCGCGCGCAACGATCTGGCTTGCCTCATCGATCACGGCGGCCATGCCGCGCCGGTCAACCTCGTGCATCGTGAAAACATGGATGCCGGAGCCGCGCAGGGCCTCGCGCTCCAGGTGGTCGAGGTCGCGCACGCCAACGAGGGCCACGTGCTCGGGCCGCACAGCGGGCGTGCGCCCGGCCAGGCCGGTGAGCAGGGGGTGGCCGCGCCCGGTGAGGGCCGCGACCGACATGCCATGAATATTGCCGCTGGGCGTCGTCTCGGCGGTGTTGAAGTCGGCGTGGGCGTCGATCCAGATCAGGCCGAGCGTGCGGTTGCGGGCGCTGCCGCTCACCGAGCCGATGGAGAGGCTGTGGTCGCCGCCAAGGACGATCGGGATCTGGCCTTGCTCGACGCAGCCTGCCACGGCGTTGGCGAGCGCCGCGCAGAGGGCGGCGATCGGCTCAAGGTAGCGCAGCTTTGCGCCGGGCGGCGGCGGCGCGCTTGTCTCCACCATGGGCGCGGGCAGGTTGCCCAGATCGCGCACATGGCACCCAAGGGCCTCCAGGCGGGCGTGGAGGCCGGTGTAGCGCATGGCGCTCGGCCCCATATCTACACCGCGCCGTCCCGCGCCCAGGTCGATCGGCACCCCGATAATCGCTAGCTCGTGCATGGCGTCGTTGCCTCCCTATCTGCTTAGGACGCACGTAGTTGAAGCTGCCGTAGCAACGTGACAGACAACGGTGTCCATGTCATTAACGGTGTCCATGTCATTCCGAGCGGAGCGAGGAATCTTGCGCCCGCATGCGCGGGAAGACCCCTCCACGCCGCTGCGCTCCGGTCGGGGTGACAAGAGCATTGCGGTGCGCTCGTGCGTTAACTGCGTAACTTCTAATGCTATAAGGCGCCATTATAGCAGGGAGCACGGCGCACACTGGCCCTCGTTCGTTACTTCGAGCTGCGCATCGCCTTTAGCTGTCGGAGTGATCCGTCAACCCGCAGGCGCTCATACGCTTCTGATCCGCGCGGATAGATGGCTATTCTCGACTCGCCGTCGTAGTGAACACCCCACCCGTAGGTCTTCCCCAGCGGCGACGAGCGCAGACAGGGCTGTCCCTTCGAGAAGAACTCCGCCCGCCTCGCCTCGAGCTCCATTGCTGGAAGCTGGTTTCTCGCTGCGTAGACGGTGAAAATGACCTCGTCCGACGTGTAGCGGTAGGGGCTGTCGTGGATCAGCTCGTACTGCATGCGTGCTACCGTCTTTTCCTGCTTCTCAGGCGGGACGGTGCCAGCGGCGGCTTTGCAATCGTCTGCGACCTCGATAAACGTACTCGTGTAGTTCGTGGTATGCATGGACGGAATCTCCTTCTATTCTTTAGATTGAGCACACGCCGGAAAAGAGCGTGTTCGCTTTGCCGCCAACCCACACCTTGCCCGCAGGATCCTGGTCGATAAAGATCCGACCAGTGCGACCGAGCCGTGTGCCCTGCGACGCGGTGTATGGCGCGGTGGCGCGGCCGCTCGCGAGCAACCACTGGGCTACCGAGGCGTTGAGGCTGCCAGTCACAGGGTCTTCAACCACGCCACCTGTGTGATCGCTAAAGAATGCGCGCAGCTCAAAGGCGGCTGGGCTGCCCGGCGGGTATGGGCCAACGACGCCGAGCTCAATCCGGGTGGGATGCCCTTTCGGTGGATTGAGCGCGAGCACCGCTTCCGCCGTTTCAAGCAGCACAACAACCCAGCCAGGGCCGTTGTCGGCCCACTGTGAGGCGACGATACTCCCTTGATCGATACGCAGAAAATCTGCGATCACCTGGATAGTATCTGCATCGACGCGACCGCCGCGAATGAGCGGTGGCGCGGCAAACGCCAGGTTCGCCCCACCCCGGCTGATTGGCACGAGCCCTGCGCCACACTCCTGAATAATCTTGTCTGCGGCGCGTGGCCTGCCGCCTGCGGTGAGCCAGGCGTGGCAACTGCCAAGCGTTGGGTGGCCGGCAAACGGTATCTCGCGCTCGAGCGTAAAGATGCGAACGCGATAGTCGGCCTCTGCATTGGTTGGCGGCAGCAGGAATGCCGTCTCGGAAAGATTGAGCCATTGCGTGATGCGCTGCATGTCCTCGGTTGAGAGGCCTTCAGCGTCGAACACGACGGCCAAAGGATTTCCAGAAAATGGTCCGTCATGGAATACATCAACGAGCTGAAAACGACGATCCATAGCTAGCCTCCATATTGCAGCTTGCAGCTTGCAGCTTGCAGCTTGAGCGCAGTGGACGCCCGAGCCCTTTGGACCACGAAGCCGCGAATGGGTGCGAACCACCGCGAAATCGCTACGCCCGCGCGGTTTCGCGTTCGCGCCGTTCGCATCCGTTCGCGCCATTCGTGGTCCAGACCTCACTCCGAAAACAGCGCCACGATCAGGAAGGCGCCATCGCCGAGCATATCGGGCGCGTAGCCCACCATCAGGCCCTGCTCGCTGGCGAGGCCGCCGCGCGTCCAGCCGGTGGTGGTGATCGCCTCGCTTGCCTGGCGCAGCTCGTCGGCGGCCTGCCAGCCGCTGTCGGCCAGCGACTCCGAGTAGAAGCCGTCGATCTCCTCCCAGATCACGTCGTCGGGCACGCTATACAGCTTCAGCTCCACGGCGCCGCGCTCGGCCAACGAGCTTTCTAGCGAGTCGGCGATCGTGTCGGCCAGGGTGTTGGCGCCGCGCTCCAGCGGCAACGCCTCGGGATGCACGGGGAGCTCGGCGTAGGTGACAGGCGGGGCGCCGCAGCCGGCCAGCGCGACGATCAGGCTGGCGACGAACAGGGCGGCGAAGATGGACTTGACGGTTCGCATTGGATTCTCCTAAATATAGCACTTCCAGAGCGTAGCGTAGCCCACCGAACGTGTGAGCGGCTTGCTGTGGGCTCTGGTTGGTATCAGCTTGTTGTGCCGACGGTGCTGTGCGCGAGTGCATCGACCATATCCTCGTGGGGCGCCTCGTCGCGATACGCGACGGCAGGCGCTGCTGTCCAACGCATACGCAGGCCGTGCGGCGTCCTGGCCCAGCGCATCTGCACCTCGCTGCGCGCTGGCCTCCGCACTGGCAGCGGTTGTCCTTCTGCGAGCGCGCCGCGAAAAAACTAGATGACCCGCTCGCTGTACGCGCGCGGCTCCACGCCGAACGAGCCCAGGTGGCTGGTGCTCTTCGTAACCCACAGCTCGGCGTCGCCAGCCTGCGCCAGCGCGTGCGCGTGCGCCACCGGCACCAGCCGGTCGCCCTCAACGTGAATGATCAAGGTCGGCCGACGGTTGATCGCGCGCAGCAGCTCGGCCGGGCGCAGGCGCGCCAGGTTCTCCCCCGTCAACAGCCGTGCGATCAGCAGCGCGCCAGGCAGCACGAACATGGGCAGCTTGCTGAAGCGCCGAAAGTGGAGGCTGATCATCGCCAGGAAGTCGGCGCAGGCGCTGTCGACGATCAGCGCGCCGATCGCCGGCTCCTCGCCCGCCGCGCCGATCCCGGCCACGCCGCCCATCGAGAGGCCCAGTACGCCGATCGCGCCGGGCGCGTAGCCACGGGCCAGCAGCCAGTCCACCGCGCCGAGCACATCGCGCCGCTCGTGGATGCCGTAGGCCATGCGTGCTGCATCGCTCTCGCCGTGCCCGCGCAGGTCGAGCATCAGCACCGTGAAGCCGCTCACCATCAGCTGCTCCACCAGCTCCAGCGAGCCGACGGTGAACTCGCGGCCTCGGCTTCCGCCGACTCTGTGGGCGATGACCACGGCGCGCGTTGCCCACGGCGACGGGATGTGCCACGCGGCGATGTTGAGCGCCTGGCCACGGGCCTGTAGCCGGACCTGCTCGTACGCAAGCCCAAGCTCCGCCGGCGTGCTCACCGGCAGCCGACGGCGCGGCTGCAACAGGCGCTGCGCCGCCACTGCCGCTACGACCGTATATCCAACAAGCGCGGCGGCCACGCCAACGAGAAGAATCCACCCAAACATAACACTGCTCCTTCTATGCGTTCGTTCCTCGGTACACCACGGAAACAACCGGGCAAGCGTACAGCGCCAGGCTCAAAGCACTATCAACGCAGTCTCAAAAGGATGTCCACCTGGCAGGTGCGGACAGGATGGCGTTCCAGCGCGCAGATCACGCGGGCTGCACCGGACAGGTTTCAAACTGGCGGCATGCAACGAACCCGCGATCTGTGCAGATCGCGGGTTCGCCAGAGCTTGGAGCCGAGGTGCGCCGCCTAGCGTGCGCTCTTCATCGCCTTCAGATGTTTAAGCGTACTAGCGTGTAGTTGGGCGGCCCATCAGAGCCAGTTCCTGTAGCGGCCCGAACCGGGCAGGAGATCGGATCTAGCGCTAGATCGGATCTACGGATAGAGAGGTGCGATTCGGTCTATAACACCCAGCCCAACGTATGCGCTAGCGCATCTTGACGACCTATAGTACACTATTTTTATACGGGTGCGTTTTTTTATCGCTCTAGCGCTCTTGCGGGACGGCGTCGTGGGAAGCACGTTGCGTTGGGCGTTCCGTGCCGTTGATCGCAAAGAAAGAGGCCCGCCGCGCCGCTACGGCCGCGCTAACGCTGGAGGAGAAACTGGCAGGCCAGAATCGGCGCGGGCCAGGGCGTACGCATAGCGCTCGGGGTCCGAGCTGAGGGCGGCTGCGCCCGGTGAGCACGCGACATGGCCGATCCTTATCTCGTATCCTACGAATTCTGCATCGTGATGCCGTGGACAGTATACATAGCCGCATCCGGCATGGGCGCCTCGCGCTCCCAGCCCGCAATCGCGTCGACATCCCAGCGCAGCAGCCCATGGCGCGTCATAGTTGCTCACCAACCGTGCTCACTCAGCACTCAGCACTAATCAAGCCCCATCCACTCCGCCGGGCCAAGCAGCTCCAGGCCGGGGTGCGCCTCCACCTCAGGCAGCAGGGCCGCGCTCACCAGCAGCTCCTCCAGCAGCAGCGTGTTCGGGATGCGTACTACGCGCGCGTTCGCAGGGTTGGCCTGGCCACAGACCTTCACGGCGGTGGCGATGGCGTCGTGCGCGGTGGGCAGCGTGATCGGCAGGCCGCCCTTGCAGAGCCCCACCAGGCCGGCGGTGAGCACGTTCACATAGGTGGCGTGGAAATCCACCTTGCTCGCCAGCCGCGCCGTGGTGATGTCGGCGAGGCCCATGCCATTGGCGTTGCCCTGCGTCGCCTCGGTGAGGTCGAGCACCACGATCACGTTGATCAAAGGGGTGAGCATGGGCGGCTCGCCAGGGATGGGCAGGCGGCCAATGATATTCGTGTCCATGCCGGTGCCGCTGATATTCTTGCCCAGCTCGTCTACCACCAGCACGTCGATCTGGTGAAACGGCAGGCGCGCCATCAGCTGCTTGCTGCGCGCGAGCAGCCGCGCCTCGCCCGCGCCGCCGATCTCGGCCGGCGGCAGCGCCACAAGCTCCGTCGTCTGCTCGCGGGCGTCCTCGATGATCGCGATCCCGGCCAGCACCCGGCCGCTGTCGAGGATCACGCGCGCCATCGGCACCATCTGCTGCTTCAGGCCATAGACAGCGGTACGATGCACGGTCTCGGCGCCCTGGCGCTTGCCAAGCCCCACCGCGCACATCTTGGCCAGGCCGCTCTCGATTGGGCCATCGAACGAGGTGTGGGTCTTCACGCGGTTGATCAGCAGCAGCGCGTCGGCCTCGGCGGCGAACTTGTCCAGAAACACCGGCGTGCCATCGGCGATGCTGCCCACCTGTACTACCTCCATCGTGGCCTGGATCGGGCAGCCGACGCTCGCCTCCGAAATGCCGAGTGAGGCCAGCAGCTTCACCTGGCCTGCCGCCGTGGCCCCGCCGTGGCTGCCCATCGCAGGCACCACAAAGGGCTCCGCGCCCGCCTCGCGTAGCCAGCCCACAGCCGCCCGCGTCACCGCCACAATATCGCGGATGCCCCGGCTGCCCGCCGTGACGGCCACGCGCATGCCGGGCGTAATCGCATCGCGCAGGCCAAGGCCATCGAGCTGGGCGCGCACAGCGCCGGGAATGTCGGCGAGCGGCTGCGTATCCCAGAGCTGGCGCACGCGGTACAGCTGGGGCAGCGCGTCGTGGTTCGTGAGGTCGCCGCTGTTGAGGGTAAGCTGCATGGTAAGTGTGCATCCGCAGATGACGCAGATGACGCAGATGTGCCGCATGCTGGCCCTAAGCACCAAATGGCCCGGAAATCTGCGTAATCTGCGTAATCTGCGGATAAGAAACGGCGCCTAGATTCACACAATCGACAAATAGCGCTCGATCTCCCACTGCGAGACATACGCCCGGTAGCTCTCCCACTCCTGCTGCTTGGCGTCCACAAAGCGCTCAACGACATACGGCCCGAGCGCACGCTGGATCAGCTCGTCTTCGCGCAGCGCGTCTAGGGCGGCGCCAAGCGAGAGCGGCAGCGTAGCGAGGCCGCGTGCGCGCGGATCAACGTGGAACAGATCCTCCTCGGCCGCCTCGCGCAGCGGCAGCTTGCGGCGGATGCCATCGAGGCCAGCGGCGAGCATCACGGCGTAGGCGAGGTAAGGGTTGCACGAGGGGTCGGGGCAGCGCAGCTCGATCCGGCTGCTCTGGTAGCGCCCGGCGGTGATGCGGGGCACGCGCACCAGGGCCGAACGGTTGGTGCGGCCCCAGGAGATGTAGACCGGCGCCTCGAAGCCGGGCACCAGCCGCTTGTAGGAGTTCACGAGCGGGGCCAGGATCGCGCACATGCCGCGTGCGTGGGCGAGCAGCCCGGCGATAAAATGGCGCGCCGTGGCCGAGAGGCCGTAGGGGTCGTTCGGGTCGGCGAAGGCGTTCTGGCCGCTCGCAAGCTCCACCAGGCTCTGGTGGACGTGCATACCGTTGCCGTTCACGCTGGCGATCGGCTTGGGCATGCAGGTGGCGTAGAGCCCGTTGAGCTGGGCCACAGCCTTGAGCGCCACGCGCGCGGTGACGGTGTTATCAGCGGCGCGCAGGGCCTCGGTGTGGTGCAGGTCGATCTCGTGCTGGCCGGCGGCCACCTCGTGGTGGGTAGCTTCGACGGCGATCTCGAGGCCCTGGAGCGCCCGCACCATCTGGCGGCGGATCAGGGTTGCCTGATCGGTGGAGACATCGAAGTAGCCCGCAGAGTCATGCGGGATCGGCGCGGGGCGGCCGTCGAGGCCGCTCCTAAACAGGAAGAACTCGATCTCTGGGGCCACATCGAAGCGGTAGCCCTCGCTGGCCGCGTCGCGGCAGACACTCGCCAGGACACTGCGCGGGTCGCCCGCGAAGGGCTTGCCGTCGGGCGTGAAGATCGAGCAGATCAGGCGCGCCGTGGCCAGGCCCTCGTGCTGATCCCAGGGGATCAGCGCGTAGGTGCTGGGGTCTGGCACAAGGTACATATCGCTCTCGACCATACGGGCGAAGCCCTCGATCGAGGAGCCGTCGAACCAGACACCGTGGCCTAGCGCGTCGGGCAGCCCGGCGACGGGGATCGTCACCGTCTTGACCATGCCGAGCACATCGGTGAACTGGAGGTTCACAAAGGCGACGCGCTGCTCTTCGGCGCGCCGCAGCAGCGCCTGGCGGGGATCGTCGCTCATGGCGGTAGAAACTCCTCAGTGCGGCAACAGATACGTTTATTGTACCACGGGCCTAGGCCAGACCTGGCCGTCGCATCACTGGGCAGCGTGACAGCGATCATAGTGCGGCGCGCTGCGGCGGGCTATACTTGTGCTATCGCAAGGGGCAAAGGTAGCGCTGGCCTTACACCCCCGGCGAGTAACAGGAATGGCGGCCACGGCCCCGCAGACCACGCCCGTCGCTGGGCCGCCGCCCCGTCTTGAAGGAGCGCTGCCATGAAGAATCTCGAGCTGCTTCGCGGAGTCACCCTTTTCTCGCGTCTCACCCCCGACCACCTGCACCTGCTTGGCGCCAGCCTCGCCACGCGCAGCTTCGCCCGCGGCGAGACGATCTTCCACCAGGGCAGCGACGGCGAGCTGCTCTATCTGATCGTGCGCGGCCAGGTGCGCATCTTCACCAACAGCCAGCTTGGCCAGGAGCTCTCGGTGAAGGTCTTTCGCGACGGCGAGTTCTTCGGCGAGCTGGCCCTGCTGGACGGGCAGCCGCGCTCGGCGGGCGCCCAGGCTATGCGCGCTACCACCACCGTGACGCTACATCGCGACGCGTTTCGCCAGGCGATCTGCGCCTCCCCCGAGATCGCCCTGGCGGTGCTGGAGGAGCTCTCGGCCCGCCTGCGCCACACCAACATCTACGCCGAGCACCTGGCCAGCCAATCCGCGCCCCAGCGCGTGGTGCGCACCCTGCTCGACCTCGCCGACCAGCATGGCATCGCCGAGCAGGGCGCCACGCGCATCGATTTGCACCTCACCCAAGACGACCTGGCCAGCCTTGCTGGCACCACCCGCGAGACCGTGAACCGCGTGCTGAGCGGCCTGCGCGACCAGGGCCTCATCCAGGTGGAGCGCGCCCGGCTCAGCGTGCTGAATTTACCTCTGCTCGAGCGCAGCCTGGACGCCTGAGGGAACAGGGGACTGGGAACAGGGCACAGGGAAGCGCAGCAGGCCGCTAAACCGAACCTCAACTCGTTACACGCGCTGCACCCACAGCTAAAAAGCGAACGCTGGTCCGCACCTCCCCGCAGCCCTCCGGCTGCCCGACTCCTGTCCCCTGTCCCCTGTTCCCTGTTCCCTCGCTCAGGAGAACCAAGATGTTCTACCTCTTCCTGCTGGCCCATCTCGTGGCCGACTTCGCCCTGCAGCCGCTCTGGCTGGTGCGCCGCAAGCGTCGCTGGGACGGCCTGCTGATCCATGTCGGGCTCGTGCTCGCCTGCATGCTCGCCCTAAGCCTGGTTGAGCCGGCGGCGGCGGCGCTCTGGCCCGCTATGCTCGCCATTGGCGCGGTGCATCTCGCCGCCGACCGCTGGAAGGTGCGCTACGCCGACGCGCTGCTGCGCCCGCCGTTCGTGCCCTTCCTGCTCGACCAGGCCATCCATGTGGCCACGCTGGCCGCCGTGCTCAGCCTGGCGCTGCCGTCGGAGGCGGTCTGGGCCGTGGCGGCCGCGCCGCTTGCGCTGCCCGCGATCTACCTGAGCGGCTACATCGTGGCGGCCCTGGCCGCGCCGATCACCCTGATCGTGCTGCTCGACCCCGGCTTCGCCCATGCGGCATACGCGGCCCGCGCTCGCGCCCGCAGCCTTGTGGCCGCCGTGCTGGTGCTGTCGCTCACGCTGCTGGCCGGTCCCATTGCGCTGCCCATCACCCTGGCGGGCTTGGCGCTGGCAGTGCGCCGCCCCGCCTCGGCCCACCCGCTCGACGGCCAAGTCGGCCTGCTTGCGGTGGCGGGCGTGGCCGCCTTGGCGGGGGCGCTGCTGGCGATGATGGGGTAGGGGACAACGTAAATCTGAAAAGCGCGCCGTGAGATTCGGTGTGCGCGAGGCGGCGTGAACAGTTAAGCATACTTCTCCAGTTGACGAGGGGTTCGATGCGGTGTAATCTTGGCGCCCATACTGAGGTAGCGTTTCAAGCTCACGCCCTACTGAGGAGTCGCTAGGTATGCCGCTCACGCTCGAAAAGCTGAACGCTCGCATCCCCGAGATCAGCGCTGCCGCCGTGCGGGCCAGCCTGCCCCTTCACGACGTCCGCTTCTGCGCGGCGCCTGGCCCTGTCGCCGCAAGCAGCATGGCGCCGCCCCCGCCCGCCGATAGCGCCGACTGGGCGCCGCTCCGGCGTGGCGAGCTCTGGGGTGGCGCGCCCGGCGCCACGGCAGCTACGCCGCAGGCCTCGATCGGCTGGGGCATCCCTGCGAGCGGCGGCGGCACCTACTGGCTGCGCGCAAGCCTCGTGGTGCCCGCCGACTGGCGCGGCCGCTCGGTCTGGCTGTCCCTGGAGTGGGCGGGCGCCGGCCAGGCCAGCCTGGAGGCGATCATCTACCTCGACGGGCAGGTTTTGTCTGGCCTGGACGAGTTCCACCACGGCGCCCTGCTGCCCGAGGCGGCCCACGCGGGCGCGCACGAGCTGCTGCTGCGCTGCTATCTGCCCTACCATCGGCCCTTTGGCGGGCTGCACCTGCGCCTCCGCGATGAGCCGATCTTCCAGCTTGGGCAGACGATGCGCGCGCTCAGCGAGGCTCTGCCCACCTACCGCGACAGCGATACCGTCGGCCACACGCTGCTCGCCCGCCTGAACGACGCCTACAACACCCTGGATCTGCGCGAGGGCTGGCAGAGCGAGCGCTTCGCCGAGTCGGCCCGGCGCGCCCTCGCAGCGCTGCGCGCAGGCCTGCCGCGCCGCGCATCCGACGACGACAGCGCCCCGACGATTATCGCCACCGGCCACGCCCACCTGGACGTGGCGTGGCTCTGGCCGCTCTGGCGCACCCGGCAGAAGGTGGCGCACACGGTGGCGAACGCCCTCCACCTAATGGAGCGCTACCCCGACTACCACTTCAGCATGTCGCAGCCCCAGGTCTTCGCCTACCTTAAGCAGGACGACCCCGAGCTCTACGCGCGGATGAAGCAGCGCGTCGCCGAGGGTCGCTTCGAGCCCGTCGGTATGATGTGGCTGGAGCCGGACTGCAACGTCACCGGCGGCGAGTCGCTGGTGCGCCAGCTCGTCCACGGGGCGCGCTTCTTCGCCGAGGAGTTCGGCGAGCAGCACCACGTCGTCTGGCTGCCCGATGTGTTCGGCTACAGCGCGGCGCTCCCCCAGCTGATGCGCGGCTGCGGGATCAGCTGCTTTATGACCACCAAGATCAGCTGGAACCAGTTTAATCGCATGCCCCACGATACCTTCCGCTGGCGCGGGATCGACGGCAGCGAGGTGCTGACTCACTTTATCACGGCGTCGGCCGAGCCGGTGAAGCACCCCGCCGAGGCCCAGTTTTATACCTATGTGGGCAGGATGAGCGGCGCGGAGGCGTTTGGGCTGTGGAACCATTACCGCCAGAAGCCGATCAACAGCGAGCTGCTCTACAGCTACGGCTGGGGCGATGGCGGTGGCGGCCCCACCGAGGAGATGCTGGAGGCCGCCAACGTGCTTGGCGAGCTCCCAGGCTTCCCTCTGGTGCGGCCTGGCCGGGTGGAGCAGTTCTTCCAGCGGCTCTATGAGCGGGTCTGGGACGACCCACGCCTGCCCACATGGGTCGGCGAGCTGTACCTGGAGTACCACCGTGGCACCTACACGAGCCAGGCGCGCACCAAGCAGGCCAACCGGGCCGCCGAGCTGCGCTACCGCGAGGCCGAGTGGCTCAACGCCTGGGCCGTGAGCCTTGGTGCGCCGAGCCGCCAGGCTGAGCTCGATGCAGGCTGGCGCACCATCCTGCTGAACCAGTTCCACGATATTCTGCCGGGCAGCAGCATCGCCCAGGTCTATGTGGACAGCGCCGAGCAGTACGCCGAGGCCTTGCGGGTCGCCGGCCTGGTCTGGGCGGCATGCGCCGAGCAGCTGCTGGCGGCGGGCGCGGCGACCGAGCCAGGGCTGCCCCCGCTCGGCTATGCCGTTGTGAACAGCCTGCCCTGGGAGCGGCACGAGCCCGCGCGGATCGCCCTGAGCGGCCCCGACGACGCCCCGACCCTGGCCGACGACGACGGCGCCCCCCTCGCATCTCAGCTCGTCGAGGAGCAGCCCGGCGAGCGCGCGCTGCTGATTGAGGTAGCGGCGCCAAGCTACGGCTACACTCTGCTGGCGGTGGCGCCCTCGGCCCACGCGCCAGCCGTGCGCGGCGGCAAGCTGCTGGCCGAGCGCACGGCCCTGGCCAACGATGAGCTGCGGCTGGAGCTTGACGAGCACGGCGAGCTTGCGTCGCTGTTCGACCGGCGGGCCGGGCGCGAGCTGATCGCCCCCGGACGGCCCGCCAACCAGCTGGTGCTCTACGAGGATCGGCCCCTAAAATGGGACGCCTGGGATGTTGACATCTTCTACGAGGAGAAGCCGTATCCAGTCCACGCGATCACCGACTGGCAAGTGGTGGAGAGCGGGCCGCTGCGGGCCGCCGTGGAGATCACGCGGCGCTGCGGCCAAAGCCTGATCAAGCAACGCATCTGCCTGTGGCGCGGCTCGCGCAGGATAGACTTCATCACCACTGTCGATTGGCACGAGCGCCAGATGCTGCTGCGGGCGCTTTTCCCCTTCGAGCTCAACGCCACGCGCGCCACCTGCGAGATCCAGTTCGGCGCCGTGGAGCGACCGACGCACCGCAACACCAGCTGGGATGTGGCTCGCTTCGAGGTCTGCGCACAGCGCTGGGTCGATCTGAGCGAGGGCGATTATGGCGTGGCGCTACTCAACACCGGCAAGTACGGCCACAGCCTGCACGATAATGTGCTCGGCCTCTCGCTGCTCAAAGGCGCGATCTTCCCTGATCGGGACGCCGACCAGGGGCGGCATCAGTTCACCTACAGCTTGCTGCCCCACGCTGGCGACTGGCGTGCGGCGGGGGTGGTGCGGAGCGCCTACGAGCTCAACGCGCCGCTGATCGCCCTGCCGCAACGGCAACGGCCAGCGCCCGATGCCCCCGTCCGACACTCCTTCCTGAGCACGACCAGCGCGCATATCGTGGTCGAGACAGTCAAGGTGGCCGACGACGGCGACGGCCTGATCGTGCGGCTGTACGAGGCGCATAACCAGCGCGGGCAGGCCAGCCTGCGCTTCGGGCAGCCGGTGGCGAGCGCGGTGGAGACCGACCTGCTGGAGCGCACGCTCGGCCAGCTGACGGTCGACGGCGATACGATCCATGTCGCAGTGCGCCCGTTTGAGGTCAAGACCCTGCGCGTGCGCCTGGGCTAGTACCGCTAGGCAGAAGTCCGCCACAGATAAATACGAAGTGCAATGCTCCCATAGGTGCGCGGCCTACCGCTCTTCGCGAAGAAGCGGTCAAGCGCCCCAAGTTGCCCGCAGCACACGCACCCAGTTCTCGTGGGCGAGCCGCCTGATCGCGGGCTCGTCGTAGCCGCGCGTGCGCAGGGCCGCAATCAGCGCAGGCAGGCCGGCGGCGTCGCCGATCGGGCGCGGTACAGTGGCGCCGTCGAAGTCGGAGCCAAAGCCCACGCGCTCGATGCCCAGGCGCCCCACCAGATACTCCACATGATCGACAAGCGTGTCGAGCGGCGTGTCGGCGTTGGCACGCCCGTCTGGGCGCAGGAAGCTCACGGCGAAGTTCACGCCCACCATACCATCAGAGGCGCGGATTGCGTCCAGCTGTCGATCGGTGAGATTGCGTGAGGAGGGGCAGATCGCGTGGACATTCGAGTGGGTCGCCACCAGCGGGGCATCGCTCAGGCGGGCCACATCCCAGAAGCCGGCCTCGTTCAAGTGCGAAAGATCGATCAGCACGCGCAGGCGGTTGCAGGCGCGCACAAGCGCCATGCCCGCCTCGGTAAGACCAGGGCCGGTGTCGGGGCTGCGCGGGTAGGCGAAGGGGACGCCATGCCCGAAGGCGTTGGAGCGGCTCCAGACTGGGCCAAGCGAGCGCAAGCCCGCCTGGTAGAAGACCTCCAGCGCCTCCAGCTCCGGGTCGAGCATCTCGGCGCCCTCGAAGTGCAAGATCGCGGCGAGCACACCGTTGGCGAGGCATGCCTCGAGCTCGGCCGCCGTGCGCACCACGCGCAACCGGCCGCCGGACTCGGCCTCGATCCGAAAGAGCGTGGCGGCCATGCCGATGGCGGTGCGCTGGGCGTAGGCCAGCTCTAGCGGCGCCGGGAGCGGCAGCTCGAACGACTCAGTCTTTGGCAGATCAGGGTCGGGGTCGGCCTGCTCCTTTGGCGGCGGCGGCACATAGATAGCGAAGAAGCCCCCGGCGAAGCCGCCCGAATCGGCGCGCGGGAGATCAATATGGCCGAGCTCGGAGCGCTCAAAGAAGCTGCGCTCCTGGCCTTGCCGTGGCAAGTAGAGCTTGAGCAGCGTGTCGTTGTGGCCGTCAAAGATCGGGACAGGTCTGTTCATGGGTACCTCGCTGAAAAGCGGCATCGCATTGCGCGCAGTGTACTGCATCCCGGCGCTCACGCTGAGGCTCACCAACCTGTGGGGCACTCAGCACTCAGCACTCAGCACTCAGCACTCAGCACTCAGCACTCAGCACTCAGCACTCAGCACTCAGCACTCA
>ENA-ORBV01003097-ORBV01003097.1-microbial-mat-metagenome-genome-assembly--contig:-NODE-3097-length-33912-cov-7.373607_pt1 | contig 33912 bp, 49 predicted proteins | sample MGYA00237777_ERZ505514 | MGnify/ENA primary metagenome ERZ505514 (study PRJEB26160, sample SAMN06269048) | microbial mat metagenome | isolation source: Oligotrophic lake microbial mat | place... | reverse complement strand
TAATTAGACAGTGTAGTTAGTGAATTCTTTGCATGAAACATCAACTCTTTGCTCCTCTTCAACTGACATACTCCACACGGCTAAAGCCAGGGGGTTCTCACTCTTCATCGCTCGTGCTATTGCACACCGCTCAGAGCAAGTTTGTTTAGGCTCGGCTCAATGTCCTTTAATCCGAGCAACGCAAACTTTTTGATATTAAGACTTGCGTTAATGTCTCTATCGTGGGTTACCCCACACACACACTTCCATTCTCTATCTGCAAGCGTGAGTTTGTGATTGGTTTCTCCACACACATTACAGATTTTACTTGATGGTTCAAACCTGCCTATTTTTAGGACAGTCTTTCCGTACCAATCTGCTTTGTAGTTTAGGTATTGAAAGAACAATCCCCACGACACATCGCTTATTCCTTTTGCAAGACAATGATTTTTAACCATTCCTGCAATATTTAGGTCTTCCACCGCCACTGCTTGATTTTCGCTTATCAGCCTTCGACTGATTTTGTGGAGAAAGTCCGACCTTTGATTTGTTATTTTCTCGTAAACCTTTGCTACTTCCAACTTAGCCTGTTGTCTTTTTACACCCCCTTTCATTTTCCTACTTAGTTGTCTTTGTTTAACTGCTAATCTTTTTTGAGAATTTACAAAGTATTTAGGATTGTCAATCTTTTCCCCATTACTTATGGTGGCAAAATGTTTTAATCCAACATCCACTCCAACTGTTCCACTCTCGGTTATTTTTTCTTTGAAGGGCATTTCTAGTCCGTCATCCACGAGTACGCTGGCAAAATATTTATTGGTTGCCGTCCTACTTACGGTAACACTCTTCGTTTTACCGTCATATTTCCTATCCTCTGGCATAGCTACCATACCGACTTTAGGTAGATACATTTCTGATTTGTCAAAATCAATCTTTACTCTTTGTGGGTAGGTGCATGACTGGTTACTATTATGCTTGCTTTTGAATTTAGGAAACCTGTTTTGTTTCCTGAAAAAAGCGGTGAACGCATTGTCAAGATTTCTTAACGACATTTGTAGAACTTGACTATCTGCTTCCCTCAACCATTCTTTTTCTTTTTTTAATTCCGTCATCTTCTTTGTTAAATCAAAACAGGACAGGGTTTTTTTAGTTGTTTCATATTCCTTAATCTTCATATCAAGACCAAAGTTATAGACATATCTAACACAACTAAACTGTTGAGACAGCTTTTCTTGTTGCTCTGTGCTGGGGAAGATACGATACTTGTATGCTTTTAACATCTTACAGATATTATGCAACATTCTGTAAGTGTTTGCAAGTAGACGCTTTCATCCCACCCCTAAAGAAGTGGGCTTTCCCGCTTTTTGCCGTAAGTTCCACTCGTCTTTTTGACCAGTCCGGACTCGTCAATTTGACTAGTCGGGGCACGATTTCCATCAAAGCCGGAGTTGGTTGAGCAGTACAGGTGAATTGACCGTGGGGGTTATGCTATAATATTTTTAATAGGAATTTACCAGTATGCTTAAACCAAATTACATTTTAGCTCCAGGGTTTTGTTTAATCGATCCAGAAGAAAAAGATAAAAAATCCGATTATATTGCCGTCCAAGACCTAGTTGATAAATCCCATAAAGGCAAAGTTGTTGCTGTGGGTGATGCTAAGATTACAGACTTTGGTATTAAAATAGAATCCCCTGTTAAAGTGGGTGATCTTGCTCTGTACTCAATCGCTGGTGTGGAAGAAACCAAGTTAGAGTTTGAGGGTGATTTTAGACACCGCTTCGTGATCGTTCCTTTTGGGAGGATTTTACTAACAATAACATGAGCCAATTCACACGACATAAATATAATAAAGATGCCCGGGATTCCTTAATGGCCGGGGCTAAACAAGTCTATGATCTTGTTAGTTCAACCCTCGGCCCAAAAGGGCGGAATGTCGCTATTAATAAAGGCTACGATATATCCATTATTCAGGATGGTGTGAGTGTATCTAAGTTTATTAATCCCGAAGATAAATTCGAGAATGTCGGAGCAATGATTATTAGGGAAGCAGCTGAAAAGCAAGTCCGTCAGGTGGGGGATGGCACTACTATTAGTGTAATTTTAGGCTACCAAATAGCCAAAGAGGCGATGGTCCTAATAGATAGCGGAATTAATGGCATGAGTTTAAAACAAGGCTTGGAAAAAGGCAGGGATATTTTAATTGACGAGGTTAATGAGTTATCTAAACCTATTACTACCGAAGAAGAAAAGGTTCAGGTTGCTACTATTTCCGCTAAAGATAAGGTCTTAGGCGAGATGATTGGCAAGACCTACCACCAAAAAGGGATTGATACCGTATTTACAGCTGATATATCCCAATCCAGTGAAACCAGTTTAGAACACCAAGAGGGAATATCCATAGATCATGGTTACTTATCCCCTTATTTTATAACTGACCCTAAGACTTTAACCGCCACTATTAGGGATGGCTATATTCTTCTTTTAGATAGAGAGCTTGAAGATATTTATGAACTACTGCCCTTCATAGAGCAACAGTTAAAACCCCACGAAGTTAGAAACCTGGTTATTATCGCCAAAGATGTTAAGGGGACTGCTCTAGCTTCTTTAATTGCCACTAAAATGAAAGGGATGATGAATATTCTATGTATTAAGGCTCCCTCTTTTGGTAAGTATCAACGGGAGATGCTAGAGGATATTGCCATAATGACTGGCGGTAAAGTCATTGATGAGGCCTCCGGCTCTTTGGTTAAGGATTTAACTTTTGAGGATTTAGGGTTTGCAGAGACTATCAAATCATCCCGGGACTCAACCACCATTTTAGGCAATAAAGGAGATGTTAAAAAGATTGAGGATAGACTAGCTTCTATTAAAATGCTGCTAGCAGAGCATAATAACGATATTGATAATGAAAAATTAAAAGAACGGTTAGCTAAAATGACAGGGGGGATATATGTAATAAAAACTGGTGGTTCTACCGAACTTGAAATGGAGGAGAAGAGGGAAAGGGCAGAGGATTCGATTTTAGCTGCCCGTTCTGCTATTGAGAGTGGGATCGTTCCTGGTGGGGAAGTAACTTTTTTAACTGCAAGGAAAGCGTTAAAAGCTAAAAACCCTGACGAGGAGTTTGCTTATCGGATACTCCGTAACGCGGTAGAAAAACCCTTTGAGAAATTATTGTCAAACGCTGGATTGAATCATGGTTATTATTTAGCTAAGTTAGAAGATAAAGATTTTGGTTGGGGTGTAAATATACAAACCACACAAATTGAGAATTTAATAGAATCTGGGATTATAGACCCTGTTCGGGTTTTGACCGAAGCTTTAAGGTCGGCCGTTAGTGTTGCTATCCTTATCCTTACCAGTGATGGCGTTAGTGTGGTGGTAAATGAATCAGATAAGGCGTCTTAAGTGAAGTGTCCACAGTGTAGAAAAGAAGCTGCGAATATTGATGGGGAGTTGGGTGTGTTACCCGGGAATAATTGCCAGAAGCAAAATGCAGTATTTATTAGTCCCTCACAGGCACATACCTACGATTTTGCATCACCAACAACAAAGCAACACCGCAAGGAATATGCTAAATCCTTTTTGCAACCCTATGTAAACGGTGTCTTATCGAAAGAATTTGTAGATGCTTGGGGAACGGATAAACTTTATGGAGTAACAGAGAAGGATGTTAAAAATGCTAAAAATGTATATGGGCATTTCAATAGACATCACAAAATAAAAGATAGTAAGATTTGATAATTAGGATTAAATAATGTATATTACAACCATGAGTGTTGGTGTCAGAAATGAATTAGGAAGATTTATAGGGGGTGCTCCCCTTATGGTAAATTGTGGTAACTGTAAAAAACAGTATGAAATACCGTTATGGGTAATCAATGCTGGGCGAGGTAAATTTTGTTCAAGAAATTGTAGATATAAATTTTTTACAGGGGAGAATAATATTGCTAAAAGAAAAGAAGTCCGATTGGTTTTAGGTAAACAAAAAATTGGTCAGTTAAATCCTAAATGGAAAGGTGGGATACAGCATACACATGGATATATTAAGATTAAAAAACCTGAGCATCCAAACGCAGATCACCATGATTATGTTTTTGAGCATAGATTAGTAGTAGAAGCATCCATCGGTAGATATTTAACAATGGAAGAGGTGGTACATCATATAAATCAGATAAAAGATGACAATAGAATTGAAAATTTAGAATTGTTAGCTAATGATAAAGAGCATTTATTAAGGCATCCTGAAAAAATGGAGAAAGCAAGATTATTTAATGTTCCGCCACCCAATAGAAAAGGGATAAATCTCACTGAATTACATAAGAAACATATAGCCGAAGGTCATAAATGCAAAAAAGAATTAAAAGATATGGTATAGAGGATATGAAAAAATGAAAACAAAACCTAAAGCTAAACTGACCATCCTTGACCTAGTATCCAAAATACTAGATTCAGAACTCCCATTGAGCACAAAAAACGAAATTACCCGCTATTATCTCCTACCTAAGCTAGGAATGACTAAAGCTATTATTGAGGATACTAAGTTTGAAGCAGGCGTAGTCGAACGCCCTAGTAAAGAGGAAATAGATACTGAAAATAACCCTAGACTCAAAGCAGCCGATAAAGACTTTGAGCGATTAGCAGGAGTTGTTGAGGAGGATGATGATCAATAAAATATCAGGATCAGTTCGGCGAAGGATGGCAAGCTCAGTGGAGGGGGCTGTAAAGTGAATGTAGTAGATGTTGAAATATCTAAGTTAATAGCCGCAGATTATAACCCCAGACTTTTAACTGATAAAGCTAAAGCTAAAATATGGGAGTCTATCATGCAGTTTGGTATGGTTGAGCCTATTGTGGTTAATAATGCCAAAGGTAGAGAAAATATAATCATAGGTGGTCATCAAAGGTGGTACATTTTAAAAGAGATGGGGAAGGGAACTATTCCTGTGGTTTATGTAACCATAGATGATTTAGAGCGTGAGAAAGAGTTAAACCTAAGACTTAATAAAAATGTAGGTGAGTGGAATTGGGACGAGTTGTGTAATTTTGATGAGGAGTTATTAAGGATGGTAGGATTTGATGAGGAGCTAGACAAGATATTCCAAAAGGATATTAAGGAGGATGATGAAGCACCACCTGTTCCCGAGGTAGCTGAGAGTAAATTAGGTGAGGTATATCAGTTGGGCAGATGGATTTACTGTCCCAAGTGTAAAAAGAAACACCATTTAATTGATGTGCGGTGATATAATATATATGTGGAATGTAAAATCTGTAATAAACAATTTGAACAAAAACACTTTAACCAAAAGTGTTGTTCTGTTGATTGTAAAAAGAAAGCTAGATCCATATCAGTTAGAAAATACAAAGATAGTAAAAAGGGCAAAGAGTCTCTTAATAGGTGGTATGAAAGCGATGCTAGAAATGATTGTGAAAAGAGATACAGAAGTAAACCAGAGACCAAAGCACTTCAGGTTAAAAGAACAACTAGATATTACAATCGACACCCAGATAAAAAGAAACAAAATGAAAAGTCTTACTCATATAGAAGGCGTGGTTATAACGCTGGATACATTGATTGGAAAGCTGTTAAAAAACTTCCAGATGTTTGCGTTGAGTGTGGGAGTACAGAAGATATGACGATAGATCACATTAAACCACTATCAAAAGGCGGAGATAATCATATATCTAACCTGCAAAAGATGTGTAGAAAATGCAACGCTTCAAAGGGGTGTAGGTATGACTCATAAATGCGACTGCGGACACACTATTGAATATCAAGAAAGTGATGTTAAATCACATTATCTTATGTGTGGCGATTCAACCAAGATTGAAGATGTAGAGAAGCTGATGGACGGACAGAAGGCTGACATGGTGTTTACTGATCCGCCGTATGGGGTTAGTTATCAACCTAACATGAGAACAAAAAGCAAAAAGTTTAACGTGTTAGAAAATGATGATAATATAGATGAAACAGGAATAATTACAGCAATGACATATTCCAATGGGTGGGTATTAGTTTGTACGACATGGAAGGTTTTGAGACAATGGTTATTTAAAATGGAGGTTATTGGTGAAATGAATAATATGATTATATGGGATAAGGGCGGTGGAGGGATTAGAGACCTTGAGCATAGTCTGTTGACAGACTATGAAATAATCATGGCATGGAACAGGGGTAACAAGATTTGTGGAAAGAGAATTGGAAGTGTCTGGAGTATCGGAAAAGACTCATCCGCTAGTTATGCGCACCCAACACAAAAACCAGTCGAATTAGCCGCATTAGCGATAAAGACTTTTACTAATAACGGAATTATATTAGATGTTTATGGTGGCTCAGGCTCAACACTAATAGCCTGTGAACAGACAGATAGAACGTGCTATATGATGGAGCTTGACCCCAAATACTGCGATGTTATAAGAAAAAGATACGCTAACTTTATAAGGAAGGAATAAGAATGGCTAAATATAACCAAACCACCACAGATAAAATCAAAGAAAAGCTAGAAAATGGGCAGACTAGAAAAGATGCAGGTAATTTATGTGGAATATCAGATACAACTTTTCAGATGTGGCTAAAAAAGCCTGCATTCCGGGTATTAGTCGAGCTTGCCGAGACTGTTTACATTGAAAAAATGATTAAGATAGTTAATGTAAAAACCATTGCTGAGACTTCCGGGCGGTTAGCTCTTGAGGTTTTATCAAGGCGCAGACCTAATGAATGGGGTGAAAAGAAATCTTTAGAGATAGAAGGAACCGTCAATATAATTATTGACCAGGTATTAAAAAAATGAATGGATCTAAAACTCTACACCCCTCACGATAACCAAAGACCTATTCACGCCTCACCCGCTAGAAATAAAGTAGCAATTTGTGGGAGACGTTTCGGCAAATCAGCACTTCTTTTAAATGAAGCCATATCTTTGGCTCTTCAAGTTCCAAAGCAAATTGCCTGGATCATCCTACCATTATATAGACAAGCTAAAGAGATTTATTGGATTGACCCTGATATTACCCAGTATTTTATGCCCTATGTAAATGCTGGTATCTGTAAGGCTGACAAGTCTGAACTGTCACTATATTTTAAACATACTGATTCCTGGGTAAGGCTTAAAGGTTCTGACAATTATGATTCGCTCAGAGGTTCAGGGTTAGACTTCATCGGCTGGGACGAGACTGATGATATTAAACCCGAGGCATTTGATGTTATTGAACCAGCCCTAGCCGACTCACCCAACCACAGGCAGATGTATGTTGGTACTCCTAAGGGATTGGGGAAGCTCCACGATCTAGCTCTAAGGGGTAGCCATAAAATACAAATACCTGACTTTGGTAAAAAGTATACTAAAGACCCTGATTATGAATCTTGGCATTTTACCTCACTAGATAATAGGACATGGCCGGAAGGATCAAAGGAGCGAACATCTTTCGTGAGATATATCGCAGAGAGACGGGTTGAGGCTGAGGAGAAAGGTAAGTTAGCGTGGTTTAATCAGGAGTATATGGCTTCATTCGAGCAATCATCCGGGCGGTTCTTTCCTACCTGGTCATACGATACCCACACTATACAAACTTCTATGCGAGCTTATCCCGGGGCGCAGGTCATTGAAACTATCGATTGGGGTATTTCCAATCCCTTCTGTTGGTTGGCTCACCTGGTAGTTAAAGAGAAATATGCGGGGATAAATTTTAATAGGGTTTATACCTTTGCGGAGCTTTATGGTGTAGGCAAAACACCCTCTGAATGGGCTAAGGACATTATTCGGAAGCGTGAACAGTATGGAATACTGACAGATTCAGTTAGTAAGATTTACGTCGATAACACGATGTTTAGTGTAGTGCTAGATGGTTCACTATCTATCGTTAAACAGTTCAACCAGTCTTTTAGTCAACAAGAGGGGAAAACCTATACTTTCGAGCGAGGAAGTAAGAATAGAAAAGCCAGGTGGTCGTCAATGATGGACTGGATGAGGCTTGCTCCTGATGGTAAACCTTATTGGATCATTACAAAAGATGTCCCTAACCTGAGTAGAACCTTACCGCTTATGGAGCCTGACGAATTAGACATAGAAGATATGAATAGTAAACTTGAGGACCACGCTTGCTTTTGTAGACACACCCCCATATTGACAAAGCAAGGTTATAAACCCATAATTGAAGTAACAACAAAAGATAAAGTATGGACACCGATAGGTTGGTCAAAAGTCTTAAAGAACATCCAAACAGGAAAAAATTCAGTAAATACTTTCCGTTCAATGAAGGTTACTGCAAATCATCCATTTTTAACCCAGGATGGATTTCGCCCATTGAGAGATTTGAAAGCAACGGACAAATTGTGGAACGTGTATATTTTCTCGGAAAACCGTATAGAAGATACCCTGATTCAACAAACATTTCAGATAAAACATATTTTAGGTGTAGTCCAGAGAAGAAACGAAAAATTAACAAAGAGTTACACCGCAATGTATGGAGATTCTTTAAGGGGGATATTCCTGAAGGCTTTCACATTCACCATAAGGGTAGCAACCACGATAGCAACGATATTGAAAATCTTGAGATGGTCAATTTTGCCGACCACCCTAAGAAGCATTTATTTACGATTAGAGAGGCTGCTAAAAAACGAGGTTTTGTTGGACAAGAAAAAGCGAGGCTATTCCATAGAAGCCCAGAGGGACATAAATTACACTTACGAATTGGAAAACTGGCGTGGAAGAATAAACCTATGGTTATTAAAAATTGTGAACTTTGTAAAGAAGATTACAAAACCTATTTCCCCTCATTTTCAAGGTTCTGCTGTTACTCACATGGAATGTCAATGTGGAGACGAAACCATAACGTACAACCTAGAGACGGATACAGGAATGTACACAGCAGGGGATGTACTCGTATCCAATTGTGATAGTAGTTCCTTTGGACTTAATTATATCCCGTGGATTGATGCCAAAGCTGAAACGGGTGATCGTGGAGGTGCTATAGTAGCGGAGAGGACTTCAATCAATGAAGATTTAGATATCTTCAGTGATAATTAATTTGAGCCAATCAATAATCGGAAAAAACATTTTAACAGTCCTAGTTTCTAAACCACTACCAGAGGAGATACATGAAAAAAAAGTATTTTTCTGTCCTTATACCAAAAATATCACTCTACAATATCAGGGGCAAGTCCAGGCTATTTACCCCAGCTATGATCCTGATGAAACCCCACAGTTTATAATCCACCCTCAACGAACAGCTGGTAATATCAATTACTCTTTTAGGGCAACTTCGCAGAATAATTCAAGTGTGGATTTTTGGATTCAAAGTTACCCAGCAGATGATATGATTAAACCCTATCATTGTTTTAACTGCCAAGCCCAGAGCTTGTATTTTAACAAGGATAAGGTGGTACATTTTCAGTCAAAGGCCGAGGTTAAAAAGGGTGATAGATATTCTTGCGTGAATCCTTTTTGTAAACAAAATCAAACATTCTTAGGTGTAGTTTATATTCTGGATATTCAACGTGATATAATTTTGTAATGACAGACCCACAAGAAGCTGGTGTAGTTACCACTCTCCAGCCTTTAGATGTAGAGCTACAAGACGATAGACTACTTAGATATATTACCAACTTAGAGACTCAAGCAAAAAAACACTGGGAATCCCCTGAAATAAATTTAAAAGCCAGGCGTGACCAGATGGTTAAATATCTATTTGGTCGGCAGCTTATTGGTAAGAATTTGAAAGATTACGATTCTGAGTTTGTAGATAATGTCATTTACGAGTTTGAGGGTATGCTTAAAGCTCTAGCCACCTCTAAGATGCCTGATTACACGGTTTCAACAGGTGGGATAGGACAAGAACCCGATAGAGAGCAGACTGCCGAAATGCTAACTAAATTCTTTGAGAAGTATGTCGACTCAGATAAAAACAAAACAGATTTAGGCATGATGTTTAAACATATGCCTGTTTATCTAATAGCTGCTAAGAAATACAGGTGGGATGCCTCTAAAAAGAAAATAGGAGATATCGTCGAAGAGGTTGTCAGCCCTGACAAACTCCTACTAGATCACACAGCCATATCCTCTAACCCTCAAGAGATGACCTTTATCACCCATTACGTCGATAAGACAGGTAAGGAATGGGCGATGTTATTCCCCGAAAAAGAGGAAGAGTTAAAGACCCATATTAAGAATAAAAACCCGGCAATCGGAAATGACACCGACGAAAACAATGATTGGTTACTAGCTCAAAAGTTAACGGTTAACGAAACCTGGTTTGACTGGTTTGATAAGGCAAAAGACTTTGACTCTAAAGAAAACGCTAAGTTTGATTTTATGTCGGGGGTGTGCTGGAAGGTATCAAAAGAGTTGCTCTTAGGAAAGAGTAAGAACCCAAACTGGGACTACGAGGGACACGATGTGCCGATGATGCAAGGAAAGCCTATTACCCCTGATGTTATGGAGCAGATACTATTGTTCGGACAAGAACCTCAGGGTTTTGAGATTAAAAAAGTATTTAATAATTATTTTGAGTATCCCCAGAAGCCCTATATTTTTATGACTTTTGACCAGTTCCTAAGATCTGCGATAGATGAAACTTCCAGAATTGAGCAGAATATACCACTTCAAAAGTCGATGGATGATGTTGAACGTCAAACAGATTCAATGGTTAAAAACCACAAAGGTAAACACGTTTGGGGATCCGACTCAGGTGTTGATAAGAAGGCCTTAAAAGCTATGGATTTAAACGACCCAGATAAAGATATTCTAGTTAAGGGTAACCCAAACGATGTTCACGCCTTTATTCAGCCTGTAATGCCCCCGGGTGAGATGTTTCAACACATTAGGGACAGACGGGAGCGGATGTTCGCCAAGGCTTCGGTGCATGGAGCTACAAGGGGCGAGATTACAACTCAGGTGGCAACCACTAATCAAATCTCAAGAGAGGCTGATTTTACCAAGAATGATGATTTAGTGGGCGATACAATTTTACACGTTTCAACTGAATCTATTAAGGCTAGGTTGCATATGATGAAACTAAGATATACCGAGGAGCATTTTAAGCAGATGGCAGGAATTGAAGAGGGTAAATATCTCCATTTAAGACTTACTAATGACTCGATAGATGATGGTATGGAAGTGGTAGTTAAAGCCTCTACAACCGATAAACTGCGGGCTGAGCGGAATGCACAGGCTATGGCGAGTCTAGGTTTTACTGAGCCTTACTTTTTCTTAAAAGATATGGGAATTCCTAATGTAGAGGATAGAGCCGAGGCAATCTTCTTATATAATAGTCAACCTGAGATGTGGTACAAAAAAATAGTGCAAGGGCAGGATATGCAGCAGATTGCAGATCAAGTAGCAGGGCAAGTTCAAACTGGTACTCCATCTGTTCAGAGCGGAGTACCTACGGTAGGAGCAGTGCAGCCGGGTCCATCACCTGCTGTTCCTTCTCCTACCGATCCTAGTAATGTGGCAACTCAGCCACAGGGAATAGTCGGACAAGCGGTAGGTGGAATAAAAAATATGTTGGGAGTCTAAAATGGATAATGCTAGATCCGCTCTTAAAAAAATACTTAGGCAGCTAGAGGTGGAGCACCTACCGATCTTGAAAAAGCTAAACGTGCATTAAAAAACCCGTTATGATATATTATTTTTAATAGGGCTTTACCATGAATCCAGAAGATCTAAACAAACCACCAGTTACACCACCCGTAGTCACACCAGAACCAGTAGTTTCGCCCGCAGTTACTCCTGATCCAGTTGTACAGCCAGTTGAAACATCAACCCCACCCATTGACGAGGCGACTATTACGGAAAAAGTATCAAAGGGAGTACTGGCTAAATTATCGGAGGCATTTGGACTAACTAAAAAAGAAGAGGAACAACTACCGACTGACCCAAAAGAGTTACTTAAATTAGCTGAGGAAAGAGGATCAGAGGCTGCTAAAAAGGTTTTAGAGGATAGAGAAGAGGATGCTAGATTTCAACAGGAATCACAAGAGAAACAAATAACAGAGGGAGCACAGAAGTTTCAACAGTTATGGTTAAATCAGTATAAAGATCTTGCTAACGCAAATAGAGTTCCTCAGATAGTTAACGCTCAAGATCCAAACGATCCAGGGAATGTAGCTAAGGTTCAAATCCTAACCAGGTTAAAACAGATATTAGATGAGAATCAAGCTAATGGTATTGATTATGTCCCGACATTAAAAGAAGTATTTTATGAAACCCCTAACATTTTAAGTACTGCTACCACTACGGGTGCTAATGTCCCGGTATCTGGTGGAGGTAGAACAACAAGCTCTACTAATGGTCTAGCGTATAGTGCTCTAAACAAAATGGACATTGATGACATTGTTAAAGCGAAGTACGAGAATTAAGGCTAGGTTGAATAGTTGACAAGGTCTTTTTGGTTGTGTGATAATTGATATATAGCAACTTAGCTCCCGCGAGGGGGCTTTTTTATTACAAAAATATGGCATACGACGGAATTCAATTTGGAAATAGAACAGACAACTTCTCAGATCGAGACCTTTATCGAAAGGTCGTTGATAATGTGCTTATCGCAACCACACTCGGCTCCCGTGTATTTTCGATGGGTAAAAGCTTCTCAGGTAAAACAAAAGACTTCACAATTACACATTCAAGAGATTCACAATTCCGATGGTTAGGTGGCGGTGGTGAAGAACTTTCAGCCTCAGCTATTAACAACACAATCACACTATCTTATGGCAGGACAATGGGTGTTCAACCTAAGGCAATGATTGATTTTGAAGACTTTGCCAATGATGGAGACAATGGCGTTATTGATTTAGAATCCTTCAAATACAAAGAAGCAGCTGCTGTTGTCACTCAAGAGCTTGGAGATGTTATTTATGGTGCAGGAGTAGGCGATAAACCAAACGGTCTCGATTCATTCGCGGATAACGGAACACTTAAAACCTCCATTGGTGGACAATCAAAAACTACTTATACAGTATTAAAGGGGACTTATACCGATGCCTTAACAGTTATCACCGCAGCTAAAATCTCAGCTTTGGACGATGCAATTTCAGCCTCAGGATCTAAAGAAGGTTCACCAACTATCAGAGCAACTACTAAAACAATTTGGTCCTTCATTGAAGAGTTATTAACTCCTTTCCTACAAAACCAATTCAGCGCAAATCAAATGCCTAAACTTCCACTTCGAGGTTTAGACGTTATGGCTCCAGGTGAATTCGGTGCAAAAGCTGGATTTACGACAATGTTTTATAGGAACGTACCTATTATTAAGGATGATTCTGCTAAAGCTGAATCACTTTATGATCTAAATGAAAGAACATTCGGCTGGTATGGTAACGACAGAGTCCCAACTAGATTAAAAGGCAGATATGAAAAAGTATCTCTAGGTGAGGGTGAAGGTTATGAATCAAGTGCAGCCGGAGTTGATATGCCACCATCTCCAGTAGGTTGGTTCTACCGAAAAGATGAGTCATTAGTTACTCAACTTGGTACAGTTGCTTACTTTGCAATCGTTGGAAATGTCTGTGCATGGGAACCACGCCGAAATGGACAACTTTATAATATCGACGGAATAGAATAATATGAGCAAACTAACAGGAAAATTAACAGTACAAGAATTATACTCAAGCTCAGCTACGGCGGGCCATGATGTAGGTTTCAAAGTTGAAGATACTCAAGGCAACCGCTATCGCTATGTTCTTAACGGTGCTGTAGCTTTGGTTGAAGGTAATCTCATTCAATCATCTGCTAGAGACGTTCAATTTACCGAAATGGCAGTTCCAGCAGTAGTAGCTATCGGAGCTAAAACATTAGTAATCACTAACGGGACAACCACTACAACCGCTAATCAATTTGTAGGAGGTACACTTACAGTCACTACCTCAACAGGTATCGGACAGGTCTTTACTATCGTCGGTAATGATGTAGCAGTATCGGGTGCAGCTTTGACCTTTACAATCGCTGAACCAGTACGAGTAGCACTTGCCACAACCAGTAAGGTAACCGCTCACATGAACGATCACGCAAAAGTTATAGTATCACCTACTACCAGAACAGGTAAAACAGTTGGAGTAGCAATTTTTAGAATTGCAGCAGGAGAATACGGTTTCGTTCAATCAGGCGGATCAGCATCAGTGCTTTCAGATGTCACAGTTGCAGCTTTAGGAGAGGGTATCTCACCATCTACAACTACAGCGGGAGCAGTTACGAAACAAGTTACCTTGTTAGAAAATATTGGCACAGCATCCATCCTAGGAGTATCAGCAAAGGTCTCACCTGTTTGGTTGATGATCGACTAATTTTTGTAAGTAATAGAAAGGAATTCCTCGCCAAAAGCTAATAGAGGTGGGATTTTTATATGGCTGGAAATAAAAACATAGAAAACGTAACGCCGATAGTAATGGCGTATGGTTTAAAAACCGACAAGGCTGCCGACTTCGACTCTACACTCAACGTTCAAGGAGCGGTTACTTTTCAAAGTACCCTTGCTGTTGCTGGTGCAACTACATTTACCACCGCGTCAGCTGGTGCAGGTGCATTAAGAACAGTTACCAATAGTGCATTAGTTGGGGCAACAGTTGTCCTTACAGCTGCACAATGTGGCCAGACATTCAACAACCGAGCAACTTCGGGTTCACCTTCTTGGACACTACCAACAGCCGCAAACGGTTTGTGGTTTTCGTTCACAGTGTCTGATGTAACAACTGGCTTCACTATTACAGGTGGAACGATGAAGTATAAGACAACTGCAACGGGGTCAACCTTATCTACAACCACGCTTACAAACACACAGGCAACAGCGGTCGTAAACGACACTATTACCTTAGTTTGTGATGGCACGGTATGGCGAATGACTTCACAATCAGGTATTTTTGCTTAAACCTGTGAATAATCCTACACTTTTATGCTAATATACTTATATGGCTAGATTTAGATTTGATGCAAACATGACCCCCGCAGTCCAGGCTTTAGCAGTCACCTATGATGCTACTATTTCCACTTCCACTCAAATAACCCTTAATGCTGCCACTACTCTTATTGCTGTTTCTGCTATAGATAAAACTATTCTTATGAATTGGGGTACAACCTCTGCCTCAACCACAGTATTTGATGAGGTTATTAATTTGAATACCACTAGACAGTTTTTTATCCCTGTTGGTGTAGGGGTTGTTAACTTCATCGAGGAAGCAGCTACAGCAAAACTTTGTGTTGTAGAAAAATAGGCCTAGTTTGACAACAATCGAATAAATAAGTTATATTATTTTTAATAGGAATTTACCAGTATGTCAGATCCAAAAGACGAAAAACCTCCAGTAGAAGAACCCACAGATAGAAAACCTAAAATAACAGAGAAAGAACCCGCCCAGATTAAACTTAACCGTTTCTTAAAAGAAAATGGTATTTTGATAGGCACAAATAAGCCCGTAATTGATTATACTGGGGCCGGGTCTATAATAATCAACGCTCCAACAATTATTGCAATTTACGAAGAGGAGGCAAATGGACGACCAACAGCCACAAACTAAAACTAAACGTACAGAAGATATAGTTAGAGCCGAACTTGAAAGAAAATCAAGGGATCTCTATAAAATCTTTAATCCTACAAACCAAGACTTTGAAGTTATGCTAAATATTAAGATTTCACCGGAAGTTTGGACCGTTCCCGCTAAAGAGGGTTCACAATACGGTGAGTTAATAGCCCCCTGGTATGTCGCCGATAAGTATTTTGAGGAAATGGCTCAAAAGATTATTACTGCTAAATCAGACAGGGCAGTTGTTGATGAGAATGATAAAAGAGAAGCTAAGGGTTTGGATAAAATGGACTTACATACTGCCCAGCCTAGATTTGAAAATAGAAACCTACTTAGTTTAACCTCAAAAAGAGATCAGGTAATTAAAATCTTAAACGGTGGGTTAGTTAAAGAATATGGTATCGGTTCTCAAGTTCCACAACAAGCAGATAGACGGGAAAAGGTGGCACAGTTTGATCCAGGTGATGTTTTAGGTGATAACCCTCCACTTAAAGAGGAAAGTACCCCTGAAGCTCCTATAATGCCTTTGAATCAGCCCGTTGAGGATATTAAGGATGATACCCTCACCTGTGATGTTTGTGGCAAGGTTGTATCTACTCCATTAGCGTTAGCGGGACATAAAAGGTCACATAAGACAGAGGTGGTAACAGAGCCTGTAGCTAATGAAGTAAAAATAGTTGTGGAGGATGATGGATAAATGACTATCACGGAAAACTTATACCTCACTGTTTCAAATATCGTTGATATCCGTGTTACTCCTGAAAATTTAAGGGTTAAAATGGAACAATTATCTGGGACAGGGGGAATTACCTCACAAGTTAAGACAGCTATCCTAATTGAGCTTTTGTTAGCTGTGGCAGATCTTGATAAAAAGACAGATGATACTAAATGAGGAGATTCCAACTAAGACTAAAACTTTATATAATCCAACGCTTGATGATGTTACTACGGACGTAGATAAATACGGAGAAAACCCCGAAAGATATACCCTAAAAGCTGGTGATATACAAGAGTTTCCAGATTATGTAGCAGAGCTTTTAAAAGACAAACTACTAAATATTCTTTACTGGAATGACTTACCTAAACAAGGTAGAGCGAAGAGATTAAAAGAGGTGCAGGATCTTATCGAGGTTAAATAATATGGATACATTTCAAAAAATTAAGATTTATACAGAGGTGTTAAATAATGAGCTTATGGAGCTTGATATTTTAAATAAAAACCTAGAAATACTAAGCAAAGAGTTTACAGATAGAGAGAATGGATTAGTTTTAAGAGAGAAAAATATAGCTGAAAGAGAAGCACAAGTTTTACAAACCACTCACTTATTAGAAGACACAAAAAAACATAACGAGGTCGATAAGAAAGATATTGAAGCCAGACAGGAGAAACTACAAGACGAGTGGCAAAGAATGATAGCAGATAAAGAGAGGCTGGACATAGATAAAGAGACTGTAGCAATAAATAAACTTAAACTTGATTCGCAGCAACAAGAGATAGAAAAAGCGAAGAAGCTGTTATTATCAGATAAAAATGAGATGGAGATTAAAGAGTCAGGAATGAGGGACTTATCCCAAATGCTAAAATTGAAACAAGAGAAATTAAAGACTGATCAAGTAAAAGTAGATAAATATTTAAGCGGCATCTAGTCTGTAGTATAATTAAAACAGAAGGACTTTACCTCACCAGAAATGGTGGGGTTTTTTTTAAAAATGGCTCAAGGAATTTTACCGAAAGATCGTAATTTTATAGCAGCAATAGGTGGTGCATCTGCCACAACAGATACCGCAGCTTCAATCAGGGCTTTTCAATATCACAATACTACTAGAGGAATGACGGTTCACATTGTCGGTAATGATGTTAGTGCCGGGGACGGAGCATTACTAGATGGAGCAAGTACAGCCATTAAAGCCACTGTTCTTGACTATACTAATTCCAATCCATTAGCGGTTAGATTAACAGATACCGCCGGGGATTATATTGCAGCAGGGGCGGGAACTCAGTATACCGAAGATGCTGTTGCAGCTACTGATCCAATAGGAACTACTGTAAATCTAATCCGTAAAGATACTCCGGCTACAATAACTACTGCCGATGGGGACAACGTCTCTCAACGTGGAACTAATTATGGAGCTGCTTATACTCAAATAGTTACCTCAGCAGGGGCATTTGTAGACACCTTTGGTGGTGGTACGCAGTATGCAGATGGTGCAGTTAGAGGAACAGCTACAGGTACGGTAGCGATGGGTGATGATGGAACTAATATTCAGTCAATAAAGGTTGATGCGGCAGGTGAGCTACAAATTGATGTTTTAACATTACCTGCGGTAACTGGTACAGTAACCGCCAATGCAGGAACTAATCTTAACACGTCAACACTCGCTCTTGAGGCAGGTGGAAACCTGGCTTCGGTTAAAACTAATACAGATAAAATCCCAGCACAAGGTCAGGCTTTAGCAGCTGCTTCAACACCCGTAGTCCTTACAGCTGCGCAGGTTACGACCCTCACACCACCAGCAGCCATAACCAACTTTGCTAATGAAACAGGGGGCAACCTAGCCACCGTTAAAACCAACACCGACAAAATACCCTCGCAGGGTCAGGCTCTTGCTGCAAGCTCAACACCAGTTGTGCTTACAGCTGCACAGATAACGACCTTGACACCTCCTGCAGCCATAACAGGGTTTGCTACCTCAGCTAAACAAGATACAATTATCGGTCACGTTGACGGAGTTGAAACACTGCTGGGAACAATTGACACTAAGCTAGCGGGTACTTTAACGGTTACGGGTGGTGGTGGTGGTACAGAGTATACCGAAGATGTGGCTACAGCTAACCCAATTGTGGGAACAGCTACTATGATTGAAAGAGATGACGTTCTTTCGGTAGTAACCCCAATAGAGGGCGATAATATTGGTCTTAGAGGAACAGCGGAGGGAGCCTTATGGATTCAAGACTTCAATTCAGATGCAATACTTGCAGATACTACAGCAATTTTAGCTGATACAGCAGCAATTCAAACAGCAGTAGAACTTATAGACAACGCAGTATCTGGTGCAGGGTTTAATACAACTCAACTAGGGGGTGTAAACGTAGCTATGAACACAGGTACTCGTTCAACTGGCACACAACGAGTAACTATAGCAACAGATGATTTAGTACCAGTAACGGGAACAATAACCGCAGTAACCGCTATTACAAACGCACTTCCCACAGGCGCTAATGCAATAGGTAAACTCGCAGCTAACTCTGGTGTGGATATTGGAGATGTGGATGTTACGAGTATCAATAGTTTTGTCGCTCACGACGCGGCTATTGCTGGAAATCCATTGACTATGGGAGGTGTTGCGTCGGCCGCCGCTCCTACCTCTGTCTCAGCCGATCAGGATTCAGTTAGAGCATGGTACTTGAGAAATGGAGCAGCAGCTACCGTTCTTACTGCCGCAGGAGATTTAATAGGTGGGGATGCTGCAAATGGAATAGATGTTGATGTAACTCGCCTTCCAACTCTAGCCAACGTCACAACGGTTGATACTGTGACAACTCTTACAGGCACGACAACCTTGACCCCTGGAACTGGGGCTACACATCTTGGTAAAGCAGAGGACGCAGCACATACGTCGGGGGATGTTGGAGTTTTTGCACTTGCAGTTAGAAACGACACCCTCGCTGACGTATCAGGGGCAACGGGAGATTACATTCAAATTTCTAATGACTTAAAAGGTCGTTTGATGGTAGGTTCTGCACCAAGAACACTCAAACTTAATCAAGTAACTACAATAACTGCCTCAACAACTGAAACGACAATCGTAACAGCGGTCGCCTCAACCTTCTTAGATTTATATGGACTAATAGTAACTAACACCTCTGCAACCGCAGTAACAATCGCCTTAAAAGATGCGACAGCTGGAACCACGAGGCTTAACATCGCAGTACCCGCGGGAGACACTAGAGGCTTCATGCTTCCAATTGATGCAGCGATTAAACAAACTGCGGTCAACAACAATTGGACTGCTACAACTCAATCTGTAACATCTGTTATAATTACAGCATTAACAGTTTCAAACGTATAATATGGCAGTAGCATACGATTCACAGGTAGAAGGATCAGGGAATGGTTCAAACTCATATACTGTATCACTTTCAACGAGTGGAACAGATAGAGTTATTATTGTCGAAACACATACTTCAAATAATACTAATTTAACGCCATCAGCTTCAGGCCTTACATTCGTTCAAATAGGTTCGGATTTATCTTTTTCAGGAAACGGTAGAATGAAGATATGGCGAGCTTTTGCCAGTTCGCAATTAACTGCTTTAACCGTTACACTTACTGGTACTGGTTTTCCTCAAAGTCATGCTTGTATTACAACATGGTCAGGAACTGATACAACAGGTACGCACGGTTCAGGGGCTATTGGTGCTACAAATACGGTGACGAGTGGTGGTGCTACAAGTTCTTCTGCGGCTATTACAACAACGATCGGTAATGCTCAGGTCATTGGACTGTTTGCGGAAACAGGATCACAATCAATAACAGCAGGATCAAGTCAAACGTTAAAATCATCGTCAACGACTCAATCGTTTTCGAGGGGTACTATAGAACAACAAGACTCTTTAACTACAACTTCAGGGACTAGTGTCACTTGTAATGTTACATGGGGTGGTTCAGTTGCTTCTGGTGGGATGACTTTAGAGATAAAACCACCAGCAGGCGCAGTGGCTACCCACGGCACAATGCTTATGATGGGGGTTTAAGTGTTATACTTAAGCTAGATGAAACAAACTTACACAGATATTATCGCTACAGCCCAAGATGGTGTAGGTAGTACCAACGCTAGTATTAAAACATTCCTTAAACAAAGAATAAATGAAAGGTATGAGCTTGTTACTGATAAACTCAACACTTGGACTCAAATAGCAACAAGAACAGCTCCCAGCGGAGTCTCAGCCACTGTCAGCCAACAGTATTATTACAACCCACCTAATCTAAGAGAGATTGAATCAATCGTTATTAGAATCGGCTCTTATGACTACAACCTAAAACCTGTTGACTCGCAGATGGAATGGGATAATTTAAACGCTGAACCTCAGGCCGATTCCGCTTTTCCTTCCAGGTATTTTAGACGAATAAATGATTATGGTATCTGGCCTTTTGATTTCCAGGATAAAGGAATTATCACTATCAACTACACTCAACGGGCAAGCCCTTTATATTTCGAGGATTACTCAACAGGAACTGTTGTAGCAACTGAAAACTCTAAGACATTAACAGTCACTACAGGGGTAACAACTACCTGGAAAGCAGGGTTTTGGTTTACCTTAACTGATAGTAGCGGTGAACCTAGAGGGACTTGGTATAAAATAGGATCAATTAGCTCGTCCAGCGTAGTTTTACTAGAAACTTTTTTCGAGGAAGCAACTGATAGCGGAGCTACTTATCTGGTGGGTCAAGTTCCTGAAATACCAGAAGAGGGGCATTCCCTTTTTGCCATCGGTGCTATATCTGATTTTTATGCTTTAAAACAAAAAGATACTGAAACCGCTACCAGATTTGATAATAAGTTCTGGTCTGGGAATTTTAATGTAACTCCTTTGCAAGCGAAAAAAGACAAAGATTATGGTGGGCTTTTGGCTTTGATAGATGCTTATGAAAATAGAGATTCAGGCATTATAGTTGACAGAGGTAATTCAGGAAGTAGAGATGCGATGGAATTCCGCATCCCGTCTAAGATAATTGTGCTGTAGTGTATACTTAACCCATGGCAAAGCAGAGTTTAATAATAAGTGATTTTTCTGGTTCGTTGGCAAAATTCGAGAAAAAAGATTTGCCTTTTAGTGCCCGTTTTATTAAGGGCTTAAATATTTTTGAGGATCCAAGCTATATGGTTCCATTCGCAAAACCAACCAAGGTATCGGGAACAGTGATTGAGGCACTTCCGAAGTGGATGGTAGATGCGTCTTCTTGGTCAACAGACCGTTATGTTTATGATGAGGCTGGAAATATCTACAAAGAAACATCCGGTGGAACCTGGACAAAGGATAGAGCTACCGCCACTATTGGTAACGGAGCTGCTGGACAAGGATTGTTAGTCTTTAATGATTACCTCTATTATTCCACCTCAACTACCCTAGGCAGGCTAGGACTCCTGTCAGGTACTCCCACCTATAATGATGACTTTATCTCGGACGGTACACTCAACTTAGACCAAAGTTTAGATACCTCCGGTCAGGTCTATACCTTAGCTACCTCAATAAACGAAGGAGCTACACATAGACAAACCTTTACGCCTACTAATGACCCGTTAAAAAGAATCCAGATATTAATTGGTGCTAAAGGAACAGGTGACTGGACAGTCACGGTGCATGACAAAGCCAATAAATCTATTGGAGCTAAGACTTTAACTAATGTCAATGTAACAGGCTCAGTTGATAATAACTTCGACTTTACTACCCCCTTAAGAGTGACATTAGATAATTCTTATCACTTCCACGTGACATCAACAGTGGCTGATGGCACAGTTACCACTACTACAGCCTCAGATTTAGAAACAGTTGATTTTCATACCTTTTTTGGAATCTTAGTAGCTGATACTGATTTTCACCCGATAGTTGATTTTGATGATGGTCAGGTGAGTATTGTCGTTATAGGTAACGAGCGGTATTTAGCAGTTTGGGATGAGGAGACTTATGAGCCGAATAAGATTATTTTTCCACCAGGGTTTAAAACTTGGTCTTTAACTAAAAATCAGGAGTTTATAGTGGCAGATTGTTTTAAAGGTGATTCTATAGATACAGCCGAAGAGGTTAGAAGATTTTATTGGGATGGGATCGCTCCTACTCTTAATTTTTCCAGACCGATTGATATGGGGGCTGTAGGAGCTGCACACTATAGCAAAGGGCGTTTAATTAGTGTTAACGGTACTCAGGGTGAGGTCTATATCGGAGATGAGGAACCTAAGCTTATTGCTAAAGTCCCTAAACTAGCTAGGGGCAAGAAGGTGGAGGTTTTATCAGGTGGGATAACTGATTGGCTAGGACTGACCATTATCGCTTTTGGAGCTAATACGGATGACTCTACAGGATTAGAACAGGGTCTTTACGCTTGGGGTAACAAAGATGGCAATCTACCCGAGGTGTTAGCCTATATGGGACCAATATCAACAGGCACAGTTACAGCTACTACACTAGAGATCGGCATGGTCAAAGGGTTTGGGAAAGATTTAGTTTTCGGCTGGCGTGATGGTGCTACTTACGGAGTGGATAAGATAATTAGAACTGATAATCCAGTTACAGCAGGAGGTTGGGAAAGTTTAATTTTTGATGGCGGTAATCCTAAAAAGGATAAGCTAGCTTTAAGGGTAGTCATTACTTTTGTAGCCCTAGCCTCAGGTGAGACAGTTACTCCGAAGTATAAATTGGATAGAGGGTCTTATGTCTTAGGTAATGCAGTTACAACAGTGGGGGAAACATCGGCGGAGGTTATGATAAATACCAGGTTTAAAGATATCGAGTTCGGCTTCAACTTTACTACCTCAACAACCTTTTTAAAGATCACGGGAATAGCTTTTTATTTTGATTCGCTAGAATCTGAGGAAAGGGACTGATGCGAAGAATTAGCCAAAGAGACTTATTACCAATAGCGGTTAAATCCAGAAATTTAGCTAATTTTAATTTTGGGAGCGAGGAGGGATCAGCTCAAGTAACCTTAGCAAATACCGAGCAGGTTATTATTACTAGTTCTATTAGTCAAGATCAAAAATATGAAATTTTTGGAAATAATTATATTGCTGTTTATATAGGAAGTATTGCGCCAGAGAATGAATTACCGGGTGGCTCAGCTGTTGACGAGAGTCAATGGCAGGTAATAGGACCGTTCTTTAGTCATTCTAGTTGGAATTCAAGCGGTTTTGCTCGTTATCTTGAATATTCAAAACTTTATATCCGTAATATCTCGGCTGGCTCACAACTAGTAATTTTTAAAAATAAATGGAGATATCTTTCTCCTCGAGAAAGTAGCACAGCATGAAACTTACTGCTTTTTTACATACAGATGGTAATATTTCTGTGGCTACTGAAGGAATTAAGATCTCCCGCGGGACGAATGATAAACCAGAGGAGATTGAAATCGAAAATAGTATACCTATAGATAAAATACAAATTAAAAAAAAGGGTAAAAAGTTAGAAATAACATCTAAATAAAAGTGTTATAATAAATTAAAGGATTTTACCTCACAGTGATGTGGGGTTTTTTTATAATTAAATGGACCATAATACTTTATTAGAAAAATTCCCAGGATATGCGGGCTGGGGACAAACAGAAGCATTAGCTGACTTTAAAGCCACTGGTGGTAGTGGAAAGAAAGCTCCTTCACCTGAAGATAGACAGCGACAGCTTATAGAGAGACAGAGAGCCGAACAAACAGCCTTTTATAATGACTATACCACCGGGCTTGAAGAGATTAGAACCAAGGCTAATGCTGATCTGGGCTTGCCAAAGCTTAGGCAAACAGTTCAAACAACAGGAGATGCCGCTAGATTCGCTTCCAGAGCCTTACAAGACCTACCGGGACAAATTACAGGGACAGGCAGGGCTGCTAGTGTTAATGCTAACCGTTTAGGTAGGGGAATTAGTAAAGGGATTGCTGATCTTCAACCTGGAATAGAAACAGCCAGGAGAGGGTTAGAAGATGCGATAGCTAATCAACAGTTTGGAGAAACAGAATATACCAGGAGGTTACAGGAATATGCTCAACCGTTGCAAATGAAAGCTGGTATGTTATCTGAAAGTTTAGGCAGAGAATTTAGTGGTTTTACTAATCAAATGCAAAATGAGTTGCAGCTTACTTTGCAAAAACTATCTAATAATCAAGCAGTTACTATGGCTGAGATAAACAGAGCTAATCAGTTGGCTGAGGCTGAGGCTGATCATCTAAGACGAAAGGATTTAATCTCTTATCAATCACAACAAGATATTTCAAAACAACAACAGTTAAAGAAGGCCACAGGGGCAGGGGCAGGGGCAAGTAATGCACTCAACTATCTTAATCGATCAGGAGGGGTGGAAGGTCAATCTTACGGTCCTACTAGTCCACAATCACCTAATACTAACTCTGGGTTTTTTACCGTTGGTCAACAGCCTGGTCAGACGACTTTTCCAAATGGAATGAATATTCCCCATATTCCCCCAAGATCAGCATCATTTTTAAATGGTTATGATTTTGGTAATCTTAAAATAAATTTAAATAATAAATAATATTATGAATCCGAACACCTTTAGTAATGTCAAAGGATTAAAATTAGATTTAGGTCCCACTCCTGGATCGATCCAGTTTGACGAAGAAACAAAACAACGCATCCAAGCTGCTCAAGCAGCAGGAGTTCCCGAAGAACAAATTCAACAAGAAGCTATCGCTTATCAAATGCGAAAAAGCCAAACGAGTCAAACAGCCCCTCAGGAGAAAAAGGGTTTTAGGGCTTCTGATCTGCTTCCTATAGCAGGGGGTATTATTGGTGGGGTAGGTGGATCTTTTATTGCTCCTGGGGCGGGAACTCTTATTGGAGGTGGTGCAGGATCAGCAGCAGGTGAGGCTCTACGACAAATGCTTGAGGGAGAAAAGGCTGATATCGGGAAAGTAGTAACAGAGGGAGCTTTAGGGGCTATTCCAGTAGGTAAGGTTTTAGGACCCGCAGGAAAATTAATAAGTAAAGTAGGTGTAAAAACAGCAGGGAAGGTTGCAGAAACAACCATCGCTAAAAGTGCAGTAGAGAAAGGATTATTAGAAAGAGGAGCAACTGCGCTAGATGAAGGAGTCCGTAAAATACGAGTTAGGCCAGCGGTTGGAGGAGCACAAAAAGAAAAAGCCATCAATGAAACATTAAATAGATTAGGCTTTAAAGATTCAGCCCAAAAACAATATGAAAATTTACAACCAGCAATGGATAAACTTGAAGGAGAAATACAGCAAATTATCAAAGCAAATCCAGAGGTTACGGTCTTAAAAGAAGATATTAAAAGTTCATTTTTAAATAAATTAGAAACTTCAACTAGATCAAAAGATTTAACTCAGACACAGGCTCAAACCGAAGTAACCGGATATTTGAATGATCTTATGAAAGCAAGCGGTGGTACTGGTAAATTTACTAATATAAATTTAGAAAGATTAAGACAACTCAAAAAGTTGGTTAATCAAGATTATGGACCAGTTAATGATATTTTAGAACGGGGTGGGGCATTAACTCCAAGACAAAAGGTAATTCATGTTTCCTGGTCAAGTTTGGATGATGCAGTTAAAACAGCTTCCCCTGAAATGAAAAAGGTATTAATGGATGAAAGCAATTTATATCAAGCAGCTTCGTCATTATCAGCAGCTAGATCTAATCCACCAACATTTAGAGTGGCAGGAACATCTATTCCGGCGTGGGCAACACAAAAGGGACTAAATGTATTATCAGGAGGATTAAGAACCCCTGGACGAGTAGGAGAAAAATTATCAGCTAATACGATGGCGAGTGAGGCATTAAGACAATCATTAGCGCAACCAGGGAAAAGAATAGGAGCTAATCTCCTAGGAATTGGGCAAAAAACGCCAGAAGAGTTATCACCAGAACAATCGTTATCAGAGTCTCTAACATCATCTCCAATGATACCACAGGCTCAACAAGCTGTCGATCAGGCTGTAACACAATCTTCTTATGTAACAGGCTATTCACCTGAAGAGTTATATTCTGCCTATTCTCGGGCTATATCGGCAGGGGATAAGGCATCTGCGACTCAACTAAGACAAATGTATACCGATGAAACTGCTTATCAAAAAACACAGGGCGGAGGAAATAAACCATTACCTGTAGCAGCCCAAACTCAAGTAAATCTAGCAAAATCAGGTGTTAGGGGACTTACTGTCGCAGAGCAAATTTATAATGATGACCCGGATATCCTTACTAAACAGTTAGTTCCAGGTCAATGGGTTTCTAGAAAATTTGATTCGGCAATGTTTAAAGCAGTTGAGGCATTACTTAGAGCAAGATCGGGTGCTGCCGTGCCAGAGACGGAAGTTAAACGATATCTAACTAAATATGGCCCAATATACGGTGATAGTCCTGATGTAGTAAAATTCAAATTTGAACAACTACAACAAGACTTTATGGATGTTTTAGAGGGATCAGGAAATACCGCCGGATCAACAGATATGTCACAAACATTAGCAGCTCAACAAGCGATAGGATTTTAAGGTATAATATAAATAATGGATAATCAGAATATGGGATCATTTATGGGAAATGCAGGAGGCGGTCAAGATGCCCTAAAGGCTGCTATGCAAAGACGCGGGATCGACATCGGAGTGTTAGACCAAATGGGCGGTGGATCAATTGCCGGTGGTCAAGTTCCACCTCAAATGCCCTCAGAATCAACAATGGCTCAAGCAGCTTTACCCCAAGACCCAGCAGCAGGGGTAACTCAACCAACAGCTAAAGAACCGGATAACGATGTAACTATTGCTGTCAAAGCTTTAGGCGGGCTGATAAAGTCAGATAGCGATCTTAAAAAGTCAGTGGTTCAAATGAGGTCAATGGGGGCAGTTTAAATGCCTGCAAATGCTACAAGTTACGCACAAACCACTCTTAATGCTACAGGCTACGCACAAACCACTCTTAATGCTACAGGCTACGCACAAACCACTCTTAATGCTTCTAACTATGATGGTCAATTAGATAACGGGGTTGAACCATCTCTCCGTTTACTTCAAGATGGTGTTTCATTCCGTTTACTACAAAATGGATTAGATAAACGGCTATTAGAAGATGTCGGTTTTTCACCACCAGCTACAGCTTATACCTCGGATACTACAAACGCTACTAATTACGCAATTCCAACTGCTTCATGAAGTGATATAATATTTCAACAGGGAACTTACCTCGCTTAACAGGCGGGGTTTTTTTATATATATGCCAAATTCAACAATAGCATCGCTTACAGCTATTACTACACCAGCAGCAGGAGATATTTTAGAGATTGTGTCAGTGGCAGACCTCACCGATTCGGCTAGTGGTTCATCCCGTAGGATAACCAGAGCGAACTTAGTGTCCGGTTTAGCTGCCTCAGGAGCCAATTCGGATATACTTTCTCTTTCAGGCTTAACCACTGCTTTATCTGTGGCACAAGGCGGGACTGCCTCAACTACCGCCTCGGGTGCTAGAACAGCCCTAGGGCTTGTTATAGGTACTAATGTCCAGGCTTGGGATGCACAGCTAGATGAGTTGGCCTTAAAGGTTATTCCGGCAGGAACCCTAGCAGATATTTCAACCGCTCAAATCCTGACTAATAAAACCGCGATCGCTACGACGAACGATATCGCCGCCAAATCACTGCATTCAGCTACCACGGTGGTTGATGTTTCCGCCGCCACTGCACCATCCAGTGGGCAAGTTCTGACCGCCACTAGCTCCACGGCAGCCACTTGGCAAGCCCCAGCTTCAACCGCCCCGTTACGTTGTCGCGTCTATAAGAGTGCAAATCAGTCAATTAACAACACGACTGATACCCTTTTGACATGGAATGCAGAGACCTTCGACAATAACACTATGCACGACAACAGCACTGAAAATTCACGAATTACCGCTACAACTGCGGGGGTGTATCTGTTCAAAGCACAAGTTGCATTCGCTTCGAATGCGACGGGGCTGCGTCAGTGTCATTTCCGAAAGAATGGAACAGACGCATTAGCATACGTTCAACTTCCAGCAGCAAACGGTGATCGAACAACCATACAGGTTGCCACTATCGTTGAATTGTCCGCTACTGACTATGTTGATGTTGTGGCAGGTCAAAATTCGGGTGGCGCACTAAATATTGAAGGAGCCGCCTCTGATGCATATTATGCTAGTCACTATGAAGCTATTAGGATCGGGTCTTTGACTTAACAACATATGTCCTATGACAAATCAACCGAAAACCAACATCGATATTATCGCCAATGACCTGAGTTATATCCGCCGTGATTTAAACGAAATCAAGCATAAACTTGAAAATGAATATGTCACCAGAGACTCATTTGAACCGATTAAACGAGTAGTTTATGGATTGGTTAGCCTAATTCTAACCGGATTTGGATTGGCTATAGTAGCTCTAGTCATCAATAAACAACTATGAAACGAACCCTCGTCAACATCGTCTCGTATAGTTCGATTCTCATGGCCTTCATCGCCCTAATATACGTGGCATACCTACTCTTCATCCCACCTCAAATCAATATCGCCAATGTCCAACCATACAGGATCCTTAATCCTCAAGTTCACGCTGGAGAAGTCGTATACTATCAAGCCAATCTTTGTAAGTATGCCGATGTTTCCGCCACCATCAATCGTCGTCTCGCCGGTTCGTATTCGTATAACCTGCCTGACACCATCAGCAACATCAAGAATGGTTGCCGCATCATCAACGTTGGAGTGGTAATACCAGAGTATGTATTGCCGGGACCCTACAGCCTTGAGCTCGATCTACAGTATAAAGTGAATTTCTTACGCACTGCCTCCTATAACTACACCACCGAACAGTTTGAAGTCTTACCAAAGCCTTAGACAATCAATGGTATAATCAATAAGATTTAATAATATGTACACCTTAAGTGACCTATTTATCGGTGAATACCCAGTCTCCCAGAAATACGGCGTCAATGCCGCTTACTACAAACAATTCGGATTAGCAGGCCATGAGGGTGTGGATTTCGCCACTCCTGTTGGTGTCCAAGTCGTTGCACCATTCGACGGGGTAATCCTTCGCGATATGGATTCCATCGCCAAGGACTATGGCCGCTTTGTAGTACTGTGGGACCCAATCCAGAAATGTGCCGTCTGGTACTGCCACCTCGATAGTAACTCAGTCTCGTATGGCGACAAGATCAAACGCGGACAAGTGATCGGACGTACCGGCAACACCGGCAACTCCACCGGCCCTCATTTGCATGTCAATTTCGTCGAGACCGACGCCTTAGGCAACCGCCTCAATCTCAGTAACGGCTTCCAAGGTTTCTTAAATATCCATAATTCTAAGCTGGTGAAATGGCAGACCACCGAAGTGGTGATTCCTACGCCAACTCCTCCTCCCTCACTAACCCCCGTCATTAATGACCAAACGATCATCGCTATTGGGGGTTCGTTCGGAGACATGCAGGTCGGGGCTATTCGTTCCAAGATGTTCGATGATGCTGTAATTATTGCACAGGACTTCGACACAATCCGCATTCTTAGACGAGACATTGACACCTTAAAAGACACCAACACAAGCCTTAGAAATGACCTAAATACGGCTCAGGATACCAACGCTGGTATCTTCATTACTCCCATGGGTAAATTGTTCGCTTCACTTGCTAAACAGTTTGGATAAATGACAGATCAACTCGCCATCGTCATGGAGCGACTTGAAACGCTTCAGAAGTCAATCAATCGGATAGATAAAGACCTTGAGGCCGACCGTAAAGATGTCCAAGAGACACGTATTCGTCTAGGAGCAATGGAGGGTGAGGTAGCGCAACTCTCTGAGCTGGTTCGCAAGCTACCGAGCAAAGTAGGTGATCGGGTTGATGACGCGTTAGAGCCGATTACCGATGTTCTTGATCAGGTAGAAAAGAAACCCTTTTGGGTGAAAATGACAGGGAGGTGATTTAATCATGGGTTTAAAAATATTCTATGGAGGACTAACATTGCTAATGACTAACGAAGTATTCAAAGTTGTACCTACTGGAGCTATCGTTGGTGCTATTTTAATGATTGTTGGGTATGTGCTATATTTATTTGATAAGTGAAGCTATGAAAAAGAAGAAGTCAATCAAAAATAATATGAACAAAGCCGAATGGAAACAATGGGTGCATAATTTGTTCAAGTTCTCACGACCCACTCTGGTGCTAGCAGTACTAGCCCTCTATAACGCCACTCTGGGTGGTGAGATGTTTCCAACCAAAGCCACTTGGCTGCTAGTAGTCGGGTCAGTTTATCAAGCACTCCTAGCCTCTTTACTCGATCTTAACGACAAGTACCGCAAGGAGAATTTTAAATGACCGTGACGGTAGGGATAATCTCTTGAAACAGATTGAATGCCGCACCTGTGATCTGTGTCCACGGACCCGCTGCGTTGACGTAGCGTTTGGCTCAGGTCGACTTATGCGTGGCGTTGGTATCGAACCAGGCCGATTCCGAGTAGAGACGTGGCTCAAGAACAAGATCGAAGAGTGTCCACTACGACCCAATATCCTAGCAGAACGAGTCAAGGAAGGATTAGTGATAGTAGAAAAAATAGTTATCACTCAACAACAAGCCTAACCCATCCCGAAAATATGAAAGAAGCTCAACCACTACCACAATCCTGTTATAGCTGTCCTGATCGTTACTGCCTTGAACGAGGCGAAGGCTACCCTGGTCGGTTCATGTTCGTCCAGTCTATGGAAGAATTTCCCCGTCTCAAAATTATTTACTTAAAAGAAGACTTGAACAGATGTATTATCCGTACCTTGACCATCCAGCGGTCGATGGAAGAGCTAGTTACTGCTCAACAACAAGCTAAACAACCTATTCCGAAGGTATAACAAAATGCGATATATCAGTGCCTAAGTATCATTTTAAATGATATATCTTTTCTAACCGCTCGTAAGTACTAAATCGTTTATTGCAACTCAAGCACTCGCGTCTACGGTAGGAACGGTCGGGATAGTGCCTCACCCCTATCACCTTATTTTGTGATGATTGGCAATATGGACACGTCATAGTTGTTCTTTAATTATTACAGCTAGATGGGTGTGAAAGATATTTTTAATTGATTGTTGTTTAGGGTAATGATTCTTCGTTACGTCATAACCGTTATTTACTAGCTGGTTAAAGATAATATCCAAGTATTCGTCTATCTCGATGCTTGTAGCTTCCATTAGATTTACAAACCCACTCTTTGGCACTAGTAAGTGATGTACGCTATACAATTTGTCATGAGGATAGGCGTTGTCGATTAGCTTCCAATACCTCCATTGTCGGAGTGCTGGTTCGTCAGTGAGCGGCTTGGTCCGTCCCGCTTTAATGTCGGCTTGGTATCTAGCTTCAGTAGCAGGAAGTCGGAAAGTCATGATTTAAGGGCGGCTATATTCTTTTCACGGTTCTTACGGGCTTTATCTATAAATGCTTGAGCTTCAGTGGCCAGCATTCCCTCTTTAACAAGTTGGACATAGCGTTGGGTGTCTTGGCAAGCAGGACAGGGGTTAGTATCTGTGCAATTCTTTTGATGAGGCTTGGGCATAGAGAACAAAACCGTTATAACAGTATTATCTCACTACAGGTAGTCATTGTGAAGATATCAACTTAGTCTCGGGAGTCGCCCCAAGCAGTGAATAGGGCCGAATTAGATGTCGAGACGACAATACCACGGCTGGAAACCTTGATGGTCGTACAAGAACTTTGCGTACCTAGTTGATAACTCAAAATCGTGAGCGCCTACTTCCCACTTCACCCCATACATTTTTTCAAATCGGTCGGCGTGTACTGAATTTATTTGCCATAATCCGCGGTCGGTTGAGCCATTGGTGTTGCGGTCATTGACGGCCATATTGGACAGACCTGACTCACACCGGGCGATTTTCTCGGCCATCTCCCATTGGTCTTCGGGGAAGTATTTGTGAATGTAGTAGATGCTAAGTTGTTTGATCGTCTCACTAGCAACAGTACCGGTCTTATGGTCTAGTCGGTCTTGAAGGATTTGGTTCTGTTCTAAGAGTGCTTGTTTATCAGCAAAAACGGCTTGTGTTTCGGCTTGCGATTGCTCGGCTGATGCTTCGGAAGCCTGAGCGGTGAGATTTGCTTTATCCGCCTTTGTGAAGCCGATGCCGATGGCAAAGGTGATAGCGATACAGGTTAAAAGACCGAGAAGACTTGGCCAGTGGATACCACTATGGTGGTGCTTGGTACGGTAATATCCTTGATAGTGGCGGGAACGGAAGCTCATTATTAGAATTCGCCTGAATCTCTCCAGTAGAGCCTTTCCGCAGTCGTAAAGACTGCCATAAACAATATTCCCAAGAAGATTGCTGGTGAAGCTAGTAGTAATAAACAGATAACGATAATTCGGCTTTTATCTTTCATAGTTAGTCCTCTACTTGAAATCCTAGCGCAGCTAAAAAGTCTGTCACCTGGCTCTTTTTCAATTTAGATGTTCCACCTTTTCCGTAAAACTTAGCATTTTGTAACCCTGCTCCACTCAGGTTTGCTCCATACAGGTTTGCTCTACACAGGTCTGCTCCATACAGGTTTGCTCCACTCAGGTCTGCTCCACTCAGGTTTGCTCCACACAGGTCTGCTCTACTCAGGTCTGCTCCACTCAGGTTTGCTGCATACAGGTTTGCTCCACTCAGATTTGCTCCACTCAGATCTACTCCACTCAGGTTTACTCCACTCAGATTTACTGCATACAGGTTTGCTCCACTCAGGTTTGCTCCATACAGATTTGCTCCATACAGCGCAGCCTCAATGACGGCATCTCGAAGATCAGCGCAATTAGAAACATAGATTTCACTGTCGTTAAACCTGTGTTTAATAACATAACCTTTAGCTTCTACATTTTTATCAGCTACATATTTTTGCAATTCTTCAATCTTTTGTAGTGCTTCCTCTTTTGTCATTTTGTCTGTCATATATTTCTTTCTGCCTTTCGGCTAGTTACTCCTTTTTTAGTTCTTTCTCTTTAATTGGATAACTTATCTCCTTCAAAACCTTCATACCAATAATATCGTTCTCCCAGTCTTGCCCTAAAACATCCTCAGGGGCTTCACCAAAAATGCTTATAAAGTCTTTTCTGGTCATCTGTTCTGTTTTGTCTGTCATAGGTTAGTTTTTTCTTCTAAGTCTTTAATCTTTGCTTTTAATTCAGTCCTAAATTTGTTTCTAATTTCCACGATAAATGCCTCCTGCTTACTCATTCTTCCACTATTCATTGAACTTTGTGAAATTGCCATTTCATCTTCTCCAATCAACCCCCTCACCCTCGCTCTTTCTTCTGCTACTGCTTGGTGGATTGAGTCGGCGAGGAAGGATTTGATAGCAACATTTTCTGCATTTATATCTGGCAAATCTTCACAAATACATAATGCTGATGATGTCCTTTCGTGAGCAGAACACTCAACAGGCGGAAATTTTTCATCAAACTCCTCTAATATTTTATCTGTATGAATCATAGGCTCATCTCCACACCCAACTTTCCCAGAACATTTACAACAAATAGACTTGCCCCCGATGTTGTGCTTATTACAGACACTATGTGTGCCTTCTTCTCCGTGATTGAATGGTTTTGTGTCTGTCATAGTTGTTTCATAAGGTTTAACCTGCATTAAAACTTTCCAAAATAATACCCATTTTTGTATTATCTACTTCATTAATTTCGTAACCACCAGAC
>ENA-ORBV01003095-ORBV01003095.1-microbial-mat-metagenome-genome-assembly--contig:-NODE-3095-length-33939-cov-6.021794_pt1 | contig 33939 bp, 15 predicted proteins | sample MGYA00237777_ERZ505514 | MGnify/ENA primary metagenome ERZ505514 (study PRJEB26160, sample SAMN06269048) | microbial mat metagenome | isolation source: Oligotrophic lake microbial mat | place... | reverse complement strand
ATCCAAGGCATGACCATTCAACAACTGCAATGCCGTGGGCCGGTTGTTTGGTTGTTGTGAACGTGACTTGTGGTGGTGCTTGTCATTGTCACGGTCCTCCTCCTCCTCCTCGATATCATGATCATGATGGGTCGTTTCGGGATCCGAAGAATAATCCGTGACACAAAAATCTTGTTCCTTGGTCTGTAATTTTTGCTGCTGCTGCTGCAATTTTCGTTGTCGTTTCCGTGCCATGGCATTGCCAGTAATAGTACTGCGTGCCGCCAATTTGGCCGTGGTGACAGCCGATCGTACATAATTATCTCGTCGTTGTCGGGCACGGGCTTCGTCGTCCTTTTCCTCCTGCTGCTTATTCTTGGCAGTCATAGTCGTAGTATCCGCCATAGTCTTGGAAGGATGGATTTTATTCCGCCACATGTCCAATTCTTTTTCTAATAAATGGCGTGCTTGTTTTGCGGTGTCTTTGGTTTTGACAATGTCTTCTTGTTTTTGGGTCACTTCGGGAGGAACCCATGCATTCCACCAATCATCTACCTCGACGACTGCGTCCCTTTTGGTAGTGTCATTATTGTTGTCATTGTTATCAGCAGCAGTATTGTGCAACAAGTCCCGCTGTTCACAATATTTGAGCCACGCCATGGCACTGCACGCCAACGATAACGATTTTCCAGTCCCTGTAGGAGATTCCAACATCATGACGGCTGCACGGTGACGACGACCACGGCGTTGGCTACTAGTTTTACTACATGTCGTAGGAACAACTTGCCGCGGCGATTCTTCCTGCCGCTCTGGATGGTCCTCGCGCAAATCTGCCTCTTCTTTTTGTTGCAAACACTGCAACAGAGTATCCATCAAGGCAACCTGCTGTGGGTACGGCGTAGGATAAGGAAAAGGAACCGTGGATCCTCTTGGAAATTCAAGCGTGTCATTGTTGTCAGAGGAAGATGCTGTCGCCATGGCGGGATATTTATTGTTATAATTATGATTTATAGTATAGTAAAAGTTATCATTTAGTATATCTGGAGAGTTATTACAGTAGCTAGCTAGAGCTACTTGGTATAATAGTGCGGTATGGTACTTAACTGTAGAATCAATATTCATTGATTTGATTAGGTGCGAATATAACTGAACTAAATCGACTTCACTATGGTATGTTTTTGTGTTGAAAGTTTTTCATGCCAATGCAACGGCAAAAATGGCGCGAAGGGATGAAGGCAAATGCGCGACGATTAATTTTGACCACTCGATTTTGACTATTTAGATTTTCCTTTGTGTGGACCGACAATCTGACAATCCAAATAAACGGACTTCCCAAACTTTCAAGCTCACGAGTTAGTAATGTGAAAGCTAGCCAACCAAGGGAATTGGAATGCCCACTAGCTACATTTAACTATTATCATACCGAATGAATGCCAGAAGACACGTTGGTAGAAATGCCAAGACTACTACAGCGTTAACATCAGTCACTGGACAAAGTGGTGCCAAAGGACCGCCTAAGCTTGTAGGACCGCCCAAGTTTGTGATAGATTCTTCTATGGGTCACTAGACTACTTCCGTATGAAGCCAAGAACTTCCTAAACCTTTTTTGAAAAGGATGTTGCTAATTTACTACGAGCCAAAAAAAACATAACATGAACATTACTAATACCCTACCAAGAGAAAGCACCATCGACAATGCTTAGCTTTTGAATCAAAATATCTCCTGTGACGTAACCACAGTCCCTTCCTTCCAGTGTTGACGAGGCTGGTTATGCAAATACGTTTTTCATGAAGGATCCAGCCGCATTTTTGATATTGGTATCTTTAGGATGAGATTCCAAGGAGGCACCTACGGCAGCGACGGCTCCGAACTGCATTATGGTAGTGACAAAGGATTGCTCTCGTGCCAGGTTCAGGAGCAACGTACAACCACCCAACTGAATCTTAGCCTCTTTGGGGAATCGCTTCATGGAATCGACGACCATCGATACTCCATTCAATTTGTGGACAAACAAAGTGGACATTTCCAAGGAAACATCATCGACAGCGTCATCACCAGCATGGTCCTTCTCTCCTTGTCCATCTGCACACAACATATTCACAAGAGCACCAAGCGCATGACATTGTACGTCCTTGGACTCTGGGTACCTTGTCATGGCCACAACGACGGATTCCACTCCTCCAATCATGGCGAGACTTTTTTTGGCGAGTGGCATTTCCGTGGTCAAACTGGTCATGCAACGACATCCTCCCGATTGAATGACTTTGTTATTCCGCCATTGTCGCATCACCATGACAATCACGGCATGACCACCGGCACGATAGGCTTCCTCACGGATCGTGGCCGATTTGCGACATTTTCGGGCCAATCGATCCATGGCTTCCTCGACCATTTTGCCATTGTTACTTAAAACGTCTTCCAATAAGAGTTTGGGAATGGCTTCCAAGGGAGCATACACGGGTTCGAGCTGTACTTCCACGTAGTGAGGAGCGGCGGAGGAGGCCGATTTGGACAATTCTAATGTCTTTTTCTGGCTGCTGTTTTTGCTGGACTGCGTCGGAGATGGTTGCAGATTTTCTTGTTGTGGGTCCTCGGGTTGTTGGCGCTTTTCTTTTTCGGCTTGTTCTTGTAGCAGCTGATCCAGTAGCATTTTCTGCATGACTTGTTTTGGTGTTAACCCTTGTTGTATGGGTTGCCTGTCATCCGTGTCGTCCTCCATATCCGATTGCGAAGACGTCAAATGACTCGATTCCGTTGACTTTTTTTGTTCGCATTCCGTCGTAATGCTAGTGACAAAGGTTAACGATTTGGAATCCTCGTCATTATAGGTGGACGAAACAGATTCACTACCACTTCCTCTCATCACAATCGATCGAATCATCTTGCCGGCCCTGGACATGGAACCATTGGGGCGAGGGGGGAGGGACAAGGAAGCATTATTGTTAGGAGCCACCGGAGCCATTGTGTTCGGAATCGTTTCTATCTGTTATAACTGTATCCAATTTTCAGAGTAGAATCAGATCTTGATGTATCTATTGCTATGTTGTAGCTCAGCTTGAAAACACACTAAAGTTAGCTTCTACGGTACAAGGGCAACCTATTGTTGGAACACACAGACTTGTTATCAGTCACGATATGAAATTGTAATCGACCTTCGCTGGCGGCAGATCAAAAACGAGAAGCGTCGCTGAAGTAGCGAAGCTCCCCTCGCGCTCGATGGTATGGTAATTATGCTGGACGACGGGCGGTGACAAACCTTAGATAAACTTACTTTTTACAATCGTTTTTTTGCATAAATACTTACTACTGTACTTCGAAGTGCTGTAGCTCTAGCTAGATAGCTAGTCTAGCTAGCTAGTAGTCTAGCTAGCCAGTCTAGCTAGTCTAGCTAGCTAGTTGCCTGGGGACTCTCATGCAAGACTACACCACCGCTCCACCACCTATTCACAAATAGCTTGGCTACTGATATTAAATTGACACAGCAGCTAGACTAGATCCTAGTAGCTAATGGTGGTACTAGATGGCTTGGAAGTCGCTGATATGTTGAAAAATATGCAAGGGAAGAAATAGCAGGCTACCCCACTAGCTAGACACCAAACCTGTGCTTGCCAAGAGTTCAAACCCGTGGAAACTTCCCTCTGGCCCGTATGTGCTATACTTTTTGACTACAAGTGCTCTTCTATTAAAAAACAGGCGGCTTTTAATAGGAACAATATTGGAGGAAATATCTACGCCTTGAAACGAAACTTCCAACCTAGATGAATTATTCCTTTTCTGATGCACCGACAGCTGCCATTCTCAATACCTATGCTGCATTATAACCTATGTCACTACTAGTGTTACATTATACATCGCCTATCCACCTCTTATGACTTTTTGAAAAAAGACGAGAGCATGATAATGAGACAATCCGTCACACTTCCATTGTGTTTGCACTCACTATCTATCTACCAATGCATTTCGTCTGCATCGCTCTATCGTCCTACTTACTTACTTCTCGCACTCCATGTCATGATCCTCTCCAACTGCCACTACAGTACAGTATAGTACAGTAGTACTGCAGAATCGTGAAATAACGACATGTTAGTTACGAAAACATGACTTTCAAAAATTTGGAGGCATATTGTCGAATCAACTCATGGTCCGAATACAATTCCAAGGATCCTCCCGTGGCCGTAATGGCCCCCGATTTCATGAGGGGCAACCGAAATTCGGGATGCGTGGCCAAATTTTGAAACAAACCATTCCCCCACAATTGAATTTTGACTTCTTCGGGAAATTCTTGCATGGCCTTGACCACCAAGGCAATCCCATCATAGTCGTTCACAAATCGCGTGGCCATGTTTGTCAAAATATGAGAGCCTTCGTCTTCGTGTCCCGACAATAAATTCATGACAGCTCCGCATCCACTTCGTTGCACGCGTTGCGAGGTGGGAAACGATCGCATGGCCGTCACGACGGCCTCGAGGCCACCAACAATGGCAAACGACTCTTTAGCATGTGCATTGGTACACGTCATATTTTGAATGCAACGACACGAGGACGTTTGAATGGATTCGTTGGCGACCCACTTTTTCATGGTCACCACCAAGACGGTGTGTCCTCCCGCTTGGTAAGATTCGATGCGTTTGTCCGAGGACAATCGAAACATATCCGCCAAATATTCCACGGCACTTTCCACCGTCGCTGCTTTTTCATTGACCATGCCTTCAAATAAGAGTTTGGGAATAATGGACAAGTGCGCGACGGCAGGATCCATGTCCATGCTGCTAGTAGAAAAGTTTACATCGTGTTCGGCTTTCTTTTCAATCTTCGTCACTGTACTAGTAGGAGGCACACCAGCGTCATGCTTGCTCTTTTTTCTTTTGTTGTCGTCTTTTTGCTTGTCCTTGTCTTTGCTGTGTTTCGACCACGACGATCCCGACGAACTGTGCAATAATTTGAGTCTCGCCATGGCGCTCTGGACTACTTGCTTTCTAAATTTCTCAGTTCTTTGCTAGCTAGTAGTAGTATCTGCAACTACTTGTCTTCTCTGATGCTCTTTATGCAGAAGCAAGTTAGTATAGTACTGGGAGTAACTAGTGGGCAAATAAGGATCAGATCATCGATCATCGGATACTGCATTGATTCGTTTGAAGATTTTAGGCTGAATTGTGTCGGAAGCAGAATTGGTCTTTTTCACGCCAACATCGCTAACACGCCGGGGGAGTTATCTAGCTTGTCACACTTATCTTTAATTTTTCAGAAAGGAACCGTAACCCTAACTTTCAGGTTCAATACAAGACCAGACAACGTCATCATCAGTGAGTGGTGATGTCGATATCCCTCACCCGGAACTATTACTGCCGTGACCGGCAACAAGTTCGTTTGCAAGAGATCTTGCAGTCAAGTGCAACACAATCATCGAGTTACGCCAGATGATGGACAACAAAAATACAATAACATCACCCACCCTCCTCGTTTCCTGCACATTTGTTTACAGCTTGCAATCCAAATTTCTCTCAAGTAACCTGGATGGCAAACGCACCCGAGTAATTTATCTCAGACATCTTTGAGCTCAACATTTTGCTGCTCCTGGTTGGCGCGGGACTAAGCCATAAGAATTCATATTAGCCTTCGCTGCCACTAACAAGATAATCAGTCCGCGATAGAAAAGCAGTTGAGATATACAGTACAACAAAAAAGTTTGCACATCCTTTGGTGATATCTATTCTAGCTTTTTGGATCCCAAGAAAGCTTATCCTTATTATCGGTGGTTATCCATCTCCATAATATCATTGAGTGACTGAGACGTGCCGCACACAACAAAAAGTCATTCCTAAAATGTCGCCATCCAAGAAAAGTACCATGACAGTCATGGCGCTGACTGCTGCACTATGGTGTCCTCTGTTGCTTCCGGCAACAGCTCATAAATGGGGCATTCCTATGATACCAAAAAGAAGTAGTCATAATAAGAGAAAGAGCTTGCAGCCAAGAGCGTCTTCCATATTATCACTGCAAAAAGCCAGAGGTGGATCCGTCGAAGAAGCTACAAATGCTATCGTTGAAACCGAAAATAATAACAAAAAATCCAATTCCAAAGAGCCAAAGAACGACCCAAAACAACAAGACGCAAGAAAAGGCCCTTTTGTGTTTTCCATTTACCAACCGGGCGATGGCAGTGACAATGACCCCGACAAAATACCGGAACGCTACCTGAGCATGCACAAAGGAAATCGAGAAGCCGCCAAAGCTTCCTTGAAAAATACCATTGAATGGCGTACCCAGCATGACGTCGACACTATCCTCCAACGTCCCAATCCCATTTTTGATATTTGCAAAACCATTACACCCCACAGTTTTTTGGGGCGGGATGCGACGGGTCATATTGTCTTTTTTCAACGACCCGCGGTCGATTCGGGAGAGCATTTGAATTATGCCAAGAAAAATAACATGTCCAATGATGGTACGTTTGTTTAGGTTCCCATGATTCTCTGTGTGTTTGGTGCTCTATCTTGATTTATTTGTTTGTATTTTCTTGCGAGGAAAAAGAGCAAAGCCATTTTTTTCTCGGGCCTTGTGGGAGCGAAAGGATCCAGCGATGGATGCTCCACCGAATTGGTATTGAATCATGGTCATGGAATCTCCCTCTAACAAAACCTTTTACTGCTTTTGCAGATTTGGTCATGCATTATGTTTACGTCTTGGAATATTGTTGGCAAATATTGGACCCACCTAAAAACTTGGATGAGAATGGCAGTGAAATTGAAAACAACACCATGACGTCGATCCTTGATTTGACGGGATTGGATTTGTCCATTTTGCGGCATCGAGAATTGATTGGCTTTGTCCGGCAGTTTTTACAAATGATGAGCGCCCATTATCCTCAACGATCGTACAAAACGTTGTTGTTGAATGCACCCTCTTGGTTTGGAATGTTGTACAAACTCATTTCGCCCATGCTACGTGAAAGTACTCGGGCCAAGGTAGAGATTCTCAGTCACGGGGAGCATCAGGTCCAAGTATTGCGAGAAATATTGGGGGACGAATGCTTGCAGTACTTGCCTCCGGAACTATTGGAAACGGGTAAAAGGAGGGACAAAGCACACCATGATCCACTCCCAGAATCTCCCATGGAAAAGCAGCTTCGTGACTTTTGCTTGGCAAGACTGGAAGAGGCCAATGTGAAAATGAATCCCTTAATCAGATAATACTAGCTACATACATACACTTATTCATGTTTCACACGAGTGACTTCTACCATGAAACACTGCAAATACTTCACATTTTATCTATCGATCTATCTCTCATCAGACGTTTCTAGCCCTTTGGCACTGTTGTAGTGGGCCTATGGATTGGGTTACCATCTGAAAGGTACGCACGGTACGACCACAATCCATGAACAAGGTTTTTAGGTAGCGGGGAAGCTTTTCAGCAGCTGCTATTGCGCTGGGCAATAGACCTCGCCCAAGGGAGCATGACTTCATTCCACAACGTGTGTTGAGACGATGATGTGAACTGAGTCAAAATCATGTGTTGCAAGTAGCTACTATGCAACACAAATTCTCCCTTGGGAGAAGCAAATTCCTTGGAGTAGGACATGCGCATACGAGTCTCGAGTGGGGTAGCTAATTTTTCCTGCAAGGAGGGCATGCTGCGCATACGCGTCTCGAAGCGTCCCGAATACGCAACCAAAAGAGCAGCCGTCTGATACACGCACCGGACCAAAGGATCGTTAGTAGCCTCGAGCTTGAATAGCGGCAATAAAGGTCGAAAATAATCGGAGAAGCCTGCCTTGTCGCTCTTTTCATGAAACGTAAGAGCTTTGTCAGCTCCATTCAAAACGGCGGCAGCCGTGTCTGGGTGAGACAAGCATACCACAAGCTGATGCCAGAGCCTGACACAGTGCACAAGCAGTTTTGTGGGAGGGACTCTAGTAGATACAACTTGTTGCATGAGGACCACACAGAGCTGTAAATGTTCGTTCCACAAGTGTTCGAAGTACGAAGCGCTTCGTTCGGGGTTGTAGTGCGCCCCCGCCACCGTCCTATCATATGTTTCCTCGCTTATCAACACAACATTCTCTGAATCAGCCGTAGCTGTACCCGTATGGAACGTTTTGGACACCGCAATGGCACTGCAATTCTTGTCATTCCCCTCCTCCTTCTTGCCTTCGTCGTCACCCGAAAACTCTTGTAAAATGCCCAAGATGGCTTCACACGATGGAAGGAACCAGTCCGAATTCGACCCTCGACGCTTGTCATGACAGTCTCTCATGTACTGTCCATTTGGAAAATTTTGAAGCATGAATTTATCGCTCAGTAAGAGAGGCCGAATGAGATTTTGAATGAGTGATCGGATGTCGTCTTCCGGGTCCGTTTGAAAAGACAAAGCCACCAAGGGTTTGGTTGGTTCGTATACATCCGGGCCCGGTGCAACACACAAAGCTCGCAAGAGTTTTCGATCGTCCCGCAGCAAGCGCTGTAAAATAGACACGTAAAGGGGTTTGTTGAAGATGGAGTCACGCTTTGCTTCTAGAATGTGAAGAATATGCAAGGCTTCGATGGAGGCGCCCGCAGCGTTGTCATTGGCAAAGATTGGACGATGGTTTTCACGGCACGATTCGACCATGTTGTCCATCGACGCGAGGTCCGCTTCGGCTTGCATGTAGACATCCAAAGACTCTTTTCATTTCTTCCGAGATTGGGTTGCTGTCAAAGTTGACCATGCTTTCTCTGTGTGACCATACCTTTGGAACTGACAGGGCTGACACAACTTTTAAACCTCCACTTGCAGTTCAATGAGCACACTGGAACGATTCCGAGCGAGATTGGCTTGCTGTCAAAGTTGACCATGCTTTCTCTATATGACAATCTTTTAACAGGCGGTATACCGTCAGAGATCGGGTGGCTGACAGACATGGCCATGTTTAACCCCTCTGTGAATCAACTTACAGGAAGGCTCCCTTCCGAACTGGGGCTGCTGAAAAATCTTTACTATTTTGCCTCTTATGAGAACCAACACTCAGGAGCATTGCCTCCTGAAATGGGAGGGATGGCCAAGATGACGTCGCTTGTTTTATATACTAACAAATTGACTGGAACCATGCCTTCCGAATTTGGCTTGCTGACGAGCTTGAATTTTATTTCCATCAGTGGTAATCGGATGACAGGAAGCATCCCAAGCGAAGTTTGCGCGCTCCAATGGTCGTATCTAGAGATTGATTTGGGGAAAGTGACCTGTCCAGCTGAATGCACCTGCTATTAAATCATTTGGCAATGGCTCTACAAGTACAAGCGTCGATGGGCTGCTTTTCATGAGATGAGTACATAAGGTGCGTCTCCACTGACAACAGTGGGGTGTGTAGGTATTTCCTAAAACGTACTGTCAAAGTTCTTATTAGAGTTAGAGCCAGCTTCCACTACTCTCTCACGCCTACAAGGACATGTACAGCAGCTCGCCTTTCGCTCTGTCCGGCTCGGCTGGCTGTATTGGAATTGTTTGAGCATTACGCAGTTCGTCTCTTGTGCTACTGTAGTAGCTAGAGTCTCGCAAACTCATAGTTCGCCTGACGGCACGACGCACGTGCCACAACACACGCTTGTGCTACAGAATGGGGGCTTCTGTTTTTAGCATGCATAGGAATTATACTTTCACGTGCCATCCGAGCGAGACCATCCCTTGCCGTCCTCGTTTTGGTAGTGAACTAAACTGCCACCAGTAACTATCCGATGACACATAGCTACTGCTCTACAACTAATAGCTAGCTAGCTAGCTAGTAGCTAGTTAGATCAATGCTGGCAAGTCTTGGCGGGTGTGATGGCACTCGTAAAACATAAATCTAGCTAGCTAGCTACTAGCTAGCTAGCTAGCTACAGAAGATCAGTGATCGAGTTGAACATGAACAAGCCATCTGTCAGTGAGTGGATCTTTGCGAAAGAAGTGATGTTATTTTTATGGTACGAACCAGCAGCTGGTGGTTCCGGATATTGTCACATGCGAACGAACTCAGGCCAAAAGGAGGAAGGAGAGTGGCGTAGTTGACACGTGCTAATCGGTGAAAGGCGCAAGAAGCTTTACCCCATATCCCTCAATCGCCGAACCCACCCTCATTTTTTCGAAAGCTCATTTTTCTTTGGAGATTCCCAAATTGCAGACTCTACGTATTTGTATGCCTGCAACAACATTGTTGGCATCGATCGGTATGGGAGAAAGTTCTTTGTGCTTGTCAAGCAGCAGCAGAAGTGAGCGTGTCACATTAATTTGAGAATTCAAACAAAAATAATAAATAACAGGCAATCAAAAACCTAATTACGAATAATCAATAGATATATTATACCTCAAGATGACGCTAGCTTTCAAAATCTTTCTCTTGTTGGTATGGATCTTGCCGTCCGTGGCCGTGGTGGCGAGGGTGCCCGTCCCTACGGCCAACACGGACAAACCGGTCGCCGAAGTCAACGACTCTGTCGAGATGGCCGAAATTATCAACTCGGTCGGATATCTTCGTGGCCGTCGTCGACTGGATGCAGATGATTGTACTAAGCAGCGTCGTGGACTGGATTACATTAAAACTTCATTTTTTTGTTTTTCAGCAAGCGATACGGTCGAAGTCCAAGACAAGGGCACGGTGACCATGAAGGACTTGAAGGTGGGCGATATGGTTCGTACAGGTAAGAATCAGCGTCGTCGCCTGGATGAAGGCGACGACGGCATTTGGGGGGATATTCCCATTACTGTTGACATTGGTTTTGAATGTTTTTCTGCCATCGACACAGTAGAAGTCCAAGACAAGGGCATGGTCACCATGAAGGACTTGCAGGTCGGTGATGTGGTTCGTACCGGCAAGTACAAGTATCAGCCCGTCTACGCGTTTACGCATCGCTTGGAGGAAGAGCCCACGTTCTTTGTACAGCTCGTGCTGGAAACGGACAAGAAGAATGCGTTGGAATTGACCCGCGATCATTTGATCCATGTCCAAGGCCACAGGAATCCCATTCCTGCTGGCTCCGTTCAAGTGGGAGATTCCTTGTGGCAAGACAACAAGCCCGTCAAGGTCGTCAAGATTGGTTCCATTACTCGTCCGGGTCTTTATGCTCCCTTGACCCCCGATGGTACGATCTTGATCAACAATGGAATTCTGGCCTCGGTCTATGCCGAACCTGATGCCTTTGCGGAAAATGGTGTTTTGAAGAGCGTGGGCAAGTGGACGGGACTTACTCCACACTATGGTATGCATCTCTGCTTGTCCCCCTATCGCATGATGTGCCTGTTCCAAGGAGGCTGTGATGCCCCCGTGGACAGTGACACTGGAATGCCCGGATACATGTCCTTTTGGGCCGATTTCGGCACCTGGGCCATTAGCCTTTCCACCTTTGGCCAAATCGTCATGTTGGTTTTGATCAATTTGGTCTTTTTGCCTATTTATTTGGTAGAGAAAGTTGTCTTGGGGCCTTGGTCTGTTCCCGTGATGCTCTTTGCCGCGTTTGTTGGCGTCACATCCACCAGCCACGGTGAGGCGTTGGATGTCGAAGATCGAGAACACGAAAAGGTCGAGTAATCGATGCCTCAACTCGAGTCAACTCGAGTCGAGTTGAAGTGACCCGAGCAGAGTCATGTCCAGTCAAGTCCGAAGAAGACAGAACAATGGATTAGATTCAATTGCACCATCTTTGCAATTCATTCTGGAGGAAAGAAAACAAGAAGCCCCAAGTGATATACATTTTTTCGTCGAGTTTGCACCAAACCAGTGTTCATTTTTTTTCTGTTCCATGCACCCGGCGCCTGAATATGGTAGGCCCTGCTGCATGCTTAAAAAAGTCTCGTGGGCAAAACCGATTTGTAATGGAAGGCTTTCATTTATAAATTTGAGTCTAATATATATATAATATTTAACTTATTCTCCTTCTCCTATAGAAGGGCTACTAGGTTACAGTTCACTTTGGATCTCGTCTGGATTTCGATTGAAAGTCGTATTTGTCTTTTCTTTGCTGCTACTTGACTTTGCTATTACCTAAACAACATGCCGAAGGTTGGGAAGCTCAACATGCCGAAGGTTGGGAAGCTCAAATTTAGAGCGTGACAGAGTTGTAACCAAGAGCTAATCTAATTTTGCGCCAAATCGAATTTTCTTGAAGTGAAGTCATCATGGAAACAGCATTTAGTCAAGAGGCTAGTAGAAATCTTTCTGGTTTCTCTCTTGGACACACAAGTCAACAATATGTCCTCGCTTGCCAGCCAAAACATGTTTCATCCACAAACAAACACTTTGTTAAATGACATTCCAAGGTCAGCTGGGGCCTCAAACACCAGCAATTATTTTGTTTCTGCCCCTGTTGACACCAAAAACATTTCTTCTCCAGCCATGCACTGGGTGGAAACATTCCTGGATGCACTCAAAAGTCAAATGTCACCCACACAAAAAACCGATCTTTTTGACAGCTGCCACCAAAAGATGCATGCGCTGGCAAATCGTAGGCTGTGTAGCTTTGCACCATGCAGCAACAGTTCTGCATGGACCCAACGAGGCACAGTTCAAATGACATCTGCTGCTCCTGGCTGCTGGAAATCCAATCAACCAGACAGTTTTTCTATTGGCCAAAAATGTCATCTACTTAATCTTTCTGGCAACCACTATCAATAGATGTGCCTGTTGACCAATCCGACGCAGCAGGGCTTTGCAGATGATGCAGTAAGATTTCTGATTTCCATCTCTGTCAAGATTTAAAAAAACATCCAATAAAGTTCTTTAAGCAATTACAAACCAAATTGAAACTGTTTGTCATTGATCAATCATTTTTGATTGCACCAATTAATGTCCCTTGCAGTTTGCCTCCAATTTTGAAGGCACCACATGAACATGTGTGTGAGAATGTTTGTCACCAAAAACACAATTGAATCTTTTGGTGTCTTGTGTTCACGACACATGTTTAACAAGCATTCCACAACCTGAATTCAGGCAGATTATTCCTTAATCTTTTGACATGGAAAAAGGAAGAGATCTTGGCTACAAATTGAAATTTGGTGTTGGATGAATGATTGAAATCTGTTGCTGTCAATTGGATGATTTTTTATTTCTGTGTTTTTTTTCACACTGTCTTGATGCAGCAAAGCAAGCTGTAAGCAAGTTGCTGTGAGCAGCATCTCACAACCTGGCTGCCTACTCCAGAGCAGCCATCATAGCTAGTGAGTGCTAGAGAGGTTAAGCTGCTGTAGTTTGCACTAGAACTGGTAACACTGGTAGCTAAGTAGCTGTCAGTAGGACTCCCGGAAACTCATACCAAATTTGGTCCGGTTGGGACGTGTCACACCAAATCAGCATGTTTTTCCATTTACACCTGATGTAGCTTTTGGCTGGCGATTGCATGGACAATTCAGCACAAAATTTTTCTATCAATTTGTAGCTCCTGAAAATTATGCTGAGTTAGATAACTTTGTGGTAGCCTCAGCAGCTGCTAGCCTCACCAGCAAAACTGTGTGGTGTTGCATCTGGTTCAGTGAGCACACAATCATCAACAAAACAACAAAACTATTTGTGAAGCATTTCAACTGCAACATGCATGACAAAGACAATAGAAAGATCCACAAAGAAAAACCACCACAAGCACAGCAATTAATTTCAGCAAGAGTGTTGGACACAACAAGACAAAACAACATCATTGATGACAAGACAAAGCAACACAAAAGACAACTAGTTTTTTGAGCAAGCCAATTGCCCATCTCCAGCCACTGTCACAGGCTTCAACTTCAGCTGCTGCAATTAGAAATGCAAAGTTTTAAAAGTGAACTTAAAACAAGTCTGCTGGTTGTGTTCAAGACAGGACAACAATGAGATGATTCATCAATTTGGATTCAATCATGCCAATGACAAATTGAAGGGGCTACAAATCTACCCAGAGTTGGTTGCAAGGGGACATGAATCCAAATTCAAATGCGCTAAGCTTCAAAAAATCAAGAAATCAAAAATCAATTTGACAGGGGCCATGAATGCATGTTTAATGCCCACCAACAACAAGGTGGAACACCATGTCACATTGTTCTCTTGCTGTTGAATGGAATGGATGCAAAAATGATGTGCACAATCGTTGTCATGATGATCTCCAACTTTGTTGAATTTGTTGAACAAAAAAAGAGCCGAGGAAGAGGAGCCGAGGCCGAGGCCGAGGAAGCTGCAGGAAGCTACAAATGGCAAAGAACAATCACTGCAGGAATCTAAAAATGACGAAGAAGAAAGCCATTCACAATGGCTAATTGCAACTGCCAGTTAAAAAAAATTAAAACAAAGCTGTTGACTTTGCATGAGCAGTTGGCTTCCGAAAATGACAGATTTTAAAAACTGTTTTTAATGTTTTAATTCTTGTTAATTCGTGGCATTTATTATTTTTTGTTAGCAGCTGCTGTCACCCGTTGTTCAAACAGCTAGCAATTTTGTAGGAACTGAGTGTTTATTTTTGCTACAGCAGTTGCAAACTGCTTTTTGCCAGCAGCAGCAGTAGCCTTAGCAGTGGTGCCTTAGTGCTGGTGTAGCCTTAGTACTGGTGGCTACATATCATACCGTGCTGGTGTGACTTTCCTGTGCACTAATAGCTACTAGCTAGCTAGTAGCAGTGCACAAATGCTGACAATAAAAAGGAAGCACAGTTATCCCTCCGTCTGCAGAGAATCGGTGCGTCACATTGAAGAATCTTATTGGCATGGAGGGAGTTCGATGAATTCTGCGAGAAACCCGCACATGGTGAATTTCGTACGTTTTCGTACGTAAGAACGGCTACTCTCGGAGATAGAGTGAGAACCGAATCTGCGATTTGACGCACACACTGATTCTGACGCCACTGTTGGCAGAGGAGATTCGTTTAGTAGTACAACAAGATGAACCGCGACGTCCCGACCTTGGCGACAACAACCAAGGCACCAACAACCAAAGCAACACAATTCAACAGGTGTAACTTTGGTACTTGTTTGATTGAGAGATTACCTATTATTAGCTAGCTTTATATATCATGAACCAGAAAGAACGTTGCGAGATCATCATCCACCCAACAGAAAGGAAGCCGTGACGAAAACCAGCCGATTCGCTGAGTGCTTGTCTTGTTAGCTTTCCCTATTGGTTCAACCACCACTCCTACATCCTACTGCTTTTTACTACTATATATCTCTACATACATTTATTTGTCATTGCACTGTTCCCATTGATCGAATCGAATTTTACATCTCTACTTAATATACTGAAATCCTTCATCGTTCCCTTGCGATTGGACAAAGGAGTGATTTGATTTGATATCCACCCTAATTCATCCAGGAGATAGTTATCCATCCATCATCTCTGACCGTTGTTGCGACCACACTTTTTTCTTCGACAACCCACCTCTCTTCTACACTACTTGATCTACAATCTACACATTAGAACTCTTGAGAACACTGTTTCAGTCGAAGCAGAGCTCCCCAGTTGTCGACCAAAACATAACAGAGTCGGCAAATACCATCTTCAGCAGGTTCCAACGCCCGTAGGCAAGAGTGCTATCTAAGGAAAGCTGCAGTGTTGGCCCCAGAAACATCGTTCTTGATAAACGATTCCACCACTTAAAGTCAGTGATATCCTTGCATTTTATATATCGGCGAGTACACGTCTACCTACCTACCGCTTTGGAACATACAAACATGGCAGGCCGTCGTCGATCGTCGTCTGTGGAAAACGCTGCTGCTGCTTCGACTGCAAGTGTCAGCAACATTCCTCCTCCTCCTTCCTCCACTGGATCGACCATCGCCACCACCAACAATGCCCTCCCCACCAAAACTGCTGCCACCAAAACATCCTCTCTGACACCCGAGGCCTTGCAATCCACACACGATTTATGGGACGTGGTGTGTCAATTTGCGCTCAAAGATCCACGGACGCAACAAAGTTTATTGCATTCCACTCAAAATGTTTGCCTCTTGAAACTAATTTTGGACCGATCCCATCAATTGGATCATTTTGGTAGTGTTGGCAATAGTGGCAGTCGTGAGAGTTGGCTCTCCCAAGTCTTGCGCCAGGCCGATGGCGAAAGTGGGTATACGCCCTTTCATTGGGCCGTCTTAAAGACGCGCCTGCCCATGTTGTTGCTCTTGCTTCGGTATGCCGTCTGTCTTCCAGGTGCAACCGCCACGGATCACAACGACAAGAAGGATAATGCCAACAACCTGGAAAGCTCGCACTTTACTCCGGCCATGGATCGCCGTTGGATGCACCGACCACTCTCCTTGCTCCAAGGAGAGATACTGGGCAGCAATACGCTTGGCGATGAAGCTCGTGGAGTTCTGGAGGCCGTGGATAAGGAGGGAATGACGGCCTTTCAGCTTTTGGCAAGATTGCAAGTATACGAATTGCAAAAGTGTCGCAAGTCTTTGGTCTTTTCTCCCTTGCATGGGGGTATCATGGCAACAGCAACAGCAGTAGCAGTAGCAGTAGCGGCTGTGGGACGACCTCGTCAAAATAGTTTTGAAGCCATGTTGCAGCGGGACCACGACGAAGCACGAGTTGCAGCACAGCAAAATGAATTTGCGGAATTGCATGGTTTTGCGCAAGACGAACAGCGTCGTCATAACGAGCATGCTACCTTTGTCGCCGCACAGCAGCAGAACAATCATAGCAATAATAATGCGGGAGAGATCCATGAGTATGCCTGCGAAGTCCTGTCGTTTGGACGTCCCAATCACTTGGCGCTGGGAGTGCAGGGCGGACGAAACCATCAGGACCGTGCTACAGCAGTGGCCTCCTCCTCGTTGGGTAGTAGCACGGACACGACGGCAGCCTCAACAACAACGACTACGACAGCTTCCTTTCGACCGCAGCGTGTGCAGATGTTTGCACAAGAACGAGTCGGACGCAAGGGTTCCGCTGTGGCTGTTTCTGCGGCGGCCCATCATACCTTGGTGGCAACCCGTCAGGGACATTTGTATGCCTTTGGTGTTGGCACGGGTGGCCGATTAGGTACCGGCGACAACGAGAAGCATTGCCCCACACCAACGCGTGTGTTGGGAGCCTTGACCAATCGTCGCGTGGTGGCCGTTTCGGCAGCCGAAAATCATAGCTTGTGTGTCACCTCCGAAGGAGCCGTGTATGCGTTTGGAAGCAATCGATTCGGACAACTAGGCTACAATAGCAGTGGAAGCGGTGACAGTGGCAGCAATGACAAAACCGGTTCCACCACATCGCGCTGTTGTCTACCCAAACGAGTTGATGACTTGTGGAAGAAGCATGTGCTGTGCATTGGTGTGGCTGCTGGAGAAAAACATTCAGTGGCATTGAGTCAAAAAGGCGAAGTGTATGTCTGGGGTTGTAATGCTTCAGGGCAGCTTGGCGTGAACCACCGCAGTATCACCAACAGCGGAATGGCTCACAAGGTTCAGCGCGTCGATACCTTGTGGAATGACAAACGAAGGAAGGTTTGTTTCCAAATTGCTGCGTCGTCTCAGGCAACGTTGGTGCTAGCAAAACCCAACTCAGGAGGCTTGCCTGTTAACCAAGTGTATGCTTGGGGGCATGGGAATCATGTTCCTATCAAGGTTCATTTTGAAGACCCGATGGAGCAAGAGTCACGCCGCCAATCCAGAGCAGACAGCGGAATCTTTATGGCTTCGGCGGGCCGCCGTACAGTCAACCCCGTTGCCATTTCTTGTGCGCGTCACCACAATGCTGCCATTACAGACGATGGTAAAGTCTACACATGGGGGTTTCACGCGGATCCTTTGGGAGGCCAAACTTCGGCTTCTTCAAAGTCAAAATCTTCCAAAGATAGCTGCTCTCGCCCGCAGCTTGTAAAGGGAATGCTACCAGAGGAAGGGGGTGGTTTTGCCGTAGCGGTGTCGGCATCTGAAAATCACACTGCCGTTGTCACAAACGAGGGCGCCCTCTATACATGGGGCGCTTCTCACGGTAAGGATGTTTTAGGTCATGAAGGGGTTCGCTGGCAGCCCTCACCTAAACGTGTTTCTGGAGTGAATCGCGCAGTAGGAGTTTCCGCTGGGAAAGAACACACTGTACTTCTAATGGGGACGACATTTCCTGCCGCTGAAATCACATCTGATTCGGAGCCCTCTTTTGTCTTCAGCCTTGAACGGCTGGCTGCTCAGGTTGTTGCTAAGCACGTTGATGTATTTAATGTATTGCCCATCCTCATGACGGCGGACCGCGTACAATGCCAGTTCTTGTCAGAGCATTGCAATGAATTTGTCCGCCTTAACCTAGATGGTGTTCTTAATGTGGGGCAGAAAAGCGTTATGGACATGTATCTTAAGGAGCAGGTTGCGAGTGGACTCCTTCTACTTGACGAAGACCCTCGCGATAGGCGCGAGCGCCCACTGGTTTTGGATATCGCTCTTGCTGGCTCATCCTCGCTCAACAACAGATTTGAGAACGAAACCATAGCGTCGAGCTCACTTGAGTGGTTCCAAGCTTGCAGGGCTCTAGCCAAAAAGAACGCTATGAAGCAAGTGATCCACAAAGTGAAACGGAACGCTGAAGCAAACGCATTGAGTTTATCCGCCAAGTTGTACCGCCGCCGGTCAGCATCTTCTGTTGGGTCGAGATCTGAGGCGTTTGGCGAAAGGGGACAACGACCCAGATCTTCTAGTGTTTCTTCTCAAGACCAAAAAATGACATCGTCAGAGCGGTGCATCATGCTGACAACAAACATGGACCTGTCAACCAGAGAGCTGGTTCAAGAAAAATACGACTCTCTGACAAAGGAAATGCGAGGTCTGAAGAAAAAGCTGAATCAGATATCCAGGCTTGAAGGCCTCCAATCTGAAGACGACCCGGAAAACATAACCCTTCTATCGATGGAGCAACAAGAAAAGGTTGCGCGGCGTCCACAGTTGGAGTCAGAGATGTGCATCTTCGAGCCAGCTCTGCAACGCGTGGAAAGACGAATGATGCAATTCAATCTACGTTTACGAACCATGAGTTCGGGCGGTCAGGACGAAACCACCGAGTTGGAGACAAGAGAAGACGGAGGTACAGAAGTAAAGAAAGCGTTGCCCACGACTGAGGAAGAGCCGCAGAAAAAAGTGCCTGAGGCGAACGATGAAGCCAAGGCACCGGTTGCGTCCTTCCGCTGTGGCACATGCAACATTACCTGCCCTGATCAAACGAGCCATGCCTTGCATATGAATGGGCGGAAGCACCGAAATAAGGTTACGCAACAAACAGAGAAGGAAAAGGAAAAGGCCGCTGAGGCAATGATGCAGGAGCAGCTCCGTCAGCAAATGGATGAGCTGAAGCCGGCCGAGGCCCAGAAAGTCGACGTTTCAGCCCCTTTGGCGTGGTCGAAAACGAAGGCACCGCCCAAAAGCTCTGTGCATCCAAAATACAAACTTCCGCCGCCACCAAATACGGCGCGAGAAATTGTCGACACGAAGCCAAAGAGCTTTCAAGAAATCATGGCCGAGGAGGAACGAAAGGCCGCAAGTCAAGGAGCAGCTGGCATCAAGGGAAAAGCTAGATTCCCAGGTCCCTTGGTTTTGCCTCCTGGGTCCGCGCCAGCATTGAAGTCCCCGCCGTGGAGTGCTAAGAAACAAGTTAATATGTTTGTACCCGGCATAGCTCCGACAACTCCTCTTCAAAAGAAAGCTCTGGCGTCCCCTTGGGTGTCTGCTTCACCAACGGCCTCAGCAACAACTCCACAACATCTACCGGTTGTTGCGCAACCAAATAAATCACCCGGATGGGCAGCCAAGCATCAGAAGTCAGCCATTTTCTCGCCACTACCGACACCGCCGGCATTGACACCCTCACAAACACCACGAGTCACCACGTCCTTTGGAGACTTTTTGCAAAAGGTTCCTACGACTCCTCAGGCTCGCCCTAGGTCATCTTCATCTCCCTGGTCTGCTCCGACTCCTCCGGTGGCAGCTAGTCCAGTCATGAAGAAGGCATCGCCGGCTTCGGCTGCCCCCTCTGTCAGGTTTCAAGATATTCAGCAACAAGAACAGGAGTTCAAAACGGTGCAAGATCAGAGCTACAAGGATAACAGCAAGTGGTTCATTGGGAGACGCGAGCGTGCGGGATCTTTTACGGCCATCCAAGAGGCAGCCAATAAGGAGCGGGAAGAGCAGTTGATGATCGAAGAGCAGAAACGCATTGAGGAACAAATTATGCGTGAGGTTGCGCTGCAAAAGAAAAAGGACGAAAAGAAGAAACGTCAAAAGGAAGCCAAGAAAGCCAAGCATCAAAAAGTCACCAAAAAGAAGGACGAGCAGAAGAACAACACGAACAAGCCACATAAGCAGCAACAACGTGCCCAGCAAGGTACTAGTACGGAGCAGGCTCCGGCGCAGGAGTCGTCGCTGGATAAACAAGGAGACAACGGCGCCAGCAATATGAAGACCCAAGCTGCCGAAAACAAAAATCGGAGACAAAGAAAGAACAACAACGCAAACAAGAAGAAGGGGAGCGACAACATTTCAGCGCCTGCTGAGGCCGGTGTCAATGCCCGTGATTCAGTTCCGTTTTAATTCGATACTGAGTTAAAGTAATTATTTAGAAAGATAAACGATTTCAAGTTAATGATTATTTTTATATAGTTGTTTTAATTTCAGACACAACCTTTATTACGTCTCCTTCTTGGTATTCTTCTTTGGTTTCTTTTTTGTCTCACCTGCGGTATTCTTCGTTGGTTTCTGTTTTGTCTCTCCGTCTTTATTCTTCTTCGGCTTCTGTTCTACTTCGTCCTCGTCTTTATCGGTATCTGTAGCTGTATCAGTATCGGCTGGCGTAGACCCATATTTCTCTTGCACATAATCCCGAAAGCATTCAAAATCCAACAAGACCTGCTCTCGGTACGCCTTAGCAACTTTGGCAACGACTTTGCCCCACTCGCGGCGCTTATGGCTGGAACCTCCCAAACAAGTATAGATGACGTGCTTAAAGTCTGCAGGAGCTTTGGCGACCGATCCACGAACATGAGAGGTAGCTGTGGCTGCCGCAATTTGCCGGACATAATCATTAAAGTCGGCTGGGTCCGTGAGATGATCGATATCGATTGAATCCTTCCAAGGCGATCGCTGACGGACCGAAAAGGCACGATCTTGTCCGTAGGTGTCGTCCTTGGGATCTAGATTCCGAAGTGTGACCCATCCTGTAAAGGGGTCGGTATAGGATGTCAAACGTCGTTGTGCCTCCACGACTCGTGCAGCTTCATTGGGGAACATGACCTTGTACCATGCGGCATCTTCTTTGTTCAAGACGCGCGTGACCGCAGATGTGGGTTGGTATTTGACATCCAAAATAACAGCAGAACCGTCCTCTCCATCATCGAGCAACAATTCATCGCGTCCCTTGAGCAGTACATAGTAGCGATCGACACCGTAGGAACCAATGCCAGAACCAATCCTTTCTGCAACATCCAAAATGGCGAAATAGGCATCGTCCCACGGCAGTACCGCCCATCCCTGGAAAAGTACAAAATGAACATAAGAGAGCAAAGGTGAGCTTTATTCTATTGGACCAAAAGCGAGACGATTCTTCAGTAGATAGATGTCCTGTACGCACCATTTTCATCATGGTGGCACCATAATGGCTTTCATTAAAGGCTTGTTTGATTTCTCTCGCCATGTCGTCGGGTACGGTGGCCAATCGCGTATCGTTATGTGGAACACCCACGTCGCCTTTGATAAAATGACGCTGTCCCGTGACGGCATCACGGGTGCAAAATTTGGTCATCAACTTTTCCTTGGACTTTTTGCGTTGGGTGTGATACAAAAAGTCTCTCAATTCTCCCGTCGTAGTCTTGTGAGTCAATTCAAACAAGAGGGCATTTTCATTGTCCTTGTAGTTTAATACCGTTTGGACATAGGTATTGGTAAAGACCTTCAAAGCTTCTTCGATTTCTTCTTCACTGGGCTCATTGGTAAGCGCATGACTGCGAATACTGACGGCAATGCGCAAGACATCAATTTGGAAATCATAAATACCGGCTTCATCAAAGTCATTGACACCATACACCACATCGCCGTGACGGTTTCTCCATGCTACATGAAAGAAAAAGTCATCATGAAGGCAGGAACTATACTTCATGAGAACAGCTCAACATGTACATAATTATTTGCATTACAAAACTGCAACTGCACCCACTACTAGTACTTTATTCCATTCCACTACGTACCTCCAAAATTGGACAAGTGTTGATCACCTGTGACCCATGTCCATACATTTTTGGGGACCATGGGAACACCATTGAGTTTTTGAATATTTTCGAGACTATCCGGATTCATTTTGAATCTCTCTTCCAGCGATACGGACTCGCCATCGTCGATCGAGTCGGGATCATTATGTAGGAGAAAGTTCTTGGTGAAATTACCCGGCATCCAACTCGAGGAGGGTGTAAAATCATGCCAAAATATGTGGGCGGTGGCACGATAAAAGACATTGGGATCCACGTATTGCGCCAAGTATCGTTTCTTCAAATCATCGGGAGGCGTGCCTTCATCCCGTTGAAGGAACAAATCAATCACCACTTCGCAGCGTGGTTTGGCGGCCGGTGGTCCAAAGCTAGACAAGAACGTCTGGTCGTGTTTGTTACGAATGTACTTGTCCTTGTAACGCTTTTTGTACCATTTGTTGCTATGGTACTTTGCTTGTTTAGCCTTGCTTGTGCCAAGGCGTTGGATGTAATCAAAAATGTCCAAACTTTCTTTTTCCAATGGGGAAGATGCAGCTGCAGAAGTAGAAGAAGGTGACGACAAAGAGGACATTAGATCTGTGCCCACAAAGACCAAGGCACCCACAATGATTGCCATGGCAGCAGCCAAAAGGAGCCCAGTGGGCATCGCTTTGGGACTCTTCTGCTTCAGGTGACTCTGACTTGGGAAATCCTCATCATCTCCAGTACTGTTCTTCCTAACAATCAAGCTTGTCCTCTCATGAAGATCATCCTGTTTAGGACCGTGTTGGTACGACATGCTGATGCCAATATCTTTTTGTTCTGTAAACTTGTGTCTCGCTAACTTGCATTTCCTCTCTGTTTAACTTTTTGTTAGCTTATTGACTGCAGAGGATCTCAGAGTGATCTTTTCCAAAATTTATGAGAAACTATGGATCGGTGTTTGGCGTAAGCTATTCTATGATCCTACAGAAGAAAGACTTGGTATCGGCAATTCGGCATGCCCTGCTGGAAATGAGTAGTACTAGCTAGCTAGAGTATGACTGTGAGCGAAATGTGGATCTTTCTTCAAACGGTCAGTTTTGTCGGAATGTGTAAAACAGAATGAATCCTTCATTTTGTAGACGTCACTTGTGAAGGCACAGTGTGCGTCTTTGAAATCCGGAAAAAGATCGGTCCCACAAGGCTTCTCAAAACCTGGCTCGCACATATGCTCTTGCAATCGATCACACATGCGCACATGTGCTCAAAACACTGAAGTGCCAGCATATCCACGACTAAATTGCATGTAAATCCATCTGCCGCAGCAGTCAGTGTCGACCATCACTTGCTTGGCTAACAGCATACTATCCGCATGCTGTCGATCGTGCCTACCCTTCCCCCTCTTTCCCACAATATATACTGCCCTTCCTTGAAAGTAGAAGGAGGACAAAGTAATAGACCGGAGGACTGATAGACATAGCAGATAGAGGTATCATCATGACAAGCCGTCTCCTACAAGTGTTCAAGCGCTTTGCTGCTGGACAGGCGATCCCTTCCGTAAGTTTTTTCAGTTCTTCAGCCGCCGTTGCTGTAACTACTGTTGGTGGGTTGTCGAGTTTTGACGTGGGTGTGAGAATCGGATGGCAGTACAGTGCTATAAAATTTTGACAGCACAATACTCGTTTCATCAAGTCGGTCGGTCGTTTGTTTCGTTGTTGTTGTTCTTGCTGCTGGGGGGAAATGAGGATACCAAGCTTCCACGCATAGTTCATCTGAAGGACGAAGTTACCCTTCGCTTGAGGATATACATACACACGAGAATCGCTACGTCTGATCCCTACTACTGTACTTTTTCTGGCACTTGTGTGTGTCGTTATCGAAACTCAAACATCCACGTGTATCTCTCTCTCTTTACTAACACAAAACATCTCTACCTATTTTTTATCATAGAGGGCTCTTCCAAGGCCCGCCATCCCAGGAGCTGCTGTTGTCCATAATGGCGGTTTGAATGACACGGAAATGGAAGACTTTGACCAAGTGGTGGCCTTGAAAGCATGGGAAGAAGCGGAGGTACAAGAGTTGACAAGAAGCAACGATCCAGTTCATAGCGAGTATGCACAGAGAGCCCGACGTGATTTACTTCGAGATTACTATCACGATCTATGTGCTTGCTTGCCGTCTTTCACAACCGCGAGTGACAGTCATAATTACGATCATAATGCTGGACTTCCAAATGGCGTACAAGATTATTGGAACGACAACGGGTTTCCTTTCCGTAGTAACCTCGCCATCCCAGTCCATGGAGGAGGATATGTGGTACGCGATCAGTAAAGAGTCCGCCAGAGAATGGCGACGGAACAAGTAGTCTTGAAAGTAAATCACTCTATAAAATGTGTAACCTAAATTCCTGTAAAAATAATGGATCCATCTCGATTTCGTACTGTTGTATTATAAGGAATGAAAATTCAAAATATATAGTAATGCTACGTAGAAACAGGCATGTTCATGTACGAACGAGCAAAATCAGTCATAGTTCTTTTGTTGTTCGTGCTCTACTTGTTTGAAGGATGATGAAGATGATGATTTATGTTACACGTATGCTCTACTGACTACTTGATTCTTTTTCTTTTTTCTGCTTCCCACCCACCCTTGTTCATGCATGTACGACTTGCATTGACTGTGTATTGCGCCTGCGCCGTCTTCGCGACTTTCTTCCTTGACTTCATTCGCATAACAATGGATTCAACAATAGCAAATGATAGATACAGGACAAGTCGTCGTGGGCCCGCCCAAACGCATCGATCCATTGCGATCGCGTTGTCGTTGTCGTTGTCGTGTTCGAGTCCAAAGCAAAGGAATCCCTTACTAATTTGCCCCGCTCGGCTTGCGAGTTGAGCTTCATGTAGACATCAATTTCGGCTTGCCAAATCGGTCCTGTAAAGGGCAAGACATAGGGCTGAACGGGCGAAGGTTGTGTCGTCAGGGCCTGAATTTGCAAATGCCCTAAAGCATAATTGTGTTGGAGCAAGTGTCGAAAGGCTTGGACGCTTTCGGGTTGATTCATGACGTTGGACAACATGCCGTTTTGATGTTGTGTGGAAGTAGTATTTGTGGAATTGGTAAAGGACAATAGTTTCAATGTCGCATTTGTTTCCAGGGCTTGAAAGACTTCGATTAACCATTTGGTATTGTTGCTCTTGTATTTTCCGCAGCAGTCGACTCCCAATGTCAAGAGTGGAAGTGGTAGGGACAAGGTTTCCAAGGTTGTATTGTGTTGAAAGATTTGAGCCACACACGATGCTCCCGTGTTGGTGTTGTGATGAGGAAATGATTTATGGTTGGCAGCAGCTAAAGTCGTTGACTCATGACACAGCGTACGACAGTCCAACGACAGAACTTTGAGATGGCTTCTTGAGCTCTCACTTGTCAAGGCTAGGGTCATGGCCAAGACATGGTCCAACGACCAATCAAAGCCGGCAAGTTCCAAGGTTGCTAAATTCGTAGTAGACAGTAGAGCACTCAACCCCAGGGGTGTCAATGCTCCTCGTGGAGCTGCTCCCGCTCCATCTAGTCGAATGGACACCAACATTCGACAAGTACTCAAGGAGTCCAAAAGTGGTGTCAAACAACAATGAGCTGCCGCCGCAGGATCCGCTTCGGAATCGGAGGCTTCGTCTTGTTTGGAAATGCAACCACTTGGTTGTGGTTGTTGTTGTGGCGCTTGTTGCTGTGCTCGAGCAGCGCCACCAGGATTGAACGTGTAAGAGGGTGTCGCATATCCAAATCCCAAATTGAATTTCTTCAAACCCGAATGATTTCGGAGGGCCCTGCAAAAGTCGGGATAGGACGTCAACGCCAAGGAATCCTCGTCTTGATGTTCCGGACACAAGAGGAAATTGGCCAAATCCAAACTGGTCAATTTGGACGAGTTGTTGGCATTGTTGCAAGTTGTGGCGGACGACTCAATGGCCTTGGCCATGGCCGCCATGGTAATGGCATAGGTTCCGCTCGAGGAACACCGCAATCGCTGTAGATTGGTCATGCGTCCGACTTCCGTCATAAAGGCCGCAATGGCAGATGTCATTTGATCTTCGACGTGCATGTCAATGTCGACGGAATTGACACGGGTATTTCCGCGAATCGCTTGGAGTAGTTCGTGGTCGTTATTCTCGTTGCCACCTCCCGTGCCACCCGCCAAGCTCCAATCGTCCAAATAAAAGAATAAATTCTCCAAACGCTGATCATTATTGCGCAAAGCCACCAAAGTGTCGTCGGTAATCATAGTGACAGTTGTATTTGAATGATGCTCGTGTGTGTATGGAGTGGTTTGGGGGATGAGTTGGTATTGGAGACACTCTGTTGATTGTAAGGATGGTCGATGGTCGTTATTGTGGATTGGTTTCTTGATGGGTTCTCGACTGTTTGCTTTCTTGGGCAAGTCGACTAAACTACTAGCTAGAATACGACAAGTTAGCTAGCTAAAACCACTTGTGGTGAGATCGGTGATGTGATGATGGCCTCTGCAGCTTGTTTAATGTACAGTATGTCTTGCTTGCTGGACTGCATCTGGCTGTCTTGACATGAGACAACCAGTCATAAATCAATAACCCACACAAAGATAGTTGTTGCTAATAACCACGGGAAAAAGAAAAAGAAGCAAAAAGTACAGTACTCACAACATGCCGGCACCGCACCGTATTGAATTGAACACGTTGGAAACTGTTTGGTCCAGGCGGGCGGCATTTGACGGGGCGCAGAAGTCAGAACCCTACTGAAGCCTAATTCATACGCTACTTCACTACTGTGATCTACTGTACTTGGCTCCCACAGACTGGTCACTGGTGTCAACAGCTGATCTCGGCGAAGGCGTGAATCCGAGGGAAAAGAAGGGGAAGGAAAAGAAGGGGGCAGAACGGCAACTTGGGGGCAGTAGTATATGTCGCTTGTGCTGAAAATAACCTTATCTCTAAACAAAGGCTAATTGATAAAGATACACAGTGCGTCACAATTCCTAAATGTCACTTTTGATGATTCATTGGATGCACGTACGTACGATTCGGAACGGCACAGAAGAAACAGACCTCACACATGATCCAAAGGATCTGAGGAAAAAGTGAGCCAATGAAAAGGTCAACGTGGTCAGAGCAGCACCAATGAATGAATCACGCAATCCATCCATCCATCCATCCATGCAGCAACAACAAGCAAGACAAAGATCGGGGACCTGGATGGCGACAGAACGCAATTCCAAACAGTAGTAGTAGATAGCTTAGCAGATCCATCAGCCTACAAAGGGACAAAGAAAGATCCAAGCGAACTGAAAGAAAGGAAGTTTGATCATATTCTTGAAAACTGAACACCAATAGACGAATTTCCATCCATGAAACATTCCATCATCAACACCACCGGCATGACAATGACGACAACAGCAAGACGGCGCTGCCCGGTGCTACTAGTTATGGCAGTCTCCATAAGCATGATTGTTACCGTTGGAGCCTTTACGGCTGTTCCTACTGTCAGCAGACGATTATTATCCTTGTCCAGACATATCGGTGATCAGCATCCACACCGCCCACAACCACAACGCCACCAACACGAGCATCAGGAACACAGTCGCTTTTCTTCTTCATCAGTACTCCACTTACATCATCAATTCAATGGGGGATACAATCCTTCCAATTTAGCTGTTCAATGGACGCCTTTACAAGCAGCGGAATTTGTGCTGTGGCAACATAATGAAGATGATGCTCAAAAGGGTAATACGAATATGGATCCAGCACAGGTTATGGTGGACAACGACCATGCTACGGACGATTATTATTATGACGTTGGACGACAATTGGCTCCCTTGATTCAACATTGGAGTGGGACGCAGGTGGGAGAATTTCTCACGCGCCTTTATTTGGGACAGAAAAAGAAACTGGACTCGTCGACAAATAGTAGTGAAATGAAATTGACCTTTGAATCCAAACAAGTCCGGAATCCCCAATGGATGGGATTAACCACGGCCAAAGGCTTTCATGCCCTACAAGACTTGTTGGAAGCGGCACTGCCCGATCGGGTCTTGGAACATCCAGCGGAAATTGCTCGCTTTGCGGAATCCTTTTTGCTCAAGGAACATACCTGGCCCAAAGAAGATAACGAACTCGACGAAACATCCAACAAGCGATTATTGCCGTCCTTGTCAAATGTGTCTGAGAAAGAAGACAATGAGGAGGAGGACAACGAGGAAAAGGTCAAACAACAAAAATTAAAGAAGCGACTGAATGGATTACCGACGGTTTCCTTGGACGAATACGTAGGTGTGGATTTTGATAATGGTTCCTCTACAACTTCGGCAATACCAATGACTCCGATAGAGAGAAGAAAACCTACGATTGCCTTGGAACGTGACAGTTTTGCCAGTTTGGGACATGCCGCCAATATGGGAAAATTATGGGGACAATTGCGCAAGACACGATTGGACTCGCGTACCAACAATAACAACGACCAAACCTCCAACAATACAATCATGACTGTTAAAGACGTCTTGGCCATGGTCGTGCTGCCCGAGCAAGATGCCGCCAAAACCGAAGCCCAAGCTGGATTTTTACGATTGCATGATTTTTGGCAACACTTGGGCGTTCAACTGACGGCCGACGATAAAATCACGCTCGTGCATGGCATGGCCAAGGGCGGATGGGGTCCGGCACCGATTGCCAAATTCGTATCCAATATTCCACAAGCCAAACCGGTACCGGCGGAAGTGGTAAATGAAAATGTGCCATTGTTGCAGGCGGGATTTCAAGAAACCGTGACGGCAGAAGTGGAAGAGGTGGCCAAGGAGGAAGCGGATTCGTCACAGGCGAATGCGGTTTCCTCTACCAAATCTACCACCAACGACGCCAAGGACAAGGACAAGCAACGAAAATTAAATCTCACCATGCCGTCACAAACATATTTTGCCACCACTACACCTACGGCTGCCTCCAACAATGGTGACAACACCAGCACAAGTGCTACACCGTCATCATCATCGTCACCGGGGGGCAAGCACAATGGACAAAAGCCACCCACACCGTCATGGTTGCCATAAAGGAACCAAAACTATGAAGGCATTCGGAAATGTACATTTTTTGGAATCATATCTGAAGTTGAAGTATGCCTTCCCAGAAAATGAGAATAGCGTGAAGAAAACAAAAAGCAAAATTGTCGTACATATGTTACACTTTACTTCAATTGGGCAGAGACACAACGATGCTGCTACAGTAGAATAGAAAGATCTAATTATCATCAGCCTATCTCGCCTTCCCTTTCATGGTGCATGGGTGGAGGAAGGTAAACGATCCATCCATGTACAGAGTCGATTGGATCCACTGGCATTTCATCCCGTGTATACGTGAATGGTTTTTAAAGAGAAGTATAAGATTATGTAAAAACAAATCACACAAAGATGTTGGCACAGTACACAGAGTAGGCAACATTGGTAAAACTACGGTCATTTGATATACATTAATTCATCTTGGTCTATTCAGTGATATCACTTCCAAAGAGATGTCGCGTATTAATGGACATGCTCTTGCTTCGCCCGTGATAAAACTCCTTGTATGCTGTGGCGGGGGCATGTTCATCATTCGTTACTTAGGATGGTGGAGGGGCAGAGAACGCTCTGGCAACCCCAAGTCTCACTCATGAAACTCGCAATCTGGGCGGGAAATGAAACTTTTTTCTTGGGCAAGTCCTTAGAATTCTTCTGTTCTGTAACGTCTAGTACCGGGCTGTCATCAGCAGCTGCAGCTTCTTCTTGTTCTTTAGGAGTCTCCTTGTCTCCTGCCAAATCGAGATTTTCAATTTCTGCAGCAACCGCGGCTACCGTTTTCTCCCTGCCGATACTGCCGATGTCCTTTTTGGTTGGTTTTGCAGCAGGTTTTTTGTCACCATCATCAACTTCGTCATCATCATTTCGGCTTTCAACTTCAACTTGAGTGGGCAGTTTCTTGGTATACTCTGGTTCATCATCATTTCGGATGCCAACTTCTGCTCTAGCTTGCTTAGGGTTCGCTTGAAATTTCTTTGTAAACTCTAAAGCCTCTCTACCCTCCTTCTCGAGTTCATTCCTTGGAGAAACAGCCCTTTCATTTCCTGGAGAAGCGCTTCGAACTCGGGCCAACTTTTCAAGTTCAATGCTTGTAGCGATAGCAGCAGCCGCAGCAGCAGCGGCATCAGCAGCTGCAGCAGCAATCTCTCTGTTCAAGTTTTCAAATTCTTTCTTTGGAGAAGCAGGACCTTTAAAGTTCCTAGGGGAAGCAGGAGCTTTCAAGTTCCTGGGAGAAGCAGGAGCTCTAAGGTTCCTAGGAGAAGCAACCCTTCGTGGAGAAGCAGCCCTTTCGGGTCTTGGATTCCTCGAAATTTTTGTCTTCGCAGCCACCGCAGCATCCCTTTTCTCCATGCTACTGAGAACCGTAGTGATTCTGTCGACAAATTGTTTGCATTCATCCTTAGGGACATCCTTTCCGTTGTCAGCGTCTTTATCAACTTGCTTGCATTCATCCTTCTGGGCATCGTTTTGGTTGTCAGCAGCTTTACCATGCTGTTTGGATTCCTCATTATACCCATCCTTTCGTTTGTCAGCAGCTTTAACGAATTCTTTGCGTTCCTCCTTGTAGCCAATATCCTTTGGGATTATAGGAGCTGTATCCAAATCTGTGGATTCCTCCTTTTTATTACCTTTGCCTTGGTGTTTGCCTTCATCCTTATGCTTATGATTGTGTTTCTTAGGGGGTTCCAACAATGCAACCTCAATTCTTGGGTGATGCTCATTTCCGACCTCCTCTTTGCTGCTGCCTCGAATTCTTTTGGTAGCAGGTTTTTTGCATTCCTCCTGGTCGTCTTTTTTTTCAATGTCGGCAGTAGGAGGGTCGTCTTTTTTGTCAATGTTTGAAGTAGGAGAGGTTTGTCCGCCGGGGGTGCAGTCGTCGCTGCCAAGCAATGCTTTAGTGTCTGCAGCAGGCTTTTCGCATTCCTCGTGGGCGTCTTCTTCAGGCTGTTCGCGTTCCTCGTGGTCGTCTTCTTTTTCACTGGTTTCAGCAGGAGCTGTGGGGCTGCTGCTGCTGTTGTTACTACTGTTGTTGCTGCTGTTGCTGCCAACAGCCTTACTGTTTACAGCAGGAGCATCTTGTTTTTCAATGTTTGCAGCAGGAGCTGTTTCAGCGGCTGCAGCCGGAGCATCCTTTTTTTCAATGGTTGCTGCAGGAAGTTTTTCGATCTTTGCGACAGCTGCTTTTACGGCGAGGCTGCTGCCAAAAAATGATTTCATGTTTGCAGCAGGATACATTTCAACCTCGGCAGGTGCTGTTTGCACGCTGTAGCTGCTGCCAAAATAAGATGTAATGTTTGCAGCCTTTGTGGCAGTAGCTGCTTGTACGCCGAGGCTGCTCCCAAAAAATGATGTAACGTTTGCAGCAGGTGTTGGTATGCTTGGGCTGAAGCTGCCAGTAAATGCTTTCTTTGTAGGAGGAGGAGTTGCCGTTTCCACCCTGGGGGCGCAGCTTCTGCTGCCTGCAGTAAATGCTTTCGGTTTTCTGCGGGGTTTAAGGTTGGGGGATGATGATGGTGGAAGCTGGGCGAATGGTGCCGCCGTGTCTTCTTTCAGTTCCTCGTTCAGTTCCTCCTCGTCCTCGTACTCAACTATGCTGAGCTCGTCAGCCTCAGAGTCAATTGTCTTGATTGACATAACTTTTGAGTTATGCGAAGAGGCGACACTTTGAGCAGAAGAATAGGCATTATAGGATGCATACTTTAGCTCCAACACATCATTCATAAATAGTTCCTTGGTGTCTTCTACAAGATCATTTCCTTCGAGATAAAGATTCAGGTAGCAAGGTTGATTCGTTTTGTCGTTGAGCTTTGTACGTGGCATTCCAAATTTCTTGGCCGCCTTTTCCACAATATCGTCCAAGGTCGTTTCCTCGGGATCAAAGGCAATCAGCTTGCCATGGTTGGAAGCATGCTTGCGCACGCGTACTCGTATCATCTTTGTCATTTATCTCTTTTGCTGGGGTAAAGCACAAAAGTGGTTTGATCGCAAGACAAGTCAAATCCTCCAAAACCGGGCTAGTGGTGTAGCTAGCTGGCTGTCTTTATTTCTCTGCGAGCCAACTTATTTCTTTGAAAGATCAATCGAGTGTCGTGGTTGGAGCGGTATAAATTATAAATATGGTAGCAATAGCGATGGTAGAGGTTCCAGACATACAGGAATCGATCCTTCAGCTTTTATACTTGACGCCATAAAACTAAGAAGTAATCGCTAAGGATATGCCGCCTTGCTCTCTCTATTTGATGTAAGTGATAAGCATGTACAATTGTACGTACAACTCCGAGTTCCCAAAAAAGACCCCATGAGAACGAGCTCCATGGACGAGCTCCACGGACGAGCTCCCAGAACGCGCTCGCATATTCCAATGCAAGCCTCTGTGAAGAGCTTGCCATAAATGGGCAACAACAACCAATGTGAAGTGCTACTAGTAAGTCAACAGACCTGTTGTTGAGTAAGTAAGCTGCTTATCCATCTAGAATTGTTTGCATAAGACAGAGAGCTGGGTCCCAGGCATGAGAAGATTATTTTGCAGTCAACAGAAGGGAAGAGCTGATGATGTTGTGACACCTGCGGATGCGACAACAAATGCACAAAGAGTTAGCAGTTGCATTTTGTGTCTTTATTTACCTTCAGTTTATTGATGGTATTTAAGAACGTGTGTCTTAGTTACTGTCATCTGTAAGGTGGACAATGGGAGTGAAATGAACTCCTCATGTTATGGGGTGAGACGTCAAATCAATTTCAAAGTGCTCAAGTGGCAAAATCAGTTTGCCTGCTTGTTGCTGCATTCCTTTTGGTGTCATTTGTACATTCTTCAATAAAAATTCAAAGCATTGGTCTGAAAATGCCCTAACTGAACATTTTTTTCTCCATCTCGAAAAGAAGATGGCATGGTTTCCATTTCCTAACCAACACGGCATTCTTTCGTTCAATTGTGCCCACACACGAGGTTTCATCCGGTTCATGAATGCTTGCAATCCATCCATAAGCTTACAAACCACCCCGTGGTGTTCATTCTCAACACGAGGATGATGTTCAAGGTAATGTCAAATACCTGGATGCATGTTCTCTCTGCTATGCATCATTCCAGACACCCTGACTGAACAATCGGATTCGAACGTCTGCATTCCTATTGGTGCTGATGCGATCACTCAAGCGTGCTGTTTCACTCAGATTGTCATTTGAATTGCTTTCCAAAAGATAATTGAATTGTTGCACATCCTGTGAGCAAACCCAAGAACTGATTCTTGATAGCAAATGTTCTCTGCAAATTGAGGGAAATGTTTTTGCATGTGCCTTTGCACTCCATGATGATGATGAATTTCCAAAATTTTCCAAGTTTCTGCATCCCTCCTGCCTTGATTTTTGGCAGGGGGGGGAAGATGCAAGTGGCATTCCATCTTCATCCCTGTGCATGAAGTCATCACACAAGACACATAAATCTTTTTGTTTGGCAAACACAGCTACAAAATGATCAATTGTCGATTCTCATCTTCGGCACAAGGAAGTGCGGCTGGATCCACAACTGAAGGAAACTTCATCTTTCCGCCAAACTTTTTGAAGTAGCATAAAGGCAAACATGGTTCCACACCTCTCTGCAACTGAGGCAACATTTATTTTTCTCCCTGAGCTATCGGCTGCATTACGGACGACAGACAGACCCGCAGCGCCACCCGGACGTGCCTAACCAACACGCCCAGAGACGCTGAGCCATTTTAGACTTTGAAGTGATTTTACAATTCAGAAGTAGATTAATCTCACTCTTTCTCTAATTTAATATTTGT
>ENA-ORBV01003094-ORBV01003094.1-microbial-mat-metagenome-genome-assembly--contig:-NODE-3094-length-33941-cov-6.560625_pt1 | contig 33941 bp, 22 predicted proteins | sample MGYA00237777_ERZ505514 | MGnify/ENA primary metagenome ERZ505514 (study PRJEB26160, sample SAMN06269048) | microbial mat metagenome | isolation source: Oligotrophic lake microbial mat | place... | reverse complement strand
GAGATTCGCCTTAGTCTCGTGGGCTCGGAGATGTGTATAAGAGACAGGTGTACTCCCAACCCTAAGACACTTCCCAGAGCCAACGTGATCCACGACAGCCCATATGACTCACTCGAACCCCTACCATTGAAGTCCACGGCGGCCGTGGACCATCTACTATACTCACTGCGCAAAAGGTCGAGCGAGGAACGTTCCCAGTCTGGAATCCTCAACTGTATCACATCTCCTTTAGTGGAGGTGGGTGCGAAATGAAAATACCGCTACATCAGGGACCTATCCGTAATCGTCTTTTCACGGAGTCGTTCTACTTTCTCAACTGAAAAGCATAAACGGAATGGAGGTGCTGAGACAGCTCGTTTCGTACTCCGACGAGTACTTGCCAACGGGATACTCGGTACATTTGCACCTGGCGGCATGTTTCACGCTGCAGGTTTTCCCCACAAGTCCCAACAAGGACAAAATATATTCGTTTGCTTTCATTATTTTGATACACGTTGACTTTTTGTTACAGCCTTTTCTTCCTGAACCCTCTCAATTTAGACTTTTCCAGCAAGATGAACCGAACCAGAGCAATAGGCGCTTTCATTGTAGCGCTTCTGCTTGTCGTCGCCGACGCCGTCAACCCCAGCATTAGAGGTCTTGCATCCGAAATGGACCTCAAACCAAAAACAAGTGCTCTGGAAGAGTTGCCTCTGTTTGTTCATGCCCATGTTCCCACGGCGGAAATTATTAACGTACAAGGCCACGCAATCTTCAGGAATAAGACTGATAAACATGATCATCGCTTGGAACGTCTCCTACAAGGCGACTCGCCTGTCGAGTATACCACTTGCCCTGCTTCGAGGGCTCAGTGCACATTTTCTCACGACGATCTAACACCGGGCGAACTCGAGATCTACAGCAAACTTGGAACGACACAAGCGTGGGAGGATCTTTTCAGCGACGCTCAGACGGCGCAACTGGTCTTTGACTGGATGAAGGTGTCTTTAAAAGGCTTGGGACCCAACAGTTGCGTTCCACCAGCTATAACTTTAACAAATGCCCTCGTTTTTGGCGTGCCGCTTGATGTCCTGAATCCACTCTTCTATATTGAGATTTTGGTGGCAGGGCCTTGCGAGACATTCAAGCCGCGCGTCGAAACGTTGTACAGTCGTCTCAAAAACCTCTACAAGGCCGCCAACAATCTTGCCAAAGTGCCCAAAATCGGGCCTTTCTTTAGTAAAGTTGCTAAGTTTTTAAAGAGGCCAGTAGATGCACTCGACGAGGTGCGACACGCAATGAAGGACGGCTGCAAAGCAGTGTCCAGCACGAGGAAGGCCGCAAGGTACACACTCGAGATACTCAACCACGTGGGAACTGCCTGCGGCGTCCTAGGTAGTCTCATGGATTATTATCTCATTTCCATCTGTAATCAGGCCAACGAAAATGCTGCAAACGCACGCTTGCGTGCGAGCGGCTTTCCGAACTCTCGTCGCTATAGAGGTCTGCAAGCCAACGAAGTCGATGTGCAGTTGCAAAAGCAAGCTGAAATCATCAGGACAAGGACCATGGTGCCTAAGGCTGTCTATGACAACCTTAAAGACTTCGACGAGACAGTTGCGCCAGTCCTCAATAAATTGAAAGCTACTTGGGATAGAGTAGAACAGGAGTTGGAGAACATGTTTGACGGCATCGAAGATGTCGTGGAGCTGTTTGCTCCATTCCAAGAAGTCATTGACATTTTAGGCGCTGTTAACTGCGCGGATATACCGGTGGTGAGCTACGGTAAGCAGCCCGGGATAGCTTCTAAATCTTTTTCTGCCCACCTAGAAGAATGGATCTCTAATTTTTCTACCTTCTACTTTGACCAAACCCAGCGTGCGAAGCCCTTGATTTGATCAATGAACTTGTTGAGGAAATTCTGGATGCCGTCGGAATTGGAGGTCTCCTGGATTCTCTCGAAGACGCGGTGAGAGATGCTATTGATCTTCCAATTGACTTTAGTTTTGAGATGCCCTTGGCTGGCCTCATCAATCTGAATCTGGATTCGTTGTTACCAGAACTGGACACATTACTGTTGGACCTGCGAACGAATCTCATGGCGGATTTGCCAAACCCAATCGATGACATTCACGACGCAGTAGAGAGTGCAACCACCAAACTCAATAGCGAACAAACAGACAAGTATGATATCAAGACAATGCTAACGCATACAACGAACGCCGAATGGAACTGTCCCAGTGGATTCATGCCTGTAGTGTCGTCAGCGACTTACTACGGACCAAACTGTGTCGACACCTTAGACGGGGTATGGCGAATTCCCTGTGATGGAAAGGATAGCTCTTGCACCAAGAATTACTTGAACCCAGACACTCGGCTGACTTGTGCGACACAATCGCTCCATTCTTACACTTCGCCCGAGCCGCTCCCCGCTTTGACTCAGGCCCCACCATTGCATACGTTTTCGTCTGTTTACCTCTGCATACCACCGACGGAGCTTGACAGTCTTGGTATCATGCCTGTCCTGAACGAAAGGAACGGAGTGACCAATTTCCCTTACGTCGTGGATCATGTTGGTCCGTTTGACTACAGCAACCGAAACATCTGTACGAATCTTGGCGGAAGTTTCACGGGGACGGTGGACAAGTTCAGCTTTGGCCCCATGCCGCAGGCGTACTTCGATACTAGCCGATTAGTTACAACTGATCAGCTGGTGTGCCCCGGCGACGGTCGTGCTGTTCACTTGGAATATAGGGAGCACCGGACGCAAGAACAGATGGCGTGTTTGGATGTTGGCGGGCCTATGTACGCAGCGGAATATAAGGACGGCTATGGTAGCGAGTACATGTGTTTTGATGTGTTCAACCCTTCTAATCTGGGACCGACGGACGGTTGGTACCCAAATGACATGGGGCCTGCTTACTGCATGTACCCCAACAACAAGGATGCTGCATGCTCCGCCAGGGGGTTTTACCCGTTCACAACGAACAACCAATGCAACCTGCCCACTACTGCTGCCGAGGGAGCTGACACTGATTTCACTAGGACCTTAAATGCCAAACGTGAGAAAGTATGGAATCAGCTCCAAAGTACCAAGGCGACGTAAGTAGATCATGATGCCACGCCAAGCATTAAATCGCGTTGAAACAAAAACTAATACCTATCTGTACATCTTGCCTACACAGCTACACCAAGGATGACAATACTTGCCATCAAGAGTATGCTACGAGATGCCATGGCCAAACGACTTGTACAAGGCCTTCTTATTGTCCCTCCCTTGTTGTCCAATACGCATGTGTGTTTATGGAAGACGCATTGGATAATGATGTCCATTTTACCTTCGGAAAGTCTCGGGCTGGTGGTGGGAAACGATACGGATATAAGTGTCTCGCCAATCAAGAAGTGACAATCGACTCAGCTTCGCGAGGGTTTGGCTTGGGAGCAACATATGATGTTACGGAGGCTTATGGAGCACGCCTGACTTGCAATAGTAATAGGCAGTATTGCGAGATCCTTCAATATTATAGCGACCTCGGACAAGAGACACTCCGACTAGAGTTTGGATGCGAATGTGTTGCTGGCTATGTAAAGCCCCCCAACGAATTTGGAGAGTGTGTTGCCTGTTCCCCTGGATCTAAAAGGGCGGAGAGTGATGAAGTGTGCACCAAGTGCCTTCCAGGAACATTCCAAGACAACATTGCCACGAGCAGCTGTATCAACTGTCCAGCTGGGACCTATGCAATCGGTTCTGGCTCTGATAGATGCACCCCTTGTCCCGCTGGAACTGCTAGCTCGTCTATCGGGGCTTCAACAGACAGCACTTGCAACGCATGTCCTCCTGGATACTGGGCAGGGCCTGGAGCAAGCACCTGCGCCCCATGTAACTCCGGAGAGTCGACCAATGGTCTTGACAAAGCTCCTAAATGCGATGAATGTGTTAGAGGGACTTATGCCGCAGGTACAGGCAATGCTGAATGCACACTTTGCTCATTGGGCACCTTTGCAAACCATGAACGAGCCAGTTCTTGTAACGACTGCCCACGTGGAACGTATGCGGCAGATATCGGAAGTACGTCTTGCACCTCGTGTCCTCCAGGAAGTTATGCCTCTTCGACGAAATCTACAGAGTGCATCTGTTGCAAGGCTGGGGAGTTTATCTACGACGAACTCCTACGCCCGATCTCCCTTGGAGCTACCTCTGATCTCTGCCAAGATATTGCCATAGATCCTGTCCTGGCAAGTATCGACCCTTTCGCTCATTCAGATGTGTGTTTGGCTGGCTCAGAGGAGCTTGGTAACGGTCTTTGTAGTCCGTTTGCTAACACTGAAGCGTGTGGATGGGACGGAGGTGACTGTTGCTACGAGAGTTGTATCTTCAACCCTGACATCAACAGTGCAAGCTGCTACTTCACCACACTCCAATGTCTGGATCCCGACCCTGAGTCCCACGCGGTTGATATTAGCCTGCGACGCCCGTCTGATTTTGAACCAGCACCAATCGATGCCAATGATCCACCTCTGTCTCCACGGCCCGGCTGTGACGTGGACCCTCGCGTGGGCGATGGTCTTTGCAACGATGATTTGAATTTTCCTGAATGTGGCTACGACGGTGGCGATTGTTGCCCCTCTACTTGTCACGCGAATAGCCCAGGCTGCAAGTTCAACAAATGCACGCGCATGAATTGCAAGGACCCCCGCCCGAATTCTCCCATGCATCCTCCTGATCCTCCCAAGCTCGTTCCATACGTACCGAAAAACATTACGTATCAGTGCTCCGAACGTGTGCGAGATCCGGCCGTAGCTGCCATAGCCCCTCCTCATTTGAATTATGATGGCGAGGTCACTAGATTCTATCCTTGGGTTTTTGTCAAGGATTCCATTACCGAAGGAAGTTGCGTGAATGACTATGTGATCAAAAGGACGATTAGCTCGGCATTTGATGCATGGGGACAGCAAGCTATCTTTGTGCAGACGATCACTGTTTTTGACGACGTCAAGCCGTCTTTGGATGTGGTCTTTTCTGGAATTTCTGGGACTGTCGAGAGTAAAAATGTCGGATCCTACCCCGTTGATGGCGGCAACACGAGTGACAACTGCCAGAGCAGCGCTAGCATCGATTTCACCGAGACCAAGGATTTAATCATTTGTGATAACTCTTATGTTTTGAAACGCGAATGGGTCGCATCCGATAAATGTGGCAATGAGAAAGTCCTTACAGAAGATATCGTCGTCGTTGATGAGACGAATCCACTTTACACTGTTCCTGTTATTGATCCCGAAGACCTCATGATCTGGCCTTTGGACGACGTGAGAGAGTTCAGTCTGCTAGGAACATTTCGCTACGACTTGGCGGCCGATGATTGTGGAGATGATGACGGCACTTACTGTTCCGACGAAGTTGCGATCCATTGGATGGGATGTACATTTGTTGGCCCTGATGGGTCCGTGGTTGTTGCAGATGAGCTTGATTGTTCGTACGATCCTGAAACAGATACTGTCTTTACTCGAGCAACACGTGGCGATGTGCCTTTGGATAGCGACTACAGCAGAGTGTACGAGTTCAATGTTCGGGTGGTTGACTCTTGCGGCAATTTCATCGAAACGGCCCATCAGATCACGGTCCGCCCTCCCCCGCCTCGTCCAGAATTTAACCGTCCGCCATCCGACTTTGCTCCTGACATCGTCATTGAATGCAGTGACCCTCGCCCCGAAACGTCCGTCCTTGCTGTTTGGAACTTTTTGCTCTATGGCGTTCCAGTCGTATTTGATCCAACGGTTTCCATCAATGAAACTTCGACACCAGGCGAGTGTCCCAGCAACAGTACTGTAGTCGAAGTCTTCACCTCATCCCGAGACCTGTTTGGCAGGGTTACCCAGACCAGTAGAACCATTACGATCGTGGATACTATAGCCCCGGAGTTCAACTTCAGCTCCATCCCCGTAGATGCAGTTGTAGCCCCAGAAGCCGTACCCGCTCCAGTTCAAACATCAGCGACTGACAACTGCCTCCCAAGATTTCCGATTGTAAAGTATACTGAGCAACGAGTGGAACTTGCTGGAGAGAAAGCCTGCATCAACTCTTACATCTTAAATCGCAAGTGGTCGACCAAGGATGCCTGTGACAATCATGCTAGCGTAGAGCAGGTCCTGACAGTCATTGACGACGTTCCACCAGCCTACGCCCCGAACGATGTCATGAATATCTGGCCTCCCAACAAAAAAATATACACTTTTTCACTCATGGAGGACTTTGGATACGGAAATGTCACCAACGGCTGCGGCACGGCGGACTCAAAATACTGCGTGGACGACGTTACGGTTCAGTTTGTTTCCTGTACCGACAGTCAGTTGGATTCTTATAAAAAGGCTAGCCCAACGGATTGTACGTATGAGGAAGCGAGCGACACATTGAGTGTGGTAGCCGATCGCTATCGAAAGACTCCACGTAACTATTCCATCGCGGTGCGACTCGTGGATGCCTGTGGAAACACTGTAGACACTAGTAATACGATAAGCGTGGCCAAAGACTACACTAAGAGGAGCTCAAAGCAGCAGAGCTCAAAGCCGAGGAGCTCAAAGCCGCGGAGTCCCAAGGTCAAGTCCACCAAAAGTTCCAAGAAACGTGCTTGAAAAATAAACCGGTCCAGTGCTTCAACTGAGGCCAGCATCTGCGACAATCAATAACTGGGTTCATCTGGAATGTTTATTGCGGCGTCTTGTGTTAAAATACATATATAATATATGGGAAGACATAATTCGCTGAGTACAGGTTGTGTAGGTGTATAGTTGCGAAGAGTCTCAGGGCCGCCTTCGTTTTCCTTCCTTTTTTACTCGTATTTCGTCCTTGATTGCCCGTTGATTGATGTCAATCTCTTTGGAATCCACAATTCCTTTGTGGAAAGAGCGCCTGTCAAAGCTCATCCTTGACCGTTTTCTGCCTTTGTGGAGTTTGATTCCTTCGTCTTTCAGGACCTCATCCGCTATCTTCTCACGGTGGTTCACCAGTACTATTGCTGCTTGCTTCTGGTTCTCAATTTCCTGAAGGCGCCGAACTCGTTGCGCTTGCTCCAATTCTACTTTGGATTTGGGGAACCCTTTCTTTCGTGAGACTTTCCAGACGGCAAAAGCATAGTCCTTGGCATCTTTCCAAACACTCTGGAAGCCTTCCTTGGGCAATTGTTGCTTCCAATGAGACTTTTGTTCCTTTGCCCACGTTTTTCCATCCTTTAAATCAATATGAATAACCTTTTTTGCGAGGTCTCGTTTCACGCGTTCCAGAGATGATAACGATGGATCATCGACATGATCAAACAAAGTGTCAGCATTGACGGTGTCATATCCATCACCATCGCCAGCCTCAAAGTATGGGTCAAAAATCCCCACTTGTTCCTGCTTGGCATTGTCAGCGAGTGAGATGCCCGCACCCTCATCGTCGTTATCGTCATCATCGCTTTCTTCGTAAGCCTCTCCTGTAGTTGCAGCAAGACTTGCTCGTTCCAGTTTGCGCTCTTGTCGTTGCTTCTCGGCTGCGACGGTCGTATCCACATATCTGTCGATCCCTTCGACGATGCCAATGGCATAGCTCAACCGCGAGCTCTTTGTGCTAACCTTTTCCCAATAGTAGATTGGTTCGCCAGGCTTGTAGTCGGCTGCCATTTGGGAAATTCGTTCGGTGGCAACTTTGAATGCATAACCCGCTAATTGCGCATTTGTGTAGATTCCGTAAAAGGCAACTTCGCATCTTCTGCCACGGGATACGCTGTGATAGGATTTGACATCAAAGTTCTTGCAAATTGGTTGAGTTAGATCGGCAATCCATCTAGCAAAGACAGCTGGTTTGTTGGTCTTGGTACTCAGAATGCTCACTTTAACAATCCCGCCTTTGAGAATCTCCTCGTCGGCGCCACCAGACTGCTCCTTTTCATTCTTCTCTTGGCGTTCTTTCAGGAGAATGGCCTGAGATAAGTTGTGTTTCCTCATCAGCCGTTGCGCAAGTTTCATTGCGTTCTTGGCTTCGTTCTCATTTGACTGCTCGTGAAAGCCAGTATTTAACAATTTGATGATTCGAGCTTTTACAGCTTGGTCCGCCTTCTTCCGACCTGCCCCATGGATCAGAGTAGATCCCTCTTCAAGTGCAGTGTTGTCATCTTGTTCATCTTTCTTTGTCCCAGGTGCAGATGGCAAATCCTTAGCTTCCATTAGAACCTGCAAAGGCGCTTCCTTCTTTTTTCGTGTTTTGGGTTCCATATCATCTTCCTCCAAATCATCATCCGTTACGTCCTGCTCATGATCGGACTCTTCATCCAGCTCGGCATCCCAGGCATCGGATCCGTCTTCTGCAGATCCATCATCATCGTCCTCGTTCTCGTCGTAGTCACTGCCATCATTTGTCTCTTCGTCGGAAGACAACTCTATAGCATCTAGATCCTCTTCTTCCTCCTTTTGTATGCTCGTTTCCACTTTGACTCCCTCCGTTGTACTATCTTCTATACCATTGCTCTCCGTTTTAGCAGCAGAGCTCTCTGGCTCACTCTTCACTGGCGTTCTTCTGCTACTTGTGCGCCTCGGCCGAGCAGCTTCCAGATCCTCTTCTTCCTCCTTTTTGATGCTCTTGACGTGCTCTGGTGTGATATCTTCCATAGTATCATCGCTCTCCCTTTTAACAGTAGAGCTCTCTGGCTCGCTCTTCACTGTCGTTGTTCTGCTACTTGTGCGCCTCGGCTGCGGAACCCGAGCTGAAGCGCTGCTCGGTGCCACATCCGGATGGACCTTTGGAATTAACTCCAGGTCCACGCCATCTTCAATTTCCACCGTGTTTTGTAGCACTCTACCATTGTCACGCCGTCGAAGGTCCCATTGTTGTGCGGCATGATTGCCGGGCAGCGCTGCGCCTAGTTTTTCGGCGGCCTTGAGGATAAGCATCTGCAGTTCTATGGATTCATCGAATTTCAGGACGCGTTGGATGCCATCATCCGATGACGAGAAGATATGAACTCGTTTCATTATTGGAACTAGCTAGGCACTGCTGCAGTAAATAGTATGCTACAAGAGGATCCAACTAATCGCGCTGGGACGCCACTGATCACTCCGATCAGCGAATGATCCCACCCTCTCTGGGAAGTAATGAAAGACCAAGCCTCTACTAGCTGTTTATTCTTCATCATTCATCTTCACCACACAACTGCTATTTGCACTCCAACTGCTTAGTGGCAGAATAGTAATCGCCTGAACAGAAACTGCGATCTTGTTTCCAAAGATTCTGAAACAATTAGATGCATATTAGCTCCATTTGTGTCCCATACGGGACTGATTCCGCGAAAACCTTCAATCGTGACGAAACTGCCGCGAGCCGAACAGGAGCGTCAACAAGACATGGGGCGTCACTGACATCTTCTTGCAATAACAAACGACGAAGCAAAAGCGCCGATCAACGAATGAATAAATCCATCAATCGATCAACTGCCCAAGATCTTCTATCTTTTATTTTTTCCATAATATTTCCTTCTCGGCTTCCCACCATCCATCCATCAATTTATAGTTTTAATCCTTCCCAAGTTTAATTCATTCATTTTACTTGAAAACTGACCATGATTTGTCGACCAGCTGCAGTCCGTGCTCTTGCATCTCGTGCCAATGGGGTGGTAGTAACTCGCCGTGCTTTAATCCAAGCAGCTACACCTGCCTTTTCTACCTTGGCAGGGCGTACAAGCCTAACAGCTTCTGTACCAGTGTCAGCCCAACCGCCGGCCTTTCGATTCTTGTCCACAGCGGCCGCCGCTGAGCCTGCTGCTGCTCCTGCTGCTGCCAGTACCAAACAACCCTTTGTTCCAACCCCCGAACGCAAATACGAACATTTTGTCAATGTCGAAGTGACGGACAAAGGCGTGGGCATTGTCCGCTTTGATTGTGCCAATCAATCCGTCAACACGATCAGTTTTGCCGTCAAGGATGAAGCCAAGAAAATGTGGGCCGAAGAAATTCAAAACAATCCTAACGTCAAGTCGGTCGTCTTTACGTCAGCCAAAAAAGCCGGCTTTATTGCCGGGGCCGATATTAAAGATATTAAAAAACTCGAAGACAAGCAGCAATTGTTGGGCATTATTGAAGACGGTATTGATTTTTTCAAAAATACTTTGCGAGCCAAGAACATTCCTTTGGTCTGTGCCATTGATGGCCCTGCCTTGGGGGGTGGATTGGAATGGGCGATGTGGTGTGATTATCGCATCTGTACCGATTCTCCCAAAACCAAAATGGGATTGCCCGAAGTCAAGTTGGGACTCTTGCCAGGATTTGGAGGAACCCAGAATTTACCCAAATTGGTAGGAGTACAAGCAGCTCTGGATATGATGCTGACAGGCAAAGATATTCGTCCCGACAAGGCCAAGAAGATGGGATTGGTCGATTTGGTGGTGGCACCCCAATCCTTGGAAAAGGTGGCCATTCAATGTGCCGAGGAATTGGCCAATGGTACCTTGAAGCCCAAGCGCAAGAGCAAGTCTACGATGAATAAGTTGCTCGAAGACAACCAATACGGACGTAAGATCATTTGGAATCAAGTGGAAAAAATGGTCAACAAGCAAACCAATGGCAATTATCCTGCTCCCTTTGCCATTATGCAATGTGTGGAACATGGACTCATGAATCCTGGAGAGGAAGGATTGCGCAATGAGCGAGAGCAATTTGCCAAATTGGCTGCTACCAACGAGTCATCGGCCTTGATTAATATTTTTGAAGGTATGACTGCCATGAAGAAGCACAGCTATGGTGATGCCGGTCATCCCGTCAAGAATGTCGCTGTCATTGGTGCTGGATTGATGGGTGCTGGAATTTCCCAAGTCAGTGCCGAAAAAGGAAAATACACAGTCATGCTCAAGGATAAAGATGATGCAGGTGTTGGACGTGGTATGGCGATGATCACGGATTCTTGGAAGGGAAAGCTCAAGAAGAAGCGCATGACTCAGTACGCGGTCAACAAGAACACGTCGAACGTCATTCCCTTGACCGATGACAATCCAATCTGGGAAAAGCACTTTTCTCAAGCCGATGTTGTCATTGAAGCTGTCTTTGAAAATCTGGACTTGAAGAAAAAAATTGTGGCCGATATGGAACGTGTCACTCCTGATCACTGTGTTTTCGCCACCAACACTTCGGCCATTCCCATTACCAAAATTGCCGAAGGTGCGAAACGCCCGGAAAATATCATCGGAATGCACTACTTTTCTCCTGTCCCCATGATGCCCTTGTTGGAAATTATTCCTCATGCTGGTACCAGTGCTGCTGCCACGGCAACGGCATTTGAAGTTGGAACCAAGCAAGGCAAGACATGCATTGTGGTCAAGGATGTTCCTGGATTTTACGTCAATCGTTGTTTGGGACCATTTTTGGTCGAGGTTTCTGCCTTGGCTCGGGATGGCGCCTCCTTGGAAATGCTGGACAAGTCCATGACGAAATTTGGAATGCCGGTTGGGCCTGTCACTTTGGCGGATGAAGTTGGTGTCGATATTGCTAGCCATGTCGCCTCGTTCTTGTCGGAAGCTGATTTGGGTGTCCGTATGACGGGTGGAGATATCAGTCTTCTCCAAGAAATGGTGAACAAAAAATGGTTGGGTAAAAAGACTGGCCAAGGATTTTACACCTATCCCAAGGGCAAGGGCAAGAAGAAGTTCATCAATGATGAAGTCAAAGCATACGCCAAGCAATTTGTCAAGGAAGATTTGAAGTTGTCCGAAAAGGATATCCAAGATCGTCTTGTCTCTCGGTAAGATTTTTTATTTCTCACAAATGCGACCCGAACGGTGACAACATTGCTACAACACATCAATTTTCTAACTTTCTGCTGTTTAATTATTTTTACTCTTACAGATTTGTTAATGAGGCTGCCAAGTGCTTGGAAGACGAGATCATTGAGAGCCCAGAGGTCGGAGACATTGGATTAGTCTTTGGAACTGGATTTGCCCCATTCCGTGGAGGACCTTTCACATACCTAGACCAAGTCGGTGTGACCCAATACGTCGACATGATGAATGGCTTTGCCGATAAGTACGGCCCACAATTCGAGCCATGCCAGTTGTTGAAGGATTATGCCGCTACTGGAAAGAAGTTCCGCAGTTGAGCAAAACATTTGAGTTAAGCGCATGGCTACTAGATATCAGTCGGACAGTTGAGTATGGTAGAGGGTTCCAAATCAATAAAACATAAACATTTTGCATACTACTTTTAGTAGCTTCTTTGTGAAGTAACCAATAGCCGCTGAAACTCCGGGGAATTATATGATCTTACAAAATGAAAGGGCCTGTGACTGTGTGCATCCTCAGTACTGTGCCAACACCAGCGCATTGTGCAGAAAAAATTTAGGGCACATACTGTATAAAGGAAACCCGGCTAGCTAGTGGCTAGCAGTCACTGCCCTTACTACAATGGACAATATTTATCGAAATTATGAAGTTTCACTGTTTTCACGCCAATCATTCAGTTGAATCTGCATTCCCACGGCCATCGATTCATTCGCGCACTCTCGCTACTACTAGCTAGCTAGCTAGCTAGTAGCTAGAGTAGTACCGGCACGAAAATCACAAGGGTCCAGTTTGCGTGATTGGATTATTCGTGACTAAATGGATCTTTGGCATCATTCATGATTGTGATGGCGACCATCCGATCGGTTTTGTTTTTGTCGCTAACTTCCTGAGCTCAACATTCATGCACAAGTTGAGTTTCTCAAGCTTGCAACTCAGCTGCTGTACAATCCTAAAAAGTAATGGCGACGACAACATCAGGTCAACAACTCGGCAAGTTTGTAGCTCTGTTAGCTGCAAAGCAGCCTACGCCAGGTGGCGGAGCTGCCGCTGCCGTAGGTGCTAGTGTTGGGTCGGCGGCAGCCTCCATGGCAGCAGCCTATACACAACGAAAAAAGGATCAAGAAAGTGGGGCGGCAGCCAAAGCCGTAGCTCTCATTCAAAAATTAGATTTTGAAAAAGCACTGAAGGCGGCCGATGAAGATGCCGTTGCCTACGCCGATTTGCAGAGATCTTGGAAAGATGCCGAAATGACAGCTGAAGAAAAGAAAGCCATTGAAGCTCGAGCACTGGCAGTACCGGTTTCACTGGTGGAACTCTGCCATGATTATATTTTGGCCATCCAAACGTTCCTACCAGATTGCAATCCCATTATCACATCGGATGCCAAAGTGGGAATCCACCAGCTTGCTGGAGCTGCCAGAGCTGCGTATCAAACCGTTCTTGTCAATTCGCCACCACAAGCAGAAAAAGATAGATTAAAGACGCTTTTGTTGGAAATTAGAAAGATTGAAGATGATTTGTTGGAAACGGGGGGTTAAAGTAAAGGGCAGCAACAAGTAAAGCAGTGGCCTATTTCTCCTGGAGCATGATAACAACAATATCCATCTAAATTTATATGTAAATATGACAATATCCAACACAGAATAGAACGAATATATGTGTAAAGGGGCATAGACATCTCGTCGGGAAGAAAGCCCAAAGTGCAAAATGTTGGCGCATAGAGCCAGAAGAGCTGCTGGCCTCACTTTGTAACAGCCGCATACGGATAAACAGGCACCAGGGGCTGCATCGTCAAGGCGGTTAAAGACGAATTTCTTTCCAATCCACTCGTAATTGCCATGTAACATGTGTCGTCCATTTCTTCGTCGTAGAGTTGAAGCTCCCTCAATGTACTATTTACCTTCAACATGTGTGAAAGAGCCACATATCCATTTCGGGTGAGATTGCAATCAAAAAGCGTCAGCGCTTTGAGCCTTGTATTGGATTTCAATGCATCCGCCATCAAAACGGCCAATTCCTCGGTCAGCTTGACCTGCCAGAGTTTCAAGATGATCAAACTCTTCGACTGGCACAGATTACGGAAGGGTCCTATGGTGAGGGCGCCAGATTGGCGGCGCTTCATGCGAATCTCAACAACTCTCAAAGTCGGTATGCAGGCCAGTGCATTTAGTAGTGGATCAAGTGTTATCTTTCGGTCTACGAGAAGCAAGTTTTTGACTTGGAACTCGCGTAGGTATCGATGTCTTTGAAGAGCCTCTGACACCTCCTGTTCATGCCGCGAAAGGACAATGTTTCGAAGTGACAAAGTCTTGAGTGGACTGCTTCCGGTTAATACACATGTCAAAGCATGTAACTGCAGTGGGAATCCGTCTCGAGGATTTGGGAAATCACAAAACAGCGCCTCGCAAAAGGGAAGGTCGCCGATGGCTTCAAAGAGCTTCCGTCCCTGCTCAATGGTCAAATTCATAAGAAATTCCTTCCAAATCTCCACCGAACGAACAGTGCTGTTTGAACGAATGGCGCGGATCAAATCATACGGGTCGTATTCGCTGGGCACTGAGAACCCTTGTAGTTCAAGATGAACGAAGCCGGGGTCATTGGCTTTCAATGAGTCGATTGTTTCGTAGTAGCTATCCATCTTGAAAGGACCCGAATTTGGTCGAGTTGAGCTCCAAATGGAAAAGGTTTTTGGATTGTAACAGCTGAGGTATTTCCTCAGCGGTATGGCATGAAATGATCTATCCGTGGTATGGTGTATTAGTTTGGGCGATCTATTAGTGCTTGCCCGCGAACACGCACACATATTCTTCCACACGATTTGGATTTGAGCCATGAGGGATTCGTTGTAGCATTGCTTATGGTTGAGACTTGGCCGTTGGGTGTGTCTCATCTTTCCCTCCTGCAATGCTACCATGAATCAAATGAACAACAAATGAAAAAAATCGCACCAATACAGCATGTGCTATAGAAGCTATAGAAGGCAAGTCTCTCTCATGCTCGTCAAACTGATGCGAGCACGTGACACGAGTGAAGTGGACCCACAAGCACGTTGGATATGTTTCCACGGTAGTGCCACTACTAAGGTCAGTGAAAAGGCAACCAGAGTGCAGCTAAGTCAGAAAGTCATGTGAAACACATGGCAAACAGCCGTATTTTTTCCATGTTTCAATTTGGAAGACAACGGAGAGAACGTACCAGATGGAATACAGCTGGCAGACTGTATTTATACTGTACATAAAGAAATATAGCTTTCTGGTCGTCCTGATAGCCACAAAATCATTGGCTTTTTTCAGGTTGGGCAGTGTACTTAGAACGACATACACGAAAAATTGATGTGACAGAATTTCGTAGAAGCTAAAAATAGCAAAGATTAGTTACATGAAAACCTATTGGCGCTACCGCGCTAAGGTACTTAAGAGAGCTAGCATATTTTTCGACAGAACTTGAGCCCGGCCAGACGCACCAAAGCTCCATACAGAAATCTTGAAACAGTTGTGGCAATGACGCACTACAGTATGTCGTTCAGCTATTTATGGCAACAAATTGATCAAAAATCTCCTTAGCGCTTGCTTCTTGAGTGTGACTTAGTGCCTTGGCAAGATGAGAAACTGTCATGTATTGCTAGCACGACAACTCTTTGCCCCGTTCTGGTTGTATTGTCAATAGAATAACTGACTCCTGCAGGCTATACCACTCTATAGGACTCGACTACTTTACATGCATGTGGTCGAAATGCCATCCATGCCCAGCTGACAAAAACGCACGTTGAATTTAAAATTGGTGGATTGGTTTGAGTATTTTTATTAAAAAAAAAAAAGCGGCCCGCATTATGCCAGGGAATCTCAGATGCAAGCAAGCGCCATCTTCCACTCTAGCGACTCGTCGCCGACGACTGGAAGCGGCCACCCAAGCCCCAGAACGCCAAAGCTCCCACGCCACCCGCAATGCTGAGGACAGCCACAGTGCCTACTAGGACCAAATTGCGACGACGATTCGTTCGAATTTGGTCTTCGTATCGTGCGACGGCTTGCGCCAGATCTTGTGGATTGGCCTGGAGCTGGTAGTCCTCCCGAAGAATGTCGGCCGCCCGTTCTCCAATGACCACACAACTGGCTTGCGTATTGCCCGATACAATTTCGGGTTGAATCGACGCATCGGCGATCCGAAGATTTTGTACTCCAAACACTTGGAGCTTGTGATTCACGACACCATCGTCCTTGCTTTTAGCCATGCGACATGTTGTGGTGGGATGGTACAAAGTACTAGCGTAGCGACGAATGCACTCTTCCCAAAAGGCATCTGGAATGTCCTTGTCATCCAAAGTATTCTTTTCGTATTGGTGGAACAAGTTGTATTGGCCCAACAAATCAAGTGGAAACAATGGCAGGGGTGTCAACAAGTCTTTCAATGGACCTACTTGGGCTAGTTGAACAGAGGTTCGGCACATGGCGACCAAGCGCTTCAAATCTTGCTGTCCTTCATCCGTGAGGTAGTTGGCGTGAATGGACAATCCATTGTTGTCTTGTGTAGAGTTGAGTTCCACATGTCCCTTGGACTGTGGGTGCAGCAGGGTGGCGATGAAGACCGCCCCCTCGGCATTGGGCGCGAGTTCGTTGGGGTGCAAGGCAAAGGACGTAAAATCCAATCCAATATTGGCTTGCAGCACCTCCGCGTCCGCGGCAGTACAGAAGATACTTAACTGTAAATCCGGGACCTTCAAGTTCAGATCGGACCAGTAAAAGGCACTGGCATCATAGGCAGAAGATGTCAACATGCCCGCACTCTTCATAAACATTTGATACATATTCTGGAAGACAAATGGAAATCCTTCGGCTTTGTACCCATTGATACTGCCAATATCTTGCTTTCCTTGTCCTAGTTTGGGATTAAAGCGAAGCGGGGCCATCAAATGATCTTGCAAATTTTGTCCCACGTGTTTGGAATACAAGATACTCCCTTGTGGTCCAATCCCTGATTGCAATAAAATCTGCGGCGACCCCAGGGCTCCTGCTGAGAGAATGACCTCTTTGGAACAATTTACAATGGTCGGCTTTGTTGTAGGAGAAGCGACGGGTGAACTGTCAGGTACTAGCTCCACACCCCGGGCAATAACTCCATTGTCCTTATTGTCGTCTTGTGATTCCAAAACTAATTTGTCACACCGTGCTCCTGTCAAGACATAGAGATTGGAACGCTTGTTTGGCTCTGTCATTAAAGGTTCAATATAAGCTCGACCGGCATGGCAGCGAGTCCCTTGCCGTACTGTCTGTTGATGCAATCCTACAATGCCCTTCTTCTTTTTGTTATTGGTATTGTTAGAATCACAAAAACAATTGTAGTCTCCCTCTTGGAATCCCAAGGCCTGGAAGGATTCCACAAACGCTGTGGCCAAGGAACAAGGAGGTCTTTTGTGGGACACGCCCTGAGGACCGTGCGTGCCATTTTTGGAAGATGGCAAAGGACGACACGTTTGACAAATTCGATGGGGATCACACTCCGTCACATTTTCAATACGGTCTCGAAACAAAGCCTCGACCGCGTCTGACGACCATCCACTATTCCCTCCCAATGCCTCATCCCACTGGTTGTAATCGTTGGCATGACCTCGCACCCACGCCATGTAATTAATGTTGCTAGAACCGCCAATCCCTTTGCCTCGTGGCCAATACGAACATTGTTTGGGACCCTTGGCACCTTCAAAGGTTTGAAAATGCGTACACGCTCGAGGGGCTTGGGGTTGGGCATAAAATTCCCAATCCAGTTCTGGCTGGTGCTGCAATTTGCCACAGCCGGCGGGAATGTTTTGATTGACGGAATTTTCCAGTGTCACGGAAGCAGCAGAAGGACCCGCTTCAATCAACAAGACGGTGACCGACTTGTCCTCCGTCAATCGCGACGCCAACGGACAACCGGCCGAACCGGCACCCACAATGATGAAATCAAAAGAGGAAGAAGCCTCCTCTTTGGTGAGATCGGATAGACGAAGAAACGGCATGGTGATTATGGATGATTGTTATTGCTGTTCTTCTACTATTGCTATCCTAGCGTTTTATGGCTCAACAGAGTAGGTATTGATTTGGTCTTCTTGTTTTGAGTCAGCGCAATGAACCTTGATGATGATGGAAAGCCCTGATGGAAAAGATCTTAGCTTGTATGTAACCGGTCGCGTCAAAAGGATTCAACCGGTTGATGTGTTAACTTGCGGGACTGGCTCTTTCTGCCCATAGAACTGGTGTGCGACCAGCGCTTGTGTTCTCACGACTACTTTCCCCTACACACTTCACAAAACGATCGCGTTCTGCGCGGACCACGACCAAGGACGAACACAAAAATAAAGACCATCGAACTATAGATACTTTACCGTCAAACCTCTCTTACTTCCAATCAGTTGGGGCTACTCTCCGCTCACGCTACGTTCTGCGCGGACCATCGGCCAAGCAAGAACAAGAAAGGGAAGCGAGCACAAAAAACGGATAACCCATCGCATATATCTACCGTCAAACCTCTCTACGTTCTTTCTTCCAATCATTTGAAGAAGGAAGAGCAGTGTGTGTTGTCCAGGATCGTCTTGGTTCGTTTTGATTGTAGGCGCATTTATTATTGTTGCACATCTTCTTCTGCTGCTGGATTGCTCGCGACCATGGGGGAAGGACGGCTGTCTTTTCTTCACGCGGCAGACTATGAGAACTGGGAAAGCAAGGTGGATGACGTCCTGGACGACGACTACATTTATTTGCTGATCTGCAACCATGTAGAGCTGGCGCCGGAAAGCCTCGTTGTAAACATTTGTGTAGCAATCGTCAGGCGCTTGACGAAGATTCAAGAAGCCAAAATCTGCATGATTGGACGGATTCCAGTACGAGCACTTACCGAACTCTTTCGTCCCGGAAGTGCTTTCTCGGCGTCAATAATTTGTGTGGGTTATCGTGCATTGCTGACGGGCAGTGAAGGAGACTTTGAATTGGCATTCCAGCAATTCGGCTTATCAAAGAAAATTTCTAAAGTTGATATCTACTCTATCCATATGTTGCTGTGCACCGATGAGCAAGCCGACAGAGATGACTTTGACCGTCGCACATTCCATAACAGAATGATGGAATCGCTCTTTTCGTCTCTCAACAATGTCGCTACGCTCATAGAGCTAAAATATCGAGACCCGTCTGGGATCCCCCTATCAGCAGACTCTGCTCTTTACTGGCTTTGTTGCAAACAGAGGGAAGGCTTGGAGTTTCATGGTATGCAGATTTCTGGTCCTTTGTTGCCGGCACTATGCAGCACGGATGTTCATCTCCAATCTTTATCTTTGTCTGGCATTCCCAATATCAATGGATACATAAATGAAATCTCAATGGGGCTTCAAACGAATCGAACAATCCAATGTTTGAGAATTTGGGAAAGCGAGCTGCGGCCTTCGTCGCTTCTCCATATTTTGACTGCACTCAAAGACAATGCAACTCTAGAATTCCTCGAAATTGGGCTTGAGGATAACAAGAAAGAAATATGCCGCCTCAGCTCCGATATTGCCAACGCAATAAAGAATGTCAGCCATTTGAAGCGCTTGTACATCCGTGGCTCCTTGCGGTCGTCAACTACTATCAGACCTTTTCTCCGAGGTTTAGCCCAGAGCCACTCAATCCGTGAGGCGTGGTTTCGTCTTGCCGTAGTACCCGACGCGTTGAATGACGAAGACATGGATGACGAAGACGGGGACGACGATGGCGAAAACGGAGATGAAGAAGGTGGGAACGACGAAGACGGGAATCAAATTACTATATCCTGCCGAAAGGAGTTTGCTGAATTCGAGGCGGCTTTGTCTCGGAACACTGTTTTGGAAACATTTACGTGTTTCTGCCCCGGTCCTTGTGATGTTCTGTCTGACAAGGGCAAGTTTTGGTTGGAATTGAATGAGGCTGGAAGAAAAAATCTCTACAGTAACTTTGGAGACCGCGCGCGTTGGATCGACAAGGTCATCGAGTACAAAGACAACACCAGCATTTGTTTCCATTTGATCAGCGAAAACCCACAAGTATTCCTCCCTCGTGCTACAAACAACGACGACAACAAAGAAGACACGACAACTTCCACTGCTGCTGCTAGGCTGGACACCAGCGGAAGACGTCCTCGGAACAAAAAAAGAAAGGTGTCTCTCCCAAAGTAAACCAATGGTTTGCCTGTAAGAGCTCGGAATAGAGGTGCCATGACTAGGACGTTGGCCCGTCGTAGCAAAGCTCATCGGAACTAGACGATCGAGAGGAAGCACCAAAATCACCAATGATCTCAAGGAGATCTGTAGCACCATAAGAACTATACAGTCTTTCTCGTGGCCTATCGGGACATCCTATCCTTACTCGTCTACCGATTAGTAAAATGTGGGTTGTGACGAGGAGCTGTAGACGCGTGGGGATGTTCTGGGGGGAATTTAAGAAGACAGTGTGCGTTCGAAGCAGTAAAATGTATTCAATTGGTCTGTCATCATCACAATCCAGCCTGTCGTCGTCAGAACATCCTCTACGCATCGAAATGATGAAGATGAAGATCAGAAAGGACCTCTCTATTTTTTTTACTTGGTTTCGTACCTCGCACCACTAGTAGTAGTACGTAGTACTGTACACTTCTACTGTACAGGCGCTTACTCAAACTTGCTCAGCAGGGAAGTAATGACTCGTTTAGGTTCTTGGTGAGTACAATGCTTGCGTCATCCTCCGACCTCTCATCGCCGACCACTCAGACCTCACATTTTCCATAAGAATGGAACTCTGATGCAGGAGAAAAGCCGACCACATGTTCTTATTCAATGATGATCGAATCATTTATTATTCTGTTTGGGAAGATAAACTTCCTTCTCTGGATCAATGAATCACAACCATCAGTAAAGATAGAGCTGTTGTTGTTGCCTTGATAACCTTTGCCAATCCACATATCAAATCAGTCAAGCAAATTTTCAAGATGAATCATCGAAGCTCGTCGTTACACCTTCTGGGCATGATGTTGATGGGCTCGGTCGCCTTGACGGCGACGTCTGTGGATGCCTACGCTGCAGCGGGTATATTTGCATCGCCTCGCAAGAACTGGGTAGATCCTTCTCCTCGCCCCGTTGCATTTGAACGTCCGGTACCTGTGCCAAAGGAAGAATCCAAGGATATTCCTGTAGTGTCGCCACCTAAGGCCACATCACAATACCAGCTTGGCATTGGCAGGAACCCTCCCGTACTAAAAGGCAGTACAACCAACACAGCTCCATCATGCCTGCCTTTGACACACGAAGAAGCTTTTCAGTATCTGGACTGCATGGAACATCAAGCCACTCGAGAATACCCCTCGCCGGCGTTTGTCGCAAATGCAGCATCCAAAGAAGACGCAAGAAGGGACAGCATGCCTGCCATTGCCTTTACGACCTTGCAGGAGAAAACACCCGAAACAGATGCTGCCACGAGCAGCACGCCTTCAACAACTGATGGCAACAAGAAGAAAAAGTTGCAAGTCATTCGGTACAATCGCCGGTCGGAAGATGTCTTGACCATTAGCTCCTCTCGTAGCAACAAAAAGCAACCAACCATTGTGGCGCATACGCGAGAAAAGCTGGATGTGAATACGGCGTGGGTGGAAATGCTACTCCACAGCGAAAATATGAAAGCGGCACAACAACATTAACTCAATCCTCTAGACTAGTAGCTATATAGCCCGAGTGGTTGCTACGAATGAATCCATCCTCCCAACAAGCATTTTTGTTTTTGACTGTAAATACTGTAAATAACCTTTTGTCCATATTATCAACCTGACTAGTTTTATATATTACTGTTACACAAACATTAGAACTACCTCGCCGCAACAGATGATCCATCCACCAGAGAGCAAAAAAACTTTTGCGAATACAGCTGATCAATGTGTTGGATCGCTCGAAGCCCTCGCGATTTGATTTCCATCAAATGTCCGGCCACGACTTCATTGGGCGACGACGATGGATCTTCGGGGTTGATTCTCACAAGCTTGGCCTCGCCACCTTTTTCCAGTACATCCAATACCATTTGCTCCGATGTATTTCGGCACGTTGGAATGCGCTCCCCGCATCCCACCTCTACCACACAGACTTTGATGTTCTCGTCCTGGCTTAAATCCACCACGGCTTCCCACCACACATCCCATCGGCTCGATTGTGCCATGTCGTACTTCCAGCAAAAGTCGCCAAACATGAAAATGGCGGGTCGTGCCAGACTATGACAAGCCCCGCACTTGGGCCAGTTGCCATTCTCTTCTACATACCAGCCATTTGGGTTGGTGGGAGACGGCATGTTTTGGAGTAGGTTCGTGCGTTGTCCTTGTCCATGGACATGTCCAATACAACTTACATTTGCAGCAATCTCGTCATCCTTGGTGGATAGGGGACCTTCATCTGCTTCCTCTTTCTGGGCAACTTCTTTGGTAGGTGGAGCCAGCATGGTGGTTTTGTCTACCACAAACTCAAAGTCTGTTGGAGCACGCCAAATGCCAGAGTCGCACTCACTGTCGGAACATTGCCATAGTTCCACACTTCCATGACAATCATGAATTTCTTGTGCTGGAAAGTGGTCGTAAAAGTGAGCATCTGCATTGGAAGTAAATGCAAAAAATGCCCCCGCTGGTTCACCCACCACATCATAAGGAGTATGCCGTCGAATGGTTTCTTCCGAACGTACTTCCTCAAAGGGACGACTAGGTCGATCCGCTGTCATTTTGTCCTTGGTACGAGATCGAATAAGGTTGCTCACAGATGTTTCGTTTTTGTCCTTTCTCCAACGTGCCATAATACCATACCCTTCGTGAGGCTTGGTCGTTCGGTAATCGGTAAAACACTGTCCCCAAAAGCCATAAAACAAGCCTGGTTCTTGTTCCATCCATTTTGGTTGGCAAACATCCCCATACGTTAATCCTCGTTGATTGTAGGCAGGAACAGAGGCAAGGTCGTTATAGACCGCCAATCCACTATCGGCACTCCAACCGGCTCCCGTTACCAGCAATAGAACATCCGCATCCACAATGGCTTGGGCGGCTCGTTCAAACAATAACAATTCTTCTTCTTTCTTGGGCGACTCCATGTTTGCAAAATTCTTCTTCTAGCAATCACACCGGTATTATGAGAGGGTTTCACGAGAAAGACCAGCGCTTTAAAAAGTTCTCAACTCGAGAAGGTCTCTATCGTCTTCACCACCAACACTTCTGATTCGGAGCTCCCTTTTGTTTGTCCCTGTTTTGTTCAGATCACTTTAGTTGGATAATCACAAGAACCTAAATTAAATTCTCCTCTTATCCTTGATGCTTCCAGATACATATTAATGGAGCGGGTTTCCTTTCATGTACGTACGACTCACTATTCACTGATCGAAGCAAACACGTTTGAAAGATATTGTTGAGTCACGAAATCCTGATAAACGGGACTGAAGCGAAATCCTTTACCCATCATGATGTCGAACAAGTTCTTTCCACATGTCAGTCACAGCACAAGAATGAGAGCCATCTGCTACTGGTATCAGTAGCAAATGAAGGCGAAGGAACATTATCGATCATCAAGAGACTAGCACATATTATATTATCGAATGAAACTGGGGTGGATTGGTTTCAAGCATTCCTTTAGAATAAAGGAGCCCAAATGTATCATTAACAGACCGATCTACCAAGATGAAATATTCGAAAAGGAATAGGGCAAGGAATACCACCAACATTCAATGGTTTGTTTTGCTCGTCGGTTTTCACTGTTGGATGGGCCATCAAGCCTTTGCGACAATCGTCTCCAACACGACTCATATAAAAGAGGGGATCTTTCGTTATCATTATGATGATTCCATGATGCATCAGAGATCGGTGTCCTCTTCCTGCTCTGCAGTCGTTCTTGTTGGTGTAGGAACCACCATGAGAGTCGAAGACTATGATGACATTGCCATTGAAATCGCAAAAGCGAGACCAGGTGTAATCAGTGGAGTAATGGATCATGCACCTGGAAATCCATTCAAGCTTTCCTCGAGGAGATATGCCAAGCTGGTCATGACCATTGCTGACAATCTTGAGGATCTAGTACCCATCTGCAGACAAAAAAAAACAACGACGAATGGATCTCTGATAATACAGGAAAACCCATTGTTCCTTCTTGGTGGGCATTCAGCTTCAGGTGAAGCCCTCTATAGTTCTGCCCTTCCCATGATTCAAAAAAGCTTTATTCCCGATGGCTTGATTGGATTATCTCCTTTTCGAATCACTAGCAGCATGGCCAAGATTTCCATTCCGTCACTCTTATGGGGCTTGAGCACGACCACTTGTGGAGTGACGATTGGCAATGCAGCGGACCAGGCATACGAGTTGAGTAGCCCAGATCATGGCCGTGTTCTGTACCAACTTGAAAATCCACAAGGCGCGCCAAACCACTGCATTTTTACGAATCATGGATGCCCCCCTGTATGTCCATCGCTGTCGTCCGATCACCAGTTTGCATGGGTGCGATCTGCCGTGGGAGAATCGGTTGCAAAATTTATCCAGGCCATTCAAACCAAAGGTTGGACACGAGAATCCATGGAACTCGATATTTCTGCCGAGAAACGACAATATGTGAAAATGTTTGTGAATGAAGATCAAGTATCAAGTCTCCCAGAGCAAACATCCTCTGTTGCCGCTAGCTAGCTATACTCTGCGGTTCCAGCCAACGAGATATCTGCGAAAATGAATGCATGTTTTCTTGCCTGCAGTCTATCAAAGCTCGACTCTTTAGAATATATAATTAGTAGAGTAGTACATGGAAAGTTCAAGTTGGTTGATGTGTCAGAGCGTATATTTATATAGTATATGTAGGTCTATTATAGCAATGGCTCTACACCGAATCTACACCGAATAATCGTTTTGCGAAACTGACAACAAAATGCATCGCTTGTTCACATCCCCGAAATATTGCAAACATATCACATCCTTTGCAGTCCTCACTCGCGATTTCTTCGTTGATCCTGCAAAGCAAAAAGATATACCAAGTTAAGATATTAGTTTGGTTGCACACGCATCCTTCAGATTCCAACCAAACTTATTGTAAAGTGCACGTACCAATCAATGTAGGTGGAAACTCGTGTGTAACCATCCGGAATACCCGTGGCACAGCCTTTGGACGATCCAAACGAAACAATTCCCACCTGTCGATACGATTCGTCAAACATGGGTCCGCCCGAGTCTCCATTACAGGACCCTGCGCTGGATGTGACCGCACAGAGATGCTGTTCGGCATTGACCGTACCTACGCTTCCATAGCCTCGATCACATTCCTCTCTCGAGACATAGCCCAAATCAACTTTTAGTAGAGTGGATGCAACCGGACAGTCGGTACAGACGCGACCAAGGCCTGCAAAACCGAAAGGGAAGAATGGAAAGCAAACATATTAATCATCGAAAGAACTGCTGGTGGCACTATCTCAAAGAAGAAGAAGAAAAGAACACGTACCCACGACCGTCAATTTCTGTCCAATAACTGATGGATTGTTGGCGTCAGCATTCAGTTCCACGGGTGTTGCTTGAGCATTGGTTTTGAGTTTGATCACAGCCAAATCATTGGCCACGTTGCCATTGTAATTGGGATGCAGACTGACACATTGAACTTCAATTTCTTCCCCCGAGGATTGAGATGTCGCGCCGACACGAACGGTGGCAGGAGGACCTCGACTGACACAATGTGCGGCAGTCAAGACTCGATTGGGAGCAATTAAGGATGCTCCACAGATACCAGTTCCAAAATGTACAAACCAAGGAGTGTCAGTCCCTGCTGTTTCAGCTCCTCCTACAATATAACCCGTACTGAATTGAAACGGTGGTTGTTGCTCGGAAAGATCTCTGTCGCTGTCGGATACTCCACTGCTACGAATATAAGTCTGATTGTTGTTGTGTGCCACGACGGTGGATAAACATGTTAAAAGTAAGCAGAGTTGTATGTGATTATTCATTTTGTTGAAGTTTAGTTCCTGCTGGTCCAAACTTTCTTGGGTACTAGAGTTACTATTGTGTTGCAGCCCTGTTTACCTACTAGTAGACAATCACAAGCCACTAAACATTGTGGATTGCCAAGAGAAAAAAATCAAAAACTAAAACATCAGCTGAAATTAAAAGTCGGCGGCAGTTTTTGATGCAACGGGAGCGTGCACCTCAACGGTAGGATATGGGATTAGAGAACAAAGAAAGGAGAGGCAGGCGAACCGTCACGTGTTACATTATTAGAATTAGTCCCTGCTATCCACCCGCTCACAATAGCTTGAGATGAGTTTGTCCGGGCGAGGCCATTTGAAGGCAGGCGGGTAAATCTATTGGTTTCAAAGACTAGTAGTAAGTGAAGTCTCATAACACCATCCACGCCAGAGGTCCCATCATGGCTCCAAGGCAGCAATGAAGGAGGCAATATCGGATTGGATGCCTATAAATTCTCGGCCTGTACCTACTAGTAGCAGCCAGTCAACCTGCGAAACACGACGACCTCTAGTAGGCATAGTTTTTCAAAATCCGGATTTTTAGTTTACTTCGCAGCTGATGCGACGATGTTCTTGACGATGAGCGGTAGCTCTTCACTATCCAGGCAGACCTGAGCTCGTTCGTTGGGAATCGAGCGCGCTAGCTTGATTGGCTCCTCTCCGAAACCCCCAATCAGAACCAAATGAGTGTGGACATCTTTACGTCGCAGAAGCTGGCTCACGTCGTCAGGGTCAATTCGGTACCGCTTTAAATTGGCGTCGCTAATGATCAAAACAAGATCGCCTTCTTTGGCAGTACTGGTGGCTAGCTCAATTGCCTCTAACGTTCTGTCCCCAGCAAATGTGTACTGGGTATGAGCTACCATGCTTTCTAACACTTTGAGCTGTGTAGCAGGGTCTTGAGGCGTCGTGCTTTCGACGAGTGGGATCTCGGCACTGTCGCCATTGTGACCGACAATCGTAAGCTTGAATCTGTCATCGTCTTTCAATGCTTCCATGATCATCAGTGTAGCCTCCAAAAGTCGTTGCAGTCGCCCGTCGTAGCTATTAAATCTGTACATTGAGGCTGAGACATCTACCACAAGCTTGATGGACATGGGCTCTGTAACCTGTGATGAGTTGATATTAGATTCCGTGGCTTTGCCGCGTCGCTTGAACACGTCCTTCTCGCCAGCAAGCGCGTCCACCAATCGGGAGTCGTCCAGTTCGCCTGTAGATTGACGCTTTAACCACACGCGTTCCTGTTTACGACGTTTGATGTCTTTGAGCAAGACTTGAAGTTGTTGGATCTGTACAGCGACATGCTGGTGTAAACTGTTGTATCGATCCCAATCAAGCTCGCCCATATTAAGGTCTTTTAGTTTTTGTGCCAGACCTTCTTTTGCCATTTCCCTTGCCCGTTTCTGTGCCTCTTCGGACACTTGTGCTTTCATTTCGTCGGACACTTGATGGACGGGATGGCCTGAATCCAAACGATAGGGTCCACCTCGACCACCGAGGCCCGCTGTGTCGGATCCACCGCTTCCGCCGGCCCATGTGTTTCCTCCAACGTGTGGGTCGTTATTCTCATCAACTTTGCCATGCTTTGGCATGTCTGTGCGAGTTCTAGGAGTTGACACCCCTCCTTCCGTTCCAGCCGTGCTCACGGTACCTGCTCTGATTGCGGCCACGGGAACTCCGTGGCGACCAAATATGTTTGCGATTTGCTTCAAGACCACATTGTCAAAGCGATCAAATGCAATGACGTTTTCAATGGCTGCATCCAGTCCGTCCGCCGGGAATTTGTTCAGGTGTTTCACTACAGAAACAGCCTCACGAACGCTGAACGGGTAGGCCATGACACCTTTCTCATGAGCTTCTCTCAAATCCTGCCAAATGTCAATAATAGTGTCAACTGTCCTTTTGGACACTTGTGGCCCATAACTGGTCAAGATTCTTCTTTGACTATCGGAATCCAGTGGAGGTACGGTATGACATGAAAAGACATCCGCCATCTCGCGAGCAAGATCGTTTCCATGGAACGGGTATCCAGCTGGATTGGCAAGCGCCCAAACCCGGAAATCTGGATGTATTAAAACGGTGTCTGAATCCGTAGACTCCTCATAACGCAGAGTCCGTCCATCCGGGAGTGCCAATTCGCCATCTTCTATCAAACCCTTAAGCAATGCGACCACTTCTACTGGTGCCTTGTCCGCCTCGTCGACAACGAGAATGCGACCATTTTTGGCAGCTCGAACCAGTGGAGAGTCTCCGTACACGATGCGCCCGGCTTCAACGGATGGCGAACTCAACAGTGACTGTACGGTGGTGTCTCGGTGCAACTGCAGATACTCACGCTCGCATTGAAGGCGGGACAAGAGATAGTCGACGACTCGGTTCTTACCGACTCCCTGAAAACCCATAATGAGAAGCGCTCTCTCACCAACACTATGAGACTCCAAAATATCCATGAGCACATGGCGATGTCCAGGGTTTTCTTCAAACACTGGGTTGGGAACCAGAAGTGGATGTTCGGGTGTCCGCTTACAAGACTCGACCAACTCTTCATCCAGTTCAACCTTGTCTGATCGTTTACGTTTCTTTGGTTGGTCGTCGATACCGCAATCTCTCATACACTGCTGTACAATGCGCTTCTCACGTTCTGGCATGAGGCTTGTCATGAGTGCGTTATGAACAAGACGTGACAGATCATGACTCCCTCGTTGTTCTACTCGTTTGCAAATGTGTTTTATTTTTCGCAAGGAAAGAAGCAAACTTTCTTGTTCATCGAGCGTATCCGCTGCACCACTTGTAATTGCGCTGTCGAGTCGATCTCGCAAATTGACAATTTGTTCCAGGGCCGTCGAGTCCAAGGAAGGATAGAGCCGCGTCAAGACGTCTTTTAATTCATCGCTCGGCAGTGGGTCTACCCGAATCCAATGAAACATACCTGCCACTTCGGGTGCCATCCAGTCATTGGAATCCGGAGGATGGGCCAAGGCAATGCATTTGAAGCCTTCCCCGGCTTGAAGTCGTGTCCCGTCTGGTAAATCAACCTGCCCTTGCTCCATTAACAAGGCGAGGGATGTGAGCGTATCGGTACTGACTTTATCAATGCCATCCAAAATGACCCACGATCCATTTTTTACAGCTCGAGTCAGTGGGGTACTTCGCCAGACAGTGTTGCCCTCCAAATCGGTTCCTCGCGTCAACAATAAATCGCGGGCTGTCAAATCCGAATACAGGGAAAACAATTCCACCATTTTGTTTGCCTTGAGAGCCAATTGTCTTGCCAAAGCACTCTTGTAACAACCTTTGGGTCCCACACAAGCCACGGCACGGTGATGACTCTGGAAGGCAGCCATGACCAGATCTTGTACCGATTGTGTGGTGGTGGTTTCAACAAATGACAATGACTGTGATGATGATGTCGTGTCAGGTTTGGTATTCTTGTTTTGTCCTCCTTTTCCAAAAATATCTTTGACACGTATCATTTCCGAGGCCGTATAAGGTTTCATGGCTGTTTTGGAGGACAGTTTATTGGGCTGTTGTTCTAAATACCGTGCTGCATCCTGGACACTTTGAAGTGCCATACCCTCGGGCATATTGGCAGCAAGGCCCACCAATTCCTTGATGTGGTCAGCACTCAGGGTACGATCGGGCAAAGCACTGATGGCATGCAGCATTTCTCCCGGATCCATGTACGTCGAAATGCGTGCTTGGAATCGTGATCTCAAAGGAGGATCGAGCATGGCCGCTCCTCCCGTGGCCAAACTTCCCAAAGCGGCGACCCGAAAATCGGGATGAACCCGATGAATGGTGGACAAAATAGAAGATTCACTGCTCGTGTTTTTATGTTCATCATACACTTGCGATGATACCAACAATCCTCCGTCATCCAAACTCAATTCTCGATTTTCCAGTAAATTGTTGAGGGTGGGCAACACATTGCGTTCGGCTTTTTCCAAGCCATCCAAAATCAAGAGGCGTCCCTCCAAGGCGGCTCGCACGGGTGCTTGATTGACATAAACACTCGTATGACCGCTCACTTCTTTGCGTTGTTTCAAATCGGCATCGGAAGTATCTCGCGAGAGTGCCACATATTCCACCTCGCGTTCCACCAAGGCGGCATACAAGAATAACAAATGCCGTCGATCGCGTGCCAAGGCGGGTGGTCCCAGTAACAGAAAGTCCTGTTTCAAGACCAAATCTTTTTGCAACATCCATCGCAAATGCGACATGTTACACGATGGAATGTACTGTGATTCTGTGGTGGTATTGGATAATGACAAATTTGGCACCAAATCGGGTCGATGACTGCCCACTGGAACTTGATCGGATTCCACACGAACATCTCCAATAGAAACATAATTATTTTTATGTGCTTTGGTGTTGCTGCTAAACCATCGACATGATACTCCAGAAACGGCTCGGACAGGAGATGGGTGATTGATTCCCACCACACGCGCCAAGGGTCTCTTGCAAGAAGAAGCTACGAAAGTAGGGACCAACCTACTATGCATCTTAAATAATATCAGTTTTGACATTTTTCTAGTTTTTGTTTTCCTTCTCCTTTTTGTTGCTGCCTCTTATTCTTGGCACGGTTTGGGATGGAAGGTAGATGCTGCTAACAAGTAGCTAACTACTGTATAGCTACTAGTTTAGACTTTTGTGATACTTTTTGGTATGAGAAGGATGAAGGATGATGATGCCGATCGATGCATGGTTGGTGATGGAAGTTTACTTGGCTATTATGACGGCATGAATGAATGAATCAATCAATCAAATCGAATTCTCAAGAAGATTTGAGTCACGAGCGAGACTAAGGTACATCCATCCCTCACTTCGCCGTTTCGGAATCGTCACCGATCATCACCAAAGTGTGAGTCACAAATTAATAAAAGATATCATCATCAAACAGGCACCACAAAACAACAGCAACAATTCTATCGATATCTTTGTGGTGTGTGTTATGCTGTTTGTAATAACAGCAGCCAACATAAAATAACACAAGAAGAAATCCAAAACACTTCTAGTTAGTACAAGATGTCCGATACAGCTGGCAAACCCATTACTTGCAAGGCCATGGTAGCCCGTGGTGCCAAACAACCCTTGGTCGAAGAAACCATTACGGTAGCTCCTCCTCAAAAGGGAGAAGTCCGGGTCAAGGTAATGGCCAATGCCCTGTGTCATACCGATATTTACACGTTGAGTGGGGCCGATCCCGAAGGATTGTTTCCGGCTATTCTAGGACATGAAGCTGGATGCATTGTGGAATCCGTGGGAGAAGGTAGAAACCATTTTGTTTTCACCAAATAAATGTTTTTTGTTACCCTCCTAAATTGTTTGTTTTGCATTTGTTTAACTTTTTTTTTCATTAGGTGTGACATCGGTTCAAGTCGGAGATCATGTCGTTCCAGGATATACGCCCCAATGTGCTCTTCCGTCCTGCATCTTTTGTCAATCCCCCAAAACCAATTTGTGTCCCGCCATTCGTAGTACGCAAGGACAAGGCGTCATGCCCGATGGTACTTCCCGTTTTACCGACAAGGACGGAAAACCTATTTTTCATTTCATGGGATGTTCCACCATGAGTGAATACACGGTATTGGCGGAAATTTCCTGTGCCAAGATCAATCCCGAAGCGCCCCTCGAAAAAATGTGTTTGTTTGGATGTGGTATTTCCACAGGATTGGGTGCCGTATGGAATACCTGTCAAGTCGAAGTCAATAGCAGTGTTGCCGTCTTTGGATTGGGGGCTGTGGTAAGTCAATGTGTAAATGTGTTGATGATGGAGTTATGTTTTTGTGAAGTGTTTTCTAACGGGACTCTTCACATGATCCATGTAAAATACAAAATTCAACAATGGATTGGGCTATCAACGTGAATGATTCCACTCAAATTCAACAACAAATCAAATAAATCACACGAAACAAACAAATAAAAAAGGGCCTCGCGGTCATTCAAGGAGCCAAAATGGCCGGTGCCAGCAAAATTATTGGAGTGGACATTAATCCCGATAAATTTGAAATTGCCAAACAATTGGGGGCAACCGATTGTGTCAATTCCAAGGAAGTGGAAGGTCCCATTCAACAGCATATTGCTGGAAAAATGACCAAATGGGGTGTGGATTACACCTTTGATTGTACAGGTACGACACGATCAAGACGTAATCACTTTTGAATCGGGAGTTGAGAATGTATTTCTAATTTCTTTTTTACTTGGTATTCTTCTCTGCACTTTTACGTTATCGTTAGGAAACACGGAAGTCATGAGAGCTGCCTTGGAATGTGCCCATCGTGGATGGGGTGTCAGTTGTGTTATTGGTGTCGCTGCTTCTGGTCATGAGATTTCCACTCGTCCCTTTCAACTTGTTACCGGCCGTGTTTGGAAAGGTAAGCTCATCAGGAACGCCCAGCCTCGCATCCATTGGTGAGGGAGAGCTGTTCACTGACTCGAACGTTTTGATTGCTTCTTCTTCTTGTGGTTGCCCTTCGATATTTTTTTGTGACAACTAGGAACTGCCTTTGGTGGATTCAAGTCCCGCAGGGATATCCCCATGCTGGTGGACAAATGCATGTCGGGAGAATTGAACATTGATCATTTTATCACGCACAAATTCAAAGGTGTTGGAAAGACCAACGAAGCCATTGATGCCCTGCATTCGGGCAAGTGTCTCCGGGCTGTCGTGGAACATTTCTAAAGCAAAATGAAATCCGTATAGGAAAGAATATAGCTTGTCACTGGCATACTGCAAATTGAGGATTTAGCTCTGGGCCCGGTCGCCCAGCGCAGAGGACGAGCAACGCATGGACAATATTAGGCTTCTCGCATTGGCATTGGCGGCTGCCACACGATCATACATAGATTTGAAATAAGGTTTAGGTTTGAATGGATTCGTTTAGATTCATTTTTGTCCTGCCCGATGACGTCTGTACGCGGTCTTCAATCGTATCTTGCTGTCCAGCATTGAGCAGTCCTGTAGAATGTGTTCTTCAGCCATGGTACCTGATGCTGTACATGTACCTACATGTATGTGTTCTTCAGCCATGGTAGGTCGTCCTGCTGTACAATAAATTGTACTAGGATCCTGCAGCTCTACTAGCAGACAAGGTAGCAAGCTAGTACAGTAGTAGCTACTAGCTAGTTTTAGTAAAAAGGATTCGTTCCGAATGAATGATGGAAAATTCTTTGAAGTACATACTATACTTGTTCTTTGTGTCATGACAATTAGGATATACTTTAGTAAGTTGCCACACGTATGTGATTCTCGATTTTGAATAGAGTTCAAGATCTGCAGCTGCTTCCCAAAGCTAATTTAGCTTTCCCAATAGCTTCTCGACAGTGAAACATCCACTTCTTCACGTACAGTGTACTGCAAGCTGTTCGCACTTCGCATCCGCTTCCTTTTGATGCAGAAGATGTGTAATGACTGTAATCATTCTCACTTATGTCAGGGAATATGCATGCATGACGGTCCCGCTTCATCTGTACAACGGAGCGTCATTTTCAAGCTCTAACCCTAATCATGTGAACTTCTAACGGCTATATTAAACATCAGACCGGGTGGAGACTTACAACACCGATGCGTCGATGATTTCTATCGAATCAGGCTTAATTAAATAATTATCGCTGTTCGTTCAAACAGTAGAAAGTTTGATGCATGGGTGAGCGGTTAAATATCTCGCATTGAGACTTTTAGCTGCTGCGTGTGCACTGGACCTGTGGAATCTCAGGACAAGACAAATTTAACCCACGCGTGAAAACAGGCATGTGGCATGATGAGTTCTCCTGACGAAGAAAAAAAAGGAAAAAGGGGGGGTGAGAACACTTCCCCTCCACTCTGATTCTTTCAACGTTGGTCTCCATGTCTCTGGTTTGTTTCACACACAAAGAAATGCCATGAAACATGCAATGCAGTCTTCAAAGACTGTCCTTCTGAGATGTCACATTGACTGACAACATCACATCCTTGTCTCTTTGACTCTTTTCATGCTGTTCCCATGTGCTCCATTTTCAACGCAATTGAGCGCTTCAACGCGCTGGTTTGTCGAGGGCAGTTTTGCTTGCACTCTCCAGCAATTTTTGCCGGCCAAATGAACAATTTTGGGCTCGGCAGGCTCATTTGTCTGACATTCAGCTGAGAGTGCCTTGCGACATCAATGGCTCGGCCGGTGAACTGTCTCTTATACACATCTGACGCTGCCGACGAATAGAGAGGTGTAGA
>ENA-ORBV01003092-ORBV01003092.1-microbial-mat-metagenome-genome-assembly--contig:-NODE-3092-length-33977-cov-26.906254_pt1 | contig 33977 bp, 29 predicted proteins | sample MGYA00237777_ERZ505514 | MGnify/ENA primary metagenome ERZ505514 (study PRJEB26160, sample SAMN06269048) | microbial mat metagenome | isolation source: Oligotrophic lake microbial mat | place... | reverse complement strand
GGCTCATGGCTTCGATTTGCGAATGATCCACCAGTGCGGCGCCCTGAACTTGGCGATCCGCACGTAGCCATACACGTAGGCAGCGGCGAACACCGCGCTACCGAGAATCAGCACCGGCGTGCGATCCCAGAAAATAATCGCCGGTGCCACACCCACCGAGGTGACGACCCAAAGATAAGGCGCCGTCATCGCGTTACGCTGCAGCCGATGTGCGGAAAGCCTGGTTCCGATCAACCAGCGCACCAGCCGCTTGTAGATCAAGTGGTGCAAATGTGCGACGTCGGGAACGCCAGGATGCGCGCGACGCACGACCGTGCGGCGATAGATGGAAAACAGCGTCTCCGAGATCGGGTAGGAGCAGACCAGAATCGGAAACCAGGCCGAAACTTGCGGGTTGCGTGCGACCAGCAGTACCAGCAACTCGGCGATCCAAAAACCCACCAGATAAGCACCACCGTCGCCCAGAAAGATCAGCCCACGCGGAAAGTTCAGCGCCATGAAGCCGGCGATCGCGCCCACGGCAGTCAAAGCAGACGCCATGATCGCGATATCTCCAACCTTGAAGGCAACGTAGGCGATGCCAATCAGAATCAAGGTCGCCACGCCTCCGGCAAGCCCGTTGAAACCGTCAATCAAATTAAAGGCATTGGTAAGCCCTGCCACCGCAAAGCAGGTGAAGACAATCGAAACGGCAGGTATTGCTGCGATGGCGGCGTCAAACGGACCGCTATCGAGCCGCACCACCCAGGCATCGAGAAACCAGCCACCCAGGGCTGCGGAAGTCAGCGCGGCGGCGAACCGCAGGCCGATCCCGAGCCCCTGATGAAAATCCTCAACCAGTCCGGCCACGAAGACAGGCAACGCGCACAAAAGCAGGAGCAAGCCCATGCGCGCGGCAATTGGCGCCGCGACGGCATCATCGAGCGTTCGCGCCACCAAGCTGACCAGCAGTCCGGCAGCAACCCCTATGCCTCCCGCGCGTGACAGCCCTCGCAGAGCCGGCTGACGAATCCACGCGGCGCGACGCCGCACGACGTAACGACGATGCGCTTCCGGGTTTCCGAGATTGAGGCGGATCGCCAGGAGAGTCACCGCAAACGACGCCAGCAGGGCAGCTACCACATAAGCCAATGTTCGCGTGCCTCTCCAGGTTGACTGTGCGCGAATGCGCGATCGGTCTGCGCCGAACAACCCAGCGCAACGCATACACAAACATGCTCGCTTGCAAAGTCGCGATCGAGCAACTGAATTTTATTCCTATATGAGGTCCATGCCGGCCCGCGCTTGTAATAGTATTTTGCGTGAACACGCCACCGGCAGACCCCATGACCAGAACCTTTCCGCTTGAACCTGTCGAAACCTGCAGCCTCGACCAACTGCAGGCATTGCAGCTTGTCCGCATGCAGGTTTCGTTCCGTCATGCCTACGCAAACGTACCGCACTATCGAAACAAACTCGATGCCGCCGGCGTGCACCCTGACGACCTGAAATCCCTGTCCGACCTGGCCCGGTTTCCTTTCACTACCAAGTCCGACCTGCGCGACACCTACCCCTACGGCATGTTCGCCGTGCCGATGGATCGCATAGTACGTATCCACGCTTCGTCGGGCACCACTGGCAAACCAACCGTAGTGGGGTACACCAAGGCCGACATCGACATGTGGGCGGATGTCATGGCGCGCTCGATCCGTGCGGCCGGCGCTCGCGCAGGCGACAAATTGCATGTTTCCTATGGCTACGGCCTTTTCACCGGTGGACTTGGCGCGCATTACGGTGGTGAACGCCTGGGGCTGGCGGTCATACCTTTTGGCGGCGGCCAGACCGAGCGCCAGGTACAACTGATGCAGGACTTCAAGCCCGACATCATCATGGTCACGCCTTCTTACATGTTGGCAATCGTCGACGAAATGGAAAAACAGGGCATCGATCCGAAATCGGTGTCGCTGCGACTGGGCATCTTTGGCGCCGAACCGTGGACGCACAAGATGCGCGATGCGATCGAAGCACGTACCGCCTTGCAGGCCATCGACATCTACGGCTTGTCGGAAGTGATCGGGCCGGGCGTGGCCCAGGAATGCATCGAAACCAGGGACGGCCTAACTGTGTGGGAAGATCATTTCTACCCGGAGGTGATCAACCCCGAAACCGGCGCGGTGCTGCCCGACGGCGAGTTTGGTGAACTGGTGTTCACTTCGCTCACCAAAGAGGCGCTGCCGATCATCCGCTACCGCACGCGTGACTTGACACGCCTTTTGCCCGGCACTGCACGAACCATGCGCCGCATGGAAAAAATCACCGGCCGGTCCGATGACATGCTGATCATCCGCGGTGTCAACGTATTCCCTTCGCAAATCGAGGAGCTGATTCTCAAGCAAACGAAACTGGCGCCGCACTATGTGCTCGAAGTCACGCGCCCCGACAAGCTCGACGAGATTGCCGTTCTGGTCGAACCCCGGCCTGAATATGCCGCGATCAACGATGCCGACCGCCGCGTAGCCGCTGGTGCGCTGGCGCACGCGATCAAGACCTTCGTCGGAATCAGCGCAGAAATTCGGATGGTCGGTATTGGCGGCATCGAGCGCTCCGTCGGCAAAGCCAAGCGGGTGGTGGACAAACGCCCAAAGTGATTTTCCGGTTGCCCTGGCGCATGACTGCCAGATCGAAACCCGAGGGCCCGAGCGCATGGCTCGCCAATCGCGCAGTGCGCATGCGAGCCAAGCGTATTCCGCGCCGGTGAAGGCGGAACCAAGCGCAAGTCAGGCACAAAAACCAGCGTCAGATCGAACTCTGGTAGCGGCCGCGCGCGCGCGAGAATACGGGTATGCCGCACTCTTTTCCTTGCTTCAAACTACTTGCCGGTCCGTCGCTCCCGCGCCATGCGCACGCAGCGCTCGTGCGACTGGCCGCCATTGTTCTCTTCGCTCTAGCCTGCGTGCCGACGCGGGCACACGCCCCTTATGATTTCTGCGTCACCCGATTGATGCAGACAGGCAGCGACGTGCTGCGTACGCGCCTGCTTTTCGACGAGCATGATCCCGGAACGGAGCTGGCCAGACACCTTTTGATTCGCCATTACCGGCAGCCGCTGGTAACCTCGGTACAGATCGAAGACTATCGGCCCGAACTGTGTGGCAATGCGGAAACGCAATTCCTTGCCTTGAAAGCCGGCGCCGGTCCGCCGCGGCAAGTAGAGCCCGCCCGACGCCTTCCGGATCTGGGCAAGACGGCAAGTCAAACTGCCAAATTGGTTTCGGAAACCTACATGAACGTGACGCGACAAGCGACCGGGGCCCTGGGCCTTGTGCTCGAAGCCACCAACGAGGCCTTGTGCTCCATGATTCGCTGTTGATATCCAGGTTCAATCCGAACCCTGATGGAGAAGCCAGGACCAACGCGCGCGGTTCAAACGACATCGCGCGGCATGACAGCGATCAGGCGGGCGCGCCCTTGGCGCCCGCAGCGACCAAGGCCTCAATCTCGGCGGCCGCAAGCCCCACCTCGCCGAGCACCTCGCGCGTATGCTCACCCAGGCGGGGCGGCGGGCGACGGATCGAAAGTGGCGTGGCGCTCCAGGTGCTGGGCAATCCGGCCTCGACCATAGTGCCCTCCGAAGGGTGCTCGTAGGTGCGAAAAAAACCGACTGCGCGCAGGTGTGGGTCGTCAAGCAGTTCTTCGATGCTACGGACCGGCGTGTATGGAATATCGACGCGTTCCAGCAATGCAAGCCATTCGGCCGTGGTCCTGCCCGCGATTTCTCCGCTCAACCAGGCATAGATGCGCTCGATGCTGGCGCTGCGCGAAGCCATGGTCGCGAATAGCGGATCCTTGTGCATTTCGGGTTTGCCGATCGCTTCGAAAAACGCGCGCCACTGTTTGTCGTTGTAGACCAGAATGCACAAGTAGCCATCACGGGTGGCGTGCGGCTTGCGCCAGGCATTGAGGATGCGGGCGTAGCCGGGCGGTGCCAGCGGCGGTACGAACGAATGGCCGCCCAGGTGTTCTCCCAGGACGAACTGCGCCATGGTCTCGAACATCGGCACCTCGACGGCCTGGCCGGCGCCAAAGCGCTCGCGGTAAAGAAGTGCGCCAAGCACCGTGTTGACCAGGCTCAAACCGGTAACGCGATCGCAGAAATTGATCGGCACGAAGCGTGGCACGTCGGCACCGGCGCGATGCACCATGTCGGGTACCGCCACCATGGCCTGGATCAGGTCGTCAAAGGCGGCGCGGCCGGCGTACGGGCCTGCCTCGCCAAACCCGAAGCCCCCGACGTACACCAGCTTTGGGTTGACCGCGCGCAGGTCCTCATATGAAAGCTTCAGGCGCGCCATTGCCTGCGGCCGCACGTTGTAGAGCAGCACGTCGCAGGTGGCCGCCAGTTTGAGGAAGGCATCGCGCCCGGCGCCGGATTTGAGATCGAGGGCCACCGACCGCTTGTTGCGGTTGCAGTTCATGAACAGGTTGCCCATGCCGGGGTGACGGCTATGGCTGGTGTAGCGCAACGCGTCGCCTTCGGGCGGCTCCACCTTGATCACGTCCGCCCCCATGTCGCCCATGATCTGGGTCGCGAAGGGGCCCATGACGATGGACGTCAAATCGAGAATGCGGATTCCCCTCAGCGCCCCCGCAGATGCAGCAGGAGTCAGTGGGTCGGGATTGGATTGATTCATCAGAGAATGCTCCTGTCGGATAGCTTTGCTTCAAGTAAAAGTAAACATTGAGTTACTGCGCGGACTGTTGCGCAGCCAATCTGGCTCCGTTTCACTCAAACATGCGGCAGTGCCACCGTTCCGCCAGGTACGCAACACGGTTTGACCCGTGTTAGGCCGAAACATCGTCTCAAAGCGCATCCGGACCGTCTGCGCGGTAGCTGTAGCCAAGGTACTACACGTCTGTCAAGTGCCCGGTTCCGACCGGTATAATTTTGTCTTTCCAATGGAAAGGCTATCGTGTGGGAAACCGCCTTAGCAAGATTTACACTCGTACCGGTGACGCCGGCACCACCGGCCTGGGTGACGGATCGCGGGTAGCCAAGGATTCACCGCGCATCCATGCCTTGGGTGATGTCGACGAGCTCAATTCCAGCATTGGCCTCCTTGTGTGCGAAGACCTGCCGGCAACAACCCGCGAGCAATTGTTGCGCGTCCAGCATGATCTGTTCGACCTCGGCGGCGAGCTGTGCATTCCCGGATTCAAGAATATCTCGGAGTTGCAGGTAAAGAACCTCGAAGACCTGCTGGACCAGTACAACGCCGACCTGCCGCCCCTGGCCAATTTCATCCTTCCTGGTGGTTCGCGCGCGGCCAGCCATGCCCACTTGTCGCGGACGATCTGCCGCCGCGCCGAGCGCAGCGTTATCGCCCTGGGCGCGGTCGAAGCGGTGTCGGATCTGGTGCGCCAGTACCTTAACCGCCTGTCGGATCTGCTATTTGTACTAGGACGCGTCCTGAACCGCCATGGTGGCGGATCGGATGTGTTGTGGCAGCAAAGCAACAAACGTTAAGCCGGGGAAAATGGCCAATACGCCACAGCATGACCAACGCCTGCGCGACCTGTTGGCCGTCGCCGGACGCCGCCAGCCAGGTTCCCAGGCTGCGTTCGCGGAGCTTTATCAGTCCACATCCTCGAAACTATTTGGCGTTGCGTTACGTATATTAAGACGTTCGGATTGGGCCGAAGAGGTTTTGCAGGAATGTTATGTCAGCATCTGGAACCACAGCGCGAACTACCAGGCCGGGTTGTCTGCCCCCATGACCTGGATGACCAGTATTGTGCGCAATCGTTGCCTGGATTGGCTGCGGCGGCCGAATTTCGAGGATCCCACCGATGACGACCGGGTGTTTGATGCGGTCGAATCCGCCGAGCCCGGACCGCTTGTGTTGCTGGAGCGCTCTACCGAAGCAGGTGCAATTGCGCGTTGTCTGCAAACGCTTGAGGAAAAGCAGCGTCAGGCGATCAGCGTAGCGTTTTTCGAAGGCCTGACCCATGCCGAGTTGGCAGAAAAACTGGGCCAGCCGCTGGGCACGGTGAAAACCTGGGTGCGCCGCGGCCTGATCAGGCTCAAGGATTGCCTGGGTGTTGCCGGCATCGCCGGGGCATGATTTTTATTTTTATCATGGGTCTAAAACCGCAATGAAGTACGGCGACAAACCGGAATTGATCGAGCGCCTATCTGCGGAGTATGTGCTTGGCACACTCAACGGCGGCGCGCGACGCCGCTTTGCCGCCTGGTTGATCAACGACGCCGCGCTCCGGCGCACCGTGGCCGAGTGGGAAGCCCGCCTCAATCCTATGGCGGTGGCAGTCGCGGCGGTGCCACCACCGCGTCGCATATGGGATCGGGTTGCGGCGGCAATCGCACCGCATCCCGCCGCGTCCGCCATGCACGCCCGGTTTTGGGATAGCCTGGCTTTCTGGCGCTCCTTCGGTCTGGCGGCATCCGGGGTCGCCGCCGTGCTCGCGGTGTTTATCGGACTCCGTCCGCCACAGATCGTGGAGCGCGTGCAGATAGTCGAGCGGCCTGTGGAAAAGCCCATGCGCGTCTCTGACGGCGCCAACCCATGGCAGCCCTCGTATGTAGCCACACTCAAGGACCGCGACGGCAAAACCATGCTGATGCTCTATGTCGGCCGCAATTCCGACGAGTTGTGGGTCAAGTACGAAGGCGACAGCATGCCGAAGGACGCCAGCCTGGAGCTGTGGGGCCTTGATTCAGCCGGCCAGCCCAAATCCCTGGGATTGATCAAGAAAAACGGCAGCGACACAATGAAGTTGCCCGCGATGGCCGACGCTTCGGTCGCCAGTTTCAAGAAGATGGCGGTCAGCATGGAGCCTATGGGCGGGTCGCAAACCGGTACCCCGACCGGCCCGGTCATGTATCAGGGCGACTGCTACACCTTCTGGTAGCCAACCAGGCTGGCCGCGTCACTTCTCGATGAAGTTGACCAGTTTTGAACTGGTCTGGCGCAAGCGCTGCGACAGCATGAACACCAGCTTCATGAGTATCTTTGCGGCCAGACGCGGTTCACTGACGATCAGGCTCTGTAGCGACGGTCGCGACAGGTAGGCATAGGTTGTATCCTCGATGGCTGTACAGGAGGCGAAGCGGGCCTCGCCGTCAATCATCGACATCTCTCCCAGCGCCTGACCGCCCTTGACAACGGCGATGCGCTTGACGTCGCCGCGCCGATCGTTTTTTGTGATGTCAACCAACCCGTCGATGACGAACAGCATGAAATCGCCGGCATCGCCTTCGCGGATGATCACCCCGCCGGGCGGGGCCACGAAGACCCGCATGAAGGGCCCGAGTTGGCGCAAGTCGGCTTCGCTGAAGTCGTCGAACAAGGCATTGTGACCGACGACAGCGCGAATCTGCGCTGCAAACGGTGTGGCGTCGCCAAGCGCGCGAAAAGTGGGAAACAGCGGATTCGCGGACATGATTCTGCGAATTGTGCCTCAAGCTTTGGCCGGCGGCACACAAATTTTGACCTGTCGCCGGCCGGCGACGGCCGGCGCGACGACATGCGGGCGACTCGACACCTTACCGGTCGCGTCGGGCCTTGACCGCATTTGCCAGAACCTTCAGAACCTCGGCACTGTCACTCCATCCCAAACAGGCGTCGGTGATGCTTTTGCCATACTCGAGAGTTGCAGGATTGTCGCGACCGGCGCTGAATTTTTGATTGCCCGCTTTGAGATGTGATTCAACCATGACGCCGAAAACGCATTCGCCCCCGGCCGCGATTTGCGCGCCGACGTCGCGCGCGACATCAACCTGCCTTTCGTGCCGCTTTTCGCTGTTGGCATGCGAGCAATCGATCATCAGCCGGCAAGGCAGCTTGTTGGCCTCGAGTTCCGCACAGGCAGCCGCGACGCTTGCTGCATCATAGTTGGGCGTCTTGCCGCCGCGCAGGATTACATGGCAATCCTTGTTGCCGTTGGTTTCCACCGTCGCAACCTGGCCATTCTTGTGCACCGACAGAAAGTGATGACCGCGCCGCGCCGCCAGGATGGCATCGATCGCAATCCTGATGTTGCCGTCGGTTCCGTTCTTGAACCCGATCGGGGCCGACAACCCGGAAGCCAGCTCGCGATGCACCTGTGATTCGGTGGTCCGCGCACCGATCGCGCCCCACGAGATCAGGTCGCCGATGTACTGCGGCGAAATGACGTCGAGAAACTCCGAACCCGCCGGTACACCTTCGTTATTGATGCGCACCAGCAGATCTCGCGCAATACGCAAGCCCTCGTTGATGCGGTAACTCTCATCCAGGTAAGGATCGTTGATCAGCCCCTTCCATCCGACCGTGGTGCGCGGCTTCTCGAAATACACGCGCATCACCACCTCAAGCTCGCCGGCATGAAGATCGCGCTCCGCCTTGAGCTTCCTGGCATATTCGACAGCGGCCGCCGGATCATGAATCGAACAGGGCCCGATGATCACCAGAAGCCGGTCATCACGTCCATGCATGATGCTCTGGATACGCCGCCGGGTGCCCGCGATCAGTTCTTCGGCCGGCGTGTCCTGAATCGGAAAAAACTTGATCAGGTGTTCAGGTGGCGGCAGCGGCATGATGTTCTTTATGCGTTCGTCATCGGTGCGGGAAGTTCGGTCACTGACGCTGGGGCGATATGACGCTGGAGCGCTGTTGGGCATGTTTTTCTCCTTTGAATGCATGAACCGGACAAAAAAAAACCGCCGGATCCAACCGGCGGTTTTTCGAGAAATCTTCAGTGTTTCAGTGGCTAAAACGCTTCTTCTCTACTTGCTCCGCCGGGGCTGAGGTAGTTCCAAAAATAAAAATAGAAAAAAGGGCGATGTGCCATGAAAACAACTTTTCAAATATCTGCTTGCCAAAAAGGAACTTTACAGCGATCGCACCGGCCAGGCAAGCACACTGTTGTGTGCTGACAACTATGGCGCCATCACAGCGCCTTATCGATCCGATTGCACAAGGTCTTCAACATTTCGATTCGCGCGAACAGTTTGTCATTGGCCGGAATCAGGTTCCAAGGCGCGATCTCGGTACTGGTGCGTTCGACCAGATCGCAGACCGCGCGTTCGTAATCGCCCCACTTCTTGCGATTGCGCCAGTCCTCTTCAGTGATCTTGAATTGCTTGAATGCAATTTTCTGACGCTCGCGAAAACGCTTGAGCTGCTCCTCTTTCGTGATCGCCACCCAGAACTTGACGAGGATCACGTCGCTGCGACCCAGTTGTTCCTCGAAATCGTTGATTTCGTGGTACGCGCGCATCCAGTCATATTCCGAGCAAAACTTCTCGACCCGCTCGACCAGCACACGGCCGTACCACGAGCGGTCGAATATGGTGACTCGCCCCTTGCGCGGCAGTTGGCGCCAGAAGCGCCACATGTAGGGTTGCGCGCGCTCCTCCTCTGTAGGCGCCGCAATCGGGATCACCTGGTAATGCCGGGCATCCAGTGCGCCGGTAATGCGCCGGATGCTGCTGCCTTTGCCGGCCGCATCCTGGCCTTCGAACACCGCGATCAGCGATTTTCCGCGAAAGCGCGGATGGCGCGTAAGGAGGTTGAGCCGTCCCTGATACTTCTCGAGTTGGCGCACATACTCCTTGTGTGTCAACACCTGCTTGTAATTGAGCGCATTGAGCACATTGTGATTGTCGAGCACCGGTTCCAGCGGCGCGGGCTTGAACGACGATGCCCGGCCGTTCTTGTCGGCAAGGCGCTTGTTCAGCGCTTCGAGCAGCAGCGTGCCGACAGTCAGATAGCGATAGTTCGGATCGGTACCCTCGACGATGAACCAGGGCGCTTCGCCGGTCGAGGTTTCGCGCAAGGTGTGCTCCGAGATTTCGCGAAACCGGTCGTAGATCTTGAAGCGCTGCCAGTCGGTATCGGTCACGCGCCAGCGCGTTTTCGGGTCTTTCTCCAGTGCCTTTAGGCGCTTTTTCTGCTCATCCCTGGAAAGGTGGAACCAGAACTTCAGGATCAGCACGCCTTCGGCCGCCAGCATCTGTTCGAAGTGCCGGATCTCTTCAATCGACTGCATCAGGGCGCTCGCCTTGGTCTTGCCTGTGACGCGGTTGACGATCGGGGCGGTGTACCAGGATCCGAAAAGTATGCCAATCCGCCCCTTCGGCGGCAGGCCGCGCCAAAAGCGCCACATCGGCGGCCGCTCGGCTTCTTCATCCGACATTTCCCCAAAGGCGCGGGTGACGATGTGGCGCGGATCCATCCATTCGTTAAGCAGGTTGACCGTTTCGCCCTTACCGGCGCCATCCACGCCGCCGATGATGATGACCACCGGAAACTTCGCATTCCCCAGCAGGTCGTATTGCGCCTTGAGCAGCGCTTCGCGCAGCAGCGCTTCGCGCGCCCGATAGTCTTCCCGGGATATGCTGTGACCTACCTCAGCCGATTCAAACATGTGTTCTCCGTCCGTGGTGACGTTTCCAGAAACCCGCATAACGGGTCACGGCCTCGAAACTGCTCTCCAGGAACTGCACGGCATCGGTTGCGCGCGCCGTCCACGCGCCAAGCAGGCGCTGCTCGATTTCCCCGCCAAGCTCAAAGTCGCGCAAAACCGCCCTTGCCATGTTGATGTCGGTCAAACTTCCCGGACAATGCTGCAATTCGGACAACGCCGCCACATACGCTCGCACTGCATCGTGCGCGTACAGTCCGGAAAAAATTCGGCGGCATAGCGGGCGCGCTTGATCCGGATGCGCAGTCGATGGCGCCCGCTCTCATCCAGAGACTCCAGTCGCGCCGTGTCGCAGCAGGATCGCAGGTCGTAAGCCTTGGTTTGCGGAAACATGCGCAACGCGGATCGCAGCCGCCTCACTGCAACCCGCATCTGGTGCACGCATTTTGGATTCCCGCTTTCCAGGACACCAGCCTCGTTTGCACGCAAATACTGATATGCGGTGCGGACGATGCCACGCATTGCCTGTTCGGCCGACATGTCGGGCTTGACGCGAAACCCGCCGGCCTTCTGTGGGGATTCAGCCGAACCACCGCCTTTTGCACCTTGGCCGACACGATTTGCCAGCGGCCGCCAGGCATGCCCCAACCTCAGCCGGTGCCGCCAACGGTCAGTCCATCGATCCGTAGCGTCGGCTGGCCGACGCCAACCGGCACGCTCTGGCCATCCTTGCCGCAGGTGCCCACACCGCTGTCGAGCTTCATGTCGTTGCCGATCATCTTCACTCGCCTGAGTGCATCCGGCCCGTTGCCGATGATGGTGGCCCCCTTGACCGGGTGTGTGACCCGTCCATCCTCGATGAGATAGGCCTCGGAAGCTGAAAAGACGAATTTTCCGCTGGTGATGTCGACCTGGCCGCCGCCGAAATTTCTGGCATACAGGCCTTTTCTCACTGAACGGATGATCTCTTCGGGTTCCCGATCGCCATTGAGCATGTAGGTGTTGGTCATGCGCGGCATCGGCACGTGTGCAAATGATTCGCGCCGGCCGTTGCCGGTCGGCTTGACCTTCATCAGGCGCGCATTGAGCGCATCCTGCATGTAGCCCTTGAGTATGCCGTCTTCGATCAAGGTGGTGCACTGCGTGCGATTGCCCTCGTCATCGATATTGAGCGACCCGCGGCGATCGGCGATGGTACCGTCATCAACCACCGTCACGCCACGGGCGGCCACGCGCTCACCGACCCGCCCCGAAAAAGCCGAGGATCCCTTGCGGTTGAAATCCCCTTCCAGCCCATGGCCGATTGCCTCGTGCAGCAGGATTCCGGGCCAACCGTTGCCGAGCACCACATTCATGGTTCCAGCCGGCGTCGCCTGCGCATTCAGGTTGGTCAAGGCGGCATGGACCGCCTGCTTGGCGTAATCGAGCAGGATATCGTCGTTGAAATAGGCATAGTCGAAGCGCCCGCCACCGCCGGCGCCGCCGGACTCGCGGTGGCCGTTTTCCTCGGCGATCACAGTGATCGAGAGTCGCACCAGCGGCCGCACATCAGCCGCCAGCACGCCATCGCTGCGCGCAACCAGCACCACTTCGTAGGTACCGCCCAACGAAGCCATGACCTGGGTGACCCGTGCATCCAGGCCGCGCGCCATTTTTTCTATCCGCTCGAGGAGTCGCACCTTGACATCGGCATCCAGCGAGACCAGGGGGTCGGCGGCCGCGTACAGCCGGCGCGCTGCACCGGCCTGCGACTTCACGCTTTTGGACTGGCCTTGTCGGCCGATCGCCGAGGTGGCACTCGCAGCGTCCTGCAAGGCCTTGAGGGAGATATCGTCGGAATAGGCAAACGCGGTCTTGTCGGCGCTGATCGCCCGCACGCCCACCCCTTGCTCGATATTGAAGCTGCCCGACTTGACGATGCCCTCCTCGAGGCTCCAGCCCTCGGAGCGCGCGTATTGGAAGTACAGGTCGGCATAGTCGATGCGGCGCGAAAACATCGAGCCCAACACCTGCGTGAGCTTCGATTCGTCCAGTCCGAAGGGCGTCAGAAGTACCGAACGCGCGGTGGCCAAGTGTGCAATATCAGGCGAAACTGCTTTCACGGAATAACTCCAGACGGAAACGTTTGAATGAACCTGGCATTATCCTAGCTTCGGTCGCCATGTGTTTGCAGGTGGCGCAAAACGGATGCGAAATCCAGACCTGCGGGTCACAGGGTACGGTGCGCCAGCGCCGGCAGGCTATCACGACAAGCTGCCACATGATCGAGGTCGATTTCGCCCATCACCACGCCGGCTCCGTAGTCGAGTTCCGCCTTGATCTCGCCCCAGGGATCGATCAGCATCGTGTGGCCGTGGGTGCGACGGCCGTTTGGGTGCAGGCCGCCCTGCGCAGGCGCCAGCACATAAGCCAGGTTTTCAATCGCCCGCGCGCGCAACAGCGTCTCCCAGTGCGCGCGCCCGGTGGTCGCGGTGAACGCCGACGGCACCAGAATCAGATCGCAGTGCCCCAGTGCCCGATACAGCTCGGGAAAGCGCAAGTCGTAGCAGACCGACAGTCCCAGCCTGCCAAATGGTGAATCGATCGCCACTGGAGCATTGTCGCCATGCACGATGGTGCGCGCCTCATCGAATTGCTCGACCACCTTGTCATCGTGGACCCGCTTGAAACCAAACAGGTGAATCTTGTCGTAGCGGGCGGCCAGCGTCCCCCGCTTGTCATACACCAGGCAGGTATTGAGAATCCGGGTCGCCGATCCACAGTCAATCGGCACGGTTCCACCCACCAGCCAGATGCCGTGCCGCGCTGCGACGCCAGCCAACCAGGCCTGGATCGGCCCGCCGTCGCCGCCTTGGGAAAATCGCTCGCGCGCATCGACTTTGTCGGTTTCTTTGCGGCCGAGAATGCAAAAGTACTCCGGCAAGGCAACCAGTTGCGCCCCTTCGCCCGCTGCCCGCGCGATCAATTCGGCTGCGGCCACAAGGTTGTCCGCCACCACTGGCGTTGACACCATTTGAATGGCTGCGACTCTGAATTTTCGGCTCGTCACTTGACTTCCGCTCCACTTGTGCCTGACGGCGCAGGGCGCGGCGGAATCGCCGGCGGCTGAGCGCCACTCTGCAAGCCCCCCGCCCCGGCCTGGCCAACCTGCGTGCTCTGGATCCGCGCTGTCTTCGGGTCCGCCCAGGTACCGCTGATCACATACTCGAACGAAAACGCCCGCGAGAGCGGGTCCTTGAGAACGCGTTGCGCCAAAAAGGTGGCCAGCCCCAGAATCGGATTGCCCAGCAGTGCGGTGACAACCGACCCCATGCCACCGGAAAGATCCGGCAACACCACCACCCGCAAACCTTGCGTCTCCTTGACCAGGTCGACTTCTCCATTCATCAGTACCGCCGCGGTGACCCCGGTCATCTTGAAATCGGTTGTCGACAAGATGCCGCGCTCGATCTTGCTCGACGCCGATACCAGATCAAAGGCGAACCCCTCGGAAAAGACATCCCGAAAATCGAGCGCCAGACGGCGCGGCAAGGCCTGCAGACTCATGATGCCCAGCAATTTGCCGACACCGGGATCAGCTTTCAGAAACTGCCCTTTCTCGACCCGCAGCGCGATATTACCGGCCAGGCTCGGATAGTCGATCGCCAGCGGAGAGCCCTCCCAGGCCACGTTGCCCTCAAGCCTGCCACTGGCATTGCGCACCGTCCCGGGAAAGCCAAGACGATCCAGCAGCTTGCCGGCATCGTAGGCCTCGAGCGTGAAGTCGAGCGCCAGCCTGCGCCGGATATCGCCGGCGCGCCGCGCCCGCCAGGCGCCGGAACCTGCCAGCACGCCGTCGGTATTGGCCAGGTTCAAGCGCTGAATGCGCCATTCATTACCCGCGTTGATGGCCACCAGCTCGAGTTTTCCGAGCTTTCTCTCGCCCACATCGAAGGCATCAATCACGATATCGACAGCCGGCATTTCCTGCGCGATGCGATCCATGGGCGTATCGTCACGCGGCTCCTGACGCGCCAGATTGGCCGGGATATACAGATTCTTCAGGCGAGCGGCAAAGCGGCCATTGTCACGTCCGCTACCGGTTTGAAATGTCAGGTTGCCATTGGCTTCCTGGGAAGCAAGGGTCGCCGACCAGGCACTTCCCTCCTGCGAGACCCCGAGCCTTACCTGCGTCAGTCGCTTGCCGAACAAATCGAGCACCTCTGTTTTCAGATTGGCCTGCACCGGCATGAAGGCCGTCAGGCCTGGCGGCGCCGCGCCAGTTGCCGGCTGCCCCTGGGGCACCAAGGGGCCGGGCAAGCGGCTATCGAACAACCGGGCCTTGATCTGCTCGACATCGATGCTGGCCGCTGTGACATTCAAGGCCAGTCCGGCACGCGGCAGCGCCGGCAGTGCGTCTCCAACCGCCACGGCGCCGCGTGCGAAGCGCATCTCCCCGCCCTCGAAACGCCGTTGCACGCGCGCATTCAATACCCGTCCGACGCTGATCGCCAGTTCATCATCGTTGCGTGTGCCTGGCAACGCGGTTTTGGCCAGGCGCAGCGGCCAGGCATCGGCCGCGACCTTCGCGAACGGCGCCGGCAGGTCGATGGCGATGCCGGCGAGATTCGACTCCACAGTCAAGTCGCCGGTTTTCTTGCGCACGTTGATCGCCGCGCGCCAGCTTGTACTGCCTGACATCGACGCCAGCAGAGGATCGTTAACCCAACTGCGCAATCCAGGTATGGTGAGGGTGCCGCCGGCGGTCAGTGCAATGGTGCCGTCGCCGCGACTGGCTCCGGTCAAAGTGAACTGCCCGCCAAGCGCGTCTCCGCGCACGTTGCGCAGGCTGACCCCGGTTTCGGTAAATGCGACAACGCCACTGGTTCTGGCAAGCAAGGGCAGGTCCGTATCGAGCTTCACGTCGTTGTTGGTCACCTGGTATTGTCCGCTCACACGTATCTTCTCGACTTCGTCCAGTGGCAGCGAAAGACTGAGGTTGAGCCGGCCTGCGCCGCCAGCGCGGATGGTCTCGGTATAGCCGTCGAACATGCGATCAAGCGGACTATCGTCAATGAACTGCAAAAACGCCTGGGTCGGCCCCTCGGCCACACCCTGCACATCGAGCACCAAGCGCGCTGCGTCGAGATCGGGAATGCGTGCCTCGACGCGCCCGAGCTTGGCCTGACCGACATTGCCGGGCGCGTTGCCGCGAAACTCCAGCGCGCTGCGGTCGAAAATCAGATCCCCCTTGACGTTGTCAATCCGCGGCCAGCCGGTCGCATACAGAAAACTCGCGTCGGAGAGCTTCAAGGCAACGCGAAAACTGCCGCGCTTCGAATCCTTGAAAGGAAAGTCCTGCAGATTTCCCTTGAGGTGAAAAATCCCCTCGTCAACGCGGCCTTTCTCGATGGCCGCTTGCACCCAGGAGCGCGTCAGTTTCATGTGCTTGGGCAGGTAGCGATGCGCCCGCGTGCCCTGGCCGCGCGCCAACTTTGCGTTGAGCTCCATGTAGCCCGGGGTGCCGGGTTCGGTGCGGTACACGAGCTGCGCCGTGCCCGTGGCGTCCTGATTGGAAAATGCCGCGTTGTCGGTACGTAGTTCGAATTTGCCGTTCGGATGCGACCATCCGATTTGCGCGGTCAGCATGTCAAGGTCGAGCTTCGGATCCTCGAACAATTGTGGCAACAGGACTACGGCATTGCGGCTGGCAAGTGAAAGAGTGCCGCCCTTTTCGCTGGCGACCACCGTTCCCGAAAGCCGGGTAAAGCCCGGAATCGGTCCACGCGCATCCAGCGAAAGCTCGAAAAAACGCCCGCGCGCACTGTAGGAAACCGGCTTTTCGAATTCGCCGCGCCAGGAGAGCCGAAAATCGAACACCGAGCCACGCGGATTGAATTCGCCCAGTGTCTTGCGAAACTGCGCATCGAGCGGCAAATGCTCAAGCAGCCTGGCCAGGGGTTCTAGATCGAGCGAATTGGCCTCCAGTTCGATTTCCTGCGGTTTGGCGGCCCGCGCGCTGATGGTCTTCATCGAAAAGTCAGCCGGCGCCAGACTGACCCCGTCGTTGGTGGTCAGGGAAACCTGCCGCCCGCTCAGCTCGAAACCGGTCACCTGTTTCTCGCCGATCCGCACGAAGCCAAGCGCGGTGCCGCCACTGGCGATCTCGCGCAAGCCGATGCGACCGGAGACGTGAGCGAGTTCCAGCACCGGCAGATCGCGCGCAAGGCGGCCCTGGGCATTGGCAAGTCCTATGTCGCTGCTGAAGTATTCGAGATGATCGCCGTCAAAGCCAAGCCAGGCACGCACGCTGCCGGTCCCGGAGCGGATATCCACCGGATAGTCGATCCAGGCGCGCCAAGCGGCCAGGTCGATGTACTTGAGATCGGCATACAGGGCTCCGCGCCACTGGCGCAAGCGGGCCAGCGAATCGCCGACCAGGTCGGCACGCAGATCCAGTCGTGACGCCAATTCCCTTGGGGGATCGGCGACAAATCCGAACCGATGGCGTGTGCCGGCGCTCTCCAGCACGGTCCGGATATTCGAAAGCGCGAGCTCCGGCGCACCACGCAGCTCATCGTTCCAGCGCAACTTCGATTCTGCGATGACGATGCGCCGTTGACCGAGAATCCAGTCGGACAGTCCGCCACTGTCCGACTGGTCGTTCAATTCGATGCCACCGATGACCAACGTCCCGCTGCGGGTACGGCGAATATCAAGGTCGGCTCCAGTGACTTCCAGCGCGTGCAGCCGCAACTCACGCATCGGCACCGACCACCAAGACACGGTGAGCGACACAAAAGGCAGGGAAAGCGCAGGTCGCCCCTGGCGGTCATAGAGCCGGACATCGGCCAAGTCCAGGTCGGGATGCAAGCCGTCCCAGCCGGCATCGATCCGACCGATGGTCACCTTGCTGCCAAGGCTGCTCGACAGAGCGCTTTCGATCAAGGGCCGATAATTCTCGGCATTCGGCAAAATCGCGTAACGCAAGAGAATGAAAGTCAGCGCTACCACGAAAAAAACCAACCAGGCCAACCATTCGGTCAGCCTGAGTCCGCGCGTGAGCGCACGGCGCCATCGGGAGACGCCTGAGAGGGTTTGCGTGGGGCTAGCTGCGTCCATGGCTCGACTTGTCAATGTAGCATAGGCCAGGCTTCGGACAATGGCTATGCCCCAATGCCAAAAATCAAGGAATTTTCATTTGGAAACAAACACTTCTGAACTTCCGTCCATGCCGCATGGCAGGGCTTTCAGTGCCTATGCGCGGGCGCAGCTTGCGGCCCGACCGAATTTGACCGCAACCCTGGCGCGGCTCTCGCAGCAAAAGCTCGATGCAGCCGGTATCGCAAACCTGATTGGTGATGCGCTCACAACACATGCCGGTGACCTGCCGCGCGCATTGCGCGATGCGCGACGGGTGGTCATGCTGGTGACCATGGAGCGCGACCTGGCGGGCCTGGCAGACCTGAGCGAGGTAACCCAGGCGATGTCGGCGTTAGCCGAGCAGGCAATCGGCACCGCCCTCGCGGCGGCCGTAGCGGAACTGACTCCGCGCCTGGGCACGCCCATTGGCACCGAGAGCGGCCTGCCGCAGACCCTGCATGTGGTCGGCATGGGCAAGCTGGGCGGACTTGAACTCAACGTCTCGTCCGACATTGACCTGATTTTTCTCTACCCGGAGGAAGGCGAAACCCGCGGTGGGACTGTCAGTGTGGGCAATCAGGAATTTTTTGGCCAGGTCGGCAAACGCCTGATCGCGACGCTTTCCGACGTTACTGCCGAGGGCTACGTTTTCCGCGTCGACATGCGCCTGCGGCCCTGGGGAGACGGCCCGCTGGCGATGGGCTTCGAGGCGCTCGAAGACTATCTGGTTGCCCAGGGTCGGGACTGGGAACGTTATGCTTGGATCAAGGGCCGGGCGCTGACCGGCGACCGCACCGGCGAACTCATGGCCATGGTCACGCCATTCGTCTACCGGCGCTACCTGGATTTTGGCTCGATCGAGTCTCTCAAGGGCCTGCACGCCCAGATCAGGCGCGAAGTTGCCAGGCGCGAACTGGACGATCACGTAAAACTGGGGCCGGGTGGTATCCGCGAAATCGAATTCGTGGCACAGGCACTGCAACTGATACGCGCCGGCCGCGACACGCGCCTGCGTCTGCGGCCTACCGTGCCAACGCTCAATGTACTTGCGGAACTGGGCCTCCTGCCCGCACCGGCAGTACGCGAATTGACGGCCGCCTACGATTTCCTGCGCAGGGTCGAGCATCGCCTGCAGTATGCGGAAGACCAGCAAACACACATGCTGCCGGCCTCTCAGGAAGCGCGTTCGCGGCTGGCACAGGCAATGGGGTGCTCCGACTGGCCCGGCTTCATGAGCCTGCTCGACACGCATCGCGGTGCGGTGCGGCGCCATTTCGAACAGGTGTTGGGCGACCCCGCGCCGGTGCTGCCTGGCAACTACGGGGTTACTCTCGCACAGCGCCTGCAAGGCGCCGGATTCGTCCAACCCGAGGAGCAGTCGCGCCTGATCGACGCCACCGTTGGTGGCGCCAAGATCCGGCGCCTGGCCGACACCTCGCGCGAACGTTTCGACACACTGTTGCCACGCTTGATCGATAGCGCCGGCGGCACGCCCAGCCCCGACGTGACACTGCCGCGCCTGCTCGGCTTCATCGAAAGCATCGCCTCGCGCGCCAGCTACCTGTCCTTGCTGTCGCAGTCCGCGCCGGCGCTTACCCGGCTGGCTCGCCTGTTCGGCGCATCCGATTGGGCCTATCGCTACCTGACCCTCCACCCAATCCTGCTTGACGAACTGATCGACGAGCGAACCTTGTACGCGGCACCCGACATGGCGGGCTTCACGACAGAGGGGCAAGCGCAAATCGCCGCCTGTGGCGATGACCTCGAAGCGCAGATGAACGCCTTGCGGGAAACCCACCACACCGCGGTGTTCCGCCTCCTGGCGCAAGACATACAGGGTCTCTCCACGGTGGAAACCCTGGCGGATCATCTGTCAGAACTGGCCGACCGCACTCTGGCCATCGCACTTGCGCAATCGTGGGCGGCATTGAAATCACGCCATCGCGATACGCCGGAGTTCGCGGTGATCGCTTACGGCAAACTGGGTGGCAAGGAGCTTGGCTATGCGTCGGACCTGGACCTGATCTTCATCTATGACGACGATCACGAAAAGGCGGCGGAAACCTATGCCCGCCTGGCGCAGCGCCTGATCACGTTCATCGACACCCAGACCACCGCCGGCCGCCTGTTCGAGGTCGACACCCGCCTGCGGCCCGACGGCGCCAGTGGCCTGTTGGTCACAAGCCTGGCCGCGTTCTCCGACTATCAGCGCCGCCGTGCCTGGGTATGGGAGCATCAGGCGCTGACCCGCGCCCGCTTTTGCGCCGGCAGCGCACGCGTGGGCGCCGCCTTCGAAGAGGAGCGCCGCCACATACTGGCGCTGCCGCGCGAGGCGGACAAGTTGCGGGCTGAGGTGCGCGCCATGCGCGAAAAAATGCATGCCGGCCACCCGAATCGCTCAGATCAATTCGATCTCAAGCATGACACCGGCGGCATGGTGGATATCGAGTTTTGCGTGCAAACCCTGGTCCTGCTGCACGCCCGCGAGAGGCCTCGACTGTTCGGCAACCTGGGCAACATCAGCCTGCTGCGTGAAGCCGGCTCGACCGGGCTGATCCCGGTGGAACTGGGAACGGCTGCGGGCGATGCCTATCGGACCTACCGCAGGTATCAACACGCGCTGCGCCTCAACAATGCCGAATATGCGCGGGTCCCGCACGCGCAAGTCAGCGCCGAGACCGCCGTCGTCAGCCGCTTGTGGCAAGCCGTGCTTGGCAACCACGCCAGCGCCGGCTAGCCCGGTTATCCCGCCAGGCGTTGCAAACCGTGCAACACTGCCATCCCGACTATGATCGCCAGCACTGAACTGTGCGTCAGAATGGCAACCATGAGACCGCTGAGCCCTGCGATCAGCCGTATGTTGTCCAGCGAAACGACAATCTGGCCTTGATGCAGGAACAAGTCGGGTATGGCGATCGCGCTGAGGGCTGCGGCCGGAGCGAAGCGCAAGGCGCGTTGCCAGCCATGCGGCAGCTGAAATCGATCCGAAACAATAAACAGCGCGGCCCGGTTCAAGTAGGTGACCATGGCCATGCCCAGGATGATTCCCCACAGTGCCCAGCCATACTCGGCCACATGATTGGTCATCGCACATTCTCCGCGATCGCGCGTTCGGCCAGCGTGCCGGCGGCGATGCCGGCGAGCGCTCCACACACCAGTCCCAGCTTCAACGGCAAGGCGGCAGCCGCAAGCGCAACCCCACCGCCGACCATCGCGGCGACCAGTTCTGGCCGGCTGCGCACGAACGGCCCCATCAGCGCGAGGATGCCCAAGGTTGCAGCGAACTCGAGTCGCCAGGTTGCCGGAACCTGCGCGCCTGCCTCTATCCCGGCGACAGTCGCGACTATCCAGGATAGGGCCACCATGTTGCCGCCTCCCAGGTAATACCAGTGGCGATGCACGAAGTCGGGGTGATCCGCCATCTTGCGCATGAAGAGAGCGAAGCCCGTGTCGGTATTGAAATAGCCGAGCAAAAGCCGCCATGCAAGCGACAGATTGCGAAAGTGGGGGGCCGCCGCCGCGCTGTAGATGATGAAGCGCAAGCTGATGACCAAGGCGGTGAACACGACCACCAATACCGGGGCGCCGGCAACCATCAACGGCAGTGCGGCAATCTGCGCGGTGCCGGAAAACACCAGCAGGGTTATTGCCACCGATTCCCAGAACGAAAGACCGGCGGCGCGCGTGGCGATGCCGGTGACTATTCCGAAGGGCACAGTGCCGGCGAGAAAAGGCAATACAGCGACAGACCCGGCCAGATAGGCCCCGCGCGGCGAGTCGACATCGCGCGAATGCACCGCGCTCATGCTCCGGCGGCGGCGCGTCGCTTCTGCGCCAGCCAGAGAATCGCCATCGACACCAGCACCAGGAATGGCAATGCCCCCAGGTTGAGCAATTCCCAGCCGCGGCTGGTGACAAGCGCGCCGGACGAAAACGAGGAAACCGCCATGGTCAGAAACACCAGGAAGTCGTTGGCGCCCTGTACGCGGTTCTTTTCTTCGGGACGATAGGTCTGGGTCAGCAAGGTGGTGCCGCCGATGAACATGAAGTTCCAGCCGACCCCAAGCGCAAACAGGGCGACCAGGAAATGCGTCACGTCGTTGCCGTTGAGCGCAAATGCCACGCAGCCGAACATCAGAAGAACGCCGGTGAAGATGACGTTGAGAACGCCGAAACGCCGAATCAGGCTGCCGGTGAAAAACGAGGGAGCGAACATGCCGATGACATGCCATTCGAGCACCAGTACCGCATCCGAAAACGGATGGCTGCACATCTGCATCGCCAGCGGAGTGGCAGTCATCAGCAGGTTCATGACACCGTAGCCGATGGTGCCAGACAGGGCGGCCACGACGAACACCGGTTGGCGCATGATTTCGCCCAGGGGCCGGCCGCCACCGGCCTTCTCGGCCGCGGTCTGTGGCGGAAAGCGAATGAACTGGATCACCAGCAACGAGGCCAACGCGAACAGGACCAGCACCGCAAACGAGCCAGCGAAGGCGACCGCCAGCAGGTCTTTCGAGTATTTGGCAAGGTTTGGGCCGACCACGCCGCCGATGATGCCACCGGCCATGACATAAGAAATCGCGCGCTCCTTGAAGGCCGGCGGCGCCACCTCGGCAGCGGCGAAGCGATACAGTTGGCCGCAGGCGTTGTAGATGCCCACCACCATGGTACCCAGGCATACCAGCCAGAACAGCTTGAAATGTGTGCCCATCGCGGCCAGTGTCACGCCCAGTACACCAAACAGGGTACCGATCGAAAATCCGATGCGTCGGCCATAGCGCCGCATCATGCGCGCGATCGGGGCGGATGCCAGCGCCGAGCCGATCACGTAAGCGGTGACCGGAATGGTCGCCAGGGCGGCGTTGGGCGCCAGCGCGAAGCCAACCAAGCCGTTGATCGCGATCATGGTGGTGTTGTTGACAAACAGCAGGCCCTGGCAAAGTATCAGCAAAAATACATTGCGCTTGGTGTCGGTGGGATCGGTCGTTGAAGTCATCTGAGGTGGCGCACCGGTGATCGAGGCTTGGGGGAAAGGTGTGAAGGAACCAAGGCGCTAGCGCCGCGCAGTGCGACTCTGGCAGCTGCCGCCTCGTCATGCAATGGCCCCGGTTGCGCACGGTGATGCCGCAGGCCTAAGGGTGGAATCGCGACTACATTCAATGGCAAAGCATGCAATTATGCGCTGGCGTAAGGCGTCATGGCTACTCGCCTTCGTATCCGGTCTGGCGGACCTCGACCAAACGCCGGCCATCCCAGCGCAGAACCTTGAGGTTGCCGCCACTGTAGTAGCGCGCGCGCGCCAGCAGTTCGTCGTTGCCATCGCCATCCAGATCAAGCGCGGCGACCAACTGCAAGACAAAGCTGCCGCCGTGATCGCGCCCGATGCCGCCGGAAGGACCGGCCAGATACAACGCCGGCCCAAGAGGCGCATTCGCGCGAATGATCAAGTTGAGCGTGTTGAAGGTGCCGGGCTCGCCGGCGGGCGCGTCGCCGCGCTCGACAGCGCCGATCAGCCATAGCGGTTCCGGCCCGCGTGCCGCATCGAGCGTCGCGGTGAACGCCTGCACGTGCACTTGCGTGGCCTGCGGCAAAAGCGCGGCCACGCGTTCGAACAATTGCGCCGGCACGTCCTGGGCCGCCAGCAGGCGTGCGTCCGTAGCGGACAACGCGCTGTAGCTCTTCCAGGTCTGCTCAAAGGTGCGAACGGTGAGCGCGCGCGGCGGATGAACCCCGAGCGCGATGCGATCTTCTAAAGCCCGATAGCCCTGTGCCTCGGTCCCAGCCTCCGCCAGAAACCAGCAATTTGGCGCCAGCGGCAGGCGCGCCGCTTCCTCTTCGCGGGCGATCGCAACCACGCGCGGCAGCACGCGCTCGCGATACTGGCCGGCCAGATCCGCCACACCGAATGCAAGGCGCTCATCCCTGCCAACCTGGCTGGCTGCGCTCAGACGTGAATGCAGCACATCGCCAGGCTGGGTCGTGGCCTTTTTCACCAAGGCCGCGCGCCCGGCACAGTTGCCGCCATTCAGCGGAATCTCGAGAAACGCGCGATCGTTGGCATCAATGAACCCGATCCACCAGCGCGAGCCGGTTTGCGCACTGGCCGCGAACGATAGCGCGCACAACAGGACCAGCGCCCTACGCATCCCGACCATTTTCGGCAAACGGCAGATCGGATACACGGGAGTGCTGCAACCAGACAATCGCCGCCGCCCATGCCAGGCAGGCGATCATGACCGCCTGCCCCAGGAGGCCACAGAAGATGCCGATGCCGCGCGCGCGGGGCAACAAGCCCAAGTCACCGAAAAGATTCTGCCAGTCGTGGCCGTCACTATCGGCCCCGGTGCGACCGTCAAGCAGCATGATGCGCGGATCGAAAGCGTCATACATGTAAACGGCCATCATGATGAACGAATAACCCAAAAGCCAGGTGAATAGCGCCGCACCAAAAGGATCGCGGCGTCGAATCAATAGCACGCCCGCCAGCAGGCCCGGCATCAGATGCTGACCCAGCGTGCCGCCGAGAACAGTCACAAACTGCGGCGCCCACAGGAGCAGCACATGTCCCGCTTCATGGAACGGTGTCAGAACCGCCCACAGAAAGAAACTGCCAGCCTCGCCGGCGGCGATGTCGACACCCTTGAAAATCCAGAACGTCCAGATTCCCGTAACCACCAGCGCCGCCAGGCGCAGCCACCAGTTGATGCGGTCGACCGCAGGAGGAACACCGAGGAAAAGGTTGAAGATTCCCGCCTCGGCCATCGGCGTATCGTAGGCGTTGGCCGCAGCGCGTGGGGCGATGCCCGCGGAGGCAGGCACAGCGCGAATTTTGGCGAGAATCACGCCGCAAGCGGCACATGCGGCCGGCGCGGACTGGTCCGCAGGCAGCGGCGCGTGGCCGCACTTTGGGCAACGATCGTAGGTCATGGAACTCAAGGCCGAATTATAAGGAGCGAATCCGCTAAAATCCCTCTCTCATACAAAACCGATTCGGAGATACGCATCATGTCGATGGCCGACCGCGACGGGTTCATCTGGTACGACGGCAAACTGGTTCCGTGGCGCAGTGCCACCACGCATGTGTTGACGCATTCGCTGCACTACGGCCTGGCCACATTTGAAGGTGTGCGCGCCTACAACACGGTATCGGGGACGCAGATTTTCAGGCTTTCCGAACATACCGATCGCTGGCTGAACTCCTGCAAGATCTACATGATGGACATGCCGTACTCGAAGGAAGTCCTGATGGAAGCGCAAAAGGAAGTCGTGCGCGCCAACAAGCTCGATGCATGTTACCTGCGACCGATCGCCTTCTACGGCTCGGAAAAAATGGGCGTGTCGCCAGTCGGAGCGACGACCCATGTGGCGATCGCTGCATGGCCATGGGGCGCCTACCTGGGCGAAGACGGCCTGACCAAGGGCATTCGCGTCAAGACTTCGAGCTTCGCGCGCCATCACGTCAACGCAACGATGGCGCGTGCCAAGTTTTCCGCCACTTACGCCAACTCGATTCTGGCCAACCGCGAAGCGGTGATGCACGGCTACGACGAGGCCCTGTTGCTTGACGTCGATGGGTTCGTCGCTGAAGGCGCCGGCGAGAACGTGTTCATCGTCAAGGACGGCGTGCTCTACGAGCCGGAACTGGCGTCAGCCTTGGTCGGCATTACGCGCGCCAGCGTGCACGCGATCGCCGGGGACCTGAAAATCGAGGTGCGGACGCGGCGCCTGACGCGCGACGACGTGTACATCGCCGACGAAGCGTTTTTCACCGGCACCGCAGCTGAGGTCACGCCTATTCGCGACCTCGATTCACGCAGCATAGGCTCCGGCAGCCGTGGCCCGATCACAGCGAAGATCCAGAAAGCGTTCTTCGACATCGTCAACGGCAGGAACAAGAAGTACGCCAAATGGCTGACCCCGGTGGCGGCGTCGAAAAAGTCGGCGGCGCGCGCGAAAAAGAAGTAGCGGGGCGGAGCGATGAGCGCAACGCGGGACATGCCGGTGGTCGAGGTCGAAGCAAAGGACCTTCCGGCTTTTTGCCCCAACCCGGCAATGCCGGTCTGGTGCCACCACCCCAAGGTTTTTCTGGAGATCACCACCGAAGGGTCCGCGAAATGCCCCTATTGCGGCACCGTGTACATGCTCAAGGGTGGTGCGATCGTTGGCGGGCACTAGCAGCCTGTCGGACTTGGGGCGTCGAAAGCGAAGATCGGTCCCAGCGAGGTCAGTTTTTGCCGAATTCGAAGGCCCATAGCCCAGCCATGGGACAAGAAGCCGGTGAAAATTGGACCGCTTCGGCCGATTTGCAGCCGACGATTCCTGAGTCCGACGCGCTGCCAGGCTCAGGCAAGGGCAAAAAACAACGCGCTGCCGCTGCAGGGTTTCGAGCGACTATGAGCCTGCCGGTCAAGGCATTTCATGTGGCGACCCAATCAGTAGATGGCCTGGCATGATCGGGTAGCCGCGCGATGCCACGCACCCTTGTAATTGCCCCCAACTGGCTCGGCGACTGCCTGATGGCGCAGCCTTTGCTGATGCTGCTTAAGGCGCGCCAGCCGGCAATCGCAATTGATGTGGTGGCGATTCCCGCAGTCGCGCCGGTTTTCCGGCGCATGGCGCAAGTCAGCGTCGTGATTGAAGCCGAAGCACGACACGGCAGCCTGGGTTTGCGCCAGCGTTGGCGCCTCGGGCGCTCGCTCAAGGGGCGTTACGCCCAGGCGCTCACTTTGCCAAATTCATGGAAATCGGCATTGGTGCCGTTTTTCGCCGACGTACCGGTGCGCGCGGGCTACGTCGGTGAATCGCGCTACGGTTTGCTCAATGTGCGTCACAAGAATCCGCAAAAGATAGCGCCCCGCACACCGATGGCTGGTTTCTATGCCCAGTTGGCGGAGCCGCCAAACCGACCACGTGCCGGCGCATTGCCGCCTCCGAGGCTCGCCGTCGACCCGCTGGCGGTGATCGCGGCCAAAGCGGGAATCGGGCTGCGGCCAGGCGAGCCTGTTATAGCCTTGTGCCCCGGCGCCGAATATGGCCCCGCCAAGCGCTGGCCGAGCGAATACTTCGCCGAAACCGCGGCGCGCCTCAAAGCCGCCGGCATGATGCCAATCGTGCTCGGCACCCAAAAGGACGCGCCGGTCGGACTGTCGATCGAGCAGCTTTCGCACGGCGCCGCGCTCAACCTGGCGGGCAAAACCACACTCGACGACGCGATAAACCTGATCGCAGGCAGCACGCTGGTCATCACCAACGACTCCGGCCTGATGCACATCGCCGCCGCCCTGGAGCGACCGCAGATCGCTCTTTTCGGCTCCTCCTCGCCCGAACACACGCCGCCGCTCTCAGCCAAGGCTCAAGTGATCTACAGGGCGCTCGATTGCAGCCCGTGTTTCGCCCGCGAATGTCCCTTGGGGCATTTTCGCTGCATGCGCGAGATCATGCCCGCCGAGGTGATCGCCCGCGCTCTGGCGATCTCGCGCCAAGAAAACGCTGGGTAAGTCCCTCGAATGCAGGCCTTCGAACGGCAGGCACCTTCAATTCAACCGGTTGCAAAAGCGGCTTTCTCAACCTACGGTCTTATTCAGTGTTTTCCCAAGCGAGCGATGGCAACCGCTCCGCGCCTTCGGTTCGAGCGCGGCGCCAGGCATTCCTCACCGGCCGCGCTTCCTTGATACCATCCGCAGCTTGCGATCTGCCAGAAACCTTACGCACGATGACTCAACGGATTTTCACCAGCCCGCAGGACTGCGAGAGCGCGTTTTACGAAGCGCTCGAAAAAGCCGACCTGGAGGCGATGATGGCCGTGTGGGCCGAAGACGAGGAAATCATTTGCATTCACCCCGGTGGCCCGCGACTGATCGGACACGCTGCCGTACGCGAGATCTGGCGCCAGGTCTTTCAAGCCGGTGCGCGGCTGTCGGTCCATGTGGGCCAGATCCAGGCACTGCAGTCGATGATGATGGCCACCCACTGCGTGCATGAATTCATCGCACTCAAGGGCGAAGCGCGGCCGGTGGCGCCGGTGATCGCCACCAATGTGTATGTGCGGTCAGGCAATGGCTGGAAAATGTTGCTGCATCATTCCTCATCCTCGCCGAAAGTGGAACAAGCCGCCACGCAGTCGACGGCTGCGGCACGACCGAAAGTGCTGCATTGAACCTGCGGGTGGTAGTAGCCGCAGGTGCGCCGAAAGGCACGGTGAGGTCGACGACGGCGCCACCCTACCGACGACCCTGGTGGCTGCCCGGGGCCAACCTGCAAACCATTCTGCCGGCCATCGCCGTGCCGGCAGAGCGCGCCGTATTCAAACGGGAACGCTGGCCCAGTGCCGGCTCCGATGGCGCCCCGGACGGCGATTTTGTCGACATCGACTGGCTGGCGGATACCACCGGCGCGCCGCTGTGGAATCCGGCCATGCCGCTGGTGGTGATGTTCCACGGCCTCGAAGGCTCGTCGCAAAGCCACTATTCGCAAGCGCTGATGGGCGCTTTGCGGACGCGTGGCTGGAATGGCTGTGTACCGCATTTTCGCGGCTGTTCCGGCGAACTCAACCACCTGCCGCGCGCTTACCACTCCGGCGACAGTGCCGAGATCGACTGGGTCCTGCGCCGCATCCATGCCATTCGCGCACCGCAAACCATGTACGTGGTCGGCATCTCGCTCGGGGGCAATGCCTTGGCCAAATGGGCCGGCGAACATGGTGCTGCCGCCGGCCAGATCGTTCGCGCGCTTGCCGCGGTATCGGCCCCGCTTGACCTGGCCGCCGCCGGCACCGCCCTTGGTCGGGGTTTCAATATGCTCTACACCCGCATGTTCCTGGAGACGCTGAAACAGAAAAGCCTGTCCAAAATGGCACGCTTTCCCGGCATGCTCGACGCAGCGCGGGTACGCCGCGCGCGCGACTTGTATGAATTCGACAACCTGGTCACTGCACCTTTGCACGGCTTTCGCGATACCGACGACTACTGGGCACGCGCGTCCGCCAAACCCTGGCTCGCGCACATCGGCGTACCGGCGCTGGTGCTCAACGCCAGAAACGACCCGTTCCTGCCAGCGCGCTCATTGCCGACCGCAAGCGAAGTATCGCGTAGCGTTACACTGGAGCAACCCGCGCATGGCGGACACGTCGGATTCGCCACCGGGCCGCTGCCGCCCGGCCGCATCGACTGGCTGCCGCAGCGACTTCTCGACTTCTTCGACGCCCATCCATGAATCTGCCACACGATATCTTCAAAGCCTATGACATCCGCGGGATTGTCGGCAAGACTCTGACTGCGGCGATCGTCGAAGCGATCGGACGCGCCATCGGCAGCCAGGCGCGCAGTCGAAACGTGCGTGCAATCGTGATTGGCCGCGACGGCCGCCTGTCCGGTCCCGAACTGGCGAGCGCCCTGGCGACGGGCATTCAATCAGCGGGGGTGGATGTTATCGACCTCGGCATGGTCGCCACCGGCATGCTGTATTACGCCACCTACGAACTGGGCACCGGTTCGGGCGTGATGGTCACCGGCAGCCACAATCCGCCGGATTACAACGGCCTGAAGATGATGATCGACGGTGAAACCCTGCACGGCACGGCGATCACCGCACTGCGGACTCGCGTCAGCGAGAATGACTTGACCAGCGGCAGCGGCAGTTACCGCCGCCACGATATCGGCGAGAACTACATGGCGCGCATCGTCGCCGACATCCGGCCGGCGCGGCCCATCCATCTGGCGATCGATTGCGGCAACGGTGTCGCGGGAGCCTTTGCACCGGCCTTGTTTCGGCGACTGGGCTGCGAGGTAACTGAACTTTTTTGCGAGGTCGACGGTACCTTCCCTAACCATCATCCCGACCCCGCGCGCCCTGAAAACCTGAACGACCTGAGCGCCGCGCTGAAGCGGACCGATGCCGAAATCGGTTTCGCGTTCGACGGTGATGGCGACCGCCTGGGCGTGGTTACCAAGGATGGCAGCATCATCTACCCGGACCGGCAGATGATGCTGTATGCAGCCGACGTGCTGTCGCGCAACCCGGGAGCGACGGTCATCTACGATGTCAAATCCACGCGCAATCTCGGCCCCTGGATCGAAAGCCACGGCGGCAAGCCCCTGTTGTGGAAGACCGGGCATTCCCTGATCAAGGCCAAGCTTCAGGAAACCGGTGCCTTGTTGGCCGGCGAGATGAGCGGTCACGTGTTCTTCAAGGAGCGCTGGTTCGGCTTTGACGATGCCTTGTATGTCGGCGCGCGGCTCTTGGAAATCCTGGCGCGCCATGCCGACCCGAGCGCGCTGCTCAACGCCTTGCCGGATGCGATCGCCACGCCGGAGTTGCACCTGCACTGCGCCGAAGGCGAGAACTACACATTGATCGACCGCCTGCAGAAACAGGCGAAGTTTCCCGATGCCGTGCGCGTGATCGATATCGACGGCCTGCGGGTCGAGTATGCGGATGGCTTCGGCCTGATGCGCTCTTCCAACACCACGCCGATCATCGTGCTGCGCTTCGAGGCCGATTCCACAGCCGCGATCGAGCGCATCCAGGCGCAGTTTCGCGCCGCCCTGCTGGCGGTCAAGCCGGACGCGACACTGCCGTTTTAAGGGCATGCGCGACCGGTGTGGACACGCGGCGGCCTGAAACACGGAGCGCCAACGGTGGATGCGATCGTAGAAGCGGCACTCGCGCGGTGGCCGAATGTCCCCGACGTCCATCACTGGCTGATGCTTGACGAGCGTGGCCGCTATCGCATGCGCGCAGCGGACTACGCATCCGGTCGCTTCGAAACCATCGCCAATGCCGCCATCGCCGATTTCATCGGCCGCAACTACCTGCCCGACGAACGCGGCCGCTGGTACTTCCAGAACGGGCCGCAGCGTGTCTTCGTTCGTCTTGCGATCACTCCCTGGATCTATCGCTGCGAACGCGGCCAGTTGCCGCTTACCCACACCGGCCGCGCGGCAACGCGCATCGAAGGCCTGTGGATCGATGATCTGGCCCGCCCGATCATGCTCACCGATATCGGGCCCGGTGCGGTGGATGACCGTGACCTTGGCCATATCCAGGAAGCACTGACTGATGGCGACGGACGATCACTCGGTGACACAAGCCTGGAGCGCTGGCTCGCCCTGCCCGAACCCGGGTCTTTGCTGTTCACTTGGGCAGGTGCCCGGCATGTGGTGCAGGCAATCAGGCATGCCGACCTGGGAACCCGATTCGGCTTCGATGCCGAACCGGCGCTGCGCTCGGAAGTAGGCCAACCCTGATTCGCAGGATCAGGGTGCAGTCGCGGCCATCGCGCGGCGCCGTCCGACCAGGGGCGTCAGTACGGCAACCAGGGCGGCCGCATACTGCCCGCTTCGGACCCTTCCCGGGCTATCGGGCGCCCTGAACGTCACTGGCGCGCGCCGTCGCGCAGCTGCCAGCACTCGCGCTGATGTGGCCGGGCCACGCTGTGGCTCAGCCGCCGCCACGCTGATGCGCTATGATTTCCCCTCTTTGGAAACTTGGGCCGACAATTTCATGGATATCAATCCCCCGTTCGGCTATCGCGAGATTGTGCCGTTCCTCAAAACCCACCGGGTCAAGTTGCCGGCCGCCGCGGAGTTGCCCGGGTTCACGCGGGAACTCAATGCAATTCCCGTCAGCTTCGCCGAATTCGGTGTGGCGGGCCGCGACTATCCCCTGGTGTTCGCCTCTGGAGATGACGGCAAGACATTTTCGCCGGTCGCGGTATTGGGTTTAAGCAGCGGTGAAAACCTGTTTCTGGATGATTCCGGCTGGGCCACGTCTACCTATGTGCCGGCCTATGTGCGACGCTATCCTTTCTGCATGGCGCGCGTCACGCTGGATGCAATCGAACAGCAGGATCGCTTGATCTGCGTCGAAAAGGCCTACGTTGCGGCCGACGACGATTCAGGCGAAGCCATGTTCGACGGCGACAACCAGCCACTGCCGCGCTGGACCGGGATCGAGAAACTTTTGAACGAGTATGAAGCCGATCTGGAACGAACGCGCGAGATGTGCAGCATCTATTTCGAGTATGGTCTGCTCGAGCCGTTCACCATGCAGGCCACGCTCACCGGGGGCACCCCGATGAACCTGACCGGCATGCATCGGGTCAATGAGGCCAAGTTGGAGTTCCTCACCGCAGACCAGTTGCGCACCGTGCTACGCAAGGGATTGCTGGCGCGCGTCTACGCGCACCTGCTTTCGCTCGACAATTTCGGGCGTCTGCTGGACCGTAAAGCGGCGCGCCCGGCGCGCAACGGCTGATCCGGAAGGTCTCCATGGCATTGGTCAGGTCCGTCGAATACGAGGAAGCGTCACCTGAGGTCAGGGCTGTCTATGACGACATCATGGCCACGCGCAAGATCACCTCTATCAACAATTTCTGGAAAGTCCTGGCCTGCGACCCGGCAATGCTCAAGCGCACCTGGGAAGAGGTACGCGACGTCATGGCTCCCGGCACGCTCGATGCGCTCACAAAGGAACTCATCTACATCGCCGTTTCCGCCACCAACAATTGTGAATACTGCAGTTACTCGCACACCGCATCGGCGCGCAAGCAAGGCATGAGCGACACGATGCTGGCCGAGGTGCTGGCGGTCACAGCGCTTGCCAACAAGACCAATCGCCTGGCCAATGGCTTCCGGGTTGACGTCGACGTATCCTTCAAACCGAAGTTCGACTAGAGAAGATTGCAGGAGATGGCGAAAGACACGATTTTCCGCCGCACCGAGACGGGCGACCGCGCAATGCGCGGTCAGGCCGGACAGATCGCGCCCGAATTGATTCGTGTACTCGCGCTGGTATCGAGCGAAACCCATTTCGACTTGATCAAGAAGCGCGCGATCCGCATGCCCGAGGCCGACCTGCGTGCCGCGCTTGAGCGCCTGATCGCCGGCGGTTACCTGGCTGCCGCAGTCGCCGGCGAAGAACATGACCTCGATTTCACGGCCCACTTCGAGCAACCGCTGCACACGCCCGCGCTGACCGATGCCGACCAGCGCAGCATCGCAATGGCCGCCACCGATGGTCATGACATATTGACCAAGACCGGTTCTTTCCTGCGCCTTACATCGGCAGCCAGCCTGACACCGTTGGGCAAGTCATGGACCGACATCACGATCCTGATCATCGAAGACGATGAGATCCAGGCGCGCTTCGCGCAAAACATCGTCATGAAGGCCGGCTTCAGGCAACGTCATGCGGCAACCCGTGAGGAGATCATCGCGGAGTTGAACAAGAGCCCCCTGCCTGATTGCCTGCTGCTCGACATCGAATTGCCCGGCACCAACGGCTTCGACATTTTGGCTCGCATGCGCCAGCATCCGCGTCTCAAGCAGGTGCCGGTCATCATGCTTACAGCGATGGCCAGCCAGCAGGACGTCTTCAAGGGCCTGTCGCTGGGCGCCAGCGCCTATGTCGCCAAGCCTTACAAGAAGCAGACTCTGGTCGACACCATCGTCAAGACCCTGGGCTTGCAGCCGCACGGCGATCAAACGGCGACAGGGCCCGCCTAGCGGCTTTGGCAGCCGCCTCTGTAGCGGCCACGGAAACCCGGGACAGCGCGGCGTTGCCCTGAAAGAACCGCGCGGATCGAGTCGAAAACTTGTCGCTGGCAATGTTGCAACACGGGCGAAAATGATCGATACAGCGAAAGGGAGCACCGACATGCGCTACAACCCTGACTACTGCAACAGCGAGTACAACGCGCGGGCGCGGGTGCCGGACCATGCCCAATACTTCGCGCGCTGGGCTGTGGATTCGCACAAGACGCGCATGACCGAACCCTGTGTTCTTGATATTGCCTATGGGGAGCACCCGGCGCAACGACTGGACATGTTTCCGGCGCGTGCCGCGCGGCATGGCGGCGCGCCACTTCTGATGTTTATTCACGGCGGCTATTGGCGCGCACAGGACAAATCCGATTGCTCATATATTGCACCGGCCCTGACCCGGGCAGGTGCAGCGGTCGCCGTCATCAACTACCGTCTCGTACCCTCAATCCCGCTGGAAGAACTGGTGCGCGACGTACTCTCGGCGGTCACATGGTGTTACCTGCACGCGGGCCAATTTGGTGCCGATCCCCAGCATTTGTACGTAGCCGGTCATTCCGCCGGCGGTCATCTCGCAGCGATGATGCTGGCCTGCGAATGGCCGCGCTGGCATGGCGCACTGCCGGCCAATGTCGTCAAGGGCGGATTGGCCATCAGCGGGCTGTTCGATCTCGAACCGATCATGCATGCCAAGTTTCTGAACGATGATCTCAAGCTCAACGCGGCGCGCGTGGCGCAACTGAGCCCGGCCTGGATGAAGCCGGCCACCCACGCGCCACTGATGACCGCTGTCGGCGGACTCGAAAGCGACGAATTCAAACGCCAGAACCGACTCATCGGCGACTGCTGGAGTGGCGTATTCCGGCGCGATGTGACGCTTCCCGAGCGGCATCATTTCAGCATTCTCGATGC
>ENA-ORBV01003091-ORBV01003091.1-microbial-mat-metagenome-genome-assembly--contig:-NODE-3091-length-33982-cov-5.467630_pt1 | contig 33982 bp, 22 predicted proteins | sample MGYA00237777_ERZ505514 | MGnify/ENA primary metagenome ERZ505514 (study PRJEB26160, sample SAMN06269048) | microbial mat metagenome | isolation source: Oligotrophic lake microbial mat | place... | reverse complement strand
TATTCGTCGGCAGCGTCAGATGTGTATAAGAGACAGCTCCAGGTGATCGGCCTGCCGACCACCGGCTCGCCGACAGCATCGCTTACGAGCGCACGCGCGCTCGAGGTGCGACCGACCAATAGCGTCGTGGAATCGAGGGAGACCTGCACCGCCGCGACGAGGACGCTCGGGCGAATGACCAACACTCCGTCGCCACGAATTCCATCGACGGTCGCGACGATGACCGAGATTCCCGGAAGCAGCGTCGTGATCAATCCGGTCGATGAGATTGTCGCAAGCGAGAGGTTGCCGTCGAGCGACCACGTAACGGCTCTCGCGGGCAGGGGAACGCCGTCGGCGTCGAGGGGGGTGGCCAGGGCCTGCACCGAGCTACCCGCCTGCACGACCGATGAATCCAGGGAAACGGCGACGGCGATAACCTTCGAGACAGGCGTCGTATCGGGGGGAACGACGATCGTGGCGCTGGGCGAGCCGTCGGAGCAGGCAAGCAGCGCAGACAGTCCAACTGCCCTAATCAGATGCGCAGGCGTTTTGCTAACAAGGCGCTTCATAATCTCGCGTTCCGACGCGCTCAGAAGATTCGGACGTCGACTGGAGGGTCGATATCCCATGTTGACACCCGCCGGCCTCGACACACCCACAGCGTGCCGGCTTCAGCTCTGCCTGTAGGCAATCTACGCCGATACGATACGCGAAGTTCGTGCTACCGCTCACGATTAGGCAGAATTCATCTGGCTGAACAGAGCAGCGCTACCGCCGATTTGTCGAGTAGCAGCGTTACAGCACCCCCTCGTAAATGGATTCGAGGCGGGAAATGACGTTGCTGGCATAAAAGAGCTCCCGCACCCTCGCGGCCCCGCACGCCCCCATGGCGAGGGCACGCTCTGGATCGGCCAGCAGCCGCTCGATTCCTTCGGCCAATGCGGGCGGCGACGAGGGCGGGACGAGGTATCCCGTGACCGCGTCGACCACCACGTCGACAACCCCCCCAACGGCAGTGGCAACCAGAGGTCTCCCCGCCGCCATCGCCTCTACAATGGAATTGGGAAAGCCCTCTCCGAGAGAACAGAGCACGGACACATCAAAGAGTCCGTGCAGGGTCGGCCGCTGCGGACGCCGCCCGGCAAAGACCACGCGGTCTCGAATACCCAGCGCCGCTGCCCGCGCCTCCAGCGCCGCGCGTTCGCTCCCATCGCCCACCACAACCAGCCGAAGGCGGGGACGCGTCGGCATGAGGACGGCCATTGCGTCGAGAAGGGACGCATGGTCCTTGACTCGATGCAGATTGGCGATGATCCCGATCACCTCGTCGGCAGTGGACAGTCCGAACTCGCGGCGCCATTCGCTTAGCTGCGGCGGCGGTGTAGGGTCGAACGCGTATTCCTCGACAAAGTTGGGTACCACCACGACCCGGGCATGGGGGACGCCCTCCGATTCCACGAGTCGACCGACCGACTCCGAGTTGGCGAGCACACGATGCGCCATGCGATATGTGAGGCGATTCATCTGCAGATGCACCGGGCGATTGACCGCGTGCCACCACCGACGGCTGGCAATCACGAGCGGCACTCCGGCCATTCGCGCCCACGGCACCGCGAAAATGTTGGAGTAGATATCGTGCGCATGCAGCACATCGACGCGCTGCGTGCGAAGAAACCGCGCCAGGCGCAGTCCGGTGCGCATCGTGCTCGGGCTCACCAGCCCGCGAATCGGAAACTCGTGAATGGGTACGTCGGCGGCGCGCACACGCTCGGCGAGCGCACCCCGGTTGGAGAGACAGATGACGGACACATCGTACCGTTGGCGATCGATCTGTTCGATGGTGCGGATGGCGTTGAGTTCCGTTCCGCCGATGTCGAACGAATCCAGACAGTAGGCAACCCGAATGCGACGTGCAGAGGACATGAGCGCTATGGCGGGGCGCGATGCGATCGTGATCGCGGCACTACCAACAGATCCCATCGTACGTCGTTCCGTCCGACACACGGGCTCCGAAGATGCGCACCAGGTCGACCACCCGCTGCGTAGGCGCCAGCTTGGGCTCGATCAGCTTGAACTCCGATGATCCGTTGCCGATGAGCACCACTTCGGCCGTGGCGAGCACCTCGTCCACCGACGACCGCATGAGCTCCCAGACATGCGGAATTTCGCGCTCGATGTATTCCTTGTTTGAGCCGATGAGTCGAGCGCTGCGCACTTCCTTGTCGTAGATCGTGACTTCGAAGCCCCGGCCGAGCAGCATCTCGATGAGCGTCACCATGGGTGATTCGCGCAAGTCGTCGGTCCCCGCCTTGAAGGCGAGTCCGAGCACCCCGACCCGCTTGCGCCCCGACGACGACACCAGATCGAAGGCACGCTCGATCTGCCGCTTGTTGCTCTCCAGCGTCGCGGCCAGCACCGGCGTCGGAACGTCGAGCGTGCGGGCGCGATACGCGATGCCGCGCAGATCCTTGGGGAGGCACGATCCGCCGAAGGCAAAGCCCGGCTTGAGGTAGGCGGGAGAGACATTGAGCTTGGTATCGAGGCAGAACAGGCGCATGACCTCGTGGCTGTCCACGCCTAACGACTTGGATACGTTGCCGATCTCGTTGGCGAACGCCACCTTGAGTCCGTGGTAGCAGTTGCAGGCATACTTGAGCATCTCGGCCACTCCCGTGGCCACCGCGTGGAAGGGCGCGTCGATGGTGACGTAGAGCCCCTTCACCGCCTCCACCGTCGCCACGTCTTCGGTTCCGATCACGGTGAAGGGTGGATCGTAGAAATCCTTGATCGAGGTCCCCTCGCGCAGGAACTCCGGATTCATGCCATACCCGAAATCGCGCCCGGCCGTTAGGCCGGAGGCGCGCTCGAGGGCCGGAATGGCGATGTCGTGCGTGCTCCCGGGCAATACGGTGCTGCGAATGATGATGGTGTGGCGGGTGGTCTTGCCCACCAGGGCGGCGCCGATTTCCTCGCAGACGCGCTCCACGTAGCCCAGTTCCAGCGCGCCGTTCGGTTTGCTCGGCGTACCCACGCACACCAGGGAAATGTCGGTGGCCCGCACCGCCTCGCCCACGTCGGTCGTGGCGCGCATACGGCCGGAGGCGCGCATCTCCGCGACTAACTCGCCAATGCCGTGTTCGACAATCGTCGAGATGCCTTGGTTGATCATGTCGACTTTGGAGGGATTGACATCCACACCGACGACCTCGTGTCCTTCCTTCGCGAAGCAGGCCGCCGACACGCAGCCGACATAGCCCAAACCGAATATGCTGATGCGTGACGTCATGTTGAGAGAAAAGTGTCTGGAGATATCAGCCGCCGGACGGCGACCTCGTTAGGCGGCGCGACCGTTCGTCGCCGCCCCACGCCGAGCCGCCACGGTGGCCTCGCATGCGGCGGCGAACTGCGCCGTCACCTGCGCCCACCCGAAGCGCTCGCGCACCAGCCGAGCCGCCGCGACACCCAAGCGTGCCGCTTCCGGGGGCGTGCGCAGCACTTCGACGATGGTGGCAGCAAACGCTGAAGCGTCATCGGCAATACGGATCTCGTTGCCGTCGCGAACCGGAAGCCCTTCCGCACCGATGGTGGTCGACACGACGGCCCGTTCCATCGCCATCGCTTCGTAAATCTTGAGGCGAGTCCCCCCACCCACGCGCAGCGGCACGATAATCGTCGCCGCACGCTCGAGGTAGGGGCGGATGTCCGGTACCGTACCGGTGACCTCGATTCCATCTGCCACCGCAGCCAGCCCACGCACCAGCGGGGTGGGATTGCGTCCCACGATGGCCAGCGTGGCGTCAGGCACGTCGCGCCGAATAAGCGGAAGCACGTCGTGTACGAACCAGGCGATCCCGTCTTCGTTCGGCATCCAGTCCATGGAACCGGTGAACACGATTTCATGCGGTCGCAGCGGTACGACGCCACTCGGCCTGAAGAAATCGGTATCCACCCCCGTGGCCACATCGCTCACCGACGCGACGCCGTACCCCTGCCGGAAGGCGTCGCGATCCGCCTCGGACACGGCGATCACGTGATCGAAGCGGCGACACTCACGCCGCTCGAACGCGGTCATCCGGCGCCACTGCTCGCGCATGTACGCCCTCTTCACGCTGTGCTCGGCAACGTGGGCATGACGCTCCCAGATCGCCGCTTCCACATTGTGCTGAAAGAGGAGCGTGGGGACGCCCAGATCATCCGGCACGTTGGGGCTTGGGCTCAGAAAATCACAAATCACGAGGTCCACCTGCCGCTCGCGCACCGCTCGCCGAATCGCCTCACGCATCGCCGACGAGCGATACCTGGCCACCGCGTATGGCAATGACGAAAAGACGTTGCACGCCAAATCGCGATAAAACGCCGCCGTGCCCTTGCTCGGCGCCGAAAAGGGCACCGTGATGAGCCTGTGGCAGTACTCATCCGCGCGCGCCTCCGCGTCGCTCACCGCACTTCCATCGTCCAGACAGAGATACGTGATCTGGTGCGAGGCCTTGAGATGCTTGAGCGTTTGGTACGTCCGAATCTTCCCGCCTTTATCGACCGGATGCAGCAATTCGGTTTTCAGCCAGAGTATGTGCATGGGCGTTGATGACTCGTCAGGCGGCAAGCGAAATAGCCTCGACCGGCTCACCGTCGAGGAAAATACGCTGCCAGATCTCGAGATTGACGAGCGCCCAGAGGCGTTCGTCATGCTTCTGCTCACCCCGCATGTGCCGGTCGGCCATGAGACTTATGGCGTTCATGTCGAAGTGCCCCCGAGCCGCGGCTCGGCGCGAGAGCACAAACTCGTCGATCACGTGGCGGAAGGGGCCGGCGAACCACGCGCCCACCGGCACCGGGAATCCCATTTTCTTCCGGCTCAGGATTTCCGGGGGCAGTGCGTCCTTCATGGCCTCGCGCAGTATGTACTTGGTCGTTACACCGCGCAGCTTCATGCGAAGTGGGAGCGCAGCTGCAAACTCCACCAACGGGTGATCGAGAAAAGGCACGCGGCTTTCGATCGACGCCGCCATGCTCATCTGGTCCTGCTTCATGAGCAGTTCATGCAGGTAGGTGCGCGTGTCTGCATATAGCAGCTTGTTGAGGAGCGACTTGGCGTTGGTACGCGCCAGCGCGGCGTGATGCGCGGCATACGGGTTGACGCCGCGAACCCGCTCCCGCATGCTGGGGGAGAGCATCTCCGCCTGACGAGCCCTCCCGAAGACCGCAAAGTTGTCGAAGTAGATCGTGTCCAGGTCACTTGGAAGATACAGAAAGGTACGCTCCAGCTTTCGCCGCAACCCGGCCGATGACGGAAGCGCACCGATCCCGCTCTTGACCGCGCTGCGCAGCGCAGAGGGCGCAAGGTGCTCGTAACGCGACCCGAACATGGAATTGAATACAGTCACACGATAGCGATTATAGCCTGCCAACGTCTCGTCACTGCCCTCCCCCGTCAGCACCACCTTGACCCGTTCGGCGGCCAGACGTGACACGAAATTGAGGGCGATGCTCGACGGGTGCGCGATGGGTTCGTCTTCGTGCCATACCAACTTGGGAAGGGCGCCGAAGAAATCGGTGGGGCTCACCACCACCTCGTGGTGGTCCGTTTTGTAGCGATCCGACACCATGCGCGCGTACGTCAGTTCATTCGCCTCTCGCTCGGCGAAGGCGACCGAAAACGTCTTGATCGGCTCGTCCACCATCTGGCTCATGACGGCGGTTATCGCCGCCGAGTCGATGCCACCGGAGAGGAACATGCCTAACGGGACATCGGCCATGAGGCGCATTTTGACCGCGTCGCGGAAGCGCTCGCGATACTCATCCACCAGCGAGGCGTCGGAGCGCTCGTCAAGCGTGCCCTCGGCGAACGAGAGATCCCAGTACTGCGAGATGGTGATTCGCCCGTCGCGCCAGACCAGCGTGTGCCCGGGCGGAAGTCGCTTGATGCCCGCGTACATGGTGTCGTCGCCCGACGGGGCATAGTTGGCGAGATAGTCGGGGAGCGATGCCGCATTGAGCGCGGGGCGAATTTCACCCGAGGCAAGAATCGCCTTGATCTCGGAGCCAAACAACAACGTGCCGTCATCCAGGTGCGCGTAGTAGACCGGCTTCACGCCGAAGCGGTCGCGTGCAATGAACAGTTCCTGCTCGGTGCGATCCCAGATGGCGATGGCGAACATTCCCCGCAGACGGTTGGGGAGCGCCTTGCCCTCGCGTTCGTACAGGTGCAGCACGGTCTCGGTATCGCAATGTGTGCGGTAGGTCACGCCCGTTGCCTGCAACTCGGGCATGAGCACGGGGTGATTGTAGACTTCCCCGTTGTAGACCAACTGATACCGTCCATCATCGGACGCCATGGGCTGGGCGCCGTGCGCCACGTCGATGATGCTGAGCCGCCGGTGTCCGAGTCCGACGCCTACATCGAGAAAGACGCCCGCGCCATCGGGGCCACGATGCGCGATGCTGTTGCACATTCGCTCGACCTGCTCTCGTCGAACGGTGCGCGAGCCCCTTGGCCCGGTCACGATACCGCAAATCCCGCACATGTCGCGAACGGTCCTCTCGTTAGGGTTGCTGCCCGGCAGTCGGAGCGTCGCGCACCTCTGCGCGCGCAACCGGTGTCGCAGCGCGCGCAACCGGTGTCACGGCGCGAACGACCCGCCATTCACCACCTTCGCGAACCGCGCTCACCACCCCGCAGACCGGATCGGCCACGCGGGCCCCGTCCAGTTCGACTACCGTGCCACCAATTGTCAGCAGCGATTCCACCATCCCGTCGGAGCCGCGCCGACGCAACCATGCGACGCGCGCATTGGTCCGTACGCCATCCACCGACGCCTTCGCTTCCGGATCGAAGAGCACCAGGTCATCGAACTCGGCGCTTGTGAGCCGCACAGCCGCGCGCGCTGCCTGCTGCTCACGTGTGATCGCAACCGGCGCCCCACTACCGCGCGTGATGACGAAGATAATCTCGGAATTGCCACGAGTACGCACGGCGTACCTGGCCCGTGCCGCCGACTCGCGCGCACCGTGTCGCCGCGACGCCACCCCCCGGTCAATCTGCCACGCACCGGGGGAGTCTAACGCCCTGACAGACGCAACGAGGCGCCCATCGTCGCTCACCCGCACCACGTCATCATGCACGTCGACGTCGAGACCGCTCGCGCATTGAAAGGTCACCAGGGCATCGTGATCGCCCGCGCTCTCGATCACGTCGCGTACGAGCCACCAGCCGTGGCGTGCGGCCAGCACCAATCGCCGATGTCGAGCCGGGTGGTCGAGGGTCGCGTAGCCGTCGTGATGGCCCTCGAAATAGGCACCGGCCGGCGTCGCGTGCCACGCATCCAGCACACCCATGGTCATGCGGCGCCACCGGAATGGACCGGCCGACTCGGACGACGAGATGCCGTCCAGCGAGAGCGTATTGTGCACGAGCGACGAGCGCATGGTGTCGCGCTCGGACACCGACGTCGTGTAGCTCACGGTCCCCGCATCGACAAACACGGGGCAGCGTCCGATGGCGAGGTCGAAGGCGAGAGTGTCGGCATGCGCATGGCCCCCGTTATCGGCGCCTAACGGACCGCAATCCACGGTCAGGACGGCGCTCTGGGCGCTCCAACCGTCGCGCATGGTGAAGAAGCCTCCGGATCCGAAGGCGTGCGCGGTGGCCGTGGGGGGCGCCTTGGCGACCCGGTCGAAGGCAGACAGTCCCGTATCGCCGAGCAGCCAGGCCAGTTCGTCGGAAGGTTCACCGGCCGCCGCAGCGATGGGGCCCTCCCCCAGCAGCACCGCTGCGGTGGCCAGAGGTGAGCGCACATCGTCACAGGCGCGCGAATCGAGGAAGAGTAGTCGCCCGCCGTCTTCGTCGCCGAACAGGGGCATGGTGCCATCGGCCCGCGAGGTCCACATCAGAAATGCCGCCAAACGGGCGATCGCGTTGTCGACCTGCTCGACGCCCGGCAGGCCGTGCGCCGCGCCAAGCACGCGTGCGTGGCAATAGATATCGCACGTATAACGATGGTAGTACGTGGCCTGCTCGAAATAGGTGCCGTCGGCGCGTATCTGGCGTTGCAACTGACCGGTGAGCAGCCTCCACCCAAGCGCCGTCCAGCGCGGCGCGGCCTGCAGCTCGGGGAGTTGCGTACCAATGTACAGGAGCCCCAGTGCTTCGCCCGTGAGGTGGGTATTGGGGCTGAAGTAGGTCGAGAGGTAGCGTTCCAGATGGCGCGCCGCGACCTCGAAATACTTGAGCCACCGCACGACGAACGCCACATGGAGCGACTGGGCCTGCCGTAGGAAACGCAGGGCCCACAGCCAGGCAATCGATCGGTAGGCCACTTCGAGGCTGCTGGCCCAATTGACGCCGTGTTTGGGCGGGTTGGCATCCATCCACTGCGTGAGCAGTTCGACCGTTCGTGCCGCGTATTTCTCGTCGTGAGTGAGGGCGAACGCCTGCCCTAACGTGACGAGATATTGGTGACGATTGAGCTCCCAGACCAACTTGTGATCGCCGGCCACCGAGGGGTCGAGGTAGTCGAACGTGCTCCAGTGCGCGCTGGGGGCATGTACGCCCAGCACGGGGTCCAGGGACCACTGGACCGGGGCACCGAAGTACAGGGGGCCGTGGCCTAACAGGGAAAAGCGTCCGGCCAGCACCTCGTCGGCGGCGTGCACAATTTCGGCCTGCCGGTTCGGCCAGCGCTGCCGCACCGCGTGCGCGGTCGCGACGGGGTCGTCCATGCCGGGGAAAAACGGCGGGCGCGCTCGGTCGCACACGGCGACCACGAGCGCCGCAAGCCCCTGCGCCGCTACATCGGGACGCAGTCGCCGGAGCAGCACGTCGTCCGACGGTTCGCCCGCGTCCCGCCACCCCGCGCGCTCAGCCAGAATGGCCAGCCGCTGGGCCAGCCGCTCATGCACTTCGGCGGCGCTGCGCCCCTGCAACTTGCGCACGACGTGTAACATCTCAGGCCACGCCGGGCTGAGTGGCCGTCGCGCGACCAGCGGCGGCGGACGAGGCGGCGGCGTAGAGGCGCAGCCACTCTTCGCGAACCGACGGCCACACATAGTGATCCAGGCATTGCTGCCGCGCGCAAGCGGAGATGCCTGTAACGAGGTCGGGATCGCGGAGAAGTCGCAGCGCCTGCGCAGCGAGTGCCTCATCGTCGCCACTCGCTACCATGAGCGCGTTTTCTTCGTGGCGCGCGATGTAGGGAATTCCCCCGGCGTTGGTGGTGACCACAGGTAGCCCGGCAGCGAATGCCTCTATGATGGAGTTGGGCATGTTGTCAATGTCGGGCGAGTTCACGTACACGTCCGCCGCATCGTACAGGGCCGGCATCGCATCCGGATCAACACGCCCGACGAAGCAGACGTTGCGCAGGCCAAGCTGCTGTGCCAGGGTTTCGAGTGACACCCGCTCGGCGCCGTCGCCCGCCACCGTCAACGTGGCGTTAGGCACTTCGTGCTGAACGCGGGCAAAGGCTCGAATGGTGCACGCCACGTTGTACAGTGGCTCGAGATTCCGATTGCTCAGGAAGGTGGGCTGCGCTGTGTTTCGCTGCCGGTAGGGAATGCGTTCAACCTCGACAAAGTTGAAGATTGCCGTCGCGTGAAGCCCATGTGTCCGAAACACTTGGACCAGGTAACCAGACGGCACCACGATCGCGTGCGCCAGCCGCAGTAGGGGAATAGTGGACTTCCAGTTGGCGAGGTGATCGTCTGCTTCACCACTCCGGTAGTTGAGCACGATCGTTTTCCCGAACAGGCGCCCCACGCACATGGCGGGAACGGGAGCCAGTAGGAACGACCAGTACGAGGCGGAGAAGGCGTGCACGACATCCACGCGACCAAGGTGTCGCAGGAGGGACCAGAGATACGCGGCGCTGGTGACAACCGTGCGGAGATACTTGATGCGTTGCAGCGCCCCGAAGGGGCCCGGGAGTCGAGGATTCACCGGCAGAAACGACACCTCGAGTTCTTGCAGCTTTTCCAGTCGGCGACGCAGGCGATCGAGAATGATCGCTTGTCCACCCACGATGTCGAGCGACGGTCCGACAAGGCAGACGCGTAGGGGGCGCTCAGACGCCGAGCGGCGTTCGAGGGTCGCCGACATCCTAACGACTCCAGACATCCCAGCGACCCCGCATCCCATTTACGGTGGCGCGAATCATCGCCGCCTGCATCGCGACTGCCATCACCAGTCCCTCGCGCACGCGCCGACTGGCAGCCACGAGCAGGGCGAGCGCAACGCCCGCTCCGACCGTCGCTCCGACGGCCAGCCGTGGATCGGCCGCGCCCAACGATCGCCCGACCCAGATGAGCACCGCAACCGCCATCACCATGAGGAGATAGGGTGTGAGGAGGCGGAGCAACTTGTGGAAGACGAATTGCGCCCAGATCGGATTGCGCCAGGGCAGGAGCACATCGGGCAGCCAGCTGCACAGCTGCAACACGCCGGTGAGCGTGCGCGCCTTTCGCTTGAACTCCTGTCCAGGCGCAAAGCGCCGTTCATCGTACGCAAGGGCGTCGGGATCGAAGCCCACGCGATAGCCCCGCAGCACGAGGCTCATGGGCGCATATACGTCGTCCAGAATGAGCCCCGACGGGAGTGGATGCCAGCACGAGCGCTGCATGGCGTACACGGCTCCGGTGACGCCGACGCTAGAATGCAGTCGCGCCTCCTGGCGTCGAAGCCACTTCTCAAAAATCCAATATCGTTCGGCCAGAGTGGCGGGGGCTCCACTCCGCCCAATCTGCAGTGCGCCCGACACCGCACCAAGGCGCGGATCTCCCAGCGCCGCAGCGAGCCGAGCAATGGTGCTCGCCTCGAATCGCTGCGCCGCGTCGGCGAAGACGAGAATCGCCCCACGACTGGCGGCGACCCCAGCGTTTAGCGTAGACGCCTTCCCGCCGGGCAGATGGCCATCTATGACCTTCACCCGGGAATCCAGACCGCTGAACGCGGCCGGACGCACTGTTCCGGAATGATCGAGGGCGACGATGACTTCGAGCAGTTCGGCGGGATAGTCCGCAGCCAACAGGTCGTCGACACGTGCCGCGATCACCTCCACCGGATCTCGTGTCGCGATGACAACGCTCACATGCCGTCTGCTCGGATCCGGTTGCGGCCGATTCGCACCAAAAGCGGCGGCCAAGCCGGCTACCAGCAATGGGTAACCGAACCAGATCAAAATGAGGGAAATGGCGCAAAATGCGGCCACGTTCAGCACAGACTCGAACTCGCGTAATTCAGGTGTGGGACGTATGGCTGGCGTATGACACTCTGGGGGCGGACGTACAAGTACCGTGGAGCGTAACCCCTTCGCCGACGAATAGTTGCCTGCAGTTGGCGGCGCTTGTATAACCGCCGACGCATCGCGGCGGCAGCGCTGTTTCACTCACTCAGGCAAGACTAGTTCCGCGACCGAACCCGCAAAGTGCGCCTTCACCCGCTACCTTCCGGTGCGCGCCCGCACAAATATCGGTCACGAGTGTGGCGACTCGACCACAACCATGTGGGAGGGTAATCGGGGAGCACGGGAAATGGGCGTGGGGCGAGCACGTGCTCCTCCGCTGGTGCGGCATTTGCCCGACATGGTCTTTAGTTCCCATCGATCAATCTTCGATACCAACTCACCGAATGTCGTCTTCACTTCGTACGCTAGTTACCGGGGGCGCCGGCTTCATCGGCTGCAACCTTTCCAGACACCTGCTGACGCTGGGGCATGAGGTCCGCGTGGTGGACAATCTGTCGACGGGCGCCCGGAAAAACGTCGACGAAATCGAACGGGATATCGAGTTCGTGGAGGGAGACCTTCGCGACCCGTCCACCTGCGAGCGGGTGATGAGCGGTGTGGAGGTGGTATTTCACGTGGCCGCCCTTCCAAGCGTGCCCCGGTCCATGAAGGACCCCATTGCGAGCCACGAAAACAACGTGAACGCCACCATAAACGTGCTGGAAGCCGCGCGGAAGAATGGCGTTCGCCGGGTGGTCTACTCAGGCTCGTCGTCGGCCTACGGCGACACGCCCCAGCTTCCGAAAGCTGAGAACATGGAACCCCTCCCGCGTTCCCCCTACGCGGCGGCGAAGCTTTCGGGCGAGCTCTACGCCCTGTCCTACGCCAGGGCGGGAATGATCGAGGGTGTGGCCCTACGATATTTCAACGTCTTCGGGCCACGACAAGACCCGAATGGACCGTATGCCGCCGTGGTTCCGGCACTCTTTCGTGCCGCTGTCACTGGTGTGCCGATGGGAATTTTCGGCGACGGACTTCAGACGCGTGACTTCACGTACGTTGAGAATGTTCTGCTGGCCAATCTTTTGGCCGCAATGCAGCCCGCGGCTAGGGTCAATGGAACGGTGTCGAATGTCGGCGCGGGACTTCGGACGTCGCTGCTCGACCTGGTCAAGCTGGTGGCTGAGGTGACGGGGCGCGAGGTCGCGCTTACGCATCTACCAGCGCGCGCGGGAGACATTCGCGATTCGTTGGCATCGCTCGACCGCGCGCGCGAAGTGTTGGGCTACGAGCCCTCGGTCACGCTGTCAGACGGCATCGCTCGGCTGTGGGCATGGCTTCGCGAACATCCAGGATCGCTGGAAGCGCCGGCCGCCCCAGCACTTCGCTAGGCGCCGATGGCTACGGCGCCCGCGCGCTCAAGCGCCGCCACGACACGCTCGCCCGCCTGGCCGTCCCATCCTTCAGGAGCGCGCGCTCCGACGTCTACCCGTCCTGAACTGAGGGCAGCCGTGGCCGACGACACGATACCGTCTCGGGTGAGAGGCCAGGGAGCCAGCCTATTGGTCCCTTCGGTGACGGTGACCGGGCGCTCCGTGGATTCGCGCAGCGTTACGCAGGGAATGCCGAGCACCGTGCTCTCCTCCTGGATTCCACCCGAGTCCGTCAGGACGACCGCCGCCTGCGACTGGAGGCCGAGCATCTCGGTGTATCCGAGGGGATCGAGCACGCGCAATGGAGTCAGGAGCGCTTCGAGACCAAACGCACGCACTCGATCGCGGGTACGCGGATGCATGGGCAGCAGAATAGGGATGTCGCGGGCGACTTGTCCGAACGCCGACAGAATCACTTCGAGCTGCTCGGCGACATCGACGTTCGATGGACGATGGAGCGTGGCGACGGCGTACTTTCCGTCTGATACACCCAGCGCGGCGGGAGAATTGAGCGCCCGAGCATGGGGGAGCATGCGTAGCAGAGAGTCGATCATGACGTTGCCCACGAACACGATGCGCGACGCGTCAATCCCTTCGCGCAGCAGATTTGGTTCCGCGTCATGGGACGGCGTGAGCAGGAGGTGGCTCAGGCGGTCGGTCAGTACGCGGTTGACCTCTTCGGGCATGGCCCAGTCGTTGCTTCGTAAGCCGGCCTCAACGTGGGCAATGCGGCAACCCACCCGATCGAGCAGCTTGGAGGCCACCAGGGCGCAGGCCAGGGTGGAGTTGACATCACCGACGACGACCATCCAGTCGGGGCGAGTCTCCTCGAGCACGGGTTCGAAGGCCTCCATTACCTTCGCGGTCTGCTTGGCATGCGAGCCCGACCCGACGCCTAAATGACGGTCGGGTATGGGAAGACCGAGATCGCGAAAGAACGCATCGGACATCGAGGCATCGTAATGCTGTCCCGTGTGCACGAAGACACGCTGGTGCCCTCGCCGCGCGAGGGCGCTGAGCACTGGCGCGACCTTCATGAAATTCGGGCGAGCACCGGCGACAACGAGGACTTTCATAGAAAATATTCGGGCGTACGTGATATGAATCGACGAAGTGGAACGTAGTGGGTGCACTCCGGGCATGACACAGACGGATTCCACCCCGGCGCCGTCCCAAGATCCGAACGCTGCGCCTCCTGTCGACGCCGCGCATCGCTCGCACCTGGACCGCTCGCTCACGCGCGGCATCGCGTGGACTGGGTCCATCAAGTGGGTCACGCAGTTGCTCGCCTGGGTGAGCACACTTCTCGTGGCGCGCCTTCTCACGCCCGAGGACTACGGCTTGGTGGGATTGGGCGGCATGTACTTGGGAATCGTCACGCTGCTGAGCGAGTTTGGCATCGGCACGACGATTGTATCTATGCGGAGTCTCGGGCACGACGAACATGCGCAAATCAACACCTTGGCGATGCTGTTCGGCGCAGCGAGTTTTCTCGTCTCGTGCGCAGTCGCGCCGTTACTCGCGTGGTTCTTCGACGCGCCGCAACTGACGTCGGTGGTGATCGCCATGGGGGCGATTTTTCTGATTACCGGGGCGCGGGTCGTGCCGCAGGCACTGCTGCAGCGCGACATGCGTTTCAAGGACTTGGCGATCAACGACGGCATCCAATCGATTGTGTTGGCGGTCGGAGCGGTGCTGTTTGCGCTGCTCGGCTTCCGTTACTGGACGCTGGTATTGAGCGCGATCATCGGCGCGGCGTTGTCCACCATCGGAGTGCTGCGGCTGCAGCGGCTTCCCTTCCGCTGGCCGCAGTGGAAGACGCTTGCTCCGGCGGTGCGATTCAGCGGACAAACGCTGATGGGACGCTTCGCGTGGTACGTGTACCAGAACGCGGACTTCTTCGTGGCCGGCAAGGTGCTGGGAAAAGCGTCGCTCGGCGCGTATAAGGTGGGCTGGGACCTGGCCAGCTCGCCCATCGAGAAGATTACGGGGTTCGTGAGTCGCGTAACGCCGTCGATACTCTCTGCAGCCCAAAGTGACAAGGCAGCCCTCCGGCGCTATCTCCTGCGCATCACCGAAGCGCTCGCGCTGGCCACCTTTCCGTTGACGATTGGACTCGGCCTGGTCGCCGAACACGTGGTGCTGCTCGCATTGACCGAAAAGTGGCGGGTGATGATTGCGCCATTGCAGCTGCTGTCCGTAGCCGCCGCTATAAGGTCGGTGACGCCGATTCTTCCGCAGATTCTCACCGTCATCGGAGAGAACCGGCGCGTTATGGGAGTGAACGTGGCCGGAGCGATCGTCATGCCAGTAGCTTTCTATATAGGGAGCCACTGGGGCACAACGGGAATCGCGGCGGGCTGGTTGCTGGTCTATCCCATTTTGATTGTGGTGCCGATGGCGCTGCTGGTCTTCAGGCGAATCGAACTTCCGGCGTCGGATTATTTGGGCGCCTTGGCGGCGCCACTTACGAGCGTGGCGATCATGGCGGGGGCGGTGTGGGCGCTCCGGCTGGCGTATCCCGCTGCGATGCCGCAGATGGGACTGCTCGCGGCCGATATCACGGTGGGTGCGGTCGCGTATGGCGGCGCGCTGCTGGTTCTACATCGCGAGCGTGTACGCGCGCTGTTGTCGGTAATTCGCGCGGCGCGCTCCTAAATGGTATCATCGTTGACGACATGACCGTGCCCCCCCCCCGTCCCTTCTTCGCCTCGCCGATTGTCGGTGACGGTGCGACCAACGAGTCGCGCCGTTTGCTGCTGGTGTCGGTGGCATATCCGCCGAGCGCCGAGGTCGGATCGCTTCGATGGCAAAAGTTGGCCCAGGCGGCATTCGCGCGTGGCATCACCACCGACGTCATCATGGTCGACCCGCTCGACCCTGAATTGCGAGAGGAGTCTCGCTTGACGGAAGTACCGCCGGACGCTCGCCTGTACGACGTGCCGATTCGTGAGATCGCCGTGCAACGATTCCAATGGATGGTGCGCCGGATCGTGCGTCGTACCATGCACGCCGGACGTCCGGGTCGCGACGAGGCTGCAGAGGGTCCAATAGTCGGCCCATTTCGAAATTCGGGGGCGTGGTCGGCGCAAATGGGCCGCGCGTATCGCGCGTGGGCGCACTACGCGCAGTGGGAAGACTGGGCGAAGCGCGCCGCTTCGTTAGGCGCCGACCTCGCGTCGCACACGCAGTACGAAGCAGTCGTCAGCAGTGGCCCGCCGCACATGGCGCACGAAGCGGCCCGGCGGATTGCCGAGGCAGCGCACTGTCCGCTGATCATCGACCTGCGCGATCCATGGTATTCGGACGACGTGGAGCCGCGGGCAATGCGCAGTGCGCTGTGGCGCGCTCGGGCGTCGCGGTACGAGCGTCAGTGCGTGGAACGTTCGTCTCTCGTTGTAGTGAACACCGACTCGTGCCGGTCGCTGATGGTCGAGCGCTACCCCTCCATGTCCGAGCGCTTTCTCACCGTCATGAATGGCGCGGACGCCGACGTGGCATCGGAGCAGAGCCAGGAAAAGCGTTTCATCATCTCCCACGCCGGGAGTCTGTACGGTGGCCGCACGCCGCGCTCCCTCTTTCGTGCGGTCGCCTGTGTGGTGCGAAAGCTGGGCCTCACGCCGGACGACTTGGGCGTGCGTTTTATGGGGGGCACGACCTTCCACGACGTACCACTGCAAACGCTGGCCGCAGAGGACGGCATCGGCCCCTTCTTCGCCTGCGAGTCCCGGCGTCCGCGCGCCGAAGCGCTCGCGCTCATCCGCGACTCGGCCATGGTGGCCGTGCTGCCCCAGGAATTCGTGCACTCCATTCCCGGCAAGGTATTCGAGTATGTGCAGCTGGCGGCATGGCCGCTGGTGCTGACCGAGCGGGGAACAGCGACCGACGCTCTGCTGCGCGACACGGGCGCCGACGTGGTGCACCCCGACGACGTGGACGCCATTGCGGACGCCATCGAACAGCGCTATCTGGCCTTCCGGGCCGGCGTTCGCCCCACGCCGATCAACGCCGACGGGCGCTTCAACCGCGACCGACAGGCTGCCAAACTGCTCGATGCCATCGATCGTATTGCCTGACGACTCCGGCGAACGTACCGCCGTTGCACCGCGCGCCCTGTGGCTCCTGCTGGGCTTCGTGGCTGTGCACGTGGTGCTGGCCTGGGTGAATCGCATTCCCGCCATCTCGTGGGGAGAAGACGACGCCGCCTACATCTTTCTCGCCCGCGAGCTACGGCATTTCAGTTACCGCGAGCTGCAGGACATGGCGGCGCCGATCCACGGACGCTTTCCCCCACTATATCCGTTGATTATTGCGCTCACCGGGTGGCCGTTCGGCGACGGGGTGGATGCACTGCTGGTCGTGAATACGCTCTTCACGTCCACGACGATCGTGCTGCTCTTTTTGGCCGCGCGACGCAAGCTTGGCGAAGACATCGCGATCATTGCGAGTGGGTTGTTCGCCATCAACCCGATGTCGGTGTGGGACAGTGGGCACGTGATGGCGGAGGCGCCGTTTAAGTTTTTCATCGTGTTGGGCCTCTGGGCGCTCACCCGCGAAGAAGAGCACGTGAAGTTCGCCATACTAGCCGGTGCGGCGACGATCGCGGCGGCGCTCACCCGCTCGGCGGGGGTGGTGTTGCTCCCGGCGCTGTTCTTATACTGGGTCATCAACAAGCGATACAAGTGGGCGCTGATGCTGTTCTTGGCGGGGGTCCTCACGGTTGGCTCGTGGCTTACCTGGACCTTTCTCGCGCCGGATCCCGAGCACCGGCGGCTGTACGTGGCCGATCTGGGAATGGCCGATCCGCGCCGCACGCGTCTGGAATTCTTCACGCGCACGCTGTTGCGCCTGCCGGAGCGCACCCAGCAGATGGTGACGGTGGTCATTCCGTTCGTGCTCGCGCTGCCGCTGGTGCGTGGCACCGTGATAGACAACGCGATGTGGGTGGTGGTTATTGTCGGCCTGGGCGTCACGGGCGCGGTACTCCTGGCGCGCCGCTGGACAATCGCCGCCCTGGTGCTCGTGTTCTACCTAGGGTTGCTCTTCGTCTGGCGGTACGCGCTCGAACGCTTCGCCAGCCCACTCGTTCCATTTCTCCTGCTGACGGTGTTGTTAGGCGCCGACTGGTTGTCCAGACGCTTTCTGCCGCAGTTGCGACGGCCCGTGCTGGCGACCCTGGTGGGACTGTTGGCGTTCGGGGCCCTGCGCGTGGAGTACGGCCGGGTACGGGCCTCCATTGCGTGTGACAGGTCCAACCCGGTGGACGACAGACAGTGCTGGGACACCTTCGCGCGCGCCTATCTCAAGGCGGCGTACTGGGCGCGTGATTCGACCCCGTCATCGTCGCTGTTCTTCGTAAACAAGGAACGCAGCTTCTACATGCATTCGTCTCGGAAAACCATCAACCAGGATCGAACGCTGCAAGAAGACTCCCTCTCGCTGGCGCCCTATCTGCGCGCCAAAGGGGTGGAATACGCGGTTACCGCACGGATTGGCGTACGCTCGGACAAGCACAACGGGCTCGTGGCGCGGGCCTGCCGGGACTTCGTCATCCTCCAGAAGTTTCCGCAGGAAACGGTGGTGCTTCGGCTGCGGCGTGCCACCGATGCACCGGACGACGGGACAACCTGCCGAGTGCTTGCGCCCTATCGGGCATATATTTCACGGTGAGAATGACACGCTGGTCGCCTGCGCTGGTCATGCTGCTGCTGATCGTTGGAGCGACGTTGAGTCCGGCGCCTGTCACCACCGTGCCGCTCCCGATGTTTTGCCTTGTGTGCGGCGACCTCGGGGGTGTGGACGTGTCACTCAATGTCATCCTCTTCCTCCCCATGGGCGCAGCGCTGGTGTGGGCGGGACTCTCGTGGCGCCGCGCCGCGCTGGCATGTGCGCTCATGTCGTTAGGAATCGAGTCACTGCAATTCTCGGTGATTCCGGGGCGGGACGCGTCGATCTCCGACCTGCTCACGAACTCCGTCGGTGGAATGCTCGGCGCTGCCCTCCTGCACCGCTGGCGCAGCGTTGTTTTCCCCTCGCCCGCGATGGCCCGGCGACTCTGTGCCGCCGCGACCGCGCTGCCACTGGCGGTCATGGCCACGACGGCGGCCCTCCTGCAACCCTCCACGCCGCACATGGGGCTCTGGGGTCAGTGGGCACCGGTGCAGCCGCAGTTCGAGCCATTCACCGGGCAGGTACGCGACTTTCACGTGAACGGATTCCATGTGCCATACAATCTGGTCCCCGACCACGAGGCGCTGCGCCGAAGTCTTCTGGCTGGCCCGCGGCTCGCATGGGCCGAGATCATCACCGGCGCCCCCTCTAGCAGACTGGCCGCGATAGCGCGCGTCGGAAGTAGCGTTCAGGAAATCATGATGTTCGGCCAGCGCGGCGTGGATTTCGTCTTCCGAACGCGCTTGGCCGTTCGCGACTGGCGTCTGCGCACGCCGGCCGTCGCCATTCCCAATGCCTTTCCGCACGCCGGCATCGCCGTGTTGCTTGAGGGCGGATTGACCAGGCAGGGGTGGATTGCGGCCGTGCGATCGCCTCTGAGTGACCTGCGCGTCGCAGTGCCCTTCTCGGTCGCGTTAGGCTGGTCGTTCTTTCTTCCGTTCGACCATCCGATTGACGAAAGCGACTGGTGGATCTCGGGACTCTGGCTCGCTGCTATGGCGGCACCCGCCACATACTGGGGCGCGATGGTCCGTCGCTCGGGCGCAGGGAGTGGGCTGCAGGACCTTCGCTGGTCGGCGGCCGCAAGCGCAACGCTCCTGGTAGGGCTGGCACTTACAACCGTCGCGGCGGGATTCACGTGGCCTGCGGCAAGCGAGTGGATAGGCGTGGCGGCAGGAAACGCACTCGGAGTAGCGGCCGCCGCTCTCACCCTGACGTTCGCCGACCGGCGCCACCCTGCCTTACCGCGGGGGCGCGAGGGATGAGTGGATATACCGTCGCCTAACGACGTCTACTTCAGCGATTCCGCGTCGGACGAAACGTGGCGCCGCGTGTCCACAACGCCGGTGGACCACGTGGCGCAGTCCGTAAGGCGGAGGCGTGGGCAGACTGAAACTGCTCTGTCGCCCAGAACGTCCGATTCGGTGAGAACGAGTGGCAGAATGTCCGATTCCCTGTTCATGCGCTTGAAGCGCCCAACGCGACCCGCGAGACTTCCCCTGTGAATTCGATACTACCTGTTCTCGATTCTGTTCGGTCGGCCCTGAGCGTCGGGTTCTTCGCCGCAGGCGTGGTACTCACCCTCGTCTGCGCCGCCGACTGGATGGTGCGTACGCGCCGACTCGATCCATTCGGCCGTGTGGCGCGTTTCTTCAGGCAATCGGTGGAGCCGCTCATGGCGCCAGTCGAACGGCGCATTGTACGGGCCGGCGGATTGCCGACGAGTGCGCCGTGGTGGTCGCTGGCCGCGGTGGTCTTCGGAGGCATCGCCTTCCTGAGCCTGTTCGACTTTGTGCGCGGACAGCTGGTTGGCATCGCGTACGCATCGCAGACGGGCTCGCGGGGCATGCTGCGACTCTTCATTTCGTGGACGTTTGCCGTGTTGCGGATAGCCCTGCTGGTGCGCGTGGTCTCCTCGTGGGTCCGCGTGTCACCGTATTCGCCGTGGGTGCGCTGGGCCTTCGTGCTCTCCGAGCCGATACTTCGCCCACTGCGACAGATTGTGCCGACACTCGGCATGGTCGACATCACGCCGATTGTGGCATATCTGCTGCTGGGGCTACTCGAGCGATTTCTGGTGGGCGTCGCGTGACAGCGATCACGGAGCACATGAGGTACGTTGGGGTAGATTGTCGGGCGCGCGGTCACGCGCGCGCACCGCGAAAGGAGTTTGCGGAGACCCAGCAGGGAGCGCTGATCGTTCGCTTACGTGCGCCGCAGAGGTAGGGCTCCCGCATGCTCATACTCATTGGGACCGACGACGCGTTGCTGGAAGGCTTGGCCCAACTGCTGGCCGGGGCGGGTCACAAGGTTCACGTTGTGAACACCCTAGACGAGGCTGAAGAGATAGAGCAGGGAGCGCTGCCGCTGCTCGTGGTCGTCGACCGGCAGTCCGTGGTGGCCGACGCTGGCGAGCGCCTGGCACGCCTCGCCCTCGCGCCAGGCGGCGCTTTCGTTCTGTATCGGACCTCAAGCGACCACAGTGCGCACACTGCGCTCTCGCACGGCCTCGCGCGCCTCACGCTGGCCGACCTCGCGCTCCCATTGGAGCGCCAGCGCCTTGCCGCCCTGGCGCAGTATGTTCGAACTCGAGCCCGTGAGAGTGGGCGCGTACGGTTCGACACGCCGCCGGAGCGCCGGGCACCCTAGAGCTAGCGCTGTGTGTTATTGTACATGGGGGTTTTCGTCCGGGCCAAGTTTCAGGCGGATGGCGCCCCAACAACCGATGTTCGTGGCGATTTGCCGGCAACTTGCGGCCACGTTAAACAATCCGCTAAAACGCCCGCCCGGCGCACGTTGCCTCCGGGCGCGTTTTTTTCAAAGGACTCCCGACTTGTCCATTTTCAACGTTTCCCGTCTTCCCCTCCGCTCGGGCTATCTGGGCGCGCTTGAGCGCGGCGTGTTGATTTTCGACGGCGCCATGGGCACCAATATCCAGCGCCACAACCTGGGCCCCGATGATTTCGGCGGGAAGTCGCTGGAGGGGTGCAACGATCACCTCGTCCTCACGCGTCCCGACGTGATTCAGAGCATCCACGAGTCGTTCCTTGCCGTGGGCTGCGACGTGGTCGAGACGTGCACGTTCCAGTCTACCCCACGTCGTTTGGCCGAATGGGGATTGCTGGACCGGGTGGCCGAGATCAACCTCGCGGCTGCGCGACTGGCCCGTGCGGCGTGCGAGCGCTACGCCACGCCCGAGCGTCCACGCTTCGTGGCAGCGTCGATAGGCCCCACGGGAATGCTGCCCTCCAGCAGCGACCCCGCCCTGTCGAATGTCACGTTCGATGCGCTTTCCCAGGACTTTTATACGCAGGCCAAGTACCTCATCGAGGGCGGGGTAGACGTGCTCCTCATCGAGACATCGCAGGATATTCTCGAAGTAAAGGCCGCATTGGCCGGATTCGCCAGAATCTTTCGCGAGTTAGGCTACCGCGTGCCGGTTCAGGTACAGGTCACGTTGGACACCAGCGGCCGCATGCTGCTCGGCACCGACGTCGCGAGCGCCATGACGACCCTGGAAGCGCTGGCGGTTGACGTCATCGGGCTCAATTGTTCCACCGGTCCCGAGCACATGCGCGAGCCGGTGCGTTACCTCACGGAGCACGCCACGCGTCCCATCTCGGTAATTCCCAATGCCGGGCTGCCGCTGAATACGGGGACGGGGGAGGCCATCTACCCGCTCGAGCCGGCCCCGATGGCGGCGATGCTGGCCGAGTTCGTACGGGAGTTCGGCGTCCGGATCGTGGGAGGGTGCTGCGGCACCACGCCCGACCACCTGGCGGCCGCCTGCGCGGCGGTCGACGCGTTAGGCGTGCGGGCCGGCGGTCGTGCCTCGTCCGTTCCGAGGCATCATGTGCCGCGGGTGTCCTCGGCCATGCGGGCCATCACGCTGCATCAGTCGCCGGCACCCCTGCTGGTGGGCGAACGGGTCAACTCGCAGGGATCGCGCAAGGTAAAGCGCCTGCTGCTGGCCGACGACTACGAGGGAGTACTGGAAGTCGCGCGCGACCAGGCCGAGTCGGGAGCGCACGTGCTGGACGTGTGCGTCGCACTCACGGAGCGCGGCGACGAGGCGGAGCAGATGTCGAGGGTCGTCAAACTCCTCTCGATGTCGGTGGAGCCGCCGATCATGATCGACTCCACCGAGGCGAGCGTCATCGAGGCGGCGCTGCAGCACATTCCGGGGCGGGCGATCATCAACTCCATCAACATGGAGAACGGGCGCACCCGGATAGACAGCGTGGTGCCGCTGGCGCTGACGCACGGCGCGGCACTGGTGGCGCTCACCATCGACCCGGTGGGCATGGCCCGGACGCGTGAGCGCAAGCTCGAGGTGGCGCGCCGTATTCATGACATCGTGGTCGGCGAGTACGGCATGCGGTCGTCCGACCTCATCTTCGATGCCCTCACCTTCACCCTTGCAACTGGCGACGCCGAGTGGATCGACTCGGCCCACGAGACGATCGAGGGCATTCGACTTATCAAGCGTGAATTGCCCGGGGTGCTGACCATCCTCGGCGTCTCGAATGTGAGCTTCGGGCTCCGGCTCGACGCGCGCTCGGTACTCAACTCCGTCTTCCTGCACCACTGCGTGCAGGCGGGGCTCGACGCGGCCATCGTGAATCCGGCACACGTCACGCCGTACGCCGAGATTTCGGACGTGGAACGGAAGCTGGCCGACGATCTCGTGTTCAACCGCTTTCCCGAGGCACTCCAGTACTTCATCGAGTATTTCGAGAGAACGAGTGGGCAGGACGACGGAAAGTCGGGTGAGACGATCAAGTTGGACCCTACCGAAGGAATGACGCCCGCCGAGCGCGTGCACTGGATGGTGGTCCATCGAAAGAAGGAAGGGATCGAGGCGGCGCTGGACACGGCCGGCGTGCGTGAGGCACCGGTGCGCGTGCTGAACGAAGTGCTCCTCCCCGCCATGAAGGAGGTAGGCGACAAGTTCGGTGCGGGCGAACTGATTCTACCATTCGTGCTGCAGTCGGCCGAGGTGATGAAAAAGGCGGTGAAGCACCTCGAGAGCTTCCTCGAGAAGCAGGAAGGCTATACGAAAGGGCGCGTGGTGCTGGCCACGGTGTACGGCGACGTGCATGACATCGGCAAGTCGCTGGTGAATACGATTCTCTCCAACAATGGCTACACCGTCTACGATCTCGGCAAGCAGGTGCCGGTGAACACGATCGTCGACAAGGCCATCGAGGTGAACGCCGATGCCATCGGGCTTTCGGCGCTGCTGGTGAGCACGTCGAAGCAGATGCCGCTGTGTGTGCAGGAATTGGATCGGCGCGGGCTCAAGGTCCCGGTGCTCATCGGCGGCGCCGCGATCAATCGCCGCTTCGGACGACGCGCCTTATTCGTGGACGGTGAACGCCCGTACGAACCGGGCGTCTTTTACTGCAAGGACGCCTTTGAGGGATTGGAGTCGATGGACCGGCTTCAGGATACCACCACCAGGGCGGGCTTCATCGCCCGCGGACTGGATGAAGCGCGCACCGATGTCTTCCTGCGCACGAGCGTCGGAAAGGACATCGCCAGCGGCGATGCGGCGGGTGTCCGCAGCGAGGTCTCGGCCGATCACCCCGTTCCCGCGGCGCCCTTCTTCGGCACCAGCGTGCTGCGCGACATCCCGTTAGGCGAGGTGCTCGACCTGCTGGACATCGACGAACTGTTCCGGTTGCAGTGGGGGGGGCGCGGATCGGGTGAGCAGTTTACCCAGGCGGTACGGAACGAGTTCGAACCGACGCTCAAGCGCCTGAGCGCCCAGGCGCTGCGCGAGGGATGGTTGGTGCCGCAAGCGGTGTACGGCTACTTCCCGGTACAGAGTTCGGGGAACGATGTGGTGGTCTACGACCCCGATGCCTTCGAAGCCGATGGCGGCACCATGCGTGAAATCGCACGCTTCCACTTTCCCAGACAGGAAGGGCGCGATCGGCTCTGCATCGCCGACTACTTTCGCTCGGTGGAGTCGGGCGATGTGGATGTGATCGCCCTGCAGGTAGTGACGGTGGGAGCGGCCGCCACGCATCGCTTCGAAACGCTGCAAGCCGCTGGCGAATATTCGGAGGCGTTCTACTCGCACGGACTGGCGGTGGAGGCGGCCGAAGCGACCGCTGAATGGCTGCATCGTCGTATACGTTCGGAGTTGGGCGTTCCGCTCGATCGTGGCAAGCGCTACTCGTGGGGGTATGGTGCCTGTCCCGATCTGGACGATCATGCCACGGTGTTCCGGTTGCTTCCGGTCGCCGAATCGTTAGGCATGGAGCTGACCAGCGCCTATCAGCTGATACCGGAGCAGTCCACGGCGGCGCTCATCGTGCATCATCCGGAGGCGAAGTACTACGCCGTCCGGGGAACGGGGGCCCCGTGAAGGGGGAGATCGTGAACGGGGATATCGTGAACGGGGATATCGTGAACGGCGGGCCCGTGAAGGGGCGGGTGCCTGCGTCGTCTGTGTTGGAACGTCGACCACGCGCGCCTCGTCTGTCGACGGCTACTCGGCGGCGCTTCGCGACGATCACTCGGCGGCTCGCAATCACCGCGGATACTCACTAGCCTTTTTCATGCTCAAGGACATCGTACGATTCGGACGCCGGTTGTGGGCCGAACAGCAGTTGCCCGAGCTCGCCAAAGGCGAACGAGCGCGTGATCGCGCAGCGCCGCTGGAGCCCGACCCCGGAATCGACGCCGCGGTACACGGGGCACTGGCCTGGCTGGGTCGCGCGCAGGATCACTCGGCCACTGCCGACGGGGGAGCAGCGCGACATTTTTCGCTCATTGACGGGTGGTCCGCGTCGTATCCCGAGACGAGTGGCTACATCGTCCCCACACTCATTGATTGCGCACACCGATACAACGATGCGGCGCTGCGCGATCGCGCACGGCGCATGCTGGACTGGCTGGTGTCGATTCAATTTCCCGAGGGCGGGTTCCAGGGATCGACCGTCGATGCGACACCGCGAGTGCCCGTGACGTTCAACACCGGGCAAATCCTGCTGGGGCTCGCCGCCGGGGTTCGCGAGTTTGGGGACGTGTATCGCGATCCCATGCGGCGCGCAGCGGACTGGTTGGCCACGTCACAAGATCCGGATGGTTGTTGGCGCAGGCACCGGACCCCCTTCGCGAAGCCGAGTGACAAGGCCTACGAAACCCACGTCTCGTGGGGATTGTACGAGGCGGCGCGTATCGAGCACAACACATCGTGGGTCGAAGCGGCCAACCACCAGGTGCGATGGGCGATGGGCAAACAGCGCCCCAACGGATGGTTCGCCGAGAACTGCCTCACCGATCCGGCCAACCCGCTGACGCACACCATTGGCTACGTGATGCGGGGCGTGCTGGAAGCGTATCGATTTACCGGCGATCGCGATTTTCTCGACTCCGCGCTCCGCTGTGGGCGGGGGACGTTGTCTGCCTGTGCACCTGACGGACGGCTGCCGGGGCGGCTGAGCAGCGATTGGAAGGGCGTGGTGGAGTGGGTGTGCCTTACCGGCTCGGTGCAGGTGGCCCATTGCTGGTTGTTGTTGTCCGATATCACTGGCGACGTCGCGTTTCGCCAAGCGGCGTTCGCCACCAACGCCTACGTGCGCCGGAGCATCCGGACGTCGGGTGATCCCGGACTAGTGGGCGGAGTCAAGGGTTCTCTCCCGATAGACGGCGGTTATTGCACGTACGAACTTCCCAACTGGGCGTCGAAGTTTTTCATTGACGCCAATCTGCTCGAAGCCGCTGCGCGTCGCGCGCCGGCCGGCGCCTAACGTGTATCGTCTCGAGCCGATGACACCATTTCACGCCACTGCCGTGTCTCGCAAGCGCGCTGACGCATGAGCGCTGACGCATGAGGACACGCGCCGAGCTGCTGGCGAGACTGACCGACCCCGATGCCGTCCTCGTATTCGACGGGGCGATGGGCACGATGCTGTACAGCCGGGGCGTCTTCATCAATCAGTGCTACGACGAGTTGTCGCTGCGCTCGCCCGACTTGGTGCGTCGCGTCCACGAGGCATACGTCCAGGCAGGGGCCGAAGTGCTCGAGACCAACTCGTTCGGCGCCAACCGATTCAAGCTCCTGCACTTCGGATTGGAGCGTGAGGTCGCCGCCATTAATAGAGCGGCGGCGAGTGTGGCGCGGGAAGCGGCCGGCGACCTGGCGTTGGTGGCGGGAGCGGTTGGGCCGTTAGGCGTGCGACTGGAACCCTATGGCCCCACCAGCTACGACGAGGCGCACGCCGCATTTGCCGAACAGATGCAGGCGCTAAAGGAGGGCGGCGCCGACTGCTTCATCCTCGAAACGTTTGCCGATTTGGATGAGATCGCGCAGGCGGTGCTGGCCGCGCGCTCGGTCGACGCGTCGATGCCACTCATCGCCCAGATGACGGTGGACGTGGACGGACTTACCGTGTTCGGCGCGACACCCGACGATGTGGCGCGTGCGCTGGACGCCATGGGGGCGGACGTGATCGGCCTCAATTGTTCGGTGGGTCCGCAGATCATTCTCGAGGCGGTGGAGAAAATGGCAGCGGTGTCGCGCCGGAAGTTGAGTGCGATGCCAAACGCCGGAATGCCGCGCGAGGTCGGGGGGCGCAAGATGTACATGGCGAGCCCCGAATACATGGCGACCTACGCCCGCCACCTAATGCAGGCCGGTGCCAAGATTATCGGTGGCTGCTGCGGCACGACGCCGGAGCACATCCGGGCCATGGTGGAAGGTATCCGGCCCCTGGTGCCCCGCCTGTCGCGCGACGGAAAGCACGAACCCGGCCATTCCATGGCGAGCCGAGTGGCACCAGGCGATGGGGCGCTTGGCGTATCATCACTCGTCACGGGTGCGCCGATGCGCGCTGCGGGAGTGACGCCGGTGCCATTGGCCGAGCGGTCGCGCTGGGCCGGAAAAATTGCCCGCGGGGAGTTTGTGGCGTCGGTGGAGATTGTCCCGCCGCGCGGAGTCGATGCGTCCCGCATGTTGTCCGACGTTCGCGCGCTCAAGGATGCCGGGGTGGACGCGGTCAATGTCCCCGATGGCCCCCGCGCCCAGAGTCGCATGGGGGCGATGATGACGTCGCTGCTGATCGAGCAGCAGGTGGGAATCGAGTCGGTCTGTCATTACGCCTGCCGCGACCGCAACCTGCTGGGAATGCTCTCCGACTTGTTGGGCGCGGCGGCCATGGGGCTGCGCAACCTCCTCCTCGTGACCGGCGACCCGCCCAAGATGGGGCCATATCCCGACGCCACGGCAGTCTTCGACATCGACGCCATCGGGCTCACCAACCTGGTGCGCAACCTCAATCGCGGGCTCGACCCGGGCGGTCATCCCATTGGCGCGCCAACGCGGTACGCCATCGGCGTCGGTGTCAACCCGGCCGCCATCGATCCGGCCATCGAACGTCGGCGCTTTGCCTATAAGGTGGAAGCGGGCGCTGAGTACGCCATTACGCAGCCGGTGTTCGATGTGGAGCAACTGCAGCGCTTCCTGCGCGAGATCGAGCCGGACCGGATTCCGATTATTGCCGGCATCTGGCCTCTTGTCTCTCTCAGAAATGCAGAATTCCTGGCCAACGAAGTTCCTGGCGTCGTGGTGCCCGACGAGATCATGCTGCGCATGCGTCGCGCCAACGAGCAGTCCAAGGAGCACGCGGTGGCCGAGGGGATCGCGATCGCCTGCGAGATGCTGCGCCGGGTGCGGGAGTCGGTGCAGGGGGTGCAGGTATCGGCGCCGTTTGGGAAGGTGGAGTTGGCGTTGCAGGTGTTGGGGGATTAACACAGTTTACAGAAGACGAATACTACAGAAGACGAGAAGACGAGAAGACGAGAAGACGAGAAGGGCTCAGCGTGATACGAATGCGCGGCGGATTCGCCGAACGAGAGCAGTTGGGGCTCGTTGGACTATGTCTTTTATTGCGCGGGTCCACATGCTGGGGTCGTTGAAGTGCCAGACGGCGAACGATTTGGGGCCCGTTAGGGAGTGGAGCCAGGTGCGCCAGGTGAGGTCGCCGCGCGCGACGTAGAAGCGGGCGCTTTTGTAATCGGCGGCGAGGTAGACCCATTTGCGGTCGTACGTGCGCCGTTCGCGACCGGGGTAGTCGAGGCCCTGCACGTGGAAGTACGCCCTCGATACCAGGTCCGCTCCATTCGCAAGCGCGGTGCCAAGCTGCAGGTTCACTCGCCCGACGGTCGGCTCCGTGATGTAAAACGTGTCGGTGCGCAGATCGCGCTTGTACTCCACCGAGCAAAAGCCGGCGCATTGGGTGGAGGTCAGGACTTCCCTGGAAAGGGGCGTGACTCGTGGCGGGTGCACGGGCTCCGAGCTGGCGGTGCTGCCGACCTCGGGAATCCACTGCCGAATCTTGTGCCCCTCGAAGGTTGCGACCTCGCGCATGTCACTGGCAAAATAGTGAAACGAGTAGTACACGTCGGCGTCGGTGCCGGGAATCCACTCCTGCACCACCACTTCTGGCTCCCACTGCGCCACGTCGTCATACGCCCTGTGCAGCGTCGCCCGGTCGGGACATCTGTACGCTTTTTGTCCGGCGTGCTGCCGCGAGGCCAGGTTCTTGAGGCGGGGCTTGAGTATCACCGGGTATCTGAGCTCCACCATTCCAGCATCAAGCTCGGCACGCGACTGCGCGGAAATGGTGGCCGGAATGGGCCACCCCTTTTCTGCGGCCAAGGCAGTGAAGGCCGCCTTGCTCATTAGGAGATCGACCGTCTCGCGAGACGGAAAATCGAAGGCATAGCGCTGGCGAAGCCGCTCGCCGAATTGCGAGATCACTTTCACCTGCTCGTCGGTCGAAATGAACAAAGCCGGGCGCCGGCCACATTCGGCCGCCAGTGCGTCCAACAGATCAATAAGACCCGCGCCGTTGAACTCCTGGGTGACGATGGTTGCCACCCACGCCGACGAATAGCTGGTGTAGCGGCGAATTCGCTCGTCCACCCCGATTACGGGAATGCCGTGCGCAGCCAAGGGCCGCGCTTCGGCGAGGCCGGTAATGTTCGTGCCGAGCACGACCGCTGGCGGGAGGGACGCTCGCTCAATTGTCCGAAGCGCGTCGTCGGACAGAAATCGTGAATTCATTGTCGCGGACTAGAGTCTTGTGAACATCTTTCACTTCACCTCGCCTTGATAATCGCACAAGGCATGCCCCGCACTGCGGTCCCATGCGCGTTCTTTTCGTAGAAGATGACACTCGAATCGCGTTGTCCGCCTCCAGTTACCTTCGCAAGGCGGGGTTCGCCATCGACGTAGCTCCCTCGGGAGAAGACGCGTTGCGCTTGGCGGCGATGCACGAATATGACGCCGCGGTGCTCGATATTCGCCTTCCCGATATCGACGGCCTCGAAGTATGCAAACGACTGCGCGCCTCGGGTCACGCCATTCGCATCCTCATGGCAACCGCACGCGACACGGTGGAAGATCGAATCGCTGGACTTGACCTCGGCGCCGACGACTACGTGGTCAAGCCATACGCGCTTGCCGAGCTTGAGGCGCGACTGCGCGCGTTGCTCCGTCGTCCGGCCGCGATCATTCCGGTTACACTGCAGGTCGAGGAGTTGTCTCTCCATACGGGAACCCGGTACGCTCAACGCAACGGAAGGGCAATCTCGCTCACCAGCAAGGAATATGCGGTGCTCGAGTATCTCATGCGCCACCACGGTGAGGTGGTCACGCGGGAGAAGATCAGCGCGCACGCGTGGGACGACAACTACGATTCGGCCAGCAACGTCATCGATGTCTACATCGCCCGACTGCGCAAGAAAATCGACGACGTAGGCGAGATGCCGATGGTCACGACCATCCGCGGCGCAGGCTATCGCCTAGGGTCGCCTCACCACGCGCGCGCACGATGAAACCTAGTCCGCGCATCCGCCGTCGCCTTACGGCGTGGTACGCCGGAAGCGCGTTCGTTCTTCTGCTGATGACCGTACTGTCAATGGGCGCATGGTCGCGTCGCGCGCTCGCCGTGCAGCACGAAGAATCCGTGGATCGTTCTGTCGATCTCGTGCGATCTTTTTTTCGGGCCGAGCTCGCCGAGTATCGCGCGGTCGACGTGACGCTTTCGCACCTTTCCGGTGAGTTGGTGTTCGCAGGGTTGGGGCTCGAGTTTCTACGACCCGATTCCACGGTCTTCGCCAAGGCTCGGCTGTCGAAGGGCGCCGGTCCGCTTAAGCTCCCGGTACGAGTTCTCGTGGTTCCAATTGATGCGAAGCTTGCGCCTGGGTGGAAGCTACGGCTGCACGTGAGTGTCGCCGGCCTCACGTCGGCACAAAGGCGCATCGATCAGGCCACACTGTTCGCGCTCCCGCTGGCGGTGGCGCTGGCCGCCATCGCCGGGTGGCTGGTGACCGGCCGCGCGCTACGACCGGTGGCTCGCATGGCGGAGGCTGCAGAGCGGATCACGGTCGGCTCGGCGAGTGGTCGCCTTCCTATTGCCGACCCCGATGACGAGTTGGGACGCTTGGGACGACGGTTCAACGGACTGCTCGACCGATTGGATGGCGCCCTCACGCAGCAACGGCGCTTTCTCGCCGACGCCGCCCACGAGCTGCGCACACCGTTGGCGCGAATGCTGGGCGAGGCCGAATCGCAGCTCAGCGCGCCGCCATCTGCAATGGATCGAGAGGCTCTCTCGCGCATTCACGACGACCTTGGTCGCGCATCATTGCTGGTCGATGAGCTCATGCAACTTGCCCGGGCCGATGCCGGAAGCTCGGGGGCGATGCTCGCCATTTCGTACCTGGACGACGTCGTGGCCGATGCCCTTGCGCCGTGGCAGGCCGATGCCAATCGCCGAGGCATCAGGGTCGATATCGATGAACTGGGCGAAGCTCGGGCCTGTTTGGATGTGCGGCTCGCCGCGCGCCTTTTTGGCGTCATTCTCCAGAACGCGCTGCAGTACACCCCGGCTGGCGGTACTGTCGGTGTGCGTGTGTTACAGCAGAACGGACGCGCTGTGCTTGAGGTTCACGACTCCGGCATTGGCATTCCCGTGGCCGATCGAGATCGAATTTTCGAAAGATTTTTCCGCGGAACCGCAGCGCGCCAGCGCGCGCCGGAGGGAAGCGGACTTGGTCTCGCCATCGCCGCTTGGATTACCTCGCAACACGGTGCAACGATCAGTGCCGGCCAGAGCCCGCGCGGTGGCACGCTCATGCGAGTCGTCTTTCCCCCCGCAGCGCCGCCGTCAACGCCGACCACAGTTGCCGCCATCGGAGTCGCACAGCCTGCGTGAGCAGGAGCGGTACTTGAGCCGCCGTGTTCATTCCCGATTCATTCGCGCCCGTTAGGATGCTCCCCATGAAATCCGTGCTATTCATGATGGCGTGCGTCGCCACGCCCGTGTGGGGACAGGAGGAGGGGATGACCCTGGCCGACGCCGTGGCGCGGGCGCGCTCACATGCACCTCTGGTGGCGGTCGCGTCAGGACGTCGGATGATCGCCCAGGGGCGCGCGCGCCACGACGGAGCTTTTCCGAACCCGACGTTGGAGTGGCGTCGCGAAAATCTCAACAGTCCGTTGCAGCCAGACATCTTCACTCAGCTACAGCTCCCGCTCGACGTCACGGGGCGCCGTCTGGCCATTCGGGCCGCAGGGGCCCAACTCACCGCCCGCGGGCGGGCGGACTCGGCGGCCACCGTTAGGCAGCACGAGAGCGACGTGGTGCGCAGCTACTGGCGCGCGGCACTTGGCGCCGAATTGCTGGCCATAGCCCGCGACGAGCGCGAGGGTCGCGAGCGGGTGGCGGACTTTGACGGCACGCGATTCAAGGAGGGGGCGGTGGCCGAAGTGGTGGCAATGCGCACCCGGCTGGAGACCGACCGCGCGCGCATAACCGAGGCATCGGCGCGCGGCGAGGCGGCACGCGCCAGCGCCGATCTCGCCCGCGCGTTAGGCATGTCCCCCGATTCCCTCCCCACGCTATCTCGCGTGCCATTACTGACTCGGCTCGCCGCCCCACCCAATGAGAGCACGGCATGGAGGCGCGCCGAGTCCGGGCGCCCCGACTTAGCCGCCTTCCGGCACGCGGCGGCCGAAGCCGAGCGCCGAGCCGCCGCCGAACGGCGCGGCGTAGTGGCGGACCTCCAGCTGGTTACCGGCTACAAACAGACCGCGGGCTTTACCACAGGATTGGTGGGCGTGATCGTGCCGTTACCCCTGTTTAGCCGGAATGAGGGGCCCCGCCAGCGCACACGGGGCGAGTGGCTGGTGGCGAACGCCGAGCTTCGCGACGCGGAGCATCGGGTGCGCGGCGAGGTGAGCGCGGCCATTCGTGCGTACAGCGCGCTGCGTGAGGCCGTAGCCAGTGGCGCGGCGGGCATCGATGCGCGGGCCACCGAAGTCGCGCAGATAGCCGAAGCCGCCTATCGCGAGGGGGCCACCTCGCTGGTAGAACTGGTGGAAGCGCAACGCGCGCGCGCCGAGTCGCGCGCGGCCGCCCTGCGATGGATGATTGAGATTCACCTGGCCGTGCTCGAGCTCAATCGCGCCTTGGGCGCGCCACTTTTGGAGATGCCCTGATGCAGTGCCGTGGTCTGCGTGCCGTGCCCCTTGTAGTACTGGTTGCAGCCGCGTTAGGCTGCTCGGGCCAGAGCGACGGGGCGCCGGTTCTACAAGTCGAGAGCGAGTCCATGCCCGCCGACACCGCGCTCCTCTCGGCCGAATCGGTACGCCTTGCCGGCTTCACGACGGCGCCCGTCACCCGTAGCGCCTGGCGCGACGCATGGAGCGTCCCGGCCCGCCTCACGCTCGATGCGGCCAACACGGCACCGCTCGGGTCGGTGGTCGAGGGTCGCGTGATGAGGGTGTACGTCATGCCCGGCGACCGCGTGCGCACGACTCAAGTGCTGGTGGCCATCCACAGTCACGAAATGATGGACGCGCGCGCCGCCATTGCCCGCGCCCGAGCCGAGATGACGCGCGCCGAGTCCAACGCACACGTGGCGCAAAGTGCCGGTGAGCGCGCCGAGCGACTCTACACATTGAAAGCGCTCGGATTGGCAGAGCTGGAGCGCGTGCGCGGTGCGCGCACCGATGCCGAGGCCGTCCGCGACGGCGCGGCTGCGGAAGTCGGCCGCGCAACCGACATGCTGGATCATTTGGTGGGCAGCGGCCCAAAACCAGACGACTACGACGAGCATTGGGCACTCGTGCGCGCACCGTTGAATGGACTCGTCATCTCCCGCGAGGCGCAACCGGGACAGGTGGTGACGGTAGGCGCTCCGCTGGTGACGGTGAGCCGCCCCACCGCCCTCACGCTGGTGATGCAGCTACAGGTTGCGGCCGTTGCGGCGGCAGCGGTCGGTGCGACGGTCGAATTCTCGGTCGGTGCGCATCCGGAGCGGCTGTTCAGAGCCAGGATTACGCGTGTGTTTCCCTCGGTCGATACGCTCACGCGAACGGTGGAAGTCCACGCTGCGGTGACCGACAACAGCGGACTCCTCAAGCCGGAGATGTTCGTCAGCGCCCAGCTACTCGGCCCGGCGGGGCGCGTGGCGGCCACGGTACCCGCCGGCGCGGTGCAGTCGTTCGAAGGTGATACGGTCGTCATCGCCGTCGAGGCGCGCGGTGAGTCGCTTCGCCTGCAAGCCATTCCCGTTCGCATCGGGCGTCGGACACGCGATCGCGCGGAGGTCGTGGCTCACCACGATCGAGGTCATGCGCGAGGTCGGCATCGATCC